>Ga0081455_10007013_pt1 | contig 11974 bp, 13 predicted proteins | sample TabmetS3T2R1_FD_70207 | JGI IMG/M metagenome (GOLD analysis project Ga0081455, IMG submission 70207) | Tabebuia heterophylla rhizosphere microbial communities from the University of Puerto Rico - S3T2R1 | ecosystem: Host-associated > Plants > Roots > Rhizosphere ...
CCGCAGCGTCGGCGGCCCGGTCGTACTGGGAGGATGCACGAGCGCTGGCCGCGGCGCTTGGGAGCGGCCAGCCTCCTCCGCCGGTCACCGTGCCGGTCGGTTTCACGACGTTCCCCGGCGAGATCTGGGCTTCCCCGCGCAGCTGGGTCGATGCCGTCTACCCCGGCCTCGCCTACTTCAACAAGGCCGACAAGGGCGGCCACTTCGCCGCCTGGGAAGAGCCGCAACTCTTCACGGAGGAACTACGCGCCGCGTTCGCCTCGCTGCGATGAACGCATTCGTCGACAAGGCGGCGCTCTGACCCGCTCGCCCACCTGATGGACGAAACAACAGCAGCACACCGAATGCCCGAACCGAGCGCACGCCGCCTGCTCTGCGAGCAGCACAGAACGACGCCGCTCGAGATCGGCAGCTATGTGCACCGTCCGGGCCCCAGGTGGATGAGCGTGCACGGACCTCGTCACACGCAGCGTCGGCGGCGTGGCGTCGTCCACGCGGTCGTAGCCGCCCGACCGCGCAGCGCCGTGGCGGCTAGGTCTGGGCTAGGCGGGCGGCCCCAGACGGCCGCAGATGAACGGCACGATGTCAGGCTGCTCGAGGCCAAAATTGCCGTGATACTCCGCGGAGACATTTTCGCCGGTCTCGGGGTCGAACGTGATGCGCCAGAGGCCGATGGCGTAAGCCTCGCCCTTCACTCTGAAGTGGATGCCGGTGCCGTGCACCGTGAGGGTCCCGTCGGCATTCTCGGTGAACTTGTCGACGCCTCGGTCAGCCGTCTCGATCGTCGCCCAGGCGCTGCTGAGAACACTGGAGAAGCTGGGGTGGCCGACGAACCTCTTGATCGAACCGTCCTGGTTGAAGAAGAGGGTGCCCCGAAGATGGCCGCGTGAGCTCACGGTCACGGTAAAGCCACACTCCGCCGAGAGGCCCATGTCGAGCTCCGTGACCGTTCCGTCCCAGCGGATGTCTTCGACTCGCTCGGGTTTGACAGCTCCCGCGGTCGAGGACCCAATGAACAAGCCAGCTACCACCGCAGAAGCTGCGCACGCCGAAACCAACCGCCTCATCCCGGCACCTCCTCACGCTCCGCAGGGGAGAACCTGCCCGCCATGTGGTGAGTGTGCGCCGACGACATTACCGGTCGATTAGCAAGACCCTGGTTCGGTAACCGCTCCCCAGGACCGACAGGTCCTCGGGCTGCGCACGGGCAGCACCGCGGGAGGCGCGTATTGCCCGAACCGCGCACGCGTCGCCTCACGGACCGCTAGCACAGAATGCCGGAGCGCCGAGCGGCAGATCTGCACTCCGCCCCGGACCCGAGAGCAGCCCGCTGCTGTGACGCCTACTGCCCGAGCGGAAGCCAGAACTCAAGCTGGATGTTGTCTGGGTCCCGCAGCGCGACAAGTGTGCCGATCGGTGATTCCGCGATCGGACTGAAGGGGATGCCCTTCTCGGCGATCCGGTCCTGCCATGCTTCAAGCTCGTCATGTGAGGACACGGCGAAGGCGATGTGGTCGAGACCGGTGCGGAACTCGCTGAAGGCGCCGTCATCGTGACCCGGGTACTCGCGCAGTCCGATGATCAAGCCGCTCTCGGAGTGCACGAGGACACGAACGCGTACGTTCTCGTCATCGGTTTGTAGAAGCGGCTGCATCCCGAAGAGATCCTGGTACCAGGCTGCGCTTGCATCGACGTCCTGAACCGTGAAGGCGACGTGATGTGCCCCCGTGATGGTCGGCATGAGTGTTGCCCTCCTCCGCCTGCGTGGCGCGACTGCGCAGACCCCTGGCCGGCCTGCCAGGTCGTCGTGCGCACACAGTGCCCACGCCGAGGGTACGCCGCCTACGGCAGACAGCACAGAACCGCGCAATGCCTAACGGCAGATCTGGCGCGGCGGCGAGTTGCTCTCGGTGGGGCGTGGTTTCCTCATCGACACGGCGCGACGATGTGGCCGTGGGCACCGAGGTCGATGTCGACTACGCGATCAGTGGGAATGCTCGGCTGGCGTTCAGAGTTCACGACGGCGGGCCGCACGTGATGGTGTTTGTCTCGGCTTGGGCGTCGAACGAGGATCTCGACCTCGAACTCGAGCTCTTTCAGAGCGTGTTCTTGGATCGGCTGTCGTCGTTCGCGAAGGTCGTGTCGTACGACCAGCGGGGCACCGGGCTTTCGGATCCGGTGCCATTGGCTGATCTGCCGACGTTGGAAGGCTGGGTCGACGATTTGCACGCGGTGGTGTCGGCCGCCGGACTCGACGATGTCGTGCTGTATGGAGAGATGATGTCGGGGCCCGTGGCGGCGCTGTACGCCGCGACCCATCCCGAACGCACCCGCGCCCTGATCCTGGTCAACTCGTTCCCCGCGATCGCCCGATCAGAAGGTTACGAAGCCGGCAGGACGCCCGAGGAGTTCGAGCGGCTGATCGCAGGGGTCGAGCAGGTGTGGGGCAGCGGACAGGCCTTTCGCGCATCGATGCCCAGCGTTCAGGTCGACGAGGCACAGCTACGGGTTTTCGCTCGCTTCGAACGCCAGTCGATGTCTCCCACCACCATTGGCGCGATCTTCCGTTGGCTCTACGCGACCGACGTACGAGCGGTGCTACCGGCTATCAATGCCCCGACGCTGGTCTTGCACACGGTCGAGAACCGCCTCTTTCCCATCGCAGCCGGCCGGTATCTCGCCCAACACATCCCCAATGCCCGGCTGGTGGAACTTCCCGGCGCTGACAACGCTCTGTGGTTCGGTTCGGCGGCGGGTTCCATCGCCATCGACGAGATCGAAGAATTCCTGACCGGCACCCGTGTCGCCGTCGATCACGCGCGGATGCTCACCACCTTGGTGTTCACCGACGTTGTCGGCTCCACCGACCGGCTTGCCGCCATCGGCGACCGGGACTGGCGTACGGTGCTCGACCGGCATGACGAGGCCGTGCGCCGGCAACTGGCGCGTTTCTCGGGCCACCAAGAAAAGCTCACCGGTGACGGCATACTCGCCACCTTCGACGGCCCCGCCCGCGCCATCCGTTGCGGGACCGCGATCCGCGACGCCGCCCGCCAGATCGGCCTCGACGTTCGGGTCGGGATCCACACCGGTGAAGTAGAACGGCGCCGCACCGAGCTAGCGGGTATCGCCGTCCACCTCGCATGTCGCGTGTGCGAAACCGCACAGCCCGGTGAGGTGCTTGTGTCGCGGACCGTCGTCGATCTCGTGGCGGGTTCGGGTACGACTTTCGATGACCGCGGTGAGCACAAACTCAAAGGCATACCGGCCGCATGGCGACTCTTTTCGGTCACCGCCTGAAGCCACGCGAGTCCGCGGTCAATGGCCGAGGCCGGGCCATCGATACCGACTGCGCGTTCTGGTGCTTTGCTGCTCGCCGCGGTCGATCACAGCGATTCGGGTCACCTCAAGTCCGGCGGCCGCCTCCGAGGGTCAGGTCTCGCGAGGGCTCAGAGGAGTTGGGTCCGCACTAGCTGTGTCAGCCATGCCTGGTGCCTGTTGGCCGTCCATCCGAAGTCGACGGTGAGGACGTGGTACAGGTCCGGACTGGCGAGGGCGCAGTACCGCTCACCCGCCTCGGCGACCGACAGGCCGGGCCTCAGGTCGTCGCCGAGGTAGTGGCGGATCCGCTCCGTCTGGTTGTTCAGGCGTTCCTGCAGCAGGCGCCGTCCCATCGCCGCCGCGAACGCCTCCTTGTCGGCTGCCCCGCGGATGATGGCGTGGATCCGGTGGGTGCGGGCCATGATCCGGCAGCTGTACTCCACCATCTTGTCCAGCCGCTCCGGGGCGCTCGGTAGTTGGGCGACCATGTGCCACCACTGGTCGTCCTCGGCGGCCGAGCCGTGTGGGCCGGTGATGTCCATGACCCCTTCGAGCAGGCCCCGCTTACCGCCCAGGGAGAGGTAGACGGTTTCGGGGGAGACGCCGGCGCTGTCGGCGACCGCGGCGACCGTCGTCCCCGCGTAGCCGCGCTCGACGAACAGGTGCAGGGCGGCCTCCAGGACCTTGCGCCGCGTCTCCTGGGCCTGATCGGCGCGCAGCCGCGAGCGGTACGTACGTCGCTGGGGGTTGACTGCTCCGGCCATTCCATTACAGTAGCGCTTAATTCACTACAGGCTCTATGTAGTGGATTATCCAAGGGGGTGGGTTGCCATGGAACGGTTGGCGTTCGACGACGTCGAGTTGACGTACGAGCGGCGGGGCGGGGGTGAGCGGATCGTTCTCGTGCACGCCAGCCCCTTCGTGTCGTGGTACGGCCCGCTGATCGAGCGGCTCACCGACTTCTCGACACTGCGGTACCGGCGCCACCTCGTGGCGTCGGGCGACGGCACCTATCGCCCGCTCACCGTCGCCGAGGACGCCGCCACATGCGTGCGGCTGATGGACCACGTCGGCTGGCGGACGGCGCACATCGTGGGCCACTCCTACGGCGCGCTGGTCGCGCTCCAGCTGGCGCTCGACGCGCCGGGGCGTGTCCGCTCGGTGGCGCTCCTCGAACCGGCCGCCCGCGGCATCTCGAGCTCTGAGCAGGTCGCAGCCGCGCTGACACCGGTCGTCGCCGCGTACAGGTCCGGCGACAGGGCGGCGGCCGTGGATGGGTTCTTGCGGCACGTCTGCGGCGAGGACTACCGCACCACGCTGGATCGGGCGGTCCCGGAGGCCTTCGGTGAGGCGCTCGACGAGGCCGACCTGTTCTTCCAGGCGGAGATGCCGGCCGTGCAGGGCTGGAGCTTCGGGCCGGACGACGCGGCGGGGGTCACGCAGCCGGTGCTCAATGTGCTCGGTGCACGAAGCGTCCCGCGGTTCGTCGAGGGCAGCGAGCTGCTCCGATCGTGGTTCCCGCACGCCGAACGCCTGTCGGTGCCCGACGCCGGGCACATGCTCATGCTGCAGAACGCCGCGGGGTTGGCGGAGGGACTGCGGGACTTCTTCGCCGCCCAGCCCTCGTCGGCCGGCTCGGAGGTCCGTGGCACCGGCGCCGTCAGCGCAGCGGGCGAGCGAAGTGGAACGAGCTGATCGTCAGGCCCTCGCGCATGTAGAAGCGGTGGGCGTCGGCACGCTGCACGTTCGAGTCGAGGTCGAGGGCGGCGCAGCCGGCGGCATCGGCCCTCGCTGCCAGGGCCCCGAGCAGCGTCCGCCCGACGCCGGTGCTGCGCGCATCCGACGTTGTGACGAGGTCGTCGACGTACAGCTTGCGCAGGTTCGCGGTCGTGGCCACGATCCGCCAGCCGGCGACGCCCACGCAGCGGTCGCCGTCGTACGCGGCCGTGAAGCGCAGGCCCTGCGGGTGGCCCTCCGCATACACGGCGGCGAAGCTGGCGTCGGTCAGGTGCGGGCGCAGCTCCCTGAGGACCGCCAGCGCGTCGCCCCAGCGGCGGTCGCCGGGCTCGAGATCGATGAGTTCGAGGTCCGCCACGGTCAGAACGTGAGGACGCACCACGGCGCCCGCGGCGACCCGAACATGGCCGCCGCCCGGTCCGTGGCACCGTCCCGCCGCTCGTCGACCCACCCCAGCGCGGCCAGCCGGCCCCAGCCCGTGCCGCCCAGGTAGGCGGCGCCGAGGGCCGAGACGGGGACGACCATGTCGGGGTCGGCATCGGTGGCGGCGCACGTCGCACCCTCGGGCCCGCCCTCGAGGGCGAAGCGGCCGGCGGCGTGGCCGAGCGGGTCGACGACCTCGAGCACGAGGGACCCGTCGGTGGCGTAGCGGCGGGCGGTCAGGGCCGCCGGCACGTCCAGGATGCGCACCCACAGGTGGTCGGACCGGTTGACGAGCGCACCCATCCGGGCGTCGGCGAGAGCGAGCGGCACCGGGTTGTCCACGGGTCGGAGGCCGACGCGCACCTGCGCCACCCAGTCGACGGAGGAGAGGAACCGGACGAGCTCGATCTCGGCCCGTCCGGACGTCGCCACCAGGACGCCGGCCGACAGCGTGCCCGCGGGGCGGTTGTGCTCCCAGCGGTCGTCGACCGAGTAGGCGGTGGCTGCCTGGGGGTCGCCCTGGGCGTCGAACCACACGACCTTGGTGGCCTTGCGCCGAGCGTCGTCGTCGCCATCGGGCCAGGTGCGGACGCCGGCGAACACCTCCCAGCGCAGGCTTTCGTAGCTGATATGGCCCGGGAAGGCGCGACGAGCGCGGTCGTAGACGTCGATCACGATCTTGGCGAACGTGTCGTTGTCGACCAGGTCGACGCTGCCTTCGGGGTCGGCGAGCCACTGTGCCTGGGCGGCGTCGAGGTGCAGCTCGCAGGCCTCGACCGCCAGGCCGTAGCCGTAGCGGCCGTAGATGGGGTACTCGGCGGCCACGAGCGTGGCCACCGGCTCGCCCCGGGCGGCGATGTCGTCGAGCTGGGTGCGCATCATGCGGCTGAGGTGTCCCCGGCGGCGGTGCGTCGGGAGCACGCCCACCCCGCTCACCGCGCCCGCAGCCACCGTGCCGCCGGGCACGGTCAGCTCGGTGGGAAACGCCCGGGCGGCACCGCAGAGCCGTCCGTTGGGATCAAACGCACCGAGGCAGCGGTCGAGGTCGAACGCAACGCGGCGGGCCTCGATGTCCTCCGGCGACGACGGTGGCCCCAGGAAGGCGGTGTGGACCACGTTGATGAAGTCGCCGAACTCGTCGGCGGTGATGGTGCGCACGGTCTCGGGGGTCACCCCCGCGAGGGTAGGCAGCGTCCCGCCGGCGGGTCGCAGGGGTTTCGGCGCCAACCCCTCAGGCGTCGGCGGCCCAGTCCCGGCGGCGGAGCTCGTACAGGGCGATGGCGGTGGCGGTCGCCACGTTGAGCGAACCGATCCTTCCGAGCTGGGGGATGTACGTCACGGCGTCACAGGCCGCGAGCGTGGCCGCAGGCAGGCCGCGGTCCTCGTTGCCGACGACGAGGCACACCGGCGCCTCGACGGCGAGGTCAGGAAGCGGCACGGCATCGTCGGTCAGCTCGAGCCCCACGACCCGGTAGCCATCCCCGCGCGCCGAGGATGCGGCCTCGGCCGCCGTGTCCTGCCATGTCCAGTCGACGAAGCGCTGCGACCCGAGCGCGGTCTTCGCGGTCTTCGCGCTGGTCGGCGCCGCCGTGTCGCCCACCAGCCACAGGTGGTCGACGCGAAACGCGGCCGCGGTCCGGAGGATCGAGCCCACGTTGAACGGCGACTGCACGTGATCGAGGATCAGCGCCACCGGTGCCGCCGCCCGCCGGCGCCAGGAGCGGTGCAGTCGCTTGAGCCCGGTGGGATCGAGCTGGCGCGTCATCGCTCCACCTCGAGGAGGCGGTAGCCCACGCGGCTGCCCAGGCGCGTGACGGACCAGTCCCGCGACGCCAGCCAGCGGTGCAGCGAGTCGGCGCCGAGGTTCTTCTGGACGACGAGCAGGGCCGTGCCGTCGTCGGCGAGCCGGCCCAGCCACCGGTCGAGGAGGTGGTGGAGGGCGACCTTCCCCACGCGCACCGGCGGGTTCGACCACAGGCAGGCCAACCGGAGGTCGGCCGGCACGTCGTCCGGCCTGGCGACGCGGACGTTGGCGAGGCCGGCGGCCGCCGCGTTGGCCCCGGTCAGCTCGAGGGCCCGTTCGTTCACGTCGACGGCCCACACGGTGGCGCGCGGTGCGCGGGTGGCCAGCGTGAGCGCGATGGGCCCGTAGCCGCAGCCGATGTCGGCCAGGTGACCCTCGGCGGGCGGCGGAGGCGCCGCGGTGAGCAGGTACTTGGTGCCGGGATCGATGCGCCCGCCGGAGAACACGCCGCGGTCGGTCCGGAGCACGAACGACACGTCCGGCAGGTCGAGGCGGACGGTCGAGGGCCGGGATGCGGCGTCCGGCGAGCGCGAGAAGTAGTGCGAGGATCGGCCCACGTCCGGCGACGGTACCCTCCGGCCCAACCTTCGCCCGGACCCCGTACGCTAGGGAGATGGCCCCGTACAGCATCCGTGTGGTTGGCGACCCGGTCCTGCGCCAGCGCGCCGCCGAGGTCAGCGCGATCGACGGGCGCCTCGCCAAGCTGGCGGAAGACATGATCGCCACCATGTACGACGCTCCCGGGGTTGGCCTCGCCGCCCCCCAGGTGGGCGTGGAGAAGCGGATGTTCGTCTACGACGTGGGCGACGGACCGTTCACGATCGTCAATCCCGAGATCGTCGAACGCGACGGTGAGTGGGCCTACGAGGAGGGCTGCCTGTCGGTGCCCGGCCTGTCGTGGGAGATCGTCCGCGCCAAGCAGGTGCACCTGGTCGGCGTCGACCTCGACGGCAACGACCTGTCGATCGAGGCCGACGAGCTGCTGGCCCGCTGCTTCCAGCACGAGCTCGACCACCTCGACGGCGTCCTGTTGCTGGAGCGGCTCGATCCCGCCACCCGCAAGCAGGCGCTCAAGACGATCCGGGAGCTTGGCATCGGTCCCTCGGTGCTGGCGGACGCCGAGCCCAAGGGCGGCGGCTTCTCGCTCCGCTAGTGGGCGCTCGCGGAGGTTCCGTGGCGCTCGCACCAGCACCGACCCATCCCCGGCGGCTGGTGTTCCTCGGCACGCCCGAGTTCGCCACCGAACCGCTGCGCGCGCTGGTCGGCGCCGGCTGGGACGTGGCGCTGGTGGTCTCGCAGCCCGACAAGCGCCGGGGTCGCGGCGGCGACCTGATGCCGTCCCCGGTGAAGCGCGCGGCAGCCGACCTCGGGCTGCCCGTGTCCGACCGGGTCGACGACGTGCTCGACACCGGCGCCGACCTCGGGGTGGTGGCCGCGTTCGGTCGCCTCATCAAGCCCCACGTGCTCGAGCGCATGCCGTTGATCAACCTGCACTTCTCCCTGTTGCCGCGGTGGCGCGGTGCGGCACCGGTCGAGCGGGCGATCCTGGCCGGCGACGAACGCACCGGCGTCGACCTCATGGTGATCGAGGAGGGCCTCGACACGGGCGGCGTCTACGCGCGATCCGAGGTGGCGATCGGACCCGACGAGACCGCCGACGAGCTGCGCGCCCGGCTGGCGGCCCTGGGGACGGAGATGCTGCTCGCCAACCTCCGCGACGGGCTGCCGGAGCCGAGGCCCCAGGAGGGGGAGCCCACGTACGCCAAGAAGATCGATCCCGCGGAGCTGGAGATCGACTGGGGCCGGCCGGCGGTCGAGATCCATCGGCTGGTGCGGATCGGCGGTGCCTGGACGACGCACCGGGGCCACCGGCTCAAGGTCTGGCGGACCGCGCTCGGCCCCGCGGAGTCCGGCGCGGTTGCCGTGCCCGCCGGCGACGGACCTATCCAACTCGTCGAGGTGCAACCCGAGGGCCGGCGGCGGATGCCGGCCAGCGCGTGGGCCAACGGGGCCCACTGGCGGCCCGGCGACCGGGTCGGCACCTGAGCGGGCGAGGTGTGAGCGGCGCACGAGGAGCGAGCCGGCCCCGGGTGACCGCGGGCCGTCGTCCCGTGAGGTCGGCGCGGGCGGTGGCGCTGGACGTGCTCGACCGCATCGACGGCGAGGGCGCCTACGCCAACCTCGCACTGTCGGCGGCGCTCGACCGATCGAGCCTCGACGACCGCGATCGCCGGTTCGTCACCGACCTGGTCTACGGCACCACCCGGATGCGGCGGGCGTGCGACTACCTGGTCGACCGGTTCCTGGCCCGGCCGCCCGAGGGCAGGGCGCGCAACGCCCTCCGCCTGGGTGCCTACCAGCTCGCCTTCGCGTCGGTGCCGCCGCACGCCGCCGTCTCCGAGACGGTGGCGGCCAGCCCCCGGCAGGCGCGGGGACTGGTCAACGCCGTGCTCCGCAAGGTCGCCGACGCCGCGGTCGTGTGGCCCGACGAGGCCACGCGCCTCAGCGTGCCCGACTGGGTGCTGGACCGGCTGACGTCCGACCTCGGGCGCGACGCCGCGCTCGCCGCCGTGTCGGCGATGAACGAGCCGGCCGTCGCCGTCGAGAGGGCGGACGGCTACGTCCAGGATCGGGCGTCGCACTCGGTGGCCGATGCCGTGGCGGCGCGGCCCGGGGACCGGGTCCTCGACCTGTGCGCGGCGCCCGGCGGGAAGGCCACGGCACTCGCCGGTGCCGGCGCCCGCGTCGTCGCCGCCGACATCCGTCCGGCGCGCGCCGGGCTGGTCCGCACCAACGCCGCGCGCCTGGGGCTCACGGACCGGATCGCCGTCGTGGCCGCGGACGGAACCCGTCCGCCGTTCCCGCCCGGGGGGTTCGACCGGGTCGTGGTCGACGCCCCGTGCTCGGGGTTGGGCACCCTGCGTCGCCGGCCCGACCTCCGCTGGCGCGTGGACCCCGCCGCGATCGACCGCCTCGCCGACCTCCAGCGGCGCCTGCTGGCGGCGGCGGCCGGCCTGGTGCGGCCGGGCGGGTCGCTCGTGTACTCGGTGTGCACGCTCACAGCGGCCGAGTCCACCGGCATCGACGGCTGGCTGGCCGGCGAGCGGCCCGACCTGGCGCCGATCGAACCGCCCGGCGAGCCCTGGGGGCCGTGGGGCCGTGGCGCGATCCTGCTGCCCCAGGCGGCCGGGACGGACGGCATGTGCTTGTTCCGCTACGTCCGGGGTGCGGGGTAGCGTCCGTCGGGTGCAGAAGCCGCAGCGGTGGTGAGCGCCGTGGAGGGGCGGCGCTGGCCGGCGAAGGTGCTGACCGTGTCGGACGGGGTCGTGGCCGGCACCCGTGACGACCGGTCCGGCGCGGCGCTCGCCGATCGCCTCGACGACGCAGGGTTCGAGGTCGTGGAGCGGGCGGTGACCGCCGACGGGGCCGAGGCAGTGGCGGAGGCGGTGCGGGCGCTGGCCGACGGCTTCGCGGGGCTGATCGTGACGACCGGAGGCACGGGCTTCGGCCCCCGCGACCTGACCCCGGAGGGGACCCGGTCGGTGCTCGACCGGGAGGCGCCCGGACTGGCCGAGGCGATGCGGCTGGTGAACCCGCTCGGCCGCCTCTCCCGGGCGGCGGCCGGGACGGTGGGACGGGCGCTGGTGCTCAACACGCCGGGATCGTCCAAGGGCGCCGTCGAGTGCCTCGACGCCGTGATCGACGTGGTGCCCCACGCCCTGGACCTGCTCGAGGGTGGCCACCCCCACTGACCCCGCCGCACTCGACAATAATTAGAACGTGTTCTAATTTAGGCTCGTGGCGCTCGCCCATAGGAGCTGTGCGGATAGGCACATCATCGCGGCGCATGGTGGTCAGTGGTGCCGTGAGGCCGAGCTGGCCGGCCTGGGCTCACGGACCAAGTCCCGTACTGTTCGGTGCCCCCTTGAGGGCCCATCCGCTCGGCCTCTTACGCTGCCGGTGATGGTCGACACCGACCACGAGCACATGCTGCGAGCCGTGGAGCTGGCCGCCGGCGTTCGCGCCTCCACGTCGCCCAACCCCTGGGTCGGCTGCGTCCTGGTGGCGGCCGATGGCCGGCGGGTCGAGGGTGCGACGCAGCCCCCCGGCGGCTCGCACGCCGAGGCAGCCGCCCTCGCCGCGGCGGCCGCCGCCGGCGTCGACACATCAGGTGCGACCGCCTACGTGACGCTCGAGCCGTGCAACCACCACGGACGCACGCCGCCCTGTGCCGAGGCCCTGATCGACGCCGGCGTCGCTCGGGTCGTCGTCGGCGTCGCCGACCCCGACCCGCAGGTGCGGGGCCGGGGGATCGAGCGGCTGCGCGCCGCCGGCGTCGAGGTCACCACCGGGGTTGCGGCCGACGTCGTCGGCGACCTGCTCGCCCCCTATGTCAGGCACCGCGAGACCGGTCGCCCCTACGTGGTGCTCAAGCTGGCGGCCAGCCTCGACGGCCGCACCGCGGCGCCCGACGGCACCAGCCGGTGGATCACCGGCGAGGCCGCCCGGGCCGACTCGCACCGCCTGCGGGCCGAGAGCGACGCCGTGCTGGTCGGGGCGGGCACGGTGCGCGCCGACGACCCCGCCCTGACCGTCCGGCACGTCCCCGGCCGTGACCCCCTGCGCGTCGTGCTCGGGAAGGCGCCCCCGGATGCAAGGGTCCGTCCCGCGCTCGAGCTGACGGGGGAC
>Ga0081455_10007014_pt1 | contig 11972 bp, 11 predicted proteins | sample TabmetS3T2R1_FD_70207 | JGI IMG/M metagenome (GOLD analysis project Ga0081455, IMG submission 70207) | Tabebuia heterophylla rhizosphere microbial communities from the University of Puerto Rico - S3T2R1 | ecosystem: Host-associated > Plants > Roots > Rhizosphere ...
GTAAAGCGCTCGGGCCCACGACGGGCCTTCATCTGTGCGTTGACACTTACGTAAGTGCTCCCTTACAATTAGCACATGCAGTCAGTGCTGGACGCCGTCGTCGAGCCGCGGCGCCGGGAGATCCTCCGCCTCGTGCACAACGCAGAGCTACCGGCGGGGGCCATCGCGGCCCGGTTCGTCGACGTGTCCCGGCCCGCCATCTCGCAGCACCTCCGCGTGCTGCGCGACGCCGGCCTGCTGGTCGAGCGGCGGGAGGGGACGCGGCGTCTGTACCGAACCCGGCCCGAGGGTCTCGGCGAGCTGCGGTCCTTCCTCGACGAGTTCTGGGACACGCGGCTCGAGGCGCTGCGGCAAAAGGCCGAGCAGGAGCAGAGGAGCAGAGACCATGAGCAGTCCGAGCGACCGGAACGCAACGCTGGAAAGCGTGACCGAGGTGGGTGAGCCGATCGTCCGGGAGATCCACATCCGGGCAACGCCGGAGACCGTGTTCGAGTTCTTCACCGATCCGGGCAAGGTCACCCGCTGGCTCGCGACCGAGGCGACGCTCGATCCGAGGCCGGGCGGCGTCTGCCACCAGGACCACGCCCGCGAGGACGGCTCCGGCGGCAGCTACCACATGCGCGGCGAGTTCCTCGAGGTGAGCCCGCCGGAGCGGGTCGTGTTCACCTGGGGCTTCACCGATCCGGACGTCGGCGTGCCGCCCGGATCGTCCGTCGTGGACGTGACGCTCACGCCCGATGGTGGCGGCACGCGACTGCGGCTCGAGCACCGCGATCTGCCGGTGGCCACGATCGAGAGCCACGCCGACGGGTGGGCCGGGATGCTCGAGCGGCTCGCCACGGCGGTCATGACCACCCCAGGGGTCTAGCCGTCGACCGGGGGCGATTCGGCGTGGCCTGACCGGTCCGCCGGCCGGCGTGGAAGGATCCGGGGGGCATGAACGTCCTCGGCCACGCGTCCGTCGCACTGGCGTGGGGTGGCGACGATCCGGCGTTCGTGCTCGGAGCTGTGCTGCCGGACCTGGCGTCGATGGTGCACGTGCGCATCGACCGATCCCTCCTCGACGGACGGATCGGTGACGGGATGAGCTGCCACATCGGTGCCGACGCCATCTTCCACGACCACCCGGACTTCCGAGCCGGTTCCGCGGCGCTGCGTCGAGACCTGGCGAGCCAGGGCCTCGACCGGGGCCCGGTGCGGGCCATCGGGCACGCGGGCTGGGAGCTCCTGCTCGACGGAACCCTCCTCGGATCCCCAGCCGAGGCGGCGTACTGGCGGGCGCTGGACGTGGGCGAGCTGGCGATGGACGCCATCGCCGAGCCGGACCGCAGCCGCTGGCTCGGCTTCCTGAGCTACCGGCGCCGGCGCCCGCGGCTGCGCTACGACGATCCCCGCTGGGTTGCCGAGCGGTTGCACGACCTGCTGGCGCGTCGGCCGCGCCTCCGGTTCTCTCGGCGGGAGCTTCCGGCGGTTGCGGACGTCCTCGGTGCCCACGCCGGTGCCGTGGCCGCAGTCGGTCCCGGCGTGCTTGCCGCGGTCACCGAGGGGCGCCGCCCAGGGTGACGACGGGCTTGGCGGCGTGGCCCTCGCCTACACGACGACCGACAGCCGCAGTGCGAAGCCGTCTCCGGAGGTGCCAGTCGCGGTGGCGAGCTGGAGGCCAGCCCCGTCGGCGAAGACCATGTCGGATTCGAGCGTCAGCGGCGCGAGGTTGGTCACGCTCCGGGAGTAGCCGTCCAGGTCGTAGGCCTGGTTGCAGGCGTCCTCCGGTATGGCGAGCTGGGACGTCGCCAGGGCGGTTCCCCCGCCGGTGGCGTCCGCCACGCTCGGGTAGACCTCGAAGTGGATGTGGGGCCATCGCCCCGCGTAGCAGCCGGGAAAGATGGTGGTGAACGACAGGGCGCCGCTGGCGTCCGCCTCCTGGACCCCCCGCAGGTAGTTCTGGTCCGCCGCCCCTGGGCTGTACAGCGAATACCGCCCGTCCCGGTCGCAGTGCCAGACGTAGACCGCGGCCCCCGTGAGGGGCGCACAGCCTTTGCCGCCGTCGAGGATCTGGAGGTCGAGCGTCGCCGGCGCGCCCTCCGCCAGCCCGCGGGCCGAGCCAAAGCTGGGCCGGATGTCCGCCCGGACGATGCCATCCTCCGTCAAGACATCGGGACCGCTGCTTCCATCCCCGGGAAAGGGCCCGGCCGTCTCCTCCGGGGTCGCCGCGCACTCGGCGTCCGACCCGGCCGCCGACCCGGACCCGGTGTTGGTCGTCGGGGTCGCAGCGGTGGGTTCGCCATCGTCGCCCGATCCGCATCCGACGAGGGCGGCCAGCCCCGCGCCGGCCACCACCTGCAGCGCCCGGCGCCGGTCCATCAACCGCCGGCCGGTCATGGTCGCGAGGTCGAAGGACAGGCCCCGGTCGTGATCATGGCGTGGCGTCATCGGATGCCAAAGTACGCATCTGGCCTGGGAACCGCCCGAAAGGAACCGGAGAGCGCGCTGGACACCGCCCCGGTCAGCATCGCGGCGGCGATTTAGGTAGCGCGCTACCGATCCGCACGCGCCTCGCGGAGCCATACCTTCTCCACCGGCGGAAATAGGCGGCCGAGGGTCGCACAAGGCGGGTACCCCCGGCGGGCCGGTCGCCGGGCCAACCACGAGCGGCGGATACTCGGCGGTTGGCCCCGGCGACTGCTCCCCCGGCCCTCCGGGCCCGCCGCCGAATCCCACCGCGCGACGTGCCGGCGACCTCACGCGGCGCGAGACTGGCCTGGCACCGGTCGCCGGGACCGGGGCGGGGACACAACGTCGTGGGGGCATGGCGGCATTGAGGTCGGGATCTGGGGGTCGCACGTGAGCCGGGCCGGGATGCACGGGGCGCCCGGCGAAGGACCCGTCCCCTCTTCCTGGCCACTGGTCGGGCGGGGCGACGAGTTGGACCTCGCGCAGGAGTCGCTGCGGCGACGCAACTGCGTGGTGCTCGCGGGCGCGGCCGGAGTCGGCAAGACGCGCCTGGCGCGTGAGGTCCTGGCGGCCACCGCCGGCGCGACACCGCCCCAGTGGGTGGCGGCCACGCGGTCGGCCGGCACCGTGGCCCTGGGGGCATTCGCCCACCTCGTGCCCGGCGAGTCCCTGGCCGTCGGCGAGGGCCAGGACCGGCGTGCCGTCATCTTCGATGCCATCGTCCGGGCAATCGCGCATCATTCGGCACAGGGCCGGCCCGTGGTCGGGGTCGACGACGCGCACCTTCTCGACGACGCCTCGGCCACGCTGGTCCACCTGCTGGTGACCGCGGGCGCGGCGCGGGTCGTGGTGACGGTCCGAAGCGGCGAGCCGACGCCCGATCCCGTCGTCGCGCTGTGGAAGGACGAGCACGCAGTGCGCATCGAGGTCCAGCCGCTGTCACGGCTCGAGGTGAGCGAACTGCTAGCCGCGACGCTGGGCGGAACCGTGGACGGTGGTACGGCCCGCCGGCTGTTCGACGTCACCCGCGGCAACGCCCTGTTCCTCCGTGAGCTGGTCGACGAGGGGGTGGCATCCGGTGCGCTGATCGAGGAGGCCGGCGTCTCGCGTTGGGACGGGCCGTTGAGCCCGGGGGTGCGCCTCCGCGACCTGATCGCCGAGCGCCTGGGCGGCCTCGACGACACCGAGCGCGACGCCCTCGAGCTCGTGGCCCTCGGCGAGCCGCTGACCGGCACGGTGGCGGACCGCCTGGTGCCCGGCGACGTTCTACGGCGCCTCGAGCGCCGGCGCGTCGTCGAGGTGGGCAAGGTCAACGACCGCCTCGAGCTGCGACTCGCCCACCCGTTGTTCGGCGACGTGCTCCTGCACGAGGCGTCTCCCCGGCGGATCGACGACTGCCGCCGCCAGCTGGCAGATGCCTGGGGGGACGAGGCGTCGCTGGCCCCCGACGAGATCCTGCGCGTGGCCACCTGGCGGGCGGCCGTCGGCGACCATTCCAACCCGGGCGTCCTGTTCGCCGGTGCCCACCGCGCCCTGGTCCTCGGCGACAACGTCACCGGGGAACGGCTGGGGCGCATCGCCCACGCCACCCGCCCGAGCGCCGGCACCGGGATGCTGCTGGGCGACGCCCTCAGCTCCCTGGGTCGGCACGACGAGGCGCTCGACGTGTGGCGGGCGGCGCTGGAGCTGCCCGGGACGAAGGCGGAGCAGGCGGAGGTCGCGGCCGCCATCGCCGGCGTGGTTGCGTGGCGCATGGACCGGCCCGAGGAGGCCCGGCAGGTCCTGCACGAGACCGCCGAGCGACTGAGCGATCCCGCCGCTCTCGACCTGCTCACCAGCCACGAGGCGCTGATGGCTTCGCTGGGCGCGCCCACGGCGACGGCGGCCATCGCGATCGCCGAGGGCGAGCTGGCGCGGCCGGACCTGTCGGTCGGCTCGCGGCTCCGAGCACAGCTGGCGGCCGCCGCCGGCTGGGTCGATACCGGCGAGATCGATCGGGCCATCGAGGTGACACAAGAGGCAATGGGAGTGGCCATGCGCGAGCACCTCACGGGGCTGGCGCTCTACCACGCGATGACCCTGTCGCAGTCGCTGGTCCTGGCGGGGCGCGTGTCGGAGGCCGAGGCGTTGGTCGAGATGGGTTACGAGGCCTCGCTCACTGCCCGTGCGGACGTCGCCCGGGGTGCCTGGTGCTTCCTCCGGGGGGTGCTGGCGGTGTTCCGGGGCCGGCCGCACGCCGCCGTCGCGACGTTGCGCGAATCGGACCTGCTGCTGGGTCGCTTCGACTACGGGCTGCGGCGCGGCATCCTGATCTGGCAGGGCATGGCCGAGGCGCTGCGCGGCGACGCTGACGCCGCCGAGAGGGCGCTCGAGGACGCCCAGCGCACCAACCGCAGCCGGGCGCGGCTCTACGACGCCGACTGGGCACGGGCCCGCGCCTGGACGCAGGTGGCCGCCGGCAGGCTGACCGATGCCGAGCGGGCGGGCGTCGAGGCCACGGGGGTGGCGGTGGGCGGCGACCGCTGGACGTACGAGGTGCTGGCGCTGCACGACCTGGCACGGTTCCAGGGGTTGGCCGCGCGCGGGACCCCGGCGGCCGCCGCCATGGTCGGCCGGCTCGATGACCTCGCCGGCCGGGTCGACGGCAAGCTGGCCCCGGCGTGCGCCGCCCATGCGCGGGCGCTCGCCGCCGGTGACGGCGCGGCCCTCGATGCCGCCGCCGACACGTTCGCCGAGCTCGGCTTCGAGCTCTTCGCGGCCGAGGCCCAGGCCGCCGCCGCCGAGGCCCACGGCGTCTCCGGTCAAAAGGCCCGCGCCAATGCGTCGGCGGAGCGGGCGCGCCGCTTGGCCGCGGACTGCGTCGGCGCGACGACGCCGCTGCTCCGCCGCCTGGGCGCCGCGGGCCAGCCGGGCGACCTGACCCGCCGCGAACGGGAGATCGCGGAGCTGGCGGCGCGGGGACACACCGACCGCGAGATCGCCGACATGCTCTACCTGTCCGTCCGCACTGTCCACGCCCACCTGCGCTCCGCCTACGCCAAGCTCGGGCTCGCCGGCAGGGGCGAGCTGGCGGCGGCGCTGGACATCCGCCCGGACGCCGGGCGCGAATAGGTACCCGACTGCCGATCCGCTTGCCCGAGCACTCTCCGTACGGTGGACCCATGAGAGGGTGCGTCCCGCACTTCGGCATTGCACGCCGACCTGCGCGCCCTGTCAACCGGTGGGGCTGGGGCGGGCCGGTCCCACCGGAGTTCCCCGCCGCCCGCTGGGAGTGATCCCAGTGCAGGAACGAACAGCACGCCGCATGCCAGAACCGGATGAACTGAACAGCCTGCCCGAGACCTACGCGCTGGCCCTCCGCCTACGCAGCGAGGGCTTGGGCGACGACGCCATCGCCCGGGTGCTCGACATCGAGACCGAGTCCGTGGGCCCCCTGCTCGAGCTGGCTGAATCCAAGCTGGCGGGCCTGGCGTGCCGCTGCGAACCGGGCGGTGCCGCCGGCGATCCGGTCGTCTGACGCCACCGGTCGTGCCGACACCGGACCCTGGCTAGGGGCATAGGGTGCGGACCCGTGACGCGATCGACGACCGCCGAGACCGTCCATCGGCTCGACGTCACCCTCAATGACATCGAGCCGCAGATCTGGCGCCGCATCGAGGTGCCGAGCTCGACCACCCTGGCGGGGCTCCACGACGTCATCCAGAGGGCGATGGGGTGGCAGGGCTATCACCTCCACCAGTTCGAGATCGGCGACATTGCCTACGGCGTCGACGACGGCGAGGGGTGGGGGCCAGACATCGTCGATGAGAACCGCACGAGGCTTGCCGACGTCGCGCCTGAGGGCACGGTGTTCACCTATGAGTACGACTTCGGTGACTCGTGGGAGCACAGCATCCGGGTCACTCGGGTCGCAGAGCCGGCGCCAGCTACGACCTACCCGCGGTGTGTCGCCGGTGAGCGGGCGTGTCCGCCGGAGGACTGTGGTGGGGCTTGGGGATATGGCGAGCTGGTCGACGCTTTGGCCGATCCCCGACACGAACGGCACGAGAAGCTGCTCGAGTGGGTCGGGGGTTCGTTCAACGCGGCCAAGTTTGACCTCACGGAGGTGAACGCCCGCGTGGGGCGGGGCTGACGCTTGGTCATCGGGGTTTCCAGCCGCACCCGGGGCTCGTCAGGCCCCCACGTCGACCAGATCGACTACCAGCGGTCCATCCCGCGCGTCCGCTGGCCGACGAGCCGACAAGCGGAGCGCATCGGCGGCGCGATCGCCAAGGGCGAACGCCATCTCGGCCCGCTCGTCGTCGCCTGCCTGAGACCAGAGACGGGCGGATTGCCGCCAGCGCTGGGCCGCGCTCGCTACGTCGCCGAGCCTCTCGGCCTGGGCTGCGAAGCGTCCAACGTGGATCGCTCGCTGCGTGGCCCCGAGCGCAGGTGACGGTCGCGGCAACTCGGGCCGATCGGTCACGTCGACCTCGAGGCGGTGGATTGCTTCTGGGGGCACCAGCAGCCGGGCGACCGCATCGCCCACGTCGGCCCGCAACGGCGCCACGGCCAGCAGGCTGCCATCACCCGAATGAAAGGTGCGCGCCCATAGCCCGCCTCGCCGAACAGCCCACCCATCGATGCGGACCACGACCTCGGCCGGACCTCTGCGGTATGCGGCTATCGGAGCTTCGGCCAGCGCACCTGGTAGCGAGCCGACATCGATGGGGACGCGCCTGAGCAGATCCGATCGGCCCACGTCCACGGTCCCAGGGTGGTCGCGGTCGAGCTGCCGACGAGAGCTGGCGTCTTCTGCCGAACCGCGGTCGTGGTGGCAACGCGGTGCCAGCGGGCGCTTGCTGGTCGTCGGCCGACGGGTGCTGGGCCGGTTACGGCGATGCGGCTCAAGCTCGCGGGCGAGCGACGTGAGGCGTGCGGCGACGAGCGACTGGCGGGGGGTGAGGCTGCTGACGACTCGAAGGAGCCCAGCCAGCTCACGCGCTGCCTCGCCACCACGCCTCGGGCGAAGGCCACCGTCAACGGCGCCAAGCAGGGTGTCGACCCCAATGCGCAGGTCACGCCGAACCGCCCCTGCGAGGTCGAGCGCCCGCCCGCCGACGGACAGCTCCGCCACCGCCTCCAGCAAGCCGACCGCTCGGACCAGGGGAGATACCCCCGGCGCACAGGCAGCCCCCTGCGCGATCGCGGCGCGGTGGAGGGCCGGCGTTACGCCGGGGACAGGTGCATAACCAGGCAGGTCGGCCAGATCGGGGTCGCCATTCGCGACCGACCGGCCGTGCACTCCGGCGCCGAGTCGTGCTGACGTCGCATGCGTCGGATCACGCGCCGACTCACCGAGGAACCCGACCAGGTCGTCGCTACGGCTCCTCCCTAGCAGACGGTGAAGAACGCGACGCAGACCATCAGGAACGCCACCGGGTGGATCGACCGGCGGCAACTCGATGGTGAGGCCGACGAGGCAGCTCGGTCGAGCGGCATCTACGTCGATCTCGACGCCGAACCCCAAGTCGAGTCCGACCGACCCGGCGGGACCGACAGGCCAGGAGGCGACGCTCACCAGCCCGCTACCGGGAACATGGGTGGCCACGAGCGGCAGGTGCCCCAGCAACGGCTCAGCCATGACGGGCTCTTTCCGGCTCGAGTCCGACGAGGCGGGCGGTGAGCACGAGCCCGTCGCGAAACCGCCGCACGAGCCGGCTCCGCCGCTTGCGGATGGCCGGCGACGCTCGGCGATCGGGCGGACCGGCGAAACAGGAGTGGTAGGCGGCGTACCAGAGCGCTGCCCATTCGGCTGCTTCGGTCTTGGTTGCGCCAGCGACCGGCTGTGGGCAGTCGGACGGCACCGGGGCGCCGTCCACTGCGACGCTGAGGTAGGCCAACGCTGCCGCTCCCGAGGCAGGATCGACTGCGAGACCGCTATGGATGGCTCGCCGTAGAACCGCGAGCGACTCGCCGGCGAGGGCATCGGCCTCGACGTCGAGGGGCAGGAAGCCGTCGAACGGCGGGCCCCACCCTGCGGCGTCGAGGTCGATGACCTGCTGCCAGTCGATCGCCTTGGGGCCTCGAACCCGGCCACGCACGATGTCGATCGCGGCTCGCTGCAGGACCGTGGCCACGAACCCCTCGAGGTTGTCGATGGCGACGGCGCCTGCGACGGTCGCTGTCCACACACGGCGGAGCCCGTCTTGGCGTAGGTCGTCGGCCAGGAACCGCGGCAGGCGGTTGGCGGCCAGGATGCGGATGATGAGGGCCCGACCGGCGCTGGACCGCAGGAAGCGGTCGGCCTGCTCGGCCGGGCTGAGGTGCTCGTAGATGATCACCGCCTGTTTGTAGCGAGGGGGTATGACAATTTCGGGAGGTTGACCGGGGCAGTCACACCTGCCCGTTGCGGTCGACAGGAGGGGTATGGACCGAACCTCTTCCGCCCTTGCGGTGGTCGCGCGCTCCGACCGCACGACGCTGGCGCCAATCGCCAACCGCCACTGCACTCATCCCCCGGCGGGTGACGATCACGTCGCCCGCCTCATGCAAGCCATCGCAGCGGGCGACCAATCGGCACTGTGGAGGTTCCGTGAGGTCGCGGATCCGCCCGTGCGCAGGCAACTGCTGGCAACTTTGCACCGGCTCGACGTGCCGTTCGACACCGACGATCTCGATGGCATGGTGACCGATGCCGTGCTAGCCATCGCCGAGGTCGCCGGCGCGTGGCGGCCGGGCGGAGCGCCACCCTGGGTGTGGGCGCACCGCCGCGTGGTCTGCGTGGTGCACCGCTTCGTAGGAATCTTCGCAAGGTCGCTGGACGCCCTCGCTGACGATGACTGCGGCGCGGCCCTAGCACGGCTGACAAGGAGGTGCCGCGTCAGCGAGTCCTCGACTGCCCCACTCGTCTCTACTAACGGGCACGATCAGGCTGCCACGTCCCTCGACCCGGCGGACGTCATCTGCAACGCGAGGGCGGCATTGCGGCGACTGGCGTGCGACCGTCCAGACGCCGCTCTGCTCGACAACGTCCTGTCCGAGATTGTGTCGGAGCGGGACGCCGCGCTCTGGTTGGCGGTTCTCGACGAGCGGGAGGCGGGGAACCGTCACCCCGCGGTCACGATTGGAACGCGATTCGGGATGCGTCCGGACGCCGTTCGGAAGGCCGTGCAAAGGGTCGGTGGGCGCTTGCGGCAAGCGACCGAGAACGACCGCTTCGCCCCGCTGGAGTCACTGCCGGTCCTTTCCCGTGCAGTCGGGTGCGCCGCCGCCTGACCCCATCTGGGGCAGCACGTGTGACCACTGGGATCTGCACATATCCGCGCGTAATTGTCGGCGCTCACAGTCTCTACCCCGGGTCGCAGAGATCGGCGCCCGATCAGATCCGGAGTTAGCGTCCCAGCTGCATCCGGGCGGGTACGGTCCGGGTCGTGGCTGCCGATATCACGTCTCCCGCGCCCAGCGGAGGCCACAAAGACTTGTCGCCAAGCCAGAGGTCCTCTCAGCTCGTTCCATCCAGCCCGACGGTGTCGCGTGTCATGCGCCGGATGGGCCGAGAAGACACGGCTCCGGAAATGGCGCTTCGGCGGTCACTCACCCGCCTCGGGCTCCGATACCGACTCCATCGGAAGGATCTGCCTGGGCGACCCGACATCGTGTTTGGGCCTGTTCGGGTAGCGGTGTTCGTCGACGGCTGCTTCTGGCACAGTTGCCCCGACCACCGCGTCATGCCCAAGGCGAACTGTGACTGGTGGGCCGACAAGCTCGCGGCCAACCAGGCACGCGACCGGGCGAAGGACACGGCGCTGATCGATCTGGGATGGTTCCCACTGCACATCTGGGAACACGAGGACCCGGAGGCCGCAGCGCAGAAGGTGGCGAGGGTCGTCGCTGACCGACGCCCCACCTGATCAGCGCTTTGCGGCGTAACGGCACGAGCACACGAGCGGACAGTCGCCACACGCTGGAGCTGCCGGCCTGCACAGGCGGGCTGCCAACTCGACCGCACCTCCGAGTGCTCGCCGCGCGTCATGTGACTTGCTCTGCAACGTCGTCCCGCCGATCAGCCTGGCGATCTCCAGCCGACCGTCACTTCGTGACCGCTCGTCGGCGACCGACCGGCCCGTGAGCCTCCCGACTAGGCGCAACAGCGGGGAGGTCACCGGCACGGGCCCGGGCCCGGCTCCGGGGGCCAGACCCACAGCGAGCGTGGCCAGTTCACGCGAGATACCCGGAGCCCTGGCCAATGCGAACTCGTCGTCGTCCGCAGGATCCCATCCCGTGTCGAGGAGCCACTTCGCTGCCCTGAGCAGGGATCGCGCCTTGGCCGTCCGTCCGACGGCAGCTGCGACCTCGATCAGCTCGTTGGCGTTCTCGACCGTCGTGGCGGGATCCTCGAGCTTGGCCAGGAGATCCCAATTCTCGCACGCTGACGTGGGGGGGCGGCGTGACAGCAGCGTTGACGCGAGCACGACTGTCCAGGACGAAGGGGGCAGTGCCCACGGTATGGTCAATGACTCCAGGCTTGCGACCCAGTCGGACAGGGCGGCGCCTGTATCGATGGACTGTGGGTGGCTGGTTCTCGCCCTCGCCGTGACGCCGGTCCGGAGCAGTCGCCGGCCGACGGCTTCCCCGAGCCGAGGTGGGACCGCGTTGCCAATCTGGCGGAAAGCCGACGATGGAGGGCCGGCGAACCGGACACGGTCGGGGAATGTTTGTAGGCGGGCGGCTTCGCGAACCGTCAGAGTGCGGGGCTGGGTCGGATGGATGTACCAGTAGCCGTCACGCGCGATGTGAGCAGTGATGCTGCGGCTCGGCTCGTCCGGGTCCAAGCGCTTGTACTTGTCGTCGAAGATGTCGTCGCGGTACCGCTTGAGGTGATCCGGCAGGTCCGCGTAGAGCGTTCGAGGCCCCATCAACTCAAATGCCCGGCGGTCATCGGGACGGACGGGCCGTGTGATGTGATCGCGCACGCGACGCCGCTCGTGACGCGTCAGTCCTCGCCTCGCCCGCCGGGCGAACGGAGACAGCGTGGCCGGCGCTGACCAGTCCCACCACCCATCGGCACCAGCGGGTGGGCGGGCTCCACCCTCGACCTCGGGCAGGTCGGAAAGCGCCTCGTCGACGGTCACCATGGGGCTCGATCGGTTGGGCCAGCGGAAGCCCCGGTCACCCTCCACCGCCACGACGAACAGCCGCTGCCGGTGCTGCGGCACTCCGTGCTCCCAAGCGTGGAGCAGCCGCGTGTGGACCGTGTAGTCAGCGCGCTCGAGCTCGTCGACGACCGTCCGGATGATCTCCATGCGGCCGCTCAGGGCCATGTCTGGCACGTTCTCCAACAGGACGGCGGGAGGATGCACCCTGAGGACGACGTGGAGGAACGCTTGCCAGAGGTCGCGGCGGTGGTCGACGGCGTGCCGTTCGCCGGATTCGACCAGGCTACGGATCTTGGACATGCCGGCGCGGCTGAACGGCTGGCATGGCGGGCCGCCGGCCACCAGGTCACCGTCACCACCCGCCTCGGCGGCCCCCTCCACGCC
>Ga0081455_10007015_pt1 | contig 11969 bp, 15 predicted proteins | sample TabmetS3T2R1_FD_70207 | JGI IMG/M metagenome (GOLD analysis project Ga0081455, IMG submission 70207) | Tabebuia heterophylla rhizosphere microbial communities from the University of Puerto Rico - S3T2R1 | ecosystem: Host-associated > Plants > Roots > Rhizosphere ...
GGTGGTTCCGGGCGCCTCTCCCCTCGCGCCGTACGAGAAACCAGAACTGGTCGTCCAGCTCGTGACGGACTTCCTGCGCACCGAAGGCGTCGTGTCAACCATGATGCCCGTCCGTCGCGGCTGACAGCAACGAAGAACAACGCGCAGATCTGATGCGCCTCTTGGGGTCAAGCAGCGATCTGTGATCGTGGTTCGGTGGTGGTCACGATGGCTTGGATGTCGTTGTAGAGCTCGCGGGCGAGGTAGCGCTTGAGGCATCGGATGGCGTCGCGTTTGGAGTTGCCGGCGGCGACGCGTCGTTGGAGGTAGTCGATCGTGGGGGCGTGTTGGCTTCGTAGGCGGACGATGACGATGCGCCACGGGGCGGCGTTGGCTTGGCGGTCTCCGGCGCGGTTGAGGCGGTGCCGGTTGGTTCGCCCGGATGACACCGGGACCGGCGAGGTGCCGCAGAGCGCGGCGAAGCTGGCTTGGGTGGCGAGCCGGTCGGGGTTGTCACCGGCGGCGCACAGCAGGGCGCCGGCGGTCTCGTAGCCAACCCCGTGGCGGGCCAGCAGGGGGGCGGCGATGGTGTCGAGGATGGTCTTGATGTCGCGGTCCAGGGCGCGGATCTCGGTATCGAGGGCGGACCAGCGCCGGGCGATGCAATGCAGCGCCGTCTTGGCCGCACCGGTGGGGCTCAGCGGATCACCTGCCCGGTAGCGCCCGGCGACGGCCATCTTGCGTCGGGTGGGGAGCCCGCGGAGCTGGCCGCGGACGACCTCGGGTGCGGTGTCACAGATGCTGTGGAACTGGTTGGCCGCCGCGGTGCGGGCCTTCATGGCGCCTGCTCGAGCGACTCGGAGCTGGCGCAGCGCCTCGACGGGACCGTCGCCGGCCTTGGGTGTGGCGGTGGCGTCGCCGGCCAGCACCGCACGTGCCGCCGCCTCGGCATCGATCGGGTCGGTCTTGCCGCGGCGTCGCCGGTTGTGACGGTTCGGCTTGTTGACCTCGATCACGTTCAACCCCCGGGCGCGCAGATGCCGGGACAGTCCCGCACCCCACGACCCGGTGCCTTCGACCCCGATCGCCAGCACCTCCCCGAAACTGGTGACCCAGCCGGTCAGGTTCTTGTAGCCGCGTGCTGTGGCCGGAAACGACGCCGTGTCCAGCAGCCGGCCGAGCTCGTCGAGCACGACCGCGACATGGACGTCTTTGTGGGTGTCGACACCGGCGACGACACGCAGGTCGTCGCCATCTGCGATGGTGGACATGCCGCCCTTTCTGCTGACGTGGTTGGGGTGGCACGCACGGCCGGGAGGGTGGACAAGACAGGGAGCAGGCCCTGGTCGCACAGGCGCCTCTTCGGTCACGTTCACCCGACCGGTTGTGCCTCGGGCAGGGCGCCGTTGACTCGGGCCGACAGGTCAGATCAAGGACACCCAAATGGGGTCTGGCCAATCTCAGAGTCAGACCCAATGAACGACACCCCGCCCGCTTCCTAGACGACCGCCGAAACGGTCACCCAGATCATCCCTGCCGATCTCGCGCCTTGGCGTGCTGTGGGTGCTCGTGCAGGCGGTGGGCGCCCGGTTCGTGCAGTATTCGTGCTCTAGACGCGTCCGAGAAGTGGCAGGAGGCCCCGTGGCGGCGTACGTGATCTATCAAGGTGAAGTGCTCGACCCCGAGCGCTACGAGGAGTACAAGGTCAAAGCAGCCGAGAGCATCGTCGCGGCTGGAGGCAGGTACCTCGTGCGCGGCGGCGACGTTGAAGTGCTTGAAGGTGAAGCACCTACAGGCCGAACGGTCGTACTCGAGTTCAAGACGATGCAAGCGGCGCTCGACTGGTATCGAGGCGCCGAGTACACCGAGGTCCGCAATCTTCGCGACGGCGCTGCCCGCGTCTCTCGCTTGTATGTGGTCGAGGGCGTGACCTGAACACCGTTGCACACAGATCTGCTGATCTCGCGTCCCGGCGTCCTGTGTCGGGATCGGATGGGCAGTGGCCGTCCACTGCGGTAGACGTTTGGGCGCTGTTGCTGCTTTGTATGAGTATGGGATTCGACGAGAGCCTCCCGGTGCTGCTTGAACGAGCGGCTGGGCCTCATCCAGGGTCCGGCGACGAGGCCGACGTCCGGCGGCGGGCCCGTCGATACGTCCGGCGCCGGAGAGCAACGGTTGGAGCGGCGGTGGCTGCCCTGGTGGTGCCGGGCCTGTTGGTGGCGGGCAGGCTCCAGGCCGACGACGCGCCTGAGGTGGTCGCGTCGAACCCGGGCGCAGCGATCCAACCGGGCGAGCTGCTGTTCGAGCGTCCGTTGCTGGACGGCTCGACGCTGCGGGTCACGACCACCGAGGACCCGAACGAGATCGCCGTCGAGTGGCCTGGGTCCCCCGAACCGGTCATCGTTGCGCTGCGCCTCGGGGCCGTCAGCAGCAAGGTCACCGGCGATGAGTGGACGGTCCTCGCGTTTCAACCCAGTCCCGGCGACAACGCAGCCCATATCCGGGCGTTTCAGACGGCGAACCCGGCCGTGCGTGACGAGATGGAACTTGTCGACAGTCTTGCCGTGGTGGTCGTCCCGACCCTCGTCCCACCCTCCTATGCGGGCCTGCCCGGTACTTACGAGATAACCATCGAGACCCGAGACGCCGAGGGGAACCTGCTTCGCAGCGTCAAGGCAACAGCGGACGTGGTCTCGTCCGACGGTGCGGAGCAGCTGGACGAACTCGAAGACGGCAGGAATCGACAGCCGGCCGGTGTCGAGGAGAACACCGACGGCCTGCCCAGCCGTGAACACCGCGTGTGACCGACACATCCGGGTTCGACTGTTTCTACCGGACGAACTATCCGCGGGTCGTGCTCAGCTTGCGCCTGGCTACCGGCTCGGCCGAGGACGCCGAAGACCTGGCCCAAGAGGCGTTCGCTCGGACCCTCGTCCATTGGGCGCGGGTCCGAGGGGGATCGAGCCCGCTCGGCTACGTGTACCGGGTGGCATTCCGGCTCCAGCAGCGCAGACGCCTCCGACGCAAACGCCAACACGACGCCCAGATCGTTCGTTCGCGGCCACGCAGAAACGCGCGCCGGGCAGGTGGAAGGCGCACGCGTAGCCGGCGATTGGTGCTTATCGTGGTTGTCCGCAGAATGCTCACGGAGCGAGTGTGCCGTTGGGGGCTCGTGTCAGTAGATGGTCCAGGCAGGGCGGGCCGTTTCGGCCGTGGCGCGCTCAGGTGAGCTGGACCCGTAGCCGATCCATGTCGGCGGGGCGTTTGCCGGGACGTGCCCGATAGCCGGGTACGCCCACCGTGGTCACCAGCATCGGGGACGCTTCGGTTCGCAGGAAGGCGGACACCTCGTCGTCGTAGAAGGTGATGCCGCTGGCGCCGTCGGCGAGCGCGTAGGCGGCGAGTTGGAGGCGGCCCATGGCGGTGCCCGCTTCGAGCAGGGCCGACCGGTAGCCGCGGGCACCACTTGGCTCGATGAGGCCGCCGAGCGCGGCGCAATGGAAGGCGTCGAAGGCACAGTCGCCGCCGAGCGGCTGATCGAGACAGAGGTGAGCCGCCTGGGGTCGGAACATGCCCCGCTCGATCTGCCCCAGGTTGCCTTGCACCCAGCGGTAAACGCCCGGTGCGACACCTTCGACGGCGTGGACCGCGACGAAGTGCTCGAGCAGGGTGCGGCTCGCTCCGGCGAAGTCTGTGGGCAGGGGACGGGCGGCCACTGCAAGCCCCCAGCGCAACACGTCCTCGCCGACCGGGTCGCGTGCATAGCGGCGAGTGGAACCCCGCCGCACGATGACGTCCTCGAGCGTGCCCCGACCGGGCGGCGAGACGGGGACCTCACCGGTCGCCGGCGTGCCGAGCTGCGCGGCCGCGGTGCGCCACCCCGTCACCTCGTCGGTGTCGGTGAGGACGCCCGCCCGGTGCACCGCTGCGAGCCCGGTGTGGTGCTGCGGGGAGGCAGAGAGCCGGTGGACGCGGTGGTCGATGGCGGGGGGCCGATCGGCCCCCGCGGGTGGTCGACCTCGGGGACCGGCCGCCAGCGGCACGATCACGAGCGGGTACTCCTCGGGCGAGCCGATCCCGAGAAGGTGGGACACGTCGTCGTCGACGAAGCCGGTGAGCACTCTCGAGGTGATGCCGGCCGCCTCGGTGAGCGCCAACCCGTTCGCCAGGACGGCGCCGGCATCCCAGAAGAGGTGGCGGTAGCCGCGCTCCCCGTACTTCCAGGTGGTGCGCCACGGAATGCCGGAGAGGACCAGGGTCGTCGGTGCGCCCTCGATGTCCCCGTCGGCGGCGGCCAGCGCCAGGAAAGGCCGGTGGTCGCCATCGCGGAGCCGCCGCAGGGCGAACTCGACCGGATTGAAGTGGTAGACGCCCGCCGGCAGGCCCGGCAGGTCGCCACAGACCACGTAGACCTCAATGGGGTAGAGGGCGCCGGCCGAGGCGGCGGCCCGCAGGAAGATCGGCCGCCCACTAACCAGCCGCGCCCGGCGCGTCACCCCTGCCGAGAAGAACAGCACACGGGCCAGCTCGTGGAGCCGCCACCGCCCCGGCACGGCGTCCACGCGGCCCGAAAGCACCTCGACCGCCGGCACATCCCGCTCCGGAAGGTCAACCGGCAGGGGGATCGGCTCGAGGTCCGGGTAGTGCTTCAGCGGGATCGGCATATTGGCGAAGTCGAGGAAGTGGCCGCCAGCGCGGACGGTCTCGACGGTGTGCTTGGTGGCGTCATGGAACAGCCGGGTGACCTCGCGATCGTTCTGCGCCATTGGGCCGACGCTACCCAGCGCGGTCGGACGCGGTGCGATGGCACCCGCGACGCAGGTCAGCCGCTCAGCCGCGGTGATATGACGATGACGGTGCCCCCGACGAAGCTAGACCCGAACCGGCACTGTGGCAGCGTGCATTCGGGCGAGTAGCCGATCGGACGTGTGGCGCTGCACACTTATGTCATGGCTAAGACAACACGGGTGGTGCTGACCTGCGATCTTCACGGTGACGGCACTGAGGCCGTGACGACAATTCGAATGGACAACGGCACGGCCCGCTACGAACTCGACCTGTGCCGATTGCATTTCGATGAGCTCACCGGAGCAGGCCGACGGCTGCGACCGCGTCGTCGAACCGGTGGAGCCCGCGCTACCACGATGGCCGCCAATAAGTCGGCGGCAGCGAAGTCTCGGGGCCGCGGCCGCGGTGCCCGGGACACGGCGGCGGTGCGCGAATGGGCCCGCGCCAATGGACATACGGTCAGCGACCGGGGTCGAATCCCCGGTCACATTCTTGAAGCCTTCACCGCCGGCGCATAAGAGTCGTCAATTTCACACCCAGAATCGATAAGTGCTGAGGGTGCGCCGCGCCTGGGCGCGTCCACCGCCGCCCGGGAACGCAGGGCGGGGGTGGTCCGCGATGTTCTCGCTCCCGTCGGTGCCGGTCGAGGGCTCCGCGCATCACTTCTTCGCCTACCCGACAAGTCAACCTTTGCGATCGCCGGCCGACAGAGCGCTGTGCGGGCGTGGAGGCGGCCTTCGGGACGACGATGTTCTGTCGCTGCGGTCTGCGCTGATCATGGAACGCCAATCGACAGATCTGGCGCGGCTACACGCGGGCGGGTACGACGAGCAGCCAGTTGCTCTTGGGCGGACGACGAACCGATCCCGAACCGTCGATCAGGTCGGTGTTCGGGCGGGGGAGGTCGGCATGCTGAGAGCGGCACACGAGCCATCAGCTGCAGGTACCTGTATCTACGTGCCGGGCTCGAACGGGCCCGGTTCGTAGAAGCCCTCGATCGCGTCGACCTTGGCGTAGTTCTCGGCGATGCTCTCGGGGGTCAGATGTGGATCGTAGAAGCCCGGTCCCATGACGATGGCGATACGTTGGATTGCTCCGGCTGTGACGTTGTAGATGCGGTTCGTCTCCGAACAACGATCGCTTGCCAGCCACACGATCGCGGGCGCGACAGCCTCAACCGGCATCGTGCGCCTTCCCTCTGCTTCAGGCGTGCGCGATCCCGCGGCCGGGTGCATCCTCGTGTACGCGGCTGGCGAAATGGTGTTCACGAGAATCCCGTGCTCGGCACCTTCAAGTGCGAGGATGCGCATCAATCCGACTACGGCGCACTTGGCCGCCGCATAGGTGGCTTGGCCCCGGAGTCCGAACAGGCCGCTGACCGACGTCGTGAGGATGATCTTCCCGTAGCCCTGGGCGACCATATGCGGCCAGGCAGCCTTCACCGTGTTGACCGAGCCGCCGAGGTGCCCACGCCAGTAGTGATCGAAATCACCAAGGGTGGCGTCCTCGAACAGTTGGCTCCCGCAGATACCAGCGTTGTTCACGAGCAGGTCGATTCTCCCGAAGTGCTCGATGGTCGTCGCGGTCAGGTCACTGCCACCCTCAGGAGTGGAAACGTCGCTGTCATCGGCGACTGCCTCGCCTCCACGGGTCCGAATGAGGTCGGCCACCTGTTCCGCGATCATGGAGTCCATCCCGGACCCCGATACGTCGGTCCCTAGGTCATTCACCACGACCCGGGCACCGCGTTCGGCGAGAAGTTCGACGTATGCCCGTCCCAGCCCGCGGCCTGCGCCCGTCACAACCGCGACCTTCCCCTCCAGCGAGATTCGTTCAGTCACTCGCTAATCCTCCGACAACGATGCCGGCTTGGGCCAGAGACGGTCGACAGCCGCGCCCGAATCGGCGATCTGTTGCACTCGCGCCGTCGACCCCAGTCGTGACCAAGCGATGACCGTCCAGCCCGAAGCGCGCAGCGATCGCCCGCTGTGAGTGGATCCTGCCTCCCTGCGGCGGAGCACAGAACGTCGGGGCGCGAGATCGGCAGATAGGCGCTCACTTCCAATCCCAGACGTAGCACCAATGGAGCGCCTCAACCGCCTCGTCGCCTGGCCCGGACGCATCAGGCGGGGGCGTGGGCGGCGAGGAACGCCTCCACGGAGGGCAAGACCTCGGCTGCGGTCGGACCGGTCACGAGGGCGATGCCATGGGTAGCTCCCGCGAGGGCCAGCAGTTCCTCGTCCGCGGGGGCCGCGGCGTCGAGGAGAGACTGCGCCACGGCCTGTGTGGAGCCTGCATCGCCCTTGCTGGCCACCGCCAGCACCGCCGCGGTCAGCGAGCCGAGTCCGGACACCTGACGCGCCCGCTCCCCCGGTTCGCCGCCCGGAGACAGCGCGATCACTCCGTCGATGGGCGGATTGGCGGCGGCCGCGCTCTCGAGGGCATACCCAGCCCCGATCGACGCGCCGATGACCACGACGTGCTCGGCGCCATCGGCCCGAGTGGCATCGATCGCCGCCGTGACCGCGGCTTGGCGTTCGGCCGGGTCGCGGGTGCCGTAGCTCCACAGCACGACGCGGCGCCCCCCATCGGCCACCCGCGCCGCGAACTCTGTCCAGCGGCAGGGTGCGTCCTCGATCTGATTCACCAGAACGACGGCGCTCGGTCCGTCACCATGGACAGCTGCGACGCGCCCCCCGCCGATGTCCAGCGGGCGCGCTCCATCGATGCAGGCCGGCGGGCCGCCCGACGTGGTGGAGGTCGTCGTCGGCTCATCCGTCGTCGCAGGGGCAGAGTCGTCAGCGTTGGCGCTCTCGCCATCGTCGTCGCCACAAGCGCCGAGCAGGGCGATCGAGATGCCGCACAGCACCACGAGCACACGCCATATCACGCGAGGTGCCTCAGCCTCTGACGACCACGGCGACAATCGACCCTGTTTCGCTCTCGGGGACCGCCGTGTCGAGACCCTAGAGGAAGTGGTCGAGCTGCTGGCCCGGACCGGTCGTCGCGCCAGCGAGCTGGGCGACCTCGAGGCCGACGCCGTCGTTCGCATCGGTGACGGGCACTGTATGCGCGTCCCCGTCGGCAAGCTGCGCAACGGCCGCTCCATCCCCCTGCATCCTGACCAGCAGCGACCACGGTCGCGGCCCAACCATCACGCTCACAGGCGCATGATGCCCGAACCGAGCGCACACTGCCTGTTCGACCCCGGGTACAGAACGACGGTGCGCGAGATCGGCAGATCTGGGCGTCGCCGGCCGACCTACCCGTGGGCCTTCAGTTACCGTGGGGCGCGTGGTATCCGGGGCCGAGGGCGCGCAACACGAGCAGGCGATGGAGATGTTCCGGGGCGACTATCGCCCGCCGCGATGGACGCGCTCGATCTGGGCACGACTCGTGCTCGCTTTCAGCCCGCTCGTGGTCGCGGCCGTGCTTGCGTTCGTGCTGTCACGCTGAGCCGGGTGCGTGCCGATCGGCAGATCCGTGCTGTCCTGCTCAGGCCGAGATCATCGGCCGAGACACTTTCGGGTCTGCGTTGTCAGGGGGTAGGGAGCTGCAACCATGAGTCCGTCCACGAGTTAGGAAGCACCGGTATCAGCAGGAGAAGGACGGCAAGGGCGGCAAGGATGACAATCGGCGCAAGTGCCACGATCGCGATGACCGCGTCGAGCAGCTTCTGCCAGATGCTCACTGGCTCATGCCCTCGTCGAGGGACCGGTGACGTATCAGATCCTTCCATCACGCCAGACTGCCTGACCGCCGCGCGCCCCGAGCGGCAGATATGCGTCCTCTACTCGACGAGTGTTGGAGCGTGCGGTCTGTCCGCGGGATACCTCACCTGCTCGCCCCGTTGAAAGCTGCCGAGGTACCTGGCCTCTGGATGCGATGACCGTCGAAGCTGTGTCAGGACCTCATCATGGTCATACGCCACCCGACGATGACTCAGCACATGGCCTCCTGAGTCATCGTCCACGACGACATACGAAGCGCGAAGGTCCGACGTGATCGGGTTGCTAACGCTGCCGAGATTCACGATGCGTTGATCGTTGAGCCGCCGATCGGTCGGTTGGTGTGTATGACCACCGCAAATGAGGTCTGCATCTTCCCCGGCGAGCAGCGTCGCAAGGTCTTCATCGGAAGCGTGCGGGGTAATGCCCGGTCCGTCGTCCGAGCCAACCGACGCATGAATGCCCAGCAGTGTCGCTCCGTCGGAAAGGCGAATCCGTTGGTCGGACGGAAGCCCGGCGAGAAACGCGAGTGAGTCCGCGGACAGCGAGTTACGTGTCCACGAGAACGATGCCTCGATCGCGTCGAAGAGTGTCCGTAACGACTCGTCCTTCTCCACGTCGGCAGCGTGAGGCCAGGGGCGTTCGCCGGTCACGACGTATCGGTCGGTATTGCCGCGCACGAACCGAACGTTCGCGAGGTCGGCGAGACGTTCCAGCGTTGGGACAGGCTCTGGCCCGAGCGCGACGAGATCACCGAGTACCCACCAGGTCGTAACTCCCGCCCTGCTGCCGTCAGCGACGACCGCATCCAGCGCCGCCCGGTTGCCGTGAACATCCGAGATCAACCCCAGCCGCAAGGAGCGCATGTTGCCCGCTGGGCTCAGGGGGTGAAAGCAACATGCGCCTCGATCGAGATGGTCAGGTCGAGGAGGGCGTGTGGACCGGTTGTCGGCTTTGAAGCTGGAACGGATCGAGGGGCTGCTGTCTGAGGATGCGCCGTTCTGGCGGTTGCGTCAGGAGGTGCCGCGGTCGCGGTATGCGATTTATCGGGCGGTGAAACGGCTGCGGCGTCCGTTGGCGCCCGAGCCGAACCGCTCGCCGCTGCGGCTTTCGCTGGCTGAACGCGAGGAGATCTCCCGGGGCCTGGCGGCGGGCGAGTCGCTCCGGGTGATTGCTGGTCGGTTGGGCCGGACAGCGTCCACGGTGTCACGCGAGGTTGCTCGCAACGGGGGGCGGGCCCGCTATCGGGCGTGCCGGGCGGATCGGGCGGCGGTTCGGAACATGCGTCGCCCCAAGGTCGCAAAGCTCGCCCGCTGCCCGGCTGCGGGCGGTTGTGGAAGCCAAGCTCGAGCTGCGCTGGTCGCCGCAGCAGATCGCGAGTTGGCTGTTCTTGGAGTTCCCCGACGACTCGGAGATGCGAGTGTCGCACGAGACGATCTACCTGTCGCTGTTCGTGCAGTCCCTGGGTGGGCTACGCAAGGAACTGACTCGCTACTTGCGGATGAAGCGCAGTGTCCGGCGCCCCGGAGGCAAGGCACCACACAACGGTCAGAGCCACATCCCTGCGATGGTCAACATCAGTGAGCGACCTGCCGAGGCCCAGGACCGGGCGGTGCCAGGCCACTGGGAAGGCGACCTCCTCTACGGCCAAGGCCCCGGCGTGGTTGCGACACTCGTCGAGCGCCACAGCCGGTTCGTGATGCTCGTCGGGCTCCCCCAGACCCACCGAGCCGACATTGTCGCCGCCGCGCTCGCCGCCAAGATCACCGAGCTGCCCGAACAGCTCCGCCGCTCGCTCACCTGGGACCAAGGCCGCGAAATGGCACAACACGCCGTGTTCACCGTCACCAGCGGCGTACCCGTCTACTTCTGTGATCCCCGCAGCCCCTGGCAACGCGGCAGCAACGAGAACACCAACGGGCTGCTGCGCCAATACCTCCCCCGCAAGTCCCGCCTCGGTGACCGCACCCAGCACGAACTCGACGCCATCGCCGATGAGCTCAACGGTCGCCCTCGACAAACGCTCGGCTGGATGACACCGTCACAAGCACTCGACCGAGCGATGCGATGACCCCCTGAGCCCAGCCCCGATCTGGGGCCCCCTGCTGGTCCGGCGACGGCCTGCAAACGAGGGGCGAGAGGCGTGGCGCCGGAGAGCTACCGGTAGAAGCGTTCCTGGCCGGGTGCGTGGGGGTCGGTGGGGTGCCGGCCGTTGAACTCCTGCCGTGGCCGGTGGAGCAGCCGCTTGACAGTCTCGACGTCGAAGCCGGTCGCCGCGGCGAGGTGCTCCGGGGTGCAGCCGGCGGCGAGCGCCCGGCTCATCTCGTTGACGGCGCACTCGCGCCAGTGCATCGCCTTGGCGGTGGCATCCCACACCTTGGTGAGCTGGTCGAGCTGATGCTTGGGGAGGCCGTCGAACACGCGTTCGCTAGCATAGCCGGGGGGACGCGACACCGCCCTCGGCCGAAACCGAAAGCGGTTCGCGGCGCAGTCGAGCCCGTTGAGGATGATGCCGGCCTGACCATCGCCGAGGCCCCGACTAGGACCGCGGTGCTAGCGGCGGCTAGCAGCCCGGCCCACATCAGTCGTGCGCGTGTGAACATCTCGGCCCCTCCTCAATCGATGAAGTTGAGGGTGATGCCGGCTTGGACGACGGCCGGCGCGCCGACGAGGACGCCGGTGGTGGCGGCGGCCACCAGCCCGGCCCAGATGAGTCGTGCGCGTGTGAACATGTCGGCTCCTTCTCAGTCGATCGTGTTGAGGGTGATGCCGGCCTGGACCATGGCCGGCGATCCAACCAGCACCGCGGTGGTGGCGGCGGCCAGCAGCCCGGCCCAGAACAGTCGTACACGTGTGAACATCTCAGCGTCTCCTCAGTCGAGGACGTTGAAGGTGATGCCGGCCTGGACCATGGCGGGTCCACCCACCAGCACCGCGGAAGTGGCGGCAGCCAGTAGGCCGGCGCAGAACAGTCGTGCGCGTGTGAACATGTCGGCGTCCTCCTCAGTCGATCGCGTTCAAGCTGATGCCTCCTGGACCATGGCGGGCGCTCCGACCAGCACGGCGGTCGTAGCGGCGGCCAGCAACCCGGCCCAGAACAGTCGCGTGCGAGTGAACATGTCGGCTCCTTCGTGGCGGCGATGTGCCGCCGCTACTTCGGCGCAACGACCAGCAGCGGATGGACGCGATCCAAGCTGCGGCCGAACGGAGCGGCACTACTGCCAGGGTTCGTGCTTGGCCAACTGGGTGGGTCCGCCGGCTTGCCAGGGGTAGTGGCCTTCGCACCAGGCGGCGGGGCGGTCGCAGCCTGGGAACCGGCAGTGGCGGTCACGGACGACGAGGTGTTGTAGACGGGGGCGGGGATGGTCCGGGTGGCGGTGCCGTAGTCCAAGATGGCGGAGCGGCCGTGGGTGAGGACGCGATGGATGGCGGTGTCGCGGAGCAGCCGGTCGGTGGTGGTGCGGTCGAGGCGGG
>Ga0081455_10007016_pt1 | contig 11968 bp, 16 predicted proteins | sample TabmetS3T2R1_FD_70207 | JGI IMG/M metagenome (GOLD analysis project Ga0081455, IMG submission 70207) | Tabebuia heterophylla rhizosphere microbial communities from the University of Puerto Rico - S3T2R1 | ecosystem: Host-associated > Plants > Roots > Rhizosphere ...
CGGCCGAGAACGGCCGAAGAGCTCAACCCTAGCCTGGGGGGGGGTGTCACCTGGCGGCAAGGGCCGCATCAGTTCGATATCTTGCGGACCATCGCCGGCGGGATGGTGCGGAGCGTTCGTGCCATGACAGGTATGTGGGACGAGAGTCGTCCGGTGGTAGGGTGCCATGCCGCCTTCCTGGAATTCGAGGACGGCACCGCCGCCACTGCCGTCTACAGTGGTTATGACCACTTCAATTCCAGGGAGCTGACTTTTGGGGTCGGTGAGGCGAGACCACCGGCTGAGGCCTCTGTCTATGCCCAAGGGCGCAAGACGCTGAGGCAACTGGCAGGTGGCGAAGCAGAAACGGCGCTCAAGCAGGCACAACGTTACGGTGGGGCGTCTCGCGCAGCGCGCGCACCCAGACGTTCAGCATCATGGGTCCTGGGGGGACCGCTGGTCGTGACCTTTGAACACGGGGATGTGCGGTTAACCCCCAGCGGCCTCTGTATCTATGGCAACGAAGACACCAGGAGTATACCCATCAGCACGGAGATCGATGGACGCCACGGTATCGTCGACCAACTGTATGAGGCGGTGATCAATGGTCGCCGGCCGTCCGCCGACGGGCTGTGGGGCAAGGCGACGTTGGAAGTCTTGCTGGCGGTGTTGGCATCAGCGCGGGAACGTCGGGAGCTCTTCTTAGCGCACCAGGTGCCAGCGCCGGCCTAAGCCGCTCTACCTGCTCTCTTATAAGTTTTGGTGGGGATGAGGAGAAACCGGTGAATCTTGCACAACTGACCATAGGGACGAAGGTACTCCTGGCCAGTGGCGACCGGGCTGAGGTGGTGGCCCTGAACGCCGAGACAGAAACCGTATGCTTACGGTATCTCGACGCCCTGGGCGAGCCGGAGTTGGTAGGCACCGAAGCCTGGCTCTCGGCAGACGAGATCCTGGCCGTCGACATGGGCACGCATGCGGAAGGACGGACATAGAACTTTCGCCAACCGACCAGCGTTCCGCCAGGGCATCTCTATTCTTAGACGCCTCACGATACTCAGAGAAGCAACGGATCGGGGAATCATCCCCCGCGTCACTCCGAGCCTCGAGGAACTGCCCGCAGCGGGTATATAGGTCGACGATCCAGGCATTCGTTCGCCAACGGGGTGAAGCGGACGATACTCGCTAGCCTTCGATCGCAGACCTTTGGAAGAGTCTCACCAGCACAACATAACCGGATCACTCGACCCGGTTCTTGCCTTTCCCTCTCCAGTGACCTCGCTTCCAAGGACGAGCAGCATGACAGCGACCGCTCACAACACCCTTGCATACGCTAATGGAGGATCCGCGGCCATGGCTGTTATACCTCCGGCATCCTTTCGGGTGGATACACAGACCTATACACGACCTCCCCACAGCCATTGATCGCGAGTATTCGTAACCTCCCTCGCACCTTGCGCGGACGCCCCCCAGGCCCATAGCCAATCCAATCCCAAGCACGCACGATGAACGGTTTCGGAGCACCCTCTCGATAGTCCAGAGACACGATGAGTTTAACTGTATTGTCGCTTAAACAAATCACCTCGAACGGCAGGATCGACACATCTTGCTGGACTGCCTCTCTCATGAGCTGTCCGATGAGTGTGCCCGCCATTCCTCGAAAAACCCCCCACAGCGTCTTATAAGATCTAGGTGTGTGCTCCATTACTGGTCCTTGGAAGTGTCCTCAGCCTTGGGAAGATGCTGCCATCGATGCGCGGGTAGCGGTCATCCTGCTGCCACGGGGGCTTTAGAAAACAACTCCCATATCGCATCTGAACGTTTTGGCTCTATGCCTAGATGAGCTGGCTTCATTGACTCTCGATAATGGTCTCATGCCCCCATGCGTTCTTGCGGAACGTGGGCAGAAATCTGCTGGTGTGTTTCCTCTCCTGATACACCTTCTACACGGAAAAGGAAAGCCGCTACGCTACCGCTGGGAACCTGGGAGGACACATCATCTCTCGCCGCCATGACCTCGGGCTTGTCTTGTGGACAAAGATACTGGATAATACGCCCACATCCTAGCATACGGCAGGCTGACAGCCTATGGCTGGCAGGGCTGGGAGTGATCGCTGAGCGATTCCACTGAAGGCTCCTAGAAAATCGTGTAGCTATGGTGATGGGGGCCAGCCAGGCGAGCGGCAAGGCAATTAGGCTCGGAGTGGCAAACGTAGGGGCAGAGGCGGTGGTGCGTGGAGATGAAGGCGGCACGCTCACCTCTGCGTCACTGTCGATTCGAGTTTGCATCGAAACGCAATGGTTGCTACATTGGCGTGGCAAGCCCCCAGGTAGTGATACGATCCGACACGGCAGCGAGTTGGCGACGCCGCCACCTTGAGAGGAGCAGTTGTATGCCCGCGATGTCGGCTGGACAGGCAGTTGTCGAGGCGCTACGCCTCGAAGGAGTGCGCTATATCTTCGGCGTCGTCGGCTCGTGTTATGTCGAAGTTCTCGACGCCCTCTACGGTTGTTCGGATATTCAATTTTTGGGCGTACGCCATGAACAGGTGGCCGCCCACATGGCCGATGCCTATGCTCGCGCCAGTGGTCAGCCCGGCGTATGCATGGCCACTAACGGCCCCGGCGCCACCAACCTAGTGACTGGCGTCGCCAGCGCCTATATGAATCACGCCCCGATGATCGTGATTACGGGGGCGCCGATGATCAGCCAGATGCTGCGCGACTCCTTCCAGGAACTTGACCAACTGACGCTGTTTCGACCGGTCACCAAAGCGCAAATCCAGATCCAGCGGGGGGATCGTGTGCCTGAGTTGATTCGACATGCCTTTCGTGCCGCAATGGCGGGTAAGAAAGGACCGGTGCTGATCGATTTGCCACGCGATATGCTGAACGAGACCGCCGAGATGGAGTTCATCCCGCCCGACCGCTATCGCTGGGCCCAGCATGACGCAGGCGACGCTGCCCTGGTGCAACAGGCGGCGGCGGTGTTGCATCAGGCCACATCTCCCGTTATCATCGCTGGTGGCGGGGTGATCTGGGCCGATGCCCAGGCCGAAGTGCTGGCCTTGGCTGAACAGCTCAGCGCTGCTGTGGTGACATCCTACGGGCGTAATGACGCCGTAGCTCATGACCATCCTCTGGTCATTGGCGCGCTCGGCCGTGCCGGATCGCCCGAAGCGGCTGAAGCGGTCCGAGGGGCCGATGTCATCCTGGCAGCCGGGACGCGGCTGGCGCATTTCACCACCTTCTTCGATCATCGCTACATCGCGCCGCAGGCGAAGATCATTCAAATCGAAGTCGATGAACGGGAGCTCGGCCGTCACTATCCCCTGGAAGTCGGCATTCTCGGCGATGCGAAGGCTGTGATGGGTGGGATCCGTCGAGGCCTCGGACAAAAACCACGGGCTGAGGCTCGCTTGGCAGCAATCCAACAATGGCGCCAGCAACGCCAGCAGCGACTGGCCACGGCAGGGGCTTCGGACATATTGCCGCTCAAGCCCCAACGGGTGTATCAGGAGTTGCGCGAGGTGTTGCCACGGAACACCATCGTGACCATCGATGCCGGTGCCGCCGCCTCACACGCCTATAATCTGCTGAATTTCTATGAGCCGCGGACCTTCATCACGCCGGGCGACCTCGGATGTGTCGGGGCGGGGTTCCCGTCGGCGCTGGGCGCCAAACTGGCACGCCCGGATCGGCCAGTGGTGTGTCTCTGTGGTGATGGCGGCTTTCTCATGACTAGCCAAGATCTGGAAACGGCTGTGCGCGAGCGCATCCCAGTCGTCACCGTGGTGATGACCAACAACTGCTGGGGCTCTGAGAAAGCGTATCAGAAATACTTCTTCAATGAACGCTACGTTGGCTCCGACTTCAGCAATCCTCGTTTCGATGAATATGCCCGGCTCTTTGGCGCCCAAGGTCTGCGGGTCGAAACAGCCGCAGAGCTGCGGCCGGCGCTGGAAAAAGCGCTGTCCGCGACCGTCCCGACCGTGATGGAGATCCCAGTGGACCCCGACGAACTACCGTTCCCGGCTCGCTCTGATGCCGTCCGACAGAAATCTGCAGCGGGCGTGTGAGAGAGGGTTTCTTATCAACCAAGCGAAGTTATGTAAGCTCGCTCACCGAACAGGAGGAAAAGATGGCAGCAAAGCGCAAGAGCAAGCTACGCTGGCGGTCTAAGAAGGCTAATCATCGAAAGAGACCGGCATCGGGCTGAAGCAGGGGAGAGTGAACCATGGGAGACCTGGTCCATCGATCCAAAGTGCGCATCGTTCCCGAGCAGCCGAGCGTCAAGCAGGCCTTCGTCGAACCATTTCCGCAAGCCATTCGCACCGGCATGCATGGTGGTGTCAAGGCGTGGTATCGGGCGACGGTCGCAGAGGAACTTCCGACTACCATCGACCATGTCGTCGCCGCCATTGGCTCGTGAATGACCGGTACTCTCGCCGGCGCGCTGGAAGCGCGTCAAATCGCAGCCTACGGTGGTTCGTTGGAAACTGAGGTGGAAGGAGACATTGAGGAGGGGGAGAACAAGGTGCTCCTCCTGACCAAAGTGCACATCAAATATAAGCTGAAAATCCCCACGGGGAAGCGCGCGCAAGCCGAACGTTCCCTGGCGCTGCACCATTCGCGGTGTCCGGTATCGCAGTCAGTGGAACGGGGTATTCAGGTCGAATGGAGCGCCGAGATCACCGAGGAATAACGTATGGCCAATGCGCAAGCATTCGTGTTTGATGCCTACGGTACGCTCTTCGATGTACACTCGGTGGTGGTCGCGCTCCAGGGCCTGACAGTAGATGCGGAGTCCGTTAGCATGCTGTGGCGAGCAAAGCAGCTCGAATATTCCTGGCTGCGCTCCCTCATGGGGTGCTACGAGGACTTTTGGACAGTCACTGATGAAGCGCTGCAGTTCGCCCTCAAGCGCTTCGGGATCGAGGTGACGCCAGCGCAACACGCCGCCATGCTCGATGCCTATTTACATCTCTCGGCGTATCCAGAGATCCATGCGACCCTTGCGGCACTTGTCCCACGTCCGCGCCTGATGCTATCGTAGGGACCGCCGTGCATGCTGGAAGCCGCGGTCACGTCGAGTGGGCTTGCCGGAAAATTCACACACATCTTACTGACCAGAGCCTAAAGAGCTAAAGTTCAATGCCTGTGAAGGTACTGCTATGGCGGGTAAGGCTGGCTCCCCGGATAAAACTTTATCGGCCGGATCAGTGAGAAATTCCTGGGAGGGCAATAGCCTTTTCCTCTCTGAACTAGTGCCCATTTCAAACCGCGTCAGAAGTGACTAAGACTAGAAAGAAGGGATGACCGCTCATTCTACCCATTGTAAGCAATGAGGGGAAGGTGAGGGAAGATAACCAGTGGATTTTCAGCAGGGCTCGACAACCGGATTTTGCGCCGTTTTGAGCAAATGGAGAGACAACGATGCCTTCGGAACGATTCCGAAGGCGTTTCGCTTTTGCAGATGGAGTCAGTAAAAGAGCTGGTTTTCCGGAAGATGCTGAAGCGATAAGTAGTCAGGAAGTGGAGAGTATTTCGCGTTTTGGGGACTCTGCGCAATAAGATTGACTAGAAGTCATTTCAAAACCCTCCGTAACGTGAGGAGGGCGCACGCCAAATGCAAAAAGCCTGCATCGGTCGTGATCAGACGGTCATCGCGGACGACCAAGCGGCGGAAATGGCCAAGCCACGCGCAGGTGCGCTCGACGCTCCACCGCCGCCGGTAACGCCGCCTCCCGGTCTGCTCCCCACGGAGGACCCGCGCCCTCGACCCACACCCTCCACTTCGTCCCCTGGCCACGGGTCGTCTGCCCGCCTTTGGGCCCCCCTGTTGGGCGGCTATGACGCGACCCTCCACACAGCATGCATCCCAGCAGCTCTTCGCTCGGTCGTTGCGTGGGGCCCAGAAGGCCCGTCAGCGCTTGCGGAGGATGCCGCGCTCTGCCCACGGCTGGAGTCGTCGCCAACCGGGACTGGGACTGCCCTATCGCCGGGGGAGCGCGCGCCATGGGGCGCCGGTCCAACGAATCCCAAGGCTACCTTCCAGACCGCGACGCTCCGCGACGCGCGGCCGGCCACCCCGGGCGGACCGCTTTGGTTCGGGAAGAGGCACACGCCTCGCCTCCCATGGCTGCGGGGTGAGTTCGCGCCACGCCATGGCTCGCCTCCTCTTGCTCCGTGGCGATGCATGATGTGATGATACCTCAAACCCGAGGTTTTGAAATGACTTCTAGCCACCGGCCATGGCCCCGATGATCAGCAACGGCTCGGCGCCCATCGCGACCGCGTCGGGCAGTGGCGCGTCCGGCGGTTCGTGGGACCAATCCTCCTCGCAGGCGAAGAACCGCACGAACGCTCGGCGCTGGTGCGTGACCTGATCGCGGATTGTCCCTCGTAACATCGGATAGCAGGCCTCGAGGGCGTCGAGGACCGAGCGCTGCGTGACCTGACCCTTGACGTCGAGCGTCACCTCGCCGTCGACGTGCGCCAGCGTCCGCAGATGGGCCGGGAGCACGACGCGGATCATGGCAGCACCTGGACTTCGACGGATACTACGGCCGGCAGATCACGGACGATCGGCGCCCAGCTATATCCGGCGTTGGCCGAAGCATATACCTGCCCGCCGGTGGTCCCAAAATACACGCCGCATGCATCCAGCGCGTCGACGGCCATCGCGTCGCGCAACACGTTGACGTAGCAGTCGCGTTGCGGCAGCCCATGCGTGAGCGTCTCCCACTCGTGTCCGCCCGTCCGGCTGCGGTACACGCGCAGCTTGCCGTCGGGCGGATAATGCTCCGAGTCGCTCGTGATCGGCACGACGTAGATGGTGTCCGGCTCGTGCGCGTGCACGACGACCGGGAACCCGAAGTCAGTCGGCAGGTTGCCGCTGATCTCTTGCCATGATTCGCCGGCGTCGTCGCTGCGCATGACGTCCCAGTGCTTCTGCATGAACAGCACGCCCGGACGCGACCGGTGCATCGCGATGCGGTGCACGCAGTGGCCGACCTCCGCCTGGGGGTCAGGAAGCTCATACGGGGACTTCAGGCCGCCGTTCATCGGCCGCCATGTCCTGCCGGCGTCGTCGGTCCGGAACACGCCCGCCGCCGAGATGGCGATGAAGATGCGCTCGGGATGGCTTGGCTCCAGCACGATCGTGTGCAGGCACATCCCCCCGGCGCCCGGCTGCCAGAGGTGCCCTTTCACGCCGCGCAGGCTGGGCAGTTCCTGCCACGTCTGCCCGCCGTCGATCGAGCGGAATAAGGCGGCATCTTCGACCCCGGCGTAGACCGTGTCCGGATCGGTCAGCGAAGGTTCGAGATGCCAGACGCGCTTGAACTCCCAGGGGTGCGGCGTGCCATCGTACCACTGGTGCGTGCCGGGGACCCCGTCGTACACGAATTTGTTCCCCACCGGCTCCCACGTCTGGCCACCATCGTTGGAGCGCTGGATCTGCTGCCCGAACCAGCCGCTGGACTGCGACGCATATAGCCGATTCGGGTCCGCGGGAGAGCCTTTGAGGTGGTAGATCTCCCAGCCCGCAAAGTGGGGGCCACTGATGTCCCATCGTTCGCGCGTGGCGTCCGACGTCAAGACGAAGGCGCCCTTGCGTGTCCCCACCAGTACCCGTACAATGCTCATCCCTCACTCCTTTCTGAGTTTCCCACCGGTCTTCGCAGGAAGCTTCTTCACACATGACAAGCGCATCAGTCTGAACCGGAAATGACTTGAACCGTCCATGATTTACCGGTCCACTTCTCCATATATGACGGTGAGCGTGCCAGCGCTGGGTCTGTCTGTTCACGCTTGGTGTATGGCGCTTGGTTCCATATAGAATAGTTCCCAAATGTGGCTATCGAGGTCCTGAAATCCATGCCCGTACATAAAACCGTGGTCTTGTGGTTCATTATAGGTGGTTCCGCCGGCGGCCACTGCCTTGCGAACCATTTCATCAACTTTTTCTCGGCTCTCCGAAGACAAACATACGAGCACTTCTGTACTTTTCGTGGCATCACAAATGGGTTTGGGCGTAAAAGTCTTGAACTTGTCCTGAGTCAAGAGCATGACGAATATGTCCTCGCCCACAAGCATGCAAGCAGCCGTCTCATCCGTAAATTGAGGATTGAATTTGAAATCGAGTTTCGTAAAGAACTCCATAGACTTCTTGAGATCTTTCACTGGTAAATTCACGAAGATTTTCGTCGCCATATCTCGTCCTTTCCAATTTTCAATTGTAGGTCAACAGGTTCAGTGACTTTTTTCGGCCGGTGCAAGTTGAGATGCGCCACCACTACTGCTTCGCGCCCTTCATGAGCTGCTCGGATTGCGCGCGCAGGCGAGCTTCTTGCTCCCTGAGCTCGGGCGTGAACTCCGGACCGAAGTCCTCCGCCTCGAACACCTGGCGAATCTCGATCTCCGTCTCAGTGTTATGCGGCATGGGGCAGCGCTTGACCCATTCGATGGCCTCCTCCTTCGACTTCACCTGCCACAGCCAGAAGCCGGCGATCAGCTCCTTCGTTTCGGCAAAGGGCCCGTCGATTACGGTGCGTTGCGCTCCTGAGAACTTGACGCGCACGCCTTTGGAGGTCGGGTGGAGCCCCTCGCCCGCGAGCAGTATGCCGGCTTTTGTCAGCTCTTCGTTGTAATTCCCCATTTCGGTAAGGAGCTCCGTGCTCGGCATCATGCCTGCCTCTGAGTTCTTGTCGGCTTTGACCATAATCATGAATCGCATCGTCATGACTCCTTTTGGTTGCGGTTGTGACCCGGGCTTCCGGACGGTCTCGACCGGCAAAGCTCGGGCTCTACGTATCAGTCGAACGAGGCCTGCGAAATCGACGTAGCGAACGAACTTTTTTCTGAGCCATGCCGCTACACGCTCTTTTCGAGTCATGTAGCCATCGGCCGTGGCCCCACGATCAGAAAAAGCTCTGCGCCAGTCGCGGACGCTACTCCGTCGGTAGGCCCGCGATCTCGATCACCGGCCGGATCTCGACGGTCCCCTTGCACGCCATAGGAATCCGTGCGGCGATGCCGATCGCTGCGTCAAGATCCTTGGCGTCGATGAGGAAATAGCCGCCCAGTTGTTCGCGCGTCTCCGCAAATGGACCGTCGGTCACGAACCGCTTGCCGTCGCGCACCCGGACGCTGGTCGCCATGGAGGTGGGCTGCAACGGGTTGGCGGCCAGATACTGCCCGCTCGACTTGATCTCGTGCGCGAGCTGCGTGGACTCCACGTAACAGGCTTCGCGCTCGGTCTCGCTCAACGTGTGCTCGTCAAAGTAAATCAGCAACATGTATTTCATGTGGATGCCTCCATCAGTCAGTCAACCGGCGAGCCGCCGATGCGGACGTGAAAGGCTGTTGACATCAGATAGTCGTCGGGGAGAGCCAAAATCGAGATTGGCCCTCCTTTGCATGACGCGTTGCGTGAACCTTCTCCGACCACTCCCGAACGCGACGCCTGAAGCGACTTTGCCTCTACGATGATGGGTCACGAGTGATCGTGTCCTGCGCTGCAACAGGAGGCCGAGGCTTTCGGGCCCTCCTCATATCGGTCGTGGTGACGGACCCACGCCAGGAATGGGCTGTTGCTGCGGCCGGGTGGCTCCTCCCAGTCCTCCTGCCGGCCGAGCGGAGTCAGGTCGAGGTAGTTGTACGTGCCGGCAAGCAGATCGGTGCCGCGCGCCTAGGTCGAGTAGGTGTGAAAATTGCTGTCACCATCGCGCAGGAAGACGCTCAGGCCGTGCGATTCGCCCTGCGTGAAATAGGTCTCACCCTTCTGCACGAGCTCTGCCTTATCCCTGTAGTTGTACTCGACGGGAGCGACGGCCTCGTCCAACGTCACATGGAAGTCGTAGTTGAAGTCGCTGCCGAACGACGAGTACCACGGGACCGTCCAGCCCATGCGCCTCTTGAACGGCTCGATCTTGGCCAACGGCGCCCGGGAGACGACGGCGAGAGAGGTGTCGCGTGCGTACAGATGGGCGAGGTGGCCGATGTTGTCGACCAGGAACGAGCAGTTCGGGCAGCCCTCGTCCCAGCTCGGGTCGAACATGAAGTGGTAGACGATGAGCTGGCGGAACCCCTCGAACAGGTGGAGCAGGTGCACGGTGCCGTCCGGCCCCTCAAAGACGTAGTCCTTCTCGATCTTGACCATCGGCAGCCTGCGCCGCTGCGCGTTCAATTGATCGCGCAGCCGGGTGAGTTCCTTCTCCTTGATCAAGAATTCCTTGCGCGCAGCCAGCCACTCAGCACGCGCTACGACTCTCGGATATTCTACGTTGCTCGTTGTCATGGTCAAGTCTCCTGTGGTGGGGATTGTTTCGAGGTGTTCTTCGTGCCCGACCTGACACGAAGCTGCTTCATCACGAGCGCTATCAAGCCACCTATTGAGACGGACATGGCTGCACGAACTGCTTCCAAGGCCTCAGCGACCATGAAGGGACCGCTCTCCTTGATCTCCTCGTCGCAGTCCCGGTGCGCGTGCGAACGCGCACCGCTCATTCTCGGGTAGGGCATCGAGCTTCTTCTCTTCATGAAAAACCAAACACCGATCCCTCACGGCAGCCTCCCTTACCTCACGGAAGCCTCCCTCCGATTCAGATGTGACAGGCTCGTGACCTCCAATAGTCGTCGGAGAAGGTCAAAATCGACATCGGGTCCCCCAGGGGGGTGACGGGTGGAAGGAATCGATTGATGGTCAGACTCGGATAGGGAATGCTCGGCATAGCCGACTATAGGTTGTGGTGACGACCCCTATCGGCTTTGTCGGCCAGGGGAGTCCGGTCTTGGAGACTGAATTACGTATGAGATGCCGAGGACAGGGGTTAAGCAGTCTTGTCAGGCAACTCGGCCAACCGTCGCTCAAGAAATCGCCGTTCCGGCTCCTGCTTGGTAAGGCCGCGGGCTCGTTCGTAGGAGGCTCGGGCTTCCGCGGTTCGCCCCAGTCGCCGGCAGAGATCAGCCCGCGCCGCGTGCGCTAGGTGATAATTCTCCAGATCGCCCCGCGCCAGGATGGCGTTGATAAGCTCAAGACCTGCCAACGGGCCGTCGCGCATCGCCACTGCGACAGCGCGATTCAGCTCGACCACGGGCGATGGATCGGCCTGAACCAACACGTCGTACAGTCTGACGATCCGGGCCCAGTCCGTGGCGGCGGCATTGAGCGCCTCGGCATGCACGGCCGCGATCGCCGCTTGGATTGTATACGGTCCGAAACGAGGCGACGACAGCGCCTGTTTCACCAGCGACGCCCCCTCTGCGATCTGGTCTCGGTTCCAGAGCGACCGATCCTGGTCGTCCAGGAGAATCAGTTCGCCCGTTGGCGACGTGCGCGCAGCACGTCGCGAGTCGTGCAGCAGCATCAACGCCAAGAGTCCCACCGCCTCAGGCTCCGGGAGCAACTCGACCAATAACCGCCCGAGGCGAATCGCCTCACCCGAGAGATCAGGCCGCGTGAGGGACCCACCGGATGAGGCCGAATACCCCTCGTTGAACACGAGGTAGACCACCCGGAGCACGGCGTCCAGTCGGTCTGGCAGATCCGTCTCCGGCGGCACCACATACGGAATGCGCGCGTCGCGGATCTTCGCCTTGGCGCGTACGATCCGCTGGGCGACCGTAGATGGCCTCGTGAGGAATGCGCGCGCGATTTCATCGGTCGTGAGGCCACACACTTCACGCAGCGTCATCGCGGCTTGGGCGCCCGGCGGCAAGGCGGGATGGCAGCAAGTGAAGATCAGCCGCAAGCGATCGTCCGGGATTTCGTTCGTGTCGTAATCCGACTCTTCGAGGGTTGGGATCAGCCCGGAAACGGCGTACGATTGAAGTTTCTCCTCGAACCGAGTGCGGCGCCGGATGCGGTCAACGGCCTTATACCGAGCCGTCTGGATGATCCAGGCCCGTGGGAACTCCGGCACGCCGGCGCCCCTCCACTGCTCCACTGCTGCCGCAAAGGCTTCCTGGGCCGCCTCTTCGGCTA
>Ga0081455_10007017_pt1 | contig 11967 bp, 12 predicted proteins | sample TabmetS3T2R1_FD_70207 | JGI IMG/M metagenome (GOLD analysis project Ga0081455, IMG submission 70207) | Tabebuia heterophylla rhizosphere microbial communities from the University of Puerto Rico - S3T2R1 | ecosystem: Host-associated > Plants > Roots > Rhizosphere ...
GTCCGGAGCCCAGGCCGAGACGCCAATCTGAATGCGCCCATCGGCGCTGCCGTGGCGCTTGGCGTGCAAGGCCTCGATGCGTTCGAGGCAGCGCTCACCCAGCTTACGGTCCACCTCGAACGGCGCCGGGTCGCCGATCGAGCCCTTGGCCTTGTCCCAGGCCCGTTCCGTCAACAGGAAGCGCAGGCCAGTTGCCGCCAGATCCTCCACATAGGTCTCGATCCCCGTCGCATCCTCAAGGATGGCGGTCGTGCCGCAGCGGATGGCCTCGAGCACACCGAGCTGGCAGAAGATCGAGAGCTCATCGGGGTCGAGCGCGGGCATGGGCAGGGGCGCCAGGCCGCTGGTGAAGGGAGGACGGTGCGGTGGCGACAGATCTTCATAGATGCCGCGCGCCAAGGTCATGTGCAGGTGGGTGTGCACATTGGCAAAGCCTGGCATGACGGCCTTGCCCGTGGCATCGATTCTTTCCGCTTGGGGGTAGCGGGCCAGCACCTCGCGGCTGGTCCCGACGCTGGCGATGCGGTCACCGTCGATGGCCACGGCTCCGTCATAGATAACGGTGTCGTCGGCATCAACGGTTGCCACCGTGGCGTCGTGAATGACGATCGTCATAGCTGCTCCCGGCTCTTTTACCCATTCAATATTGAGCTGCCGCAATGATACACGTGCTGGACACGCTGCCAACCGCAGTCCCCACACGGCCAATTCCGCATCGGCTCGGGCGCACGCGAACATGAAAGACGATCGGCCTTCGTCAATGGATCTGACTTGCCCTGAAGAGGGGGAGCTTTGTGCAGTGGAACAGCGAGGTCGGATCCCCGAACGCTGAGATCACCTGCGTCGGCATGGGACGACGGCGTGGGCGACAAAGATCAAGCTCGCCTCGATGGGGGCTTCAGTGTGCCCGCCACTGGCGGGCACGTGGAAGGGTCACCCACCGGACTTGCCAGTGCCAGCCCGAGCGTCCGGCCCCTCGTCCCCACCCTCAATGGGGTGCCGCATCCTCGGAGCCGGGACGGCCCTCCTTGCCGCTCGGATCGGCCATGAGAAGCTCCTCATAGAACGTGCTGGCGTCATCAGCTCTGTCCAGGCCTGGCTCGCTCAAGGCGTAAAGCGTGCCGAACACCGCCTCGTAGGCGACGAAGCGCAGAACGTGGCTGAGATCGCGCCTGGCGATGCCTTGAGCCAGCATCCGTTCGATCGCGGGTCCCGTATCCCCGAAGGGGCCGGCCGGATCGCGCTTGCAATTGCTGATAATGTTGTCCAAGGCCGCATCGCGGAAGACCGGATCGATGACGTCCGTCCAGAGATGCCGTAGGAAGTCTTCTCGTGTTGCCATGTCCTTCACTCACGCTTGCCCATCGGAAAAAGGTGCCTCGACGCCCTCTGCGAGCGGCACCGCGCCGTTGAGATGGCAGCCAAACGCCCCACGATGTCCTCGAGCTGGTAGTGCCCGCACCATTCCAGAAGCGGCGGTCCTTCGGGGAAGCTTTCGACGAGGCGCAGGCACCGCACGGCCTTGCGGGCTTTGTTGCACAGCCGGGCCAGATCGCGCTGGCGCTCCGATAGAGGTAGCGGCCGGAGATCAACATCTCGTTCCCGCAAGAGATCGAAAGCGAAGTAGCACATTCGCCAGGTGTCCGGTCGGCCCGAGGGCGTTAAACCAGCAATTATGAGTGCCCAATTTGCCAGGGCCGCGGCTGCGTGCCCGGCCGACGCCCAGGTCGCACTCGGCTTTGCCCGGAGTGTAACGGCACCGGCAGGGTCACGCCGATCCGGCGCGAGCAATTGCTCGCAAGTCGCCCAGCGCCGGCGGCCCTGACCCCAATAACCTCCGGGCCACTAGGCTTGAAACCTTCGGCCCGCCTTGACGTTAGTATCATGACGTGATACGTCACAGCCAGGGGGGTGGCTGTGATCAAGTCCTTTAGGGATGCGTATGCAAAGGCGATCTTCGAACAACGTAATCCGGGCAAAGGCTTCCCGGCTGGTCTCGTTAGGCCCGCCCGTCGCAAGCTGATCATGCTCGACAGCGCCAAAGCGCTCAATGACCTGCGGGCCGTACCGAGCAACCACCTGGAAGCCTTGAAGGGCGGTCGCGCCGGACAGCACTCGATCAGAATTAACGATCAATACCGGCTCTGCTTCGTGTGGACCGGCAGTGACGCGGAAAAGGTTGAGATTACCGACTATCACTGAAGAGCAAGACGCGATGACGAAAAAGTCCCTAGCCCCGATCCACCCTGGAGAGATCCTCCGCGAGGAGTTCCTAGCACCCCTGGGCATGACGCCTTACGCGCTTGCGGCGGAGCTGCGTGTGCCGCGTACCCGTGTGGAGCGCCTCGTTCGCGAGGAGACCGCTATTACGCCTGACACGGCTCTGCGGCTAGCCCGCTATTTTGGCACCACGCCCGAATTCTGGTTGGCCATGCAGGCGCGCTACGATCTGGAGATGGTTCGCGAAGACCTCGACGCTGACATTGAGTCGATCAAGCCGCGAAAGATTGCCTAAGAGGAGCGCTACCAATGCCCAAGGAGGGATCCTCACGCTGCAGCCGTCGGGCCGTTGGGCTATCTGCCTGACGGGCCACCCCCCAATTGAGATCACCTCGGAGAGACGTTCCGGGTTGAGGTCGACGGCGAGCTCGAGCTGAAACCAACCCGCATGGAGTTTTGGCACCACTCGGGACCGGTCTAGGGCCGCGAACACAGGGGGCGGTCCGGCGAATACTACTCCGTCGACGATTACCCCTGCGCAACGGGCTGCGCGCAGCTATTGGGTCGCCACGCATTCGGGCTGACATAAGTGCCCTCCACCCCGGTTCGCTTGGCCACGAGGCCGCCGTTCTCAAGCGTCCAGCACTCATAAGTGCGCAGCCGAGGCGTTAGCGCACGAGCCCGAGGAAGCGCGGCACAGCGAGGGCCAATTCTGGGAAAAAGGCGACCAGCAGCAACGCAGCGACGATCGCGCCAAGAAACGGCAGAAGTGGTCGCGCAAGCTTTTCCATGGGCAGGCCGCTAATCGCCATGCCAACGAAGAGACACAAGCCCACCGGCGGTGTGATGTGGCCGACGGCGGAGGCCACGACACAAACGATGCCGAAATGGACCGGGTGAACGCCCGCGGCCTGCGCGACGGGAAGCAAGACGGGCACGGTAACCAGGATGATCTCCGAGGGCGTCAGAAACGTGCCGAGGATGAGATAGAGCAGAATGATAAGCATTAAGAAGAGCCACCATTCCGGCGCGATGACCGCAATCGCTTCGGCCACCTTGAAGGGGAATTTCGAGTAGGACAGCACCCAGCCGAAGGCGCCGACGAAGCCGATGATGAGGCCGATCACGCCGGAAAGTCGTGCCGAGTCCGCGAAAATTGCGGGTAGCTCACGCCACGCCGGCTCGCGATAGAAAATGGGCGGCACCGCCAGGGCATAGACGACGGCCACCGCCGCCGCCTCCGTTGGCGTGAACCAGCCGAAAAGAATGCCGCCCATGATGATCACGGGGATCATGAGCGCCGGCAGGGCATTGCGGAGCACCGCCATGAACTGGGGCAGCGTCGGCGGCAACTCCTTGGGATAGTTGCGCTTCCTGGCGATTACGAAAACCGGCACCGCCATGCCGCCACCCACGAGCAGACCGGGAATAATTCCCGCCGCGAACATCGCCGCCACGGACTCCTCGGCCATCCAGGCATAGATGACGGCAATGATCGATGGCGGGATGATCGGTGCCACCACGGCCGTGGAGATGGTAAGCGCGGTGGCGAAGTCGAGATCATAACCTTTGCGGACCATCTGCGGGATCAGGAAGGTGCCGAGGGCCGAGACATCGGCGACAGCCGAACCCGAGATGCCGCCGAAGAACATGCTGTCGACGACGTTGACGTAGGCGAGCCCGCCCCGGAAACGGCCGACCATGGCGGTGGCAAGATCGATGATCACGCGCGCCACGCCACCGCGCGCGGCAATATTGCCGGCGAGAATAAAAAGGGGCGCCGACAGCAAGAGATAGGAATCCGACAGGAGCCCGACAAAACGGGTGGGAATGATGATCGGATTGAGCGCCGGGAACAGCATGGCCGCGCCGAGCGCGCCGACCCCCAGCGCGATACTGATGGGCATGCCGAGCAGGATAAAGACGATAAAGACGATCAGGAGCGTTTCGGCCATAGGCTCCTCAGGGCGATGAAAATATTGCGCAGCATGGGCAGGATGATCAGGGCCGCCCCAATCGGCACCGCTGCGTACACCCAGCCTAACGGAAGGCCCAGCCCGGGACTGGTCTGGAACTGGGCGTTGGGCACCAGCACGAAGCTCAGCTTGATCAGATAGAGAAAGAGGATGATGCCGACAGCATTGGTCAGCACCACGACCAAGACGCGCAGCCGCGGATTAAGCAGGTTGATAAAGTAATCAAGGACCGTGTGCTGCCCCCGATACATGGCGGCCGCGGCACCGATCATCACCAGCCAGACGAAGAGGTAGCGCGGCACCTCGTCCAAGCCATCGATGCCGGTCCAGCCGAGGAAACGCATGACGACCTGGAGGAAGACGGCGCCCGACATGATTGCCAGGATCAGCCCGCCGAGGTGGCCGAGCGCCTCGTAGGCGCCCGCCCATACCTTTCCGCCGCGGGTTGCGGGAGCCTCACCCGAATTCGTCGTCATGGGCTATTGCACGGCCAGGATGAAATCCACGATCGGCTTGGCATCCTTGCCAGCGGGCGTCGCGTAGAACTCTTCGTAAACGCTCTGCGTGGCCTGCCGGAACGGTGCGGCGTCGGGCTTGGTGATGGTCACGCCCTTTTCGCGCACTTGGTCTTGGATGGTCTTATCCTCGTCGAGGATGAATTTGCGGTTGAAGGCTCGTGCGTGCACCCAGGCCTCGGTGATGGCCTTCTGTCCGGCCGCATCCTGTTTTGCAAAGCTGGCCTTGGACATGATCAGCGCGGTGGCTTGATGCGTATGACGCACGTCGGCAACGTATTTGACGATGTCGTAGAACTTGTTGTGATAGAAGGTGTTCACACCGCCTTCGGCAAAATCGATAACTCTGGTCTGCAGCGCGGTAGCCACTTCCGGGAAGGCGATGGGTGTTGAGATCATGCCGAGCGCCTTGAACGTGGCGACCAGGATTTTGTCTTCCTGCACGCGCACCTTCTTGCCCTTGACGTCGTCGAGCGCGTTGATGGGGGCATGGCCGTAGATGCCGCGGTAGCCGGCGGCGATGAAGCCGATCAGCTTCAGCCCGCGCTTGTCGAGCACGCCTTCGTAATACTTGGTGATCTTGTCGCTGTCGTCGAGCGCCTTGAAGACGTGGTCGTAGTCCCGGAAGATATAAGGCAGCTGAAACACGCTCATTTCGGGGATCAGGGTGGAGAGCGGCGCCGTGGTGATTGGGCCCAAATCGACGGCGCCCAGCTGAATCTGTTGGGCGACCTCACGCTCGCCGCCAAGCGCGCCGGAATGGTGATGGGCCACCTTGATCTTGCCGCCGGTCAATTCGCTGAGCTTGTCGGCGAACTGCTGGGCTGCCAAGGTCGTGCCGTGCTTGGGCGGGTTGACATTGCCCATGCTCAGCTCTTGCGCGCGGGCCGATCCCGTTGCTCCCAGCAGCGTCAACGCGAGCACACAATGCGCCGCCGTGCGACGCAGCCACTCCATACCTGGCATATGTCGGTCCTCCTTACGATCGCGGCCGGTCGCAAGGAAGCCACGCCTCGCCCGGCCGTCGCCTGTCTTCTGGCTTATCCTCAAGGATCGGATCGCGGATGGTCAAGCGATCCGTGCGGTTGGCGCGCAAGCGGATCCTCGTAACTGCGCCCTGCAAGGCTTGAAAGGCGCGCATACAGTCCGATTGCTGCGCCATGCCATCAAGCTGTGGCAGGACCGCAACGAAGGCCGCGCGATTGTCCAGGACCGCTCCAGCCGGGAGTAGGGGCGCCAACTGTCACCGACGTCGACCCGACCAAAGATGTGGACGACCTGCTGCCCGAGCTTGGGGCCCGGGATGGGTGCGCCTAAACTCGCGGACATGGTTCAACCCACCGAAATCGCGCGGCTGAAGATTACCCTCGACGATGTGGAGCCTGCCGTGATGCGGCGTATCGAGGTGCCGTTGCGCATTCGGCTCGACCGCCTGCACGTCGTGCTTCAGGCCGCGGTCGGCTGGAGCAACAGCCATCTCTGGGAGTTCCGGGCCGGGGGCGTCGGCTGGGGCATTCCCGATCCCGGATGGGACGATGGTCCGCTGAATGCCAGCAAGGCAACGCTGGCGGTCGTGCTCGAAGACACGGGAGCCAAAAAGCTCACCTACCTTTACGATTTTGGCGACGGCTGGGAGCACACGATCAGAATTGAGCGCATCGGGCAGGCTCTGCCGGGCGAGCTCTATCCGCGTCTGCTGGATGCGACCGGCGCGCGCCCACCCGAAGACATCGGCGGGCCGCCAGGCTATGCCGAGTTCCTTGCGGCCATTGGCGATCCGCAGCACGAGCGCCATGCCGAGTTCAGCGAGTGGTACGACACAGACTTTGATGCGAATGTCGTCAATGTCGCCGCGATCCAACAGCGGCTCACGGACTTGGCACGGCGCTGGTCACGCTCCAAGCCAAAACGGTCCAAAGTTGCCTGAGCGCATCGACATCTCGCCAATGTGTCATCCCGCGACGGATGGCGTGACCCCGCTCATTGCGTAAAGCACGGGCGTCCCAGGTCGTGGCGTCCTGGCAGCGATGGCTTGGTCGGTAAGGCCGGCGCAGAACTGGCGAACGCGGACCGGCCACGCTTTCTTTGGCTGATCGAAAAGCGTCCCGACACGCCTAACCTCCGATTGGATGGGGGAGGGTCCAGGCATGGTGGTCTCAATGAGGCTGCTTGACCCTAATTCCCCAGGTTTGGCGCGCCGGTTTCGTTCGCTATTGCTTGCCTCGGACTTTCGGTCATGTGATCGCTCTTGGGCCCGTGCAAAGTCTGTCACAACCTTGCGCGGCTGGCGTAGCATGATCGCTCACGACGAGGAGGCGATAGGTGGGGCCAGCCGCCGCGCTGGCCTTGCAGGATAGGCACGGCCCTATGGCATGGTTCACGTGCGCGTTGCCGAGGAGAGCCGGACGGGGGTCATGCCTGCCCTTACGTGGCTGGGAGGTGTGATGGGATAGAGAGTATTGGCTCGGCGAGGCCGGACGTTTTCAAGGCCCGACTATGGTTGGTCGGCCGCGCGCCCGCCTTTGTCACAACGGCCCTGCCGTTTATCGTTGTTGGCGCGTTTTGGGAGATCGTTGCGCACTTGCAGCTCTTTCCCGCACGCCTGTTTCCATCGCTCGAGACCGTCGCCTCGACCTTTGTGCGCCTGACAGTCTCCGGCATGCTCCCGCAGCATGCCGCCGGTACGGTCCTGCGGCTGGCATGCGGCTTCGCGCTCGCCGCCATCGTCGGCGTCGCCGTCGGTATTGCCATGGGTCGGTGGCGTTTGGCCGAGGACTTGGCCCTGCCGCTCGTTAGCATGGGCGCGCCGATCCCCGGCATCGCCTATGCACCCTTATTTCTGCTTTGGTTTGGCCTCGGCAACGTCTCCACCATTCTGCTGGTCGGCTTTGTTTCGGCCTTTCCCATCATCTTTAATACTTGGACCGGGGTGAAGGCGGTAAAGGACGTGTGGGTGCGCGCGGCGCTCGCCATGGGCGCCGATGACCGCCGGTTGTTCCACAAGGTGATCGTGCCCGGCGCGCTGCCCCACATCTTGACGGGGCTGCGCCTCGGACTGGCTCAGGCCTGGCGCATCCTGATCGGCGTGGAGATGCTGGCAGCCGTTCCCTGGGGCCTGGGCTGGATGATCTTCGGTGCACGGGAGTTCCTGAATACCGATGTGATGCTGGCAGGCGTCGTCGTCATCGGCGCCATTGGTCTTGGCTTGGAGAAGGGTGTTTTCAAGCGGCTTGAGGATTTCACGGTGGTGCGCTGGGGGATGATGACATGAGCGCGCTTCCCGACCGCGCGCGATCGCTGCGGCGGCTCTTAACCTCGCTGCTCCTGGCTGCGGCGGTCTACGAGGGACTTGCCCGCAGCGGCGCTTTTGCGCCCGCGCTGCTGCCGACCATTGCCACCGTGGCGCGTGCCCTGTTCGATGGCGTGTTGGATGGAACTCTGCCCGCGCACGCCCTTTCCACGCTTTATCGGGTGCTCATCGGGCTTGCGCTCGCCATCGCCATTGCCCTGCCCCTCGGGATCGGCATGGGCCGCTACCGCCCGATTGAAAGTTTCTTCCTGCCGCTGGCCAGCGCCCTGATGCCGATCCCCTCGCTCGCTTGGGTACCACTGTTCATCCTTTGGTTCGGTCTCGGCAACGCGACGGCCATCGGCATCGTCTGCTACGCTGCGATCTTTCCGATGCTGATCAATGCCTGGTCAGGGGTCCGCGCCGTCAACCCCCTGTGGCTGCGCGTCGGTAGCGCCATGGGCGCGGGCGAGCGTACCCTGTTCTGGAAGGTGATCGTGCCGGGCTCTTTGCCGTTCCTGCTGGCGGGCTTGCGCCAAGCCTTTCTGCGCGCTTGGATTGCTGTGGTGGGGGCCGAGATGCTTGCCGCGTCCGACTGGGGCTTGGGTTGGGTGATTTTCGATGCCAAGGAATTTCTCAAAGCCGACGTGATGTTGGCCGCGCTCGCCGTGATCGGCCTCATCGGTTTTGCCTTCGAGCGCCTGGTTTTTGGTGCGCTGGAGCGCCTCACGGTTGAGCGCTGGGGTATGCTGCGGGCGGGTAAGGGCTAAGGGAGCGCAATGCCCCACATCGAGGTCCACGACGTCTCGCTGACCTACGACACCCCGGCCGGCCGCGTTGTGGGGGTGGCGGACGCCAGCTTCGATATCGAGCGCTCCGAGTTCGTCTGCCTCGTCGGCCCTAGCGGTTGCGGTAAGTCTACGCTCCTCAATATTATTGCTGGGTTTCTGGCCCCCACGGCGGGTGAGCTTCGCATTGGCGGCAAGCCTGTCACGGGGCGCGGTCTCGACCGCGGCATCGTCTTTCAAGACTTTGCCCAGCTCTTTCCCTGGCGCACGGCGCTCAAAAACGTTGCATTCGGCCTCGAGATGAAAGGCATGGCCCAGCCGGAGCGAGAGAGAATTGCGCTGGAGCAGCTCCGCCTCGTCAAACTCGAAAAGTTTGCCAACGCCTATCCGCACCACCTCTCCGGTGGCATGCAGCAGCGGGTCGCCATTGCGCGCGCGCTCGCCTACGACCCCTCCGTGCTGCTCATGGACGAGCCGTTCGCGGCGCTCGATGCGCTGACCCGCGATGACATGCAGCGGCTGCTGGTCGACGTATGGCAAGCGAGCCGCAAAACCGTCGTCTATGTGACCCACAACGTGGCCGAGGCCGTCTATCTCGCCGATCGCGTGCTGGTGATGAGCCCGCATCCCGGCACCGTGAAATGCGAGGTGCCAATCACGCTGGAGCGGCCGCGTGACCCCTTGAGCGTCGCATTTATTGATTATCAGAAGGAGCTTTTGCGCCAGCTCAGCCTGAACGCAAGGGGCTAACGCCTAGGTCGGAGAGCAAGGCGTTCGTTGTCGTGGACTGGATCTGGCTCAGCACCGCGACCGCAGAGGAGAATCGTGAGGAGGCGACGATGACAAGAGGGCAGCGCATAACCCGACGGCACACGCTCGGCCTTTGCGGAGCGAGCGCCTTGTCCTTGAGCTTTAAGGCGCACCCGGCCATTGCCCAGGCCGCCGTCCTGCGTCAGGGCTATCAGACCAATCTCTGGGGCATGCCGACCTACTATCTCTTGCGCTCCGGCGCCCTGGAAAAGCACGGATTAAAGATCGAGGAGTTTGGCGTACCGTCGGGCAATCTCACCATGCAACAGATGGTGGCGCGGCAGGTCGACCTCGGCACCTACGCCGGCCCTTCTTTTATACTTGGCCATGACAAGGGCGGGCTTGTCGGTATCGCCGTCATCGCGCACGTTGGTCGCACCACGCGCGTCATGGCGCGCAAGGACTTAGGGCTCAGCAAAATAGAACAGCTCAAGGGCCTCAAGGTCGCCAACCAAACCGGGTCTTCGGTTGGCAATATTTTTGTCGATCAGATCGCGCCGGCGGCTGGGCTCAAAAAAGGCGACTACCAGGAAGTCCGCATGGACGTGAACAACATGGTAGCGGCCATGGCGGCCAAGACCGTGGATGCGATGGTCAACGTCGAGCCCTACAACACCATTGCCGAAGCCGACGGTCTTGCCACCACCATTATGGACTACCGGGAAGTCGATAAGATGCCGGTGTTTATGGCGGCTACGCCGGAGTTCGTCGCCAAGAGCGCGGAAGCCCTGGTCGCCTATCTCAAGGCCTGGCTCGAGGTAGCCGGCGACTTCAAGACCCAACCCAATAAGGTGGCCGACACCATCTACTCCTTCTACGCTGGCAAGGGCTACTCCATGTCGCAAGACACCTTTCGCAAGGCGCTTGCCACGGTCGATGTGGAACCCGGCTTCCCCTCGGATCTACAACCCTACCTGCAGCGCCATGCCGAGGTATTGCTGAAGGAAAAGAAGATTTCCGCGCTACCCGATTGGAGCAAGGCCTTGCGGCCCGAATTCATGGACAAAGCGCGCGCCTGATGCCCCCATCCCCAGGGGCACCCGCATCTGTAGGAGACGAAAGGATGACAGCATGAGCGCCTCAGCATCAGCGCATCAGCCCCTCGTCCGCAACTTCAAGCCTCTTGCGCATCACGAGCTCAACGGCTTCGGCGGCATGGGCGAGGGGATGTCGATCCAGATCGCTCGGGATGGGCGGCGCATTCTTTGGCTTGCGCACGAAACCGCGCCCAAAAATTTCACGGGCGTCGACGTCTCCGATCCGCGCGCGCCCAAGGTCGTGGTGCAGACGAGCTTGCCTGAGAGCCATATGCGCTCCAACTCGCTCGAGACCGTCGGCGATCTCATGATCGTTGCGTACCAGACCCAACGGCACGGCCAGAAGCCAGCGGGGTTTGAGCTGTTCGACATTTCCTCACCGGAAACCCCGAAGTCGATCGCCTTTGTCGATGCCTCGGGTCCCGGCTCGCGCGGGGTGCATCAATTGTGGTTCTGCGACGGCGAGACCGTCCACATGGCGGCCGGGGCACCGGATTTCGCACCGACAAACCCGCTCGACGATCAGTTTTATCGCGCCTTTGACGTCAAGAACCCATCAAAGCCGGTGGAGGTCAGCCGCTGGTGGATGCCGGGGACGCGCGTGGGCGATGCGGTTGCGCCGCCCGTCCGTCATAAGCCGCCGCGCTACGACATGGGCTTCCGCGCGCACAACACCAACGTTTATCCGCAACGCCCGGATCGGTGCTATCTGGGCTACATCGACGGCGGCATGTTCATTCTGGACATCTCCGACCGCGCCAGCCCGAAGCCGCTCTGCCGCTGGGATAACTCGCCGCCCTTCTCGGGTTTCACGCACACAGTGCTGCCGCTGTTCGAGCGCGAGCTGCTGGTGGTGACCGACGAGTCGGTCGTGGATGGTGCCAAGGACTGGCCCAAGCTGATCTGGATTCTCGATGGTCGTGAGGAGACAAACCCGGTGCCCATCGCGACCTGCCCCGTCGCGGACGTGGAGGAGTATGCGCTGCGCGGCGGTCGCTTCGGCGCCCACAATATCCACGAAAACGTGCCGCGCCCGACGTCATGGCACTCCGATCGGATCATTCTGGGCACGTTTTTCAACGGCGGCTTGCGCGCTTACGACATTTCAGATCCCTATCGCCCGCAAGAAGTCGGCGCCTTCGTCCCGGCTGCACCGCGCGGTGCGCCGACTGGAGCGGTCCAGCTCAACGATGTTTTCGTCGACGAGCGCCAGATCGTGTACGCCGTCGATCGCCATATCGGGGGTCTCTACATCCTAGAAATGGGGTTCTGACGGGATCGCGCACCTCGTCGAACGGTATTGCGACGTTGCCGCTTTCTTCTGTTTTTGAT
>Ga0081455_10007018_pt1 | contig 11963 bp, 10 predicted proteins | sample TabmetS3T2R1_FD_70207 | JGI IMG/M metagenome (GOLD analysis project Ga0081455, IMG submission 70207) | Tabebuia heterophylla rhizosphere microbial communities from the University of Puerto Rico - S3T2R1 | ecosystem: Host-associated > Plants > Roots > Rhizosphere ...
GCTTCAGGTAGAAGTCCATGCTGTTCTTGTAGGCATACGGAACAGCCGACGAGTCCTCGAGGATGAAGACGTCGAAGCACGCACGCTCCATGGCGCGAGCGGCGTCGACGAAGATGTCGGGCTTGGTCCAATCATAACCCGTCGGGAAACCGGGCTCGTTCCAGCCCTGGATCGTAATGCCCGGGCCGAGAAACCATCCGAGATGAAACATGCTCATGGGAGCTCCGGTATTTGGCGGTTGAGCGCGACTGTGCCTGCTTTGCCTGTGCCCGGGCTCATGTAAATTGACGAGCGGGGCTATAAAAATCCTTGGTTGTGGCGTGAAAGGGCGCCAAAGGCACCGCGCCGAAAGCCAGCCGCAGCTCCCCGAGGAAATCGGCCTCCGCCGGCCCACAGGTCTTGGCGCGCAGCCGGGCAAGGCAGATGGTGCGAACGATCTGCGGATCGACGATTTCATGCACGCTGACGCCGCGGCGTTGGCAGCTTTGGCCGACCGATCCTTGCGGCAGGATCGTCGCATAGCGGGCGATCTTCACCATGTTCAGGCAGCCCGCCATGGAATCGACCTCGATGCGCGGCTGGAGCGTCAGGCCGGCCTTGTGCAGGCTTTGCACCAGCAGGGTGCGCAGACCATGTCGGTTGGACGGCAGCACCAACGGCAAGCCGGCGAGCCGCTTGAGGCTCACCGGACCCGACGGTACGAGGCCGGAGCCCGCCGCGATCACGACCGCCATCTTGTCTTCGGCGATCGGCTCGAGCAGCAGGTCGGGATCGGAGAACAGCCGGTCGACCAGGGCGAAGTCGACAGCTCCGTTCTGCAGCCAGCGGACGAGGGTGCCGGAATAACCTTCCATGACCTGCAGCACGTCGTCGGTGTGCCGGCGTGACCAGCGGTCGAGTGCCATGGCGAATCCCTGGCTCATCAGGCTTTCATCGTCGAGCGCCGGCATCAACCCGATGCGGATCGGCGCCGCGGTCTTGTCGGCCGAGGCCCGTAGATGACGCAGCGTGCCGGCGAAGCTCGCAAGCAGCGGCCGCAGCAATCGATATAGCGCATCGGCGCGCTCATTGGCCGTCAGACCGTGGTGCGAGCGGCCGAACAGGGTGCAGCCGACTTCGTCTTCGATACGGTGCAGCTGCACGGTGAGCGCAGGCTGCACGATGGAGAGCCGTTTCGCCGCCCGACCGACATTACCCTCCTCGTAGAGCGCCAGGAAGGAGCGAGAGTATTTGAGCGACAACCTTCGCGCGGTCGACGGGCGTGGCGAGCGTGCCGTTGGCGCGGCGAGGCGCCCAGCCAGCACGGTCTCGAGCTCTCCTCGCAAAAGCCGAGCGATCTCGGGATGTTCGAGGCTGGCCACGCGGATCGCCGGATCCAAATGCGTGCTTTTCAGCACGACGACGTCGAATGCGCTGTCGATCAACGCCGGATTGAACAGACTGAGCGGTACGATGGCGGCCGCCTTGGGGGACGTCTCGACCTCAGTGAGCACTTCGGCCAAGCCGGCCTCCGATGCACCGAGCGAAGCGTTCGCCTCTTCGGCGAGAGCCGCAAGGCTCGACTGCAGCGCGTTCGGGAGGCGCGGCGCATGGAGGCGAACACCGGCAAGCTCGGCAAGCGCGACGGCTCCGCGGCGCGCGCATTTCGTCGTGCCGTGGCGCGCGCATTTCGTCGTTGCGTGGCGAATCAGCAGCCACCGGTCGGCGACCATGCCGCTGTCGGCGCCCCACTGCAGGTAGGAGAAGCCCAGCTCGTCGGTCGGTACGGTCCGCGAATAGTCCGGCGTCAGGCAGACGCCGGTGAGGCGCCGCCCGGCCTGCTCGATGGCCTGGTCGAGCGCCGTGCCCTGAAAACCGAAGGGAAGCCGAACCGTCACGAAGCTTGGCGTGCGTGGATTTGCGCTGCGGAAATGTTCGATCGCGAACGCGGACTGCAGGAACAGGGCGCGCAGCCGCCCGTACGCCTCGAATCCGGCGTCGGTCACGACTTGGCTGCCGCGATGTCGGCGGACATCATGATGGCCGATCTCGTCGGCGATCAGCTTGGCGTGGGCGCTGACCGTCGAGCGGCTCACCCCCAGGCGCGCTGCTGCTCGAGCGACGCCGCCCTCTTCGACGAGCGTCAGAAACGTCTCGATATGGATGAGGCTGATCATCGATCGAGGATAGTCGGTCTCCGGGGAAGGCCGCATGGTCCGAACCCTGCAAAATTGCGGCCAAGCTTGGAAAATCCTCCTGCAAGGGCCGACCGGCTCTGCGGCAAGCCGGGACATTCGGGGGGCAAGCTGCCTTATTGTCCCTCGGTCTGATTGGGATCGAGCATGTCGCGCAGGCCGTCCCCCAACATATTGACGGCCAACAGGGTTACGAACAGGAACCCAGCCGGAAAGAAGATCAAGGTCGGCCGGACCTGCCAGAGCGCGCGGGCGTCGGCCAGGATGTTGCCCCAGCTCGGCGTGCTGGGCGGCGTTCCGGCGCCGATGAAGGACAGCGCCGCCTCCAGGATCATGGCGGTCGCCCAGATGAAGGTTGCTTGCACGATCAGCGGCGCCACGATGCCGGGCAGCAGGTGCCGTATCACGATCATCGGCTGGGTCGTGCCCACGGCGATTGCCGCCTCGACATACGGTTGTTCGCGCAGGGACAGGACGATGCCGCGAACGAGGCGCGCCACGCGCGGAACCTCGACAATGGTGATGGCGACGACGACGTTCAATACCGACCCGCCGGCGACGGCCATCAACGCGATCGCCAGCAGGATGGCAGGAATCGACATCACGCCGTCCATCACCCGCATCACGACTGCATCAAGCTGGCGGTTCGAGGCCGAAAGCATGCCCACCGCCGTGCCGATCAGCGACGAGAGCACGGCCACGGAGATTCCCACGAGCAGCGAGATGCGGGCGCCCCAGAGTACGCGAGCGAAGAGGTCGCGGCCGAGCTGGTCGGTCCCGAACCAGTGCGACGCCGAGGGGGCGAGCAGCCGGCTGCCCGGTGAGAGGGCGCGCGGATCGGCGTCCACAAGATAGGGCGAGAGCAGCGCGATCGCGATCATGACCGCGAGCAGCGTCGCCCCGATGCGGATGTCCGCGCGCCGCATCAGTAGCGGATCCTGGGATCGAGGAAGGTGTAGCAGAGGTCGACCGCGACATTCACCAGGACGTAGGCTGCACTCAGCAGCAGGACCACGCCCTGGATGATGGGGTAGTCGCGATGAAGGATCGCGTCGACGATGAGGCGGCCAACCCCAGGGATGGCGAAGACGGTCTCGGTGATCACAGCCGACCCGATCAGTGTCGCCACCCCGATCCCGATGATCGTGATGACCGGCACGGCGGCATTCCTGAGGGCGTGATGGAACAAGACCCTGCGGGGTGCGACGCCCTTGGCACGGGCGGTTCGGATGTAGTCCTCCGACAGAACCTCCAGCATCGAGGCGCGCGTGACCCGGCCGATGATCGCGGAATAGACCAGGCTCAGAGTCATGGCCGGCAAGATCAGGTTGCGCAGCCAGGGCTGCAGCCCTTCCGACAAGGGCACGAAACCTTGTACCGGCAGCCATTTGAGCGTTGTCGCGAAGAGAAAGGCGAGGCCATAGCCTGCGATGAACGCGGGCAGCGAGAAGCCGAGCGTCGTGAACACAGTGAGGGCGCGATCAGGCCAGCTGCCGCGCCTCGCGGCCGCCGCGACGCCGAACGGTACGCCGATGCCGATCGAGATCAGCACTGCGAGCAACAGCAGGGAGAAGGTGGGTTGCAGACGCTGACCGATCATGTGCATCACCGACTCGCCGCTGAAGATGGAGGCCCCGAGGTCGCCCTGCACGGTGCGCCACAGCCAACGCGCGAAGCGCAGGTGCGGCGGCTCGTCGAGCCCGAGCGAGGTGCGGATCTTGGCGATCTGCTCGGGCGTCGCAGTGTCGCCGGCCAGGACCTGCGCTGGATCGCCCGGCGTGAAGTACAGCAGGCTGAAGACGACCAGCGCCACCACGCCCATCACCGGCACGGCCATCAGCAAGCGCCGAACCGCATAACCCAACATCTACCGCGTCAGCTCTTGCCGATGTTCCAGTAGGCTGCCACTGGGCAAGGGAACACGCCGGTCAGGTTCTTGCGGTAGGCTACCAGCGACACCAGCGAGCCGAGCGGGATATAAGGCAGCGTCTTGAAGGCTTGGACCTGCAGGGCGATGGCGAGCTTCTTCTGCTCTTCCGGCGTCTGTGCGTTGGCCCATTGGTCGCGCAACTGCTCCATCTCGGGATCAGCCGGCCAGCCGAACCAGGCGCTTGGGCCGCCGGCCCGCAGCATCTGGTGAACGGCGGGATTGACGATGTCGGAGCCCGTCCACACCGTCGCGAACATGCTCCAGCCCCCCTTGTCGGTCGGCTCCTTGCTGGTGCGCCGTTGCGCCATGGTGGCGAAATCCATCGCGATCAGCTGCACGTTCATGCCCATGCGGCGCATCAGATCCTCGGCCATCTGGTTCATCGCCGCCAAGGTCGGATTCTCCATGACGCCCAGAATGACCACCTTTTCACCGGCATAGCCCGCCTCTTTGAGGGCCGCCTTGGCCTTCTCGAGGCTCTTGGTCTTGAGGATGTCGGCGCCTGCCTCGCTCGCGTACGGCGAGTCACTGCCGTAGTAGCTGTAACAAGGCTTGAGCAGCGTCGGATCGGATACGGCGCTCTTCAGGAACTCCGTCTGGTCGACCGCCATGGCCAGTGCCTGGCGGACCTTCGGATTGTTGAATGGCGGCTGCGTGTGATTGAGCTGCAGCATGTAGTACGAGCCGGTCGGATTGCGCGGCGAGACAACGATGTTGGGATCGGCCTTCATGACCGGCACGAGGTCGAGGGTCGGCGCGTCCCAGTAGTCCTGCTCGCCGGCGACAAGAGCCGCCATGGCGGTTGACGGGTCGCCGATGAACGCCCACTCGATCCGGTCGACCGCCGGGATGCGGCCGCCGGCAATGCTATCGACCGGCTCCTTGCGCGGGATGTAGCCGTCGAACTTTGCCCACGCCGCCTTCGCGCCCGACACGAATTCGTCCTTCAGGAAACGGTAGGGGCCCGAGCCGATCGTTTCGGTGACCTGCTTCATCGGGTCCACCTTTGCCATGCGCTCGGGCATGATGAAGCATTGCGACGAGTTGCTCTTGCCGAGCGCCGCCGGCAGGAGCGGGAAAGGCTTCTTGAGCTTGATGCGGAACTTCCGGTCATCGATCGCCGCGAACCCATCGACGAAGCGCATCGTCAGCTGTCCGAAGCCGTCGCGCGCCCCCCAACGCTGGATCGAAGCGATGCAATCGGCCGAGCGCACCGGCTCGCCGTCGTGGAACTTGAGCCCGTCGCGCAAGCCAAGCACGAAAGCCTGGCCGTCTTCCTCGAAGGTCCAGCCCTCGGCCATCTGCGGGTGCGGCTTGTAGTTCGAGTCGACGGCCAGCAGCTGGTCGAACGTGAGGAAGGCGTAGTCCTTGGTTGGCGGCGCCGTCGTCCAGATTGGATCGAACGAGGCGAGATTGCCGTTGTGAATGATCTTGAGCGTCTTGGCGGCCCCCTTCTGCGCCAAGCTCGGCCGGCCCAGGAACGGCAGCGTTCCGGCGGCAACGGAGGTGCCCTTCAGAAAGTCCCGTCTCTTCATGCGCAGCGCTTTCCGGCAAAAGGTGAGGCTTCAAGGCTAGGTGGCGTCGCAAGGACCGGGCCAATAGTCGAAGCCGGATGGGGTCATAAAAATACGTGTCGTTGTGAACCGTGCCGCCACGCACCAATATCCTGGCGTAGATGATCGCGAACGCACGCATGTATTCGGTCACGCCGTCGGTCGCCGCGCTGTGGCGTCGCCTGCTCGGCGCGATCCTGAACGACGTCGACGCCTCCATCGAGGTCGTAGACCACGCACCGCCCACGCCGATTTCCGAGCTCTGGCAGCGCCCGGACAAGTCGGCAGTCTTCATGTGCGGTCTGCCCTACAGCCTCGCGACGCCACAGCCCCATGCGGTCGCGGCGCCAGTGCCGTCGCCTGCGGCTTATGGCTCGCGCGCCTGCTACTGGAGCGACATCGTGGTGCGTGCCGACAGCTCGTTTCAGTCGATCGAGCAGACTTTCGGCCATCGCCTGGCGCTCACCACGCCCGAGTCACAATCCGGCTACGCGGCCTTGCTTTACACGCTGATGCCCTATGGCGGCGCCGAACCACTTTATCGCGAGATCATTGAGCCACGCTTCACGCCGATCGGCGCGCTGACGGCGGTGATCGAACGCAAGGCAGAGCTGGCGCCACTCGATTCCTACGCCTTCGCTCTTCTGTCGCAGCATGCGCCGGAATTGACGACGCAGGTGAGGACCATCATGCGCACCGAGCCGACCGCGGCCCCGTTGCTGGTCGCTTCCGGTCCTGTGCCTGCAGCAGTTGCGGCAGCTTTCCTCACGGCGCACGACAATGGGCCTGCCGCCGCGCTGATGGATCGGCTCCTGCTTGCTCGCTTTGCCCAGCCCGAGCCCAAGGCCTATGATGATTTGAGGGACAGGTTCCAGAACATGCAGGCGTTTTGGCGCCGTCATCCTTTGGCGAAGACGGTCCATCCGCTGTTCGCTGCCGAGTTGATAGGGATGTGAGGGGTTGAGGGGGAACATCATGAAGAAGAGTGTCATTGCGGCGGCGATGGCTGTCGGCCTGCTGTTCGCCAGCGGCGCGTCGGCGCAAATCAAGATCGGCTTCCACGCCCCGCAGTCCGGTCCGGCGGCGGCCGATGGCAAGTCGTCGACCATCGGCGCCGAGATCGCGCGCGACTGGATCAACGACAAGGGCGGCGTGCTCGGCCAGAAAATCGAGCTCGTGACGTACGATGACCAGAACAAGCCCGACCAGGCCGTGCCGATCGCCAACAAGCTGATCGGCCAGGACAAGGTCGTGGCCGCAGTGTCGGGCAGCTACTCGGCGCCGACCCGCGCCGCCGCCGCCGTGTTCCAACAGGCGAACATCCCATACGTCTCGGCCTACGGCGTGCATCCGGACATCACGAAGGAAGGCAACTGGGCCTTCCGCGGCGTCCAGCTTGGACCGCCGCAGGGCAAGGGCGCCGCGAAGTTCATCGCCGACAAGTTCGGCAAGGTGAAGGTCGCCATGGTGACCATGAACAACGACTTCGGCCAGTCGATCGCCGACGGCTTCAAGGAAGAAGCGCCGAAGCTCGGGCTGACGATCGTCAAGGAGTACACGTTCGGACTGGGCGAGCGGCAGTTCGGCCCGATCGTCGCCTCGGTGAAGGCCGACAATCCCGACGTGATCTACGCCATCGGCTATTACTTCGTCGGCGGCCCGCTGGTGGCGCAGCTGCGCGCCGGCGGCCTCAAGCAGCCGATCGTCGGCGCCCAGGCCTTCGACTCCATGAAGCTGATGGAGATCGCCAAGGACGCCGCCGAAGGCGCCTACATAGTGGGCGGCATGGATCGTGGCCGCACGACGCCGCCCGACTTCCAACCGTTCCTGGCCGAATTCAAGAAGCGCGCCGGCTATGATGCGGAGGCGGTGGCGGCCAACTGCTATTCATCGGTGATGCTGGTGGCCGACGCGATCAAACGGGCGGGCAGCACGGACGCCGCCAAGATCCGCGAGGCACTGGCGGCGACCAAGAACTTCCCGATGCTCACCGGTCCCCTCAGCTACTTCAACTCGGTCGGCGAGATCTATTCGCCGCTCGAGGTGACCCAGGTGAAGAATGGCGCCTTCGTAGGCGTCACCGTCATCGACGACCAGTCCATCCTGGCGCCGCCGAAGTAAGCGCGCTTTTCCGACGGCAGACCGTCGATGCTCTTCGTCGAGCTCGTCGTCAAAGGGCTCGTCTATGGCTGCATGTACGCGATGATGGCCGTCGGCCTGACCCTGGTCTACGGCCTGCTGCGCATCCTGCACATCGCCCATGCCGGCATCTTCGCGCTCGGCGCTTACATGGCGGTCACGGTCGCCAATGCGACCGGCAGCCTGGCGCTCGGCTTTCTGGCCGCGGTGGCGGTGAGCGCAGTCGCCGGCACGGCCATCTACCGGCTGGCTTACCAGCCGATCCTGCATCATTCCGCCTTCGTGCCGATGGTCGTCTCGATCGGCCTGTTCATCGTGATGCAGGAGGGCTTCCGGCTGATCTTTGGCGCCTATGGCATCGCCTTCGACAACAACCCCTGGTACGTGGCCCACGTCAACCTGGCGGGCATCAATCTGACCTATGTCGAGATCGCCATGGTGATCATGTCGGTCGTCCTGCTGGTTGGCTTCGGTCTGTTCGCGGGGCTGACACGGGCCGGCATCGGCTGGCGTGCCACCGTCACCGACCCGCAAATGGCGACCAGCTTCGGCGTCGATCCGGTGCGGGTGCGCTACGTCAACTTCCTGTTCGGCTCCGCGCTGGCCGGCATCGCGGGCGGCCTGGTCGGTCTGTTGAACAACTATGTCGAGCCGACGATGGGCGGTGCGGTGAGCTACAAGGCACTCGCCATCGTCGTGCTGGGCGGGCTGGGCAGCGTGCGCGGCACCTTGATCGCGAGTCTCGTGCTCGGCGTTGTCGAGGCGTTCGGCGCGATCTACCTCGCCGACATCTTCGATCGCGACGCGATCGGCTTCTTGTTCCTGATCGTGGTGCTGATGGTGCGCCCCCAGGGCCTGTTGGGGCGCAAATGAGCACCTATATCGCGAGCCTCGTCAGCGTCGTCGGCATCAACCTGATCCTGGCGCTCAGCCTCAACATCATCACCGGCTTCTGCGGCCAGGTGAGCTTGGGCCACGCAGCCTTCTACGGCCTCGGAGCGTATACGGCCGCCTATCTGGCCAAGCTAGGCGCGCCCCTGCCGCTCACCCTGCTTGCGGGCTCGGCAATGGCCGGCGCCATCGGCATCGTGGTCGGCCTGACGTCGTTGCGCGTGCGTCACGACTTCCTGGCCGTGACCACGATGGGCATCGGCTTCGTCTTCCTGGGTTTCGTGCGCAAGCAGAAATGGCTGGGCGGCGAGCTCGGCATCTCGGGCATCCCGGGCCCTGGCCTCGACCCCGTGAGCTATGCCCTGCTGATCATGGCCTTCGCCGCGGCCGTGACGGGCTTCAGCCTTTGGATAAAGCGGAGCTGGATGGGGTTCACCTTCGACGCCGTGGCCGACGACGAGGACGCGGCGCGCACCGTGGGCGTCAATGTCTCGACCTACAAGCTGACGGCGTTCGGCATCGGCACCGCGCTCGCGGGCCTTGCCGGGGGACTCTACGTCTACTTCGCCCGCATCGTCCTTCCCGACACGTTCGATTTCGTGCAGTCGGTGGCGGTCCTGACCATGGTGGTGATCGGCGGCACTGGCTCGGTCTGGGGTGTCTTGGCTTCCACGGTAGCGCTCACGCTCCTGCCGGAAGTTTCGCGCGCGGCGGCGGACTATCGGCTGCTGATCTTCGGCGCCATGCTGATGCTGGTGATGCGCTTCAGCCCCGGCGGCCTGGCAGGCCTCGTGAAGCAGAGAGCTGCGTGAGCCCGCTCGCCCGCATCGACGACATGCATATCAGCTTCGGCGGCGTGGCGGCCGTCAACGGTGTGAGTTTCTCCGTCGAACGCGGCGAGCTCCTGGCGTTGATCGGGCCCAACGGCGCAGGCAAGACGACGGCGTTGCGCGTGGTGGCGGGCCTTCTCCGGCCTGATCGCGGTCGCGTCTTCTTGGACGATCATGACGTGACGACCTTGCCTGCGCATGCTCGCGTACGGCGCGGTCTCGGCTTCACCCATCAGATCGTCAGGCCGTTCCATGGCTTCAGCACTATCGAGAACGTAATGCTTGCGGCGGGCCACAATCGGACCGCCAGCCCATGGCGCGCCATCACCGCCCGCTCGCGGGCGGAAGCGCGCGACAAGGCGCGGACAATTCTGGATCGGTTCGGCCTGGGAGCGCAGGCCGAGCAGTCGCCGCGTACGCTGCCGCTCGGCCAGCGCAAGCGGCTCGAGGTGGCGCGTGCGATCGCGCTCGATCCCAAGCTGTTGCTGCTCGACGAGCCGCTTGCCGGGCTCAGCAGTGTCGAGGCCACCACGATCGCCGATCTCATCCGCGGCCTGCCCGGACAGGGCATCACCGTCGTGCTGGTCGAGCACAATCTCGGCGAAGTGCTGCGCATCGCCGACCGGCTGGTCGTTCTCGACGCGGGCAAGGTGCTGGCACAGGGCGTGCCCCAGGAGGTGATGGCGCGTGCCGACGTGCGGCAGGCCTATACCGGCGTCGTTTAGGCGACGGCACTGGTGTAGGAGTGCAGCAGGTCGACGTCGCGGCGCGCCGTCTCGGCGGGGCCAGTGAAGACACTGCGGCCCGAGGCCAGCACGCACACGTGATCGGCGACATCGAGCGCGCGCTTGGTGTTCTGCTCGACCAGCAGGATGGCGAGGCCCTCCTTGTTGAGCCGCTCCAGCGCCTCGAGGCAGAGATCGACCATCTTGGGCATGAGCCCGAGCGACAGCTCGTCGACCAGCAGCAGCTTCGGCGCCGACATCAGCGCGCGGCCGATCGCCAGCATCTGCTGCTCGCCGCCAGAGAGAGAGGCGGCGAGCTGGCCCCGTCGCTCGGCGAGGCGCGGAAACAGGTCGAAGACCCGCTCGAGATTGTGCCTCTCGTTGGCGCGCGAGCGGCTGTAGCCGCCTACGGTCAGGTTCTCGGCGACAGTCAGGTCGGAAAAGAGGCGGCGACCCTCCGGCACCAGCGCCAGGCCCAGCTCCGCGCGTTTCAACGCCGGCAGGCGCGCCGCATCGCGGCCGTTGACCGAAAGTGTGCCCGCCTTGATCTGCACATGGCCCATGATGGCGAGGATGGTCGAGGTCTTGCCAGCGCCGTTGGGGCCCAGCAGGGCAAGGATTTCCCCGGCTTCGATTGTGCAAGACAGATCGCGTACCGCGATCATCTCTCCGTATCCGCAGGAGAAGTTCTGGAGTTCAAGCAACGCCATGGCGCAGTATAGGCCGCCATGACCGCGATCTACATCTCGTATCTCAATCGCCTCGACATCGAGGAGCTGGCGCTCACCGATGACGAGATCCTGGGCGCCATCGAGACCAGCCTGGCGGCGCAGGGCCGCGGCGAGACGGTGATCGAGCCGCGCATGCACCTGAAGCCCGACCCGCAGGTGCACGGCCATTTCAACGTGCTGCGCGGCGCCATCGGCGCGCCGATCAACGCCGCCGGGGTCAAGGTCGTCGGCGACTATGTCGACAACTACAAGCGCGGCCTGCCGTCGGAGATGGCGATCCTGAACCTGTTCGACCCGGCGACCGGCATGCCGAAGGCGATCCTGGACGCGACCGCCATCACCGATATGCGCACCGGCGCCATGACCGCGCTCGGCGCGAAGTATCTCGCGCGCAAGGATTCCAAGGTGCTAGGCCATGTCGGTGCCCGCGGCACCGCCTATTGGAATGTGCGGCTGCTGGACCACCTGTTCGACTTTGCCGAGATCCGGGTGCATTCCAAGCGCAAGGAGAGCCAGGAAGCGTTTGCGGCGAAGCTTTCCGCTGATCTCGGCAAGAAGGTAATCGCCACCGAGACCTGGGAAGACTGCCTGAAAGGCGCCGATATCCTGGTCGAGGCCTCGCGCCTGCCGAAGCCGGAGCCCTTGTTCAAGACCGCGTGGATCAAGCCCGGCGCCTTCGTTGTGCCTTATGGCACGATGAGCGCGGTCGAGCTCAGCCTCACCGATATCATGGACAAGATGGTGGTCGATGACTGGGGCCAGTGCCGCAAGGGCCTGCCCTTCGGCGCGCTCCGCGCCCATGTCGATTCCGACCGCTTGAGCGAAGCCAATCTCCACGCCGAATTGGGCGAGATCGTCGCCGGCGAGAAGCCCGGTCGCGAAACCGACGACGAGACCATCCTGTTCTGGCACAGAGGTCTCAGCTTGAGCGATATTGCGCTCGGCGCGGCGTTGCTGGAGAAAGCGGCGCGGCAAGGCGTCGGCCAGACC
>Ga0081455_10007019_pt1 | contig 11963 bp, 9 predicted proteins | sample TabmetS3T2R1_FD_70207 | JGI IMG/M metagenome (GOLD analysis project Ga0081455, IMG submission 70207) | Tabebuia heterophylla rhizosphere microbial communities from the University of Puerto Rico - S3T2R1 | ecosystem: Host-associated > Plants > Roots > Rhizosphere ...
ATGACAAAGAGCAGAGGATTGTCAATTCTCTATCCCCTTGTAAGAGCCAGAAAACAAAAAGCAAATTTTGGGCTTTGTAGTTGCTTTGAATGTGGAAAGGGCAGAAAAAATCGAACCACCCCACGACTAGAACACACATTCCCTTCGCCGCTGTGAGCATGCGCTACGAATCAATTTACCGATTCGAACACATAGAGACATATAGTTCTGGCAAAGTTGTGGCAAAGTCAGTGAACCCGTTCGGCCCAAAGTCGTCTCAACCCAGCCATTAAATAAGTTTTGGTAAGGCCGCCGGAGACTCAAACTCCGGCCCCGCCGCCTACGGGGCCCCGGAACTATCAAGAATCAAGTTATCTTTCCAAAACTTTATCAGTCAGCCTGAGCGGAGTCGAAGGCTGGAAAGTAAATAGTAATTACTACAGATAAAATTCATGTACGTCTATATTGTGAAATGCTCCGATGGCAGCTACTATACTGGCGTACCAAATGATATTGGAAAAAGAACTGGCTGCCTGCAGGAATTTTACCTCCCATAAACATTATAAGAGATAGAACCTTAAAAAAACCTCCTATTGCGAATCTATAGGATTGATAACGACGACCCACATCGTCAGCCTGAACGGAGTCGAAGGCTGTTGTGAACACGCTATTTCCCTTCATGGTTCGACTCCGCTCACCATGACAAAATAGATTATCGAAATCACCTCTGCTAGTGACAAAAGAATCAAGCCTTTCGACCTATAAAAGAGAAAGCTCAGTCAAACAGCTTTCTTCCCAAACTTTCGACCTCCTCGTCATCGGTGGCGGCATCACGGGCGCGGGCATTGCGCTGGACGCGGCTTCCCGCGGACTGAGTGTTGCCCTGGTTGAAAAAAACGATTTCGCTTCCGGCACCAGCAGCAAATCCACCAAGCTGATTCATGGCGGGTTGCGCTACCTGAAGCAGTTTGAAATCGGATTGGTGAAAGAGGTGGGGCGCGAGCGGGCGATTCTCCACAAAAACGCTCCGCATGTTGTTTTTTCTGAAAACATGCTGCTGCCGATCGTTGAGAACGGCTCATTGGGAAGAACGAGCACCGCTATTGGCCTGTCGGTTTATGACTGGCTTGCGGGCGTGCGCTTCAGCGAATGGAAAGACATGCTCACAAAGTACGCCACGCTTAAGAAGGAGCCGCTTTTAAGAAATGATATTGTGAGAGGAGGCGCGATATATAAAGAATACCGTACAGACGATGCCCGCCTGGTGATGGAAGTGGTGAAAACAGCCGTGCAGTTCGGTGCGCTGTGCCTCAACTACGCGGAGGTGAAGGATTTCATTTACAGCGAAGGGATAGTCGCTGGCGCGGATGGGATGGATAAAATCAGCAAAAAGGATTTCAGCATCCGCGCGAAGAAAGTGATTAACGCTGCCGGTCCCTGGGTGGATACGTTGCGTGCAAAAGACCAATCGCTGAAAGGAAAAACCTTGCATCTCACCAAAGGGATTCACATTGTTGTCCCCTATGAGAAGCTTCCGGTGAGGCAATCGGCTTATATCGACGTGAAGGACGGCAGGATGATTTTCGTGATCCCGCGAGGGGAAATCACCTACGTCGGCACCACTGATACGAATTACTCCGGTAGCATTGACCACCCTGTTGCAACAAAGGATGATGTCAATTATTTGCTTGCCACAGTGAATTGGATGTTCCCTTCGGTTAAGCTTACGGTGAAAGATGTTACTTCATCATGGGCAGGATTGCGTCCGCTGATTCACGAGGAAGGGAAAGGCCCTTCCGAGTTGTCGCGCAAAGATGAAGTTTTCATTTCCCCCTCAAAGCTGATTTCCATTGCCGGAGGCAAGCTCACCGGGTTTCGCAAAATGGCGGAGCGCGCGGTTGACATTGCCGCCTACGAGCTTGCCAGCGAGGAAAGCCGCGACTTCAAGCGGTGCTTCACTGATAAAATCATTTTGGGCGGTGGAGATTTTAAAGACGAATACGCGATTGCTGGATTTGCAGAAAAAATGGAAACGCTAACGCAGCCTTCCGACATCACCACGAAAGATATCTTCGACCTGATTCATCGCTACGGAACGAATACGGAGAAAATCATTGCGGCAGTGAAAGAGACAAATGATTTAAGCAAACCGGCTCTGCTGCTGGCGGAGCTGAACTATTGTATTGCAGAAGAGGCGGTTGCCAACCTCAGCGATTTCTTCATCAGGCGCACCGGCAAGCTCTATTTTGAGCGCGAAGCCGTGGCGCAGGAATATGCTTTCCTGAAGGAAAAAATCGCTGCGCTGCTGCACTGGAGCGAGGAGCAAAAGAAATTCTGCGATGCCGAGTTTATGAACGAGTATGAAGCGGTGGTGACGTTCGCATGAATCTTTAAATCCTACTTTTGCAGAAAGAGAAAACCTGAAAGGCATTAGTTACATCACAGACGAAAAGAACGAGAAAAAAGCGGTAGTGATCGCTTTGGATGCAATTCAAAAAAACGAAGAGGAAATTCATGAATTCATTGAGGTGCTTGTGGCGGAGTCTCGGAAAGGGAACGTGAAGCAACCGTCTTCGCCAAAGACAACGGATCTGGTAACATTCCAGCGAGAAAAAACATGTGGAAATACAACGGCAGCCAGTGACCGCCCTTTGCCGAAACGCCTGCGCCCGGTCAGGAATCAGTTTGGGACTACCCGCGGCCACCGAAGCTCGTCGCCGATTCTCGCCTTCTGATCGTGCGACTCGGTTAGCAGCTCATCGCCGAGTCCCGTGAAACCTATCGCGTCCTGGAAACCGCCGCACCGCCGACGTTTCATGTTCCACCGTCCGACGTACGGGTAGAATTGCTGAAATCGTTCCCCGGCACGTCCTTATGTGAGTGGAAAGGCACAGCGAGATACTGGACCTTAGAGTCGTCGACTTCACTGCAAGCGGTCGGCTGGAGTTATCCCAAAGCGCAAGCGCCCTACGGGGCAACCTCCGGCTACTACTCCTTCTACCCTGGCCGCGTTGAATGTTTCATCGATGGCGAGCGCGTCCGCCCCAACCGGGATATTTTTACGGCGGCTGGATCACCGATGAAATTGTTGGGCCATGGAAAGGCGATTTTGGAACGGAGAGGTGGTAGGTGAAGCTCGGCGCTGCATCTAATAACCAGCTTCCCACTTTAGTCTCCCAATCATCGCCGGTTGACGCCCCATCAGTTAAGCGCTTATAGCGGACGAATTGGGGTCTTTCGTCGTCTCTCGCCGAAACGCGACTACCAGCCGAAGTTCGTATTCATCCCAGGATGTCGGGACGTTCGGCCATGGAGCAGCTTCCTATCCAAACAAACCGCCAACGCGCGCACCGGCAAGGCGGTTGATCGCGAACAGGCTGAGCGCGGCCACCACGATCAGGATAAAGCCCAGTGCCGCGGCCTCGTTCTGCGAACCGGCGATGTAGAAGGTGAAGATGCCGAAGGGAATCATCTCCCAGCCGCCGAGCGTGAGAAAGATGGTTGCCGAGGCTTCCTGCAAGGAAGTGATGAACGAGAACAGCGCGCCCACGACGATGCCTTTCCACACCAGCGGCACGGTGATGTCGCGGAATACGCGGCGCTTGGTGGCACCGACGTTTTCGGCCGCTTCCTCCATCGAGCGGTGCACCAGCAGCAGTGACGCATAACTGCCGCGCACGGTGTACGGCAGACGCCGCACCGCCAGCACCAGCGGCAGGATGATCCACATACTCGTCAGCGTGAAATCGACGAACGGCAGCGGGAAGTGAAACGCGCGGATGTAGGCGATGCCGATGGCGGTGCCCGGAATTGCCAGGATCAGCGTCGTCAGCGCATCCATCGAGTGATTTCCGGGCGCCTTGGTGCGTCCCATAATCCACGCCATCGGCACGCCGATCAGCAGGCAAATCAGCACGGCCAGCCCGCAATAAAGGAACGAGTTGATGATGAACTTCGGCGTCTCGATGGAGACGCGCTCGAAGAACTGCATGGTGTACTCCACTGGGAATGGCGTCAACGACCAGCCGCGGCCGAACGCGGCCAGCGTCACGCCGATGTGCGGCAGGAATGAGATGAACATCAGAGTGCCGAGAAACGCCACCACCAGCCAGCGCTTGGTCGGGCTCAGGTGGCGCCGCTCGACCTTCGAGTAAGCCAGCGAGCTGTAATCCTTTATCGCCACATACTGCCGCGCCACCAGCACGAATACGATGGCGAGCACCACCAGCAGCGCCGAGATCACGATGCCCATGCGAAACAGCCGCCGGTCGACGAACTGCACGATGTTAAGGTACGCCTGCGACGCCAGCAGATCGTGCACACCCACTACCAGCGGCGTAATGAAGTCCGCGAAGGTCCAGATAAACACCAGCAGCGCGCCCGAGATGTAGCCCGGCGTGGTCAGCGGAAGGGTAATGTCCCAGAAGCGGCGCCAGCCCCTCGCCCCGACGCCCTCGGCGGCTTCTTCCAACGACGGATCCACCTTGGACAGCGCATCGAGGATGGAGAGCGTGATCATCGGGAACAGGTGCAGCGTTTCCACCAGTACCACGCCGTGCAGGCCATACATGAAATTGATCGGATGCTCTAGGCCAACGTAGTCCATCAACAGCACGTTCACCGTACCCGCGCGGCCGAGGATGAACACAAAGCCAAGCACGCCGACCAGTGGCGGCATGATCAGCGGAAGCATGGTGAGATAGGAAAAGAGGTTACGGCCGGGGAATTCGTAGCGGACCAGCAGATAGGCCACGGCGATGCCGACCACCGAGGTGGTGAGCACCGTGATCGCGCCCAGCAGCAGCGATCTCCATAATGAGCGCAGGTAAAAACCATCGGTGAAGAACTCGATGAAATTGGCCGCGGTGAGCTGCCCCGCCTCGTTGGTGAACGCGTCATAGAAAATGCGCGTCAGTGGAAACAGCACAAACAGGATCAGGAACGCCCAGATCAGCAAAAAACCCACAACGGCGATCGCTGGCGTGCGTACGCCTTTTACCGTTGCTGGCGCGGCTGCGCTGGTGGCGGTGTTCATGGCCCGGGTCTACTCCGCAGGGATGGCATAGCCGGCGCTGGTCGGAAAACTGAGTGTGACCGTCGTGCCCATCGGGTATGGCTGGTGATGCCACGGGTCGCGGATATCAGCCTTGATAATCGCGCCCGTCGCCGGATCGCCGCCGGTGTCTGCGTCATAACGCAGCGTATTGCCCAGATAGGCGGCGAAGGCGATCTGTCCTGTGAAATGGTTATGGTCTGCGGCGCTGGCGCCGTCGATGGCGATGTTTTCCGGGCGCACGCAGATCACGCACTTAGACCCGGCGGACAGCCGCTTGTCGGGTATGGCGGTAATGGTGCCCAGCCGGGTATCGCACAGCGCGCGTTGCTGCTGTGGTTGGATCTCGCGCACCGTGCCGTCGATCAGGTTGTTGGTGCCGATGAAATCGGCGACAAAACGTGACGCAGGGCGTTCGTATAACTCCTTCGGCGGCCCAATCTGCAACACCCGGCCCTGGTTGAACACCGCGATGCGGTCGGACATGGCCAGCGCCTCTTCCTGATCGTGGGTGACGTAGATGGTGGTGATGCCGAGTTGTTGCTGCAACTTGCGAATTTCGGCGCGCACCTGCACGCGAATCTTGGCATCGAGGTTCGACAGCGGCTCATCGAGCAACAGAATGTCCGGGTTCAACACCAGCGCGCGTGCCAGCGCCACGCGCTGTTGCTGGCCGCCGGAAAGCTGCCCTGGATATCGGTGTTCCAGCTCGGTGAGCTTGACGTTTTCCAGCACCACGCGGATGCGTTCGGCAATTTCCGCGTGCGGGATTTTGCGTAGCTTCAGACCATAGGCGACGTTTTCGTACACCGTCATGTGTGGCCACAGCGCGTAATTCTGAAATACCATGCCGATGCCGCGCTCGTGCGCCGGCACCTGGTTCATCAGCCGCTCGTCAAAGCGGATTTCGCCCTGATCGGCGTTATAGAAACCGGCAATCAGCCGCAGCAGCGTGGTCTTGCCGCAGCCGGAAGGTCCGAGCAGCGTGAACAACTCGCCTTCCTCGATGGCGAGGGTCACGTCGGCAACCGCGGCCATCTGCCCGAATCGTTTTGTGAGATTTCTGACCGCGATGCGCATGGCCGGGCCACGTGGTTCTGGTTATCGGGTATTAGTACTTTTTCTTCAAGTCCTCCAAAACGGATTCGATATCCTTGCGGAACTGCTCGTTGACCTCGTTGTAGCGCGCCTGTGCCTTGTCGTCTTCATAAATGTTGGTGACCTCACGATCGAAGTACGAGCGCACACCGCCGGTAAATTCGACTGCTTTTTCGGCATCGGAGCCCGGTTTGCCGGTCACGCGGTATTTGGGCGTGAGCGGAAATAGCCCACGCTCCATGAAGATGCGCTGGCCGCGTTCGGTGAGCAGAAATTCGACAAACGCGCGCGCCGCCTGCGGGTTACGCGCACCCGCGAGTACCGCCATCGGCTCCGGGGTAATCCATGCGGTCGGGGGCGCGACGAAGCGGATGTCGAAACCGGCAAGCCGTTCCTCAAACGCCATATAGCTGGGCACCGCAAAGCCGGCGGCGAATTCGCCCTTGGCGACCACCGACGGTACGTCGCGGCTGCGGGCGGTAAACAACCCCGTATTGGCAGCCAAACGTTTCAGCCACTCCCAGCCTTTGTCGTCGCCATACTTTTGCAGGATGACTTCGTAGGTGGCGTGACTGCTGCTGGAGCGGCTGGGCGCACACTGCGCCACATGGCCGCGCAGTTTCGGATTGAGCAGATCGTCCCAGTCCTTGAGGGGTGGCACGCCGAGACGTTGCAGCAGTCTCGGGTGATACACCAGGCCGTACGGTTCCAGTGCGGTGCCGGTCCAAAAGCCCTTGGGATCCTTGAGATAAATCGGTTTGGGCTTGCCGATAGTCGCCGGTATCGCGTCGATCGCTGCCTTGGGTAAGTTCAGCGGTGCAATCAGTTTTTGTTCGGCGAGCTTGTCGAACAGCGCGCTTTCGCCACCCCAGAAAATATCCACTTCCGGCCGGCCTTTCCATTCGACAATACGCCCGTACGCCACGGGCGTGCCGGCAGCCAGTGCACTGGTCTTCACGCTGATCTTCCAGCGTTCTTTGGCGTATTTCTCGAACTCGGCCAGCGCGGCGTCATGGATGAACTTGGATACCGGTGTGATCAGACCGAGTTCGGCCTCGATCGTATTGGTTGTCTGGGCCCATGCCGGCGCCGCTAGTGCACCGAGCGCGGCCAACGATCCTTTCAGGAATGCTCTGCGTTGAATCATATGCCCTCCGTTAGATTAATCTCAGTAGCACCTCTCAGAACAATGACATCATCAGCGAACCCTGTCACTGGAACCGTTGACCCAAATCACCCGCGGCGCTAGGCGGCGGCAGTTCCATGCCGCAAGGGTGGGCGAACAGTTCGGCGATGGCCTGATCGAGGTCCGCGCCGTGATTGAGCACCGCATCCACCGCGTGCGTGATGGGCATTTCGATATTATGACGCCGCGCGAGGGCGGCCGCCGATTCGGCCGAATGCACGCCTTCCTGCACGGTCCAGCGGGCGGCCAGAATGTCGGCGAGCCGCTGGCCCTCGCCCAGGGCAATGCTCAGCGACATATTCCGCGAGCGCGGGCTGCTGCAGCTCAGATTAAAGTCTCCGACGCCTGATAACCCGAGAAGGGTTTCCAGGCGCGCGCCCAGCTGGCTTTGCAACAATGATAATTCAACTTTCCGTAGTAACTTTCAACAAACCGCATATTTCCCTTGCAAGCCCGCCGCACATTCCAGCCTGCGCTTGAGCTCACGCCCGACAATTTCGTCGTATCGGTTGTTCGACAGCGGCAAGCGTCGTGTATGGGAATTCAGAAGGTCGCCTATGTTCGCGCTTCGAGCAGCGCGTCGGCCAGCTCCGCGAAGCCCGCGCCGCCTTCGGCCCGTGTCACCCAGCGCGGCGGGTTGCGCAAGCCAGGCAGGAAGCGGCGCACATTCGCCACCCCTACCGCGTTCGGGAAATAGGTGAACATCGGCTCGTCATTGGGGCTGTCGCCGACGAAGACGGTGTTGTCCCGCGCCCTGTCCAATTCTACGCCAAAGACCTCGGCGAACAGCCGCTTAGTCATCGCCAGCTTGTCGTAATCGCCGAACCAGCCATTGACGTGGATCGAGCTTGCCTTGGCCGTGGCGCCGGCGGCGCGGAAAAGACCCAAGATGCGCTCGACCGCCTCCGGGCCCAAGGGCGGCACGTCCTCGCAATAGTCGATGGCGAGGTCGGCCTCGCGATAGGGCTGGTCGGACGCCAGCGCCGTTCCCGGCACCTCGCGCAAGATGCGCCGGCCCAGCGCCTTGAGCCGCGCGCGGTCGGCGGCGCGCGCCGCCCCGTCGCGCCAGAAGCGGCGTTCCATGCGGCCTCGAGCGTCGTCGTAGCGCATGTAGCAGGCGCCATTTTCCCCGACCACGGCGCTCACCGGCCACTGGCGGGCGATCATGTCGCACCATCCCGCTGGACGGCCGGTGACGACCACGACGGTCATTCCGGCGGCGCTCACGGCCTCCAGCGCCCCATAGGCCTTGGCGCCGAGACGGCCGCCGTCAGTCAGGGTGTCGTCGATATCGGTCAGCACATAGCGCACCGCCCGCCGGGCGTCGCGCGGAAACTCAACCAGCGGCCGCATGTGCGTCACGTGACTTTGTCCCGCTGTTTGTAGCCGCAACCGACCGCGAACTCAGGTCCCGCCTGGCCCAGATCCACCGGTACTGCGCCCGCCGAGTGGGCGAGATCCGACAACATCATGGCCCCCGCCGCGTGCGCCCAGCGCGGGACGCAGTGCATGTCGTGCATGCGGCCGCTGCGACAATCGACATGGGTGAGCATGACGCACGCCCATATCGCAGGAGCGAGATAGACGTCAAGTCCTTTTCTGCTTGATGTTGTAGCAACGTAATTTTGTCAGGGTAGTGACCATGATGTTGGTATAGCGCGACGCACTTACCTGCGCCGCGGCAATAATAAGCCCACCGTCATGCAATAAATCACCGAGCCCAACATGTCTTGCACGTGTGAGCGGGTCTTTGCTTTCGACCTTTTCGGAGTCGATGGCGAAGAACTGAGAGATTGGTCGCCTGTCGAACCCACAGACGTGATTGTCTATAGCTATCCTCTTCCATGCGGGCTTCTTTATCACGTTTCCGGAATTCCGAAAACGTGGAAATGTCCAGCCGGCGTGCATCCACCATGCGACGACGGGGTCTCGCAACCTCTCAGTACGCTGAAGCGACGCAAAACTTGAACTGCGACGAAGCAGTTGTGTGGTGTGGGGTCGGTTGGTGGTCTGGGGCGAATTTTTACTTTTGATTTTTAGGTTCCAGCCGTGTGACGAATTTCACCCAGCGCCAGACCTTAAATCCTTACTCCGGCGCATATACCACGATGCATCCACGGCAGGCCAACTCCTTCGCTGTCGTGGCCACATAAACGCGATTGTTGGCGAGACTCACCCCGAGTGAGCGCGCGCCATTCGACGTCGGTATCTGCTGCAGGCCCTTTTTCGTCTTGGTGTCGACCACCATCAAGGTTCCACCTGAGGTGGAATGGTAGTACTGGCCGAGTTTGCGATTCACCGTCGAGCCGCCGTTGCCGCCGTATCCCGTGAGATAGGTTTCCACCTTGCCGGCCGCGATATCGAAAATCGCCATGTCACCGCCGGGCTTGGGAGACGGACCGTGGACGTTGCTGCAACCTAGGAAAATGGTCGAGTCCGAGACGATGGAGAGACTATGCGGATGACACCCGAGTTCGTGCAGCTTCACGAGCTTGCCGTTTTTGGGATCGGTCTGCGCCAACAATCCCTTGGTGGTGTCGGCGCGTGATACCGGGATGGCTGTGTAGAACATGCCGCTTGGCGCATAATAGGCGGACCGCTCCAGGTTCTCGCCGGATTCCGGTATAGGGATCTTCGCCAGGATTTTGTGATCCGGCGCAGTCGAGATGAAGCTGAGGAACGGCGGATCGTCGTTCGAATTGGCGACGATGACGACGCCGATGTCTTCGCCCACGGCCATCCCGTTGGCGCGCTTGGTTCCGCCAGTGGCGACCGTCCCCGTTATCTTGCCGGTCTTGGTATCGATCACCTTGATGGTGCTGTCGCCGTCGCTCACCCATACTTCGGCGCCGCCCTTGACGACCACAACACCATTCGGTCCCGAGGCATCGCCATCCTTCAACCGTCCGACGAAGCCCGGTGTCCGCGAGACGAATTTGTCGGTCTTAGTATCGAAGACAACAACGGATTTGTTGGTCTTGTCGGCGAGATAGCCAAGACCCGTCGTTTGGTCGATGGCCATAATGCCGATGTCGGTGATCGGATCACCGGGAATTGATATTTCTGCGACCTGTTTCAGGCCTCCGGCCTGCGCGGGACTAGCGGAGATCATGGCGGCGAGTGCTGCAACGATCACGGACGTGGAACGCGACTTCATCGGCTTCCTCCCTGTTTCTTTTCTTGGCAAGCATTAGCGATACGTTATCACGATCAGACCCATGGACGCATCACTACAGCAGAGAGAGCCATAATGAAAGCCCCTTGAGCTACAAGCGACATCTGTAACAGCATGCTAGCCAAGTCAAATTTAGTGATTTTGAATGACTTAGGAACGGAGAATGGCGTCCGGCCCGAGACACTGCGCCACACCATCAGGTGCCGATGGTATTGATTATTGCCTAAGCGACTTTTCACTTTTACTTTCGACTCCTTCGTCGCGACACGATTCGTGCCGCCATGGACGGGGCTGATCATTAACGCATCTCGTTTGACGGACCGAGCTCCTTGGTCCTTATTCCATCCCACTGGGCTACGATGTTCGCATTTTTACTTTCAGCATTTGATTGCTGTGCGGAAAAAATAATGGTCCGATCCGCAAACTCTATCGGAGAGTACTAACTCTCGTAGTTTCGCCACGATCCTTGTCAGAAGGCAGGGATGTCCGTTTCACGCTCGATCGAGCACCCGGCAAAGAGAGAGTCGATCTATTACGGCTGAGTCGGATATGTTCGATGAATCACTCGTGCGTGTTGACCCGTGGCTGGGATTACGGTTCAATTTAACGATGAACCAAAAAATTGCGCTGGTTTTGATCCTGTTATTCGGCGCTGGGTTGAACAGCTTTGCCCAGACGAACTCTACACCCGGCGCGCCGACTGCCGGTATCGTCGCAGCCACGAAGAAATTCCTTGCGACGCTTGACGACGCTCAGCGTGGCAAGGTCGTCTTTGATTTCAAAGAGGAGGCGCAGCGCAAGCGCTGGTCGAATCTTCCGACAGCAATCTTCAAACGGCAGGGCTTGCGCATGGGCGACCTCACAAAACCCCAGCGCGAGGCCGCGCTGGCGGTTCTGGCAGCGGCGTTGAGTCCGCAGGGGTACGAAAAGGTTCTGCAGATCGTCGAGGCCGACGAGGTGTTGCAAAAATCGAGCGGCCAGACGATTTTCGGGCAGGAAGAATATTATGTCTCGTTCCTTGGCCAGCCTTCCACCACCGAGCCGTGGATGATTCAGTTCGGCGGGCACCATCTCGGCCTCAACGTCACCCTTGCCGGCGCGGAACGCACGCTCGCACCCAGCCACACCGGCGCGCAGCCGGCGATTTACGAACTCGAAGGCAAGACGGTGCGTCCCCTCGGTCGCGAGACTGACAAGGCGTTTGCCCTGCTTAGTTCGCTGAACGACGCGCAGCGCAAGCAGGCCATCCTTGACTTTCAGATGCGCGACCTTGTACTCGGGCCCGGCCGCGACGGGCAGACGATTCAGCCGGAAGGAATCAAAGGCTCGGCCTTGACCGAGAAGCAGCGCGAGATGCTGCTGGATCTCGCCAGCGAATGGACCGGCATCATGCACGAAGCTGTCGCGAAAGCGAAAATGGACGAGATGAGAAAGAATATCGCCGAAACTTACTTCGCGTGGAGCGGCCCAAC
>Ga0081455_10007021_pt1 | contig 11960 bp, 7 predicted proteins | sample TabmetS3T2R1_FD_70207 | JGI IMG/M metagenome (GOLD analysis project Ga0081455, IMG submission 70207) | Tabebuia heterophylla rhizosphere microbial communities from the University of Puerto Rico - S3T2R1 | ecosystem: Host-associated > Plants > Roots > Rhizosphere ...
GGTTGGCAAACAATCTGGCGCGGCTGGCTCCGTTTACAGGATCTTGCCTGGCAACCCACTGATGAAAAATGTGGGTAAAGACAAGGCTTTATGCTGCCGCCCGCATCCGCGGGCTAAGAATGTGAATATTCATTTCACGCGAAATGTGGGCAATGACTAGAAAAATAAAGACCTGCCGGACCGCGCTCTTATTTTTCTGTCCCACATTTTTCTGTATGACCCTCTTGCTATTCCCAGCTTCAAAAGCCGGCAACAACACGGGGCGCGAAATCATTTTCCGTGACGTCGCAAAGACGGCCGGGATTCACTTTGTTCATGACAACGCGGCGACGGCGGAGAAGTACTTGATCGAGACGATGGGGTCGGGCTGCGGATGGATTGATTACGACGCCGACGGGCTGCCCGATCTCTATCTGGTCAACGGCGCGGCCACCCGGCTTTACAAACCGAAGAAGCCGTTGCGCGGCGCGCTTTATCGCAATAACGGCGACAGGACGTTCACTGACGTGACCGAGAAGGCCGGCGTGGGCGCAGAAGGCTTATTCGGGATGGGCGTCGCCGTTGGAGATTACGACAATGACGGTTACCCCGATTTGATGGTACTCGGTTATGACCGTTCGATCCTCTACCATAACAACCGCAACGGAACCTTCTCGGATGTTACCGAGCGGGCCGGCGTCGCGAACAAAGGCAAATGGGCGTCGAGCGCCGCGTGGTTCGATTATGACAGGGACGGCAAACTCGATCTCGCGATCGCCAATTACGTGGCATGGTCGCCGGATAACAACATCTGGTGCGGCGACGAGAAGCCGGGGTACCGGGGATACTGCCACCCGAATAAATTTCGCGGGCAGAAGCCGACGCTTTACCATAACAACGGCGACGGCGCCTTCACCGATGTTACTGAAACTTCCAGGATCGGGGCGCACGCCAGCAGCGGCCTGGGCATAATTACATTCGACTTCGACAACGACGGCTGGCAAGACATCTTCATCGCCAATGACGCCAACCCGAATTTCCTCTTCCGCAACGATCACGACGGTCGCTTCAGCGAAATAGCCCTCCAGGCCGGCGTCGCCGTCAGCGAAGACGGCAAGGCCGAAGCGGGTATGGGAACCGACGCCGCCGACATTGATGGCGACGGCTGGTTGGACGTTTTTATCACGCACCTCGATCTTGAGCACGCCCGTCTCTATCGAAATTTGAGCGGCGGGTCTTTTGAAGACGCCACGTTCGCGGCCAAACTCGGCTATGCGACTTTTCGGTACAGCGGCTTCGGCGCGCTCTTCATCGATTACGACAACGACGGGGCGCGCGACATCTTCATGGCCAACGGGCATATTCTGGACAACATCGAGCTATACCACGCGGAGACGCGTTACGCGGAGCCGAAACTTCTCTACCGAAATAACGGCCGCGGCGCCTTCGATAACTTGAGCGACAAGCTCGGACCCGATCTTCAACTCCCGCGCGTGAGCCGCGGGGCTGCTGTGGCCGATGTCGATAACGACGGAGACCTCGACGTTCTGGTGAGCAACAACGGTCAGGAGCCGCAGTTGTTGTTGAACGAGGGCGGCGCCGGCGATCATTGGCTTGAGGTCGCTCTGGTCGGGGTCCGCTCCAACCGTGACGGCGTCGGCGCGCGCGTCAAAGTAGTCTCCGGCGATCTGGTCTCGCATGACGAGCGGAAAGGCGGCCGCAGCTACCAATCCGCTCACGACTCTCGACTCCACTTTGGTCTGGGGGCGAGAGGTAAAATTGATTTAGTCGAGATTCGGTGGCCGAGCGGGACAGTAGACACTTTGAAGAACGTCGAAGCCGACCGGGTCATTACCATCAAAGAAGGCGCGGGGCTTATTTCTCAGTCTTACCCACGTTGGCTCATACGATGAGTGTGAGGCGATATGCCATATGTCATAACAGTACCGCGCGCGTAAGCAAGCGGCTGACTCATCGGTCTGCCGCTTGCTTACGCGCGCGGTAGCGGTGCCGATCTTTTCTGTTCCGATTCAGATTGGAGTGTCGAGCATGGCCATCTCGTCTTTCAAGCCAAGATACTCCCACCGCAGCAGCGCGATCGGATTGTTTCCGTTCTTCCAAACGTAATCGTGAAACGCGCGCAGGCTGAATTTATCTCCAAGCGCCTGCCGCGCGTCTGCTAGAAACTTCGTAATTTGCAGCTTGCCGATTTGATATGTGATGGCCTGTCCGGGCAGGGAAGCGAAGAAGATGGCTTCGGCCCGCGCGGTTTCATAATCCATCGGCGTTTTAGCCCGCAAGTACTCCGTCGCCTCATCGATATTGAAGATCCCCAGCGCCAGCTTGACGTCAACTTCGACCCGCAGAGCGCGCAGCCGCATGAAGTTGTAGATGGTCTCGCGCGTCCGCGGGCTGTCGTCAAACAACCCGGCCTGGAGCGTCATTTCTTCGGCGTAAAAGCCGATGCCCTCGTTAGGCCCCGAATCGTAGTAATGGCGACGAATCGGATTTTCATGCGCCCACGAGAGCGACATTTGAAAGTAATGGCCCGGGACGCCTTCATGCACGATGAGCGGGCGCGTGTCGAGCGCCGATGAGAGCTCGAAATAACCCAGATTCTGCGCGGGCTGAGGGATATAACGCACGCCATGTTCATCTAGGCGCGTCGGAGACGTCAGGTCGTCAACCACGCCGAGCGCCGCGAGCGGCTCAATGTATGCGGGCAGCGGCAGATTGCGATAATGCCGCATCCAGTCGGGCACGGTCAGAATGTTTCTCTCTTCGAGGAATCGCCGGATCTTTTTTTCGTCTTCCTCCTCGCGCGCCATCTGCGTCGCCTGATCGGGAAAGAGCGGGAGTTCAGGCATGCCTTTCGCTCGTTCTTGCGCGACGGCTTCAAAAGCGATGGAGCGCTCCCATTCCTGCCTGCCCATCGCCAGCAATTGCTCCGGCGTAAACGGCATCAAGGCGACGTGGCGAAGAAAATAGACATAACCGTCACGCCCGACCGCAAGCTCTTCCGACATCGCGGGCAATCGCTCTTCCAGCCAGGCGCGCCAGTCTTCCAGCGCCGTGATCGCTTCTTCCGTGACTTGCTCAATCTGCCCGGCGCTCTGGCTTGCCAGCAGCGGCTTGAGTTCACGGGCGACTTGCGAAAGCCGCGGACGAAGGTCACGCAAGATCTCAAGCGTCACCACTGCGAACGGCTTCACGGCGGCCCGCGCCAGATTTACCTTCCCGTCCGCGAGCAATTTCGGAATGCGCCGAAGGCAATTGATGATCTCCGCGCTGCGGTCGTGATCGAAAGGCCGGTTCTTGAGCAGTTCCTCAAAGAGCGCTCCGAGCGTTTGATAAACATAAAACCTCGGATTGCGTTCCCAGGAACGCAAAACATCCAGCTCCCAGCGCACGCGCTCCAAAGCCGACCCGATCAATCGGTAGTCCACCTGCCGGGGAATCGGCCAGGCCGAGACGTCCATGCTCTTCCAGCGTTCGGTGAATGCGGCCAGAGCCGCTCGCTGCCGCCCGACGGCTGCCTGCGACCAATCGGGCTCCCAACCGCGCGGGCGTTCGATGCGCGGGATGTCGTCGCTTGAGTTTGGTTGATGAAAAGCGCGCCACTGCCAGTATTCGCTCGCAAGTTGATCAAGCTGATCGAAATTGTGTTCAATCATATCGTCCAATAGCCAGAATGCAACGAAAAGCCGTTATGCCGGCCCGGTCAGACGCATCGCCTGGTTCGGCGGCGACTTCCATCAAGGCGGGAACAGCGCGCTACCAAGGCATAAAACTCACGTCCCCAAACTTGGTGTAGTCCGCGCCGACTTTGAACGCTTTTTCGATTAACTCATGAACTTCTCCGATCGTCACATGCCTTGCGAAGGAGCCATTCCTTTCAGGTTGCGGGAAATCCATGAGAACGATTCTTAAGTGACTCGCATCATCGACGTGATCAGGAATCCCGGCGTCGAAGTAAAATTGAATTGTGTTCCCTTGGTCATCTATCAGGCCAAGAAAATTCCCTTCGACGCCACGAACCTCGTCCGACCAAATCAACCCTGCTTCCTCGATGTCGACCTCCTTCGCAGAGTCGGACTCGGGTCCCCGACCGCAGTCGTTCCAGAAAACTCTCATAATGAATCTTTCTCTACTTAACCTTCCACTCCTGGATGCCGGCCGACCAATTCTGTTGCATTGTGACTTCAAGGCGCAGCCCTGTCGTCGCCACGGGCTTGAAGGTGACCTTGTTGAAGCGATCCTTCTCGACGCCGTAAGGTTCGGACGTTTCGACCGGCTTCCAGGCCTCGCCGTCCTTGTAGAGGATACGCCAGGAGGCGGGCGTGCGGCACTCCCCGCGGCCGGTGTCGTCGTACCAATAGACTTCGGTTTCGGAGACCGTGGCGGGCTTCTCGAAGGCGTATTCCACCCATTCCGCCGCGCCCTTCTTGGGCCACCAGTGGAAATAAACATCCGAGTTGTCGCTCGACGACCGCGGCTCGGATTGATCGTTGATGGCGACAATCAGATTGGGGTTCTGGTTTTCCGACGCGCGGACCTTGCTCCTCGAGGCGATTGTCGGCGGGGGTGGCGGCTTGACGCCCGATTCGTTGTTGGGGAGCCAGACGATCATCTCGCCGCGCCCGCGGTTGGCCCAGGCGTAATAGGGGATCGCGGTGAAATCCTGCTCGGTTTTGATCGCTTTGCCATCGGCGTCAGAGGCCAGGGCGAAGGCTCTGCCCTTGATAACCGTGACGCCGTTAAGCAGGTCAGGCTTGAACTCGGCTGTCAGCTTCGCGCTGTCGGGCAGTATCAGGTTGCGGACCCGACCGCCCGGATTGTCGGGCCACTCGGCGCAGTAAACGAGCGGACCGCGTTGCAGCGCCACACGCCCGCGGTCGGCCTCGACCAGATCGTTGGCCACTATGCGCCGAACCGGCGTCGGCAGCGCCAGCTCTATCACGTCGCCCCGTTTCCAATTGCGGTTCAGTCCCGCGTAGCCTTTGTCGAGTTTGAGATTCACGGGCTTGCCGTTGACCTTGAGGGCGACCGGCTCGTTGACTTTGTCCTGGAAGCGATAAAGGTCGCTCGGCGCGGCTTCGTTGCGCGCCCAGCCGGGGATGCGCACGTTGATCGTGAACTGCCCGCTCTGGTCCGGATTGACAGTCATTTTGACGTGGCCGTTCCACGGATACCGCGTCTCCTGAACCATCTTCACCGTTCGGCCATTATCCATCTTGATCTCGGCCTGGCTTCCCACGAAGAGGTTGACGTAGAGAGTGTCGCCCTGCTGCGCGTAGACATAGCCGGGCACCGAGGCCAGGAACCGTGTCATATTCCCCGGGCAGCAGGCCACGCCGAACCAGGGGCTGCGCTGATGCTGACCTTTGGACTCCAGCGGGTTGGGATAGAAGAACGATTTGCCGTCGAGCGAGACGCCCGAGATCAATCCGTTGTAGAGCGTCCGCTCCATCACGTCAATGTAGCGCGCGTCGGCGTGCAGCAGAAACAGGCGATAGTTCCAATAATCGTTCCCGATTGCGGCGCAGGTTTCGTTGTAGGCGGTCATATTCGGCAACTCGTAGTCGCGCCCGAAGGCTTCGCCGGAACCGGTCGCGCCGATGCCGCCGGTGAGGTAGAGCTTCCGGCCGACCATGCTCTCCCAGATTCTGTCAATCGCGTTGAGATAGGCCGTGTCGCCGGTGAGAGCCGCGACGTCGGCGACGCCCGAATACATATAAGTCGCGCGCACGGCATGACCGACTGGTTCTGTCTGCTCCACCACTTTCTTGTGGGACTGGTTGTACTGGCGGCCGGCGCCTTCATCGCCGTCCGGCCCACGCGCGTCGAGCATAAACTTGGCCAGGTCGAGATAACGCTGCTCGCCGGTGACGCGGTATAGCTTGACCAGACCCATCTCCGTGATCTGGTGACCCGGCCAGATGGATCTCTTGCCCGGCCCGAAGGTCTGTGTGAGCAGGTCAGCGGTCTTGAGCGCGATGTCGAGCAGTGAGCGTTTGCCAGTCGCTTGATAATGCGCTACGGCGGCTTCGTAGAGATGTCCCAGGTCATAAAGCTCGTGACTGTCCACCTTTTCCATCTCCCATCGTTTCTTTCCTGCCCACTCGTGCGGATGCTCGGGATCGATCGTGCGAGTGGTGTAGAGGTAGCCGTCCGGCTCTTGGGCCGCGCCGATCTTCGCGATCAAGCTGTCGAGATAAGATTCGAGCTTCGGGTCGGCATGAACGCTGAGCGCGTAAGAAGCGCCTTCGAGCACTTTGTAGACGTCGGTGTCGTCGAAGGGGTAGCCGGGCGGCTTCTTGTCCTGAAGCTTCTCGCCACGGAGCGCGGCGGCGGCGCGCTCGAAGTGATAAACGCGCTTCGTCTCCTCGCATTTCTCGAAGGCGAAGGGGATCGTCACTGTCCGGTTGATCTCGATGCGCGGCGCCCAGAAGACGTCGTTGAAATGCACGGCAGTGAACGGCACAGGTTTGACGGGGTAATCACGCGGCGGTTTTGTGGCGGCCGCTTTGTCGCTTTGCGCGACGGTCGCCGGGGTAGCCCAGAGGCAGAACGCAGCGGCAATACTGAAAATGAACCGTTTCCTTCTGGTTTTCATGATTGATCTCCTCCGAAAATCGGTTCGTAGTCCCGCCTTTAGGCGGAAGGGCCAGCTACAAATCCATTCCGCTATGCCAGGCGCTTCCGCCTTTAGGCGGGACTACGAACCGCGCCTTTCATTTTTTCCGGGCGTCGCAACGCGATATGAATAACTCCTCCGTTCAGTTCAGCCCTATATCTTGTTTCCTCGTCGCGCCCGTTTGTGGCAGATGTCATCGTTCTTCCCAAGTCAGAGTGGACATTAAAAGTTGGAGGACAGTGTTTGTCTTGTATTCGTTTAGGGATGATTGGACGGGGTTAGCTGCGCCGGGAGTGTCAAAGGGTTCGCGTCTGCCCGCCATCAATATCCAGGAGAGCGCCTTGAAAGTAATTGGCCTGTGGCGAAGCCAAAAACGCCACCGCCCGAGCGATTTCAACTGGTTCTCCGAATCGCGCCACACGCGACGCCAGCGTCATCACGCGCGCGGCTTCCGCCTCTTCAACCCCCCGTTCGGCGGCCAGCGTCCGCAACCGAAGCTTCAATCGTTCTGTAACAATCGATCCCGGGTTGATCGCATTGACACGTACGCCATCGATCACGCCTCGATCAGCCAAGGCCTTTGTCAAATTGAGCAAGGCGCTGTTGACGGCGCCACCGATGGTGAAATCTGCGCTGCCAGTGCGACCGCCTATCCCCGCGATGTTGACGATGCTCCCCCCGCTGGCTCGCAGGTGGGGCCATGCGGCGCGGCTGCATCGCATCGCGCCATAAAACTTCAGCGCGAAACCGTCGATCCAATCATCGTCGGAGAGGCTGAAAAAATCGCCCCGCTTCGTTGCGCCCGCGTTGTTCACAAGTAAATCGAGTCGCCCAAATCGTTCTAGTGTCGCGGCGACCACAATAGCCGGAACTTCTGGCGCGCGGAGGTCCGTCGCCTGAACAAGACTTTCGGGCGACAACGAAGCAGAAAGCTCTTCAAGCTGATCGCGCGAGCGCGCGACCAGCGTCAGGCGCATGCCTTCGTCCGACAACGTTTGCGCAATGGCCCGGCCAATCCCACGGCTGGCGCCAGTAACAATTCCGACTTTGCCAGTCAGTTGAAGGTCCATAGTGTTAAATCTGAGTATGCCTAACGTTCGTTCGAATAACTACCTTGAAGAGAAAAACGACTGCCTCTCGGAAGCGGCACATTGTCATTTCCAATCGCCTCTCTCAGCTTTGCATCACCATCAGAGGTATTGAGATGGTCGGGCTCTTCCGGGTAATCTCCCGTTTTATTATAGTTTTGCCAACTTTCTATTGGAGAGCCAAGGAACTCTTCGACCGCATCTATCGCTGCGTCCAACGACGGGTATTTGGCGTTAAAGTAAGCTCCGGCTTCATCAAATCCATATTGTTCGAATTCAACTAAGACTCTGTCGCCATCGCAAAAAATTATTGACCTCACAAAACCAGGATATTCAGGAATTAATCTCCTATCGACACAAACCGAATTTGAACTCCCGACGCAGATGTATCTATAAATTTCATCTCTGGTCATATCACCCTCCTAGGCCCGAGGTCCTTCTAGGGCACGTTCACTTCAAGGAATTCATTCCTGAATTTCCCCTTCGGATCGTATTGCCGTAATAGTTGCTGAAAATCAGCGTACCTTTCGTAGCGGGATCGCAGTTGCGCAGGAGGGATCGTAAACAATTTCCCCCAGTGCGGACGCGCGCCAAACGGGGCTAATTGCTCTTCGACGATGGGGATCAGCTTCATCACCGAATCGGTGTTCTGCTTCCAGGTAAAATGAATGGCGACGCTGGGCCGCTTGTAACATGTGCTCATCCAGAGATCGTCGGCGGCGATGGTTCGCACCTCGGAAATAAAAAGATCTTGTATCCATTTATCCCCCAGGCTGTTAATCGCTTTCAGCGCCGCGAAGGCGTTGCTGAACGGAACAAAGTACTCAGACTGCAGCTCTTTGCCGCTGCTCGGCGTGAAATTCATGCGAAAGTGCGGTAAGCGTTCATGCCAGGGACCCGGCACGCCCATTTGTTCCGTGCAATTTTCCGCCGCAAGCTCGACAATCGGATGCAGGTTCCTCTTGGCCGGCGTAGCGCCGTAAAGCTCCGGCTTGATGGGCGCCTGCGCTCCTTCAACAATAAGGCTCTTAACCCAGACTTCGCTGACGTTATTTTTCTGCCAATTCGTGAACAGGCTGACGCTGTAACCGCTCGACATAATGGCTTCAAAGTTCTTTTCCAATTCGCCGAAGGGCAGGTTCTCATAAACATGCTGCCGGACTTGATAGCTTGGCTGCACGTCGAGTGTTACCTTGGTTACGACGCCAAGCCCGCCGAGCCCCACCACTGCGCCGAGGAATTGGTCGCCGTCCTTTTCCTTCGATAGCGTAACCACGGCGCCCGCGGCGGTGACAAATTCTATTCCGGAAACGGCGGTCGCTAAATTCCCATTCTTCACGCCCGAGCCATGCGTCGCCGTCGCAATCGACCCCGCGACGGAAATATGCGGCAAGGACGCGAGGTTATGTAACGCATACCCCTTGCCTTGCAGGTATTCTCCCAACGTCCCATAGCGAATGCCGGCCTCGACGGTGACCGTCTTTTTGGCCTCGTCCAGGGCGACCACCTTGTTTAAGTTCTTCGTCGAAAGCAGTTGATGCGGGGAGTCGGCGATTTTGTTAAAACAATGTTGCGAGCCGAGCGCTCGTATTTTGTCCGCCTTCGTTACGTACGCCTGCACTTGCTCGACCGACTCGGGATAGACAACGTTCCCTGTGCTGTATTCCAGATTTCCTGCCCAATTTTTGAGTCTCGCGGCGGCCTGGCCGCCTGGCGGCGCGCCGGATGTGTCAACTTGCTTGCAACCGTTCAAATTGGATAAAGCGGATCCGGCGAGCGCGGCGGAGGACATTTTCAGAAACTTTCTTTTTTTCATCGGTTACCTCGTTACTTAACTCTGGTTTTATCTGAATTCTGTACGGACCAGCGCAGGCGCCTTTTTATTATCGCGGCGCCGCGACTTGCCGAAGATCCATACGATGCTTAAGCTTAGAAAATCCAGCGCAGTCACCTCATTGCTGCGCCGCGACTTGCCGAAGATCCATACGATGCCTACGCTCAGAAAATAGAGAGCGACCATCGGAGCCGCAAATACTAGCATATTGACATAATCTGTAGTCGGGGTCAGCACTGCTGAAACTATTGCGATGACCACCATCGCTTGACGCCAGTACCTCAGCATTATTCTTGGTGTCAAAAGCCCGATGCGACCGAGAATGTAAGCGATCGTCGGGATCTGAAAGACGAGGCCGAGGCCGAGCATAATCATTATGATCAAGTTCAAATATTCTTCAGCGTTGAGCAGAGTACTGAAACCGCCTTCCGCCGCCCAACCGAGCAGGAAATCGCATGCGGCGGGAAATGCGATCTTGTAGGCGAAGGTCGCGCCGAGCGCGAAGAAGACTGTAGACATGACCAGCACCGGCACAACGTAGCCCTTCTCGTGCTTGTAGAGACCTGGAGAAATAAAAGCCCAGACCTGGTATAAGAGAAAAGGGATAGCGAACGCGATGGCGGCATAGAGCGCCACCTGCATATAGATCATGAATGGTGAGGTCAAATTGCTCACTATAAGCTTGTCGGTTACACCGTCATAGATGATCCGCGATTCACCCTGTTTCAGGATGTCGTTAATGGAGGTGTCTGGCGCAATCGGCCGGCCGCCGACTATCAACGGGCGCGCCAGCACGAGCCTCGGCTCATTATCTTTAGTGACCTTCTTGACGGGAACCGTGACGCCGATAGCGATTCTAGCGCCGTTGATGACTGTCTCCTGTGGGAAACAATAGTCAACAACCTCACCCTCACTGAGCTGATTGAGATTGAAATTGATCTGGCCAATGGCGCCCTTTTGTTTGCGAGACGCCTTTTGTAATTGTTCTTTCACCGGGCCGGCGAGAAAGTTATAGATCCGACCTGAGAAGTAAAAACAGATGGCGAATGCTATGGCTATAGCCGCAACCGAATAGATCAACCTCGAGCGCAATTCATCGAGGTGATCGAGAAAAGACATCTGTAGACCGTCTTGTTCTTCCAATTTGCTCATACATTCTCCTGTTTATCATCAAAGGAGTCTTTGGTGGCAGTCAATTCAGCTTTGAATAAGGCAGACCAGCCGAAACGACGACTGACGGGACGCACGCGAGCACGACGTCGCAGGCTGTCTCCGCTTTCGAGAACCGGTGGCTTCGTCGAAGCGGCGCTTATATCCTTACCATGTTCATTCGTGTCGTAGCGCCGTGATCGGATCTACCTTCATCGCGCGCCGGGCAGGTAGGTAACTCGCCGTCAGCGCCACGCCCGCAAACAACAGCGCGATCGATGCGAAGGTGATCGGGTCGGCGGCGCTCACGCCGTAAAGCAGGCTTGAAAGAAAACGTGTCAGCGCTAGCGCGAGCGTCAGGCCTGCCGCGACGCCGATCATTGTCAGCCTCACCCCTTGTCCAAAGACGAGCTTGAGCAGGTCGTGTCTCTGCGCGCCGAGCGCCAGGCGTATGCCCATCTCGCGCGTGCGCTGCGCGACCAGATAAGAGATCACGCCGTAAATCCCCATCGCCGCCAGCAGCAGCGCGACTGCTCCCAATAGTCCCATCAGGAACGCGAGGGCGCGACGCGAGAAGGCTGTACGATCGACCATCTCTTCCAGCGTCTTCAGACTGATCGCCGTCCGGTTGTCCAATCTTTGGATGGTTTCGCGCACGGCGGCGGCCCACTGAGCCGGATTTCCGCCGGTACGAACGATCAGCGTCATCGAATTGCGGCGCATCGGCAGATAGATTTCAGGGCGCGGATCGGTGGCCAGTCCGAACTGCTTCACGTCGCCGGCGAGGCCGACCACGACGAGAGGTCCGCGCGGCAGATTGTCGTCCTGCAACAGAAGGTGTTTGCCCATCGGATCTTCATTGGGCCAGAACTTTTTCGCGAACGCGTTATTGACGATGGCCACTTCGGGTTGCGGCTTCATCTCGGCCTCGGTGAATTTTCGCCCGCGCAGGAGCGGAATGCCGATGGCTTGAAAGTAATCCGGCGTAATGGGCTGGATGTCGGCTCTCAGTTCCGTCTCGGCCGCTCGCCCGCCGATCGTGAAATCCGCGCCGGGGTTGTAGCCGACCATCGGCGGGTAGGCCACGCCGCCCACCGATTCGACTCCGGGCAAAGCGCGAATCCGCCGTATGGCCTCATCGAAATAGGAAGCCAGAATTTCATGGTCCGAACGCCCATCCCTGGCCCCATCTTTGCTGTTTTTGCTATTTGACGGCGGAATCGAGAGCGTGACCGCGCCTGCGCGTTTGGGATCGAAGCCGGGGGACTCACTA
>Ga0081455_10007022_pt1 | contig 11959 bp, 10 predicted proteins | sample TabmetS3T2R1_FD_70207 | JGI IMG/M metagenome (GOLD analysis project Ga0081455, IMG submission 70207) | Tabebuia heterophylla rhizosphere microbial communities from the University of Puerto Rico - S3T2R1 | ecosystem: Host-associated > Plants > Roots > Rhizosphere ...
GCCGTCCCGCGGTGTTCGGAGGCAGCGTTGCTCGGGTCGGTCGTGCTTGCCGTGGCTGGGCTGGTGTTGTTGGTGGTGGCCGGCGACCAGCTGGTGGCCGGGTCAGCGCGGGTGGCGGCCGGGCTGAACGTGGCGCCGGTGGTGATCGGCGTTGTGCTGATCGGTCTGGGTACCAGCGCGCCGGAGTTGCTGGTGTCCGGCATCGCCGCCGGGCGCGGCGACTACGGCATCGCGGCCGGGAATCTGGTCGGGTCGAACGTGCTGAATCTGACCCTCATCCTCGGCGCGGCCGGGCTGATCGCGCCGGTGGTGATCCGGTCGGCGGTGTTACGTCGCGAAGCGCCGCTGGCGGTGGTCGCCGTGGTGGCGTTCGCCGGCATGCTGCTGTTCGGGCTCGACCGGGCCGGTGGCGCGGTGCTGGTGCTCCTGCTGGTGGTGGCACTGGTGGTCCTGCTCCGGCCGGCCGGCGCCGGCACCGACGAGCTCGCGGTCAAGGTGAGCGAGCACCTGGGTGAGACGCCGCGCGGGTCCACCGCGGTGCAGGTCGTACGGGCCGTGCTCGGTCCGATCGGAACGCTGGTCGGCGCGGCGCTGGTCGTCGACGGCGCGGTGGACGTCGCGACCCGGCTGGAAGTCCCGCAGGCGTTCGTCGGGTTCAGCGTCGTCGCGGTCGGCACCTCGCTGCCAGAGTTGGTCGCCGCGATCCAGGCGCAGCGGCACGGCGAAGTCGACCTGCTGGTGGGGAACCTCTTCGGCAGCAACCTGTTCAACAGCCTGGCTGGCGGCGCCACCATCGGCCTGGTCGGCGGCGCGCCCACCGGCGACACGGGCATCCACGCGCTCGCGGTCACGATCATGGTCGGCAGCAGCGTGTTCGCGTGGCTGCTGCTGCTGCGCGGCTCCCAGCTGGTACGCGCCGAGGCGGCACTCCTGCTGACCGCCTACGCCCTGGCGATGCCGCTGCTCCTGCCGTAAGCCTCGACGTTGGGGCGACTCCTAGGTGGCCAGTGACACCTCCACGTGGTCCAGGTCGACCGTGCCCGGCTGTGGTTGCCCGGGCCGTGCCGGATCGCCTTGGCCAGGGTGAGGGTGGAGGTGCCGTAGCCGCAGGACATGGCCATCTCGCGGATGAGCACGTGCGCGAAGGTGTGCACCAGCCAGTAGCGCGGCGCCGGCGGGCGGGTGTCCGGGTCGACGCGCGCGGCGGTAGCCGAGAAGCGCCGGCCGCGGGAGCCGGTGTGGTCCTCCACCGCGCCGCCAAACAGCTCGAGGACCTCGCCAATGACGGCTCCGCGCAGATATCGGGCGTCATCGAAAGCCTTCACGACGACCCGGCCAGCGACGACCGCTGGCGTGTTCGAGTACGCGGAATCCTGCTGTCCCCGACCACCGACTTCGAGAACCGGCGCGCGGTCTGGGTACGGCTCCAGCAGGCGGACTACCAGCAGGCGATCGACGCACACCGGTACCACCGCCAGGTGACCGCATCCGGACGCCTCCGGCTGGTGAAGCGTCGCGCCGAGCTGGCCGCGCAGACGTTCGAGATCCGAGGCTGAACAAGCGCGCCTGTGCGGCATAGCGCTGGTAAGGATCTGCCCAGCGCCTCATTCCGCCTGGCGGCGTCGGTGAAGCGGCCGGTCGGGTAGTCCTGCGGCGAGGGTGCTGAAGTATCGCAGCTTGGCCCATTCGCTGCGGTTGCCGATGACGTAGAGGCGTTGCCTTGCGCGGGAGACCGCGACGTTGAACAGGTTGGGGCGGGAGGCGGCCCATGCGCGGGCGTAGGGCCTTGCCGGGTTGCCGCCGAGGACGAACAGCACGACGTCGGCTTCCTTGCCCTGGGCGGTGTGGACGGTGCCATGCACGAGATGTCGCCCGCCCAGCAGCAGGCGCAGCTTTTCGGCGCCGTCGCGGAACGGTGTGATTGCCATGATCTGGTGATCGGGCACACCCTCGCGCTCCAGATAGGCGAGGATTCGTAGCATGGCCTCGCCTTCGGCGGGGATCCAGTGGCCTTCGGCGTCGGTGGCGATGACGTCGATCCAGGCGCTCTCGCGCACGGTCAACGGTTGGCGACGCGGCGGTGTGCCGTGCTTCATCAGGCCGCCGTAGACAGCGCTGTTGATGATGGTGAACATGGGGTTGTCGCAGCGGCGGTGCACCCGCAACGGCGCGCCGACCCAGACCTGGCCGCCGTCTCGCACGGACAGCAAGGTGCCGAGGGTGCTGACCCGGTCGGCCAACCTTTGTACCGAGGTGCGGCCGCCGGGCAGCCAGGTGTCGGCCACCTGGTGGTGGCCAGCGAGCGCTGCCTGGGTGGTGTGCAGCGCAGTCACGACGGGCTCGAGCTGGAACGGGTCACCGACGGCGACGACACGCTGTGCACGCCAGATGGCTCCGACGGCGGCCTGGGGGGCGGCCTGCCCAGCTTCGTCGATCAGGAGCCAGCCGAGCGCTTCCCGGCCCAGCCGGCCCAGCATCCGGCCGACCGAGGCGAACGTGGTGGACACAACGGGGACGACCAGGAACAGCGACTGCCACGCCTGCCGCACCGCCGGCTCCGGCGCGTCCGCCGGCACCTTCCCAGCAACCACGTCCATGGCGGCAAACAGGTTCTCGCGCATGATGGCCGCGGCGCCCGCGAGGAACGCGGCGTGCAGGTCGAGAGCGGCCAGGAACAGCCGGGTACGCGCGGCGTTCCAGGCCTCGTCCAGCCACGGGCCGGCCAGCTCCCGTGCGGGGTCGGCGCGCCATCGATCATCGGGTATGTGAGCGCCGAATTCGCATCGGGCGCTGGCGAGCACGTCTTGGGCGCCGGCCAGGCGTTGTGCCACCTGTTGTAGGTCGGCTGCCGCAGCGGCCGCCCGGTGCTGCGCCTCCGCCGCGGCGCGGTGGGCCGCGTGGGCGGTGGAAACGGCCGCCGCGGCGGCCGTGTCGGCTACCTGGCAGGCGGCGGCGAGCGGTTCGTCCTCGGCGTGCCAGCGGCGGATGGCCCGGCCGAGGGTGAACAGCATCTCCCACACACCCGGTTTGGTAGCGAAGTGCTCCTGCCGCCGCTGCCGGGCGGTGTACGCCATGGCGGTGGCGGCGTGCGCGGCCCGCTCGGCGTCGGCGGCCCTCCCGGCGGCTGCCCGTCGCTCCTGCTCGGCCACCTGCGCCACTCGCTCGGCCCGCTGCTGGGCCTGGCGCAGCTCAGGCACCTGCCGCAGCGCCTCGTACGCTCGCTGCCGCTTCTCCCGCAACGCCTGCTCGCCGTTGGCGGCGGCACGGAAGGCCGCGACGGCATCACCCCAATCCGTGTCGGTGCCGGTCAGGTCCGCGCTGGTCAACCAGTCCTTGAAGCCGGGCCCTTCCGCACCGGCCTCCCTCGCCGGGTCGGCCGGGTCGCCGTACCAGAACCGTCCGACGAACTCGCTGCGGTTGGTCTTGTTTCCCAACCGGGCGGCGACCAGCCCCCAGGCTGGTTCACCAAGCAGCCGGGTGGCATGCTCGGCGAAGTAGTCTGCCTGGCCGGCCCACACCTCGTCGATCGCGGTGCGCTGGGGGATCTCCCTGGTGACGTTGGCGACCGCGCCGTTGTTCGCCGACGCGACGACCATCTCGAAGCCGGTCAGGTCGGCGCGGGGCGGTCGGATCCACCGCTCGCCGTCGCCCGTACGCCAGGCCCGGTGCCGCGGTTCGAAGCCCGCCGCCGGCGTGGGCAGCGTGGCCAGCCGGGTAGCCCGCCGGACCACCAGGGCCGCGACTATGTCACGCAGCATGGTGGTCTTGCCGGTGCCGGGCGGGCCGTTGACCGCGAACAAGCCGCGCTGGCCGCCGAGCTGCTGAGTAATCGTGTTGACGGCCAGCTGCTGGCTGGTGGCCAGCGGGTGGTCGGCGCTGGCTGGCCACCGCCCGGCCGGCACGTGCGCCGGTGCCAGTTGTTCCAGCAGGCGATCCTCCGCTGCCTGATCGCGTACGTCGACGCGAGGCAGCAACGGCAGGGACTCGTCCGCGGTCAGGAATGCTGCCAGCGCCGGCCCGTACGCACCGGCTTCGATCGCGTCGGCGACCCGGGCCAGGTCGTCGACGTAGAAGCTGTTGAGGAAGTCGGCCTGCAGCTCGTGTCGCCGCTTGAGGCCAACGGGAGTGCAGTGCACCCGCAGCCCGGCCGGAGCCAGCAGCTCGGCGACCCCGACCTGTTTCGCGGCGAGGTCGACCAGCTTGAGCAGGGTCGCCTGGTCCAGCGGCCGGCTCACGGGCGTCCCGGCCTCCGCCAACGCCTTGGCCGCCGCATCGTCCTCGGCGGCAGCCGCCACCTCCGCGGCAGTCGCGGCGAACTCCCGCGCCGCGGCGTCGAAGCCGTCCAACCAGTCCGCCGCGCCGGGCCCTGGGCGGTACGCCCGCCTGACCGCCCACGCCGCGGAGGAAAGCACCAGCGAGTCCAGCAGCAGCCGGCCATGATCGGTCACGACCCCGGCGAACAGGGCACTGACGCCGCGGGGAACCCGCTCATCCGCATCCGTGCCCGAGCCCCCGAACACTCGCTCCAACGCCGCATGAATCCGATCCAGCGCGAACACACCGCCGTACACGGTGTGCCGCCACTCCAGCGCCTCCCGCAGCGGCACCCGCCGCAGCGGATGCCCTACCTGCCACGGCTCCGGCTGGTCTGGGCGGATCTCGTAGCGGCGCTGGGCCGGGTTCGGCTCATCCAGCTTCTGGGCGGCGAACAGCTCCACCGACCGCAGTACCGCAGGATCTGCTCCCGCCGGCCATCCTCGGCTCCGACCGTCCGCGGCTCGACCTTCACCGCCGCCTCGCCGGAGCTGGGTTCGGCCCGCCGCTGCCGTGCCCGGGGCCTGGGGTCGGCCGGAACAGCTGGTCGTAGGTCCGCCGGTCAAACTCGGGAGGCAGGAAGGATCTCGGGCAGGCAGGGCACACCACGGCCACGTACGGCTTGCGGAAGGCGTGCAGCGTTCCGGCGCATCTCGAGCACGGCACCAGTACCGATTCCGCGTACGACCAACCGAGCTCCGTGAACAGCCTGTACGCCGGCGCCGGACGCACTCCCCACCGGCCGATGGCAAACTCGATCACGGAGTCCGACCCAGGCACCAGCTACCCCATTTCACCCGACGGCAAAGACGGGCGTCACTGTAGGCAAGCACTACGGCAAACGGTCAGCTACCGGGACAAGGACTGCGGACCACCTCGCGGTGCTACCGCACGGGTTGCCGGTCAGCGGTAGGCGTCCCGGCGGTGTTCGATGCGCAGGACGATCACCTCGTGGGCGGTCTCGTTGATGCGGTACAGCACCCGGTAGGTGCCTCGCCGAGCGGACCAGATCCCAGCCAACTCGCTCCGCAGCGGCTTGCCGAGCCGATGCGGGTTGGCGATCAACGTGGACGTCAGGAACTGGATGACCGCCGCCGCCACCGGTTCCGGCAAGCCCTTGGCCAGCGACCGACGAGCCGGCGGGGTGAGCACTAGGTCGTACGGGTCACTCACTTCCGCAGCCGGCGAACCGCCTCGACCCCCCGAACCACATCACCACGGGCGTACGCCTCATCCGCCTCCCGGATGTCAGCCAGCGCCGCCGGTTCACTCAGCACGCTGATCGTCTCCTCCAACTCCGCAAGATCCTCCGGGCTGATCAACACCGCAGCCTCGCGACCATTACGGGTCAGCACGATCCGCTCATGCTCCCGCTCCACCCGATCCACGAACTCAGACAGATGGTCCCGGACGGTCCGCAACGGCTCCACGCTCATGGCCACAATTGTGGCCCGCGGTGAGCCATCTGTCCATTGCAGTCCGGCGGGTCCGCCGCGCCGGCCAGGGCCGCCCGGACCGTCGAGATGGCCTCGGCACCATTGACCGCGACGCAGAGTGCATTTTACGTTCGAGTGGCGCCGGTCACGCCCCCGCAGCCCGGCGTCACAGCTCCCCACCTTCGTTACGCCACGGCGTCGGCCGGGGCGATCTCCGGCCTGTGCCGCCAGCCGCCGGCTCCCGTTCCCCCACCCACCGTCCGTACGACGAAGAGGTGACGCTCATGCCGCTCGACGCCGCCACCACTGCCTTCCTGGCCCAGCTGGCCGCCGCCGGGATGAAGCCGCTGCACGAGATGACACCCGGGGAGGCCCGCGAACTCAGCGCCGTGCTGGGGGAGATGTACGGAGCCGGGCCGGACCTGCACACCACCGAGGACGTCCGGATCCCGGTCGAGGGCGGCGACATCCTGGTCCGCGTCCTGACGCCGACCGCGGACCCGCGCGGGGTCCTGGTCTACTACCACGGTGGCGGCTGGCTCATCGGTGACGTCCCCGGCCACGACACCCTCGGTCGGGTACTGGCGCAGCGGACCGGCCTGACCACGCTGCTTGTCGACTACCGCCTTGCCCCCGAGCATCGCTACCCGGCGGCGGCGCAGGACGCCTGGGCCGCCCTGCTGTGGGCGCAGGAGAACCGGTCCCGGTTGGCACCGGCCGGCGGGCCGCTGATCGTCTGCGGGGACAGCGCCGGCGGCAACCTCAGCGCCGTGGTGGCGCAGCGGGCCAAGGCGGCCGGCCCGCCGATCGACCTGCAGGTGCTCGTCTACCCGGTGACCGACCACGACCTGGACACCGAGTCGTACCTCGATCCGGCAAACCAGCTGCTGCTGACCCGGGACCTGATGATCTGGTTCTGGGACCACTACGTGCCCGACGCCGCCCGCAGCGCCGAGCCGGCGGCATCCCCCTCAAGGCGGCCGACCTGGCCGGGCTACCGCCGGCCGTCGTCCTCACCGCCGAGTATGACCCGCTGCGCGACGAGGGCGAGGCGTACGCCCGCCGGCTGGCCTGGGCCGGCGTGCCGGTGCGGCACCAGCGCTTCGACGGCCAGATGCACGGCTTCTTCACGATGGTCAACGTCTTGCCGGGCAGCGCGGCAGGCATCGACTACGTCGTGGCCGCGATCGACGAGCACACCCGGTCCACCTGACCCGTAAGGAGGACGACCATGTCCGTACCCGAGTCCGTCGACGCCGTCGTCGTCGGCGCCGGCTTCTCCGGCCTGTACCTGCTCCACAAGCTCCGCGGCATGGGGTTGACCGCGGTCGCGTTCGAGGCCGGCGCCGATGTCGGCGGCACCTGGTACTGGAACCGCTACCCGGGCGCCCGGGTCGACATCGAGAGCCTGTCCTACTCCTTCTCCTTCGACCCCGACCTGGAGCAGCACTTCGAGTGGCAGGACCGCTACCCGACCCAGCAGGAGATCTACAGCTACGCCCGCCACGTCGCGGACCGCTACGACCTGCGCCGCGACATCGCCTTCAAGACCCGGGTCACCGCGGCCCACTACGACCAGCCGCGCCGGGAGTGGACCGTACGCACCGAGCACGGGGACGCCGTCACCTGCCGGTACCTCGTGATGGCGACCGGCTGCCTGTCCGCGGCCAAGCTGCCGGAGATCCCGGGGCTGGCGGCGTTCGCCGGCCCGACGTACCACACCGCGCGCTGGCCGCACGAGGGCGTCGACTTCACCGGCCTGCGGGTCGGCATCGTCGGCACCGGCTCCTCCGGCGTGCAGTCGATCCCGGTGATCGCCCGGCAGGCCGCAGACGTCGCGGTGCAGGAGTCGATCAACGCCGTACTCCTCGACATCGGCCAGAGTGGTTCCATCGATGCCCGGAGCACCGCCATTGCGGCGCACCGCGACCCACGCCCGCCACAGGACGTCCCTGCGATAGACCTTGTCCCGCAGCGCGTGGAACCGTCGTCCCGGATCGGCCTTGGCCGACCGGTAAAGCGCATGCCGCAAGGCACGAACCGGACCCATCCTGGATCCCACCGCGGTGGAACTAGCCTGACCGGCACTCACCGGGCCCTCCTTCCAGACCTGCGCACGAACGAAGCAGCGGCCCTTCCCTCACCGGCGGTTATGTTGTCCGCCCGGCTCGATCGGTACTACGACCGCCTCCGACTCCCTCCCGGCACCCGATCCACTTCCCGGCTCCACACCGGTTATAGGACAGGCCTGTCCACGCCACTCGCAGCACGCTTCGGCCGGGGAGGGCCTCCCCAGTTCCCGCCATCACCTTCTGAACGTTCCGCGCCCTCTTACGCCGGGGAGTCCTTCGCGGCTGCACTTTCAGGGTCTTCACCGCTTCCATGGCCTTCACCGTGAGCCGCACGGCTCGGCTCTCCCTCAATGTCTAACGACGCGGCAGGCTTCGCTTCCGCTACGGACCGCTCAGTCGCTTCCCCCACGGGGCTTTGACGCTGGGCTTCGCCCGACCCGTTTCCAGACCGAGCCGCCAGCCTGCTACCGGGCCCCCTGACAGCTACCCAGACCGGACTCACACCGGCAGGCGACAACGAGCTTCAGACCACGTCATGACCGCTGGACGATCACCTCCTGATCACTGGGCGCACCAGCTGGAGTACTAACACGACGCAGCGCAATCAATCGTGCTCTCTGAGCCAATCGGCTCCGGCGTCGGTGATCCTCCATCTCGGTCCAGTGCTCCGAGCAGTCCCCTCCGATGCGTGGAGCAGGCCCAACCTTTCAAGTTCTCTAAGGTCCGCAAGGATTCCCCGTTCAATCACAACACCACGGAAGCCCAAATTCAGATCAATGGTCCGCGTGTCCCAAGCACCTTCGCCGTCGCGCACAACCTCGAGCACTTTTCGAATTGGCAGCTGCATCATGGCCTCACATGCGGGTGGAAGAGGTCATTCGGAGCACCTCGGCGGGTAAGGCCGTAGTCGTTCAACGCGCGAGAGTGCAGCCGATCCCACAAATCATACGCGATGTCCGGATCCGCCGGTTGGCCCGTGGCGTAACCGGCCTGCCGGTAAAGTACCGACTCGCGTAGCTCATGTGTGTAGAAGCGCAGATCATATTCAGTTGGCTCAAGCTCACCGCGTAGTATGGCCCGTAACCGTTCGACCATTCCCGTTTCCGCAGAACCTTCTTCGAACCGCGCGAGATGCCGTTCGACGGCAGCGACCCCCTGCTCGTTGATCGTCGCACGGGACCAATCAAGTTCGCTGTCCGCGTCGGCGCCATTGCTGAGTTTGGGCGAGGGATCGTTCTGCTCAGGCTCCTCAGGATCAGCCGGGGGCTGGGCGGTAGGTGGATCGATCGGCGGTTCGAGGCCGCCCCCACCAGCATCGGCGTGAGGCTCCTGTGCATCGACGGTGGCGCACGCCTTACTGCATTCGCTGATTGTTCCCTTACTGCCGGTGCGGGCGTCGTTGCCTTGTTGGGTGGTTGTGTTGGTGCGGACCGTATCGCGACGCTGGCCCTTGGAATGAGTGCCCGCAGCGCCGCGGTCTGCCGCGGTCAGGAGGTTCTGGCAGGTCATATTGCACGGCGGCGGCCCGGGGACACCATGGGCGTGGCTGGCGGTGTCCTCCCATCCTGTGCCGCTATCTTGCGACCCCCTCGCGCGGTTAGACCCTGCCTCGTAGCTCGGATGGCTGGTAGTTGATCATGTTCGGTCGTGGGTGGGGTGGTCACGGCGGAGCGGCCGGAGATGGTGGAGCTGTTCGCCGGGGCCGACCCGGGACAAGAGCATCGCCGCGAGCAGCAAGAACTACCGGACCTCGGTGAACATGCAGGTCATGATCGACACCGCCAGCAGATTGGTGGTCGCGGTCGGCCAGCCCACGCCGGGCAACCGCAATGACTGCACCGCCTGGACTGAGTCGAAGATCAACCGTGCTGCCGACCAGGCCACGGTGCTGGCCGACGGCGGCTACCAAGGCACGGGGCTGCTCATGCCGCACCGCCGCAAGCCTGGACAGGACCACTTACCCGACTGGAAGGAAGCCAACAACACCGCCCACCGGCGAGTACGAGCCCGTATCGAGCACACCTTCGCTGCCATGAAGTGCTGGAAGATCCTGCGCGACTGCCGCCGCCGCGGCCGCGGCGTCTACTGGGCCACCACCGGCATCGCCCATCTCCGCAACCTCGCCCTCACCGGCTAACCAACGACTCGCGAGATCGGCACATCGCCAGCACTTACGAGACAGCATTTAGCTGCAACGACGGCCGCGCGCGATGCGCGCCGCAGTCCTGCACTCTCGTGGCCAACGAGCGGGCTTCCAAATTGATCGCCCCCAGTGGATGAGTCACGAAGTCTGATTCGTGTGCCGGGTTACCAAGTCCGACAGAGTCGAAGGTGTGAGTGTCTTCGCCGCGTGCGCTTCCGTCGCGACCAGGACGTTGACCCAACTGGCCCGAGGATTGTAGAGACAACCGTTGCACCTCTGTCCATGACCGGGAAATCTGCAACTCTTGCGACTGCTAGAGTGTCCTGTCATGTGGGCTCAGTTGGCAGCAACAGGTCTAGGCGCGCTCATCAGCCTTGCCGGGACCCTGATAGTTAGCATTAGCAACCGCTCGGAGAAGCGAATAGAACGAGGTCAGCAATTGGATCTACATAGAAGTACTCTGCAAAATTCGCAGCTCATGCAACAGGACACTTTTGCGAATTTGTGGCGCGGACGTTACTGGGAGCAACGGGAGTCCCTGTATCTCGACTATCTCAAATATGTCAGCGAATTATATCAGTTCTTTGTCGAGGTGTTCGAGGGCCGCAGCGATGCACTGCCGAGCGACGGAGCCATGGCCGAAATTCAGGCAATGGTCGATGCGGCGGGGGTAGACGGCTCGCTGCGAATCAGGGTTATGGCGTACGGGAGCGACGAGCTTTACGAACGTGCCGACGAGTTCGGCGAAGCAGCTTCGTTATTTGCTATGGGTCTTGCTGCACTTCAGGAACGCCTCGTGGAGGATCCGGAGGATCTGGCCGAGAACATGGACATCGTTCTTCGAGTGTCCTATTCGATGGTTGTCGGGCAAATACGACATGAATTGGCTCAAGGTCATCTATACAAGGCCCCAGCATCGTCGAGGTTCGACGATGAATTGTCAGAGATGGGCGACGACGAGCTCCGGGGTTCGTCGCGTGCGGAGATGAAGCGAGCAGCAGGCACACTGCGTTCAATCGTCCTTGCTGCCGCAAATAGTGCAGAACAGAAACCGGTACACGACACCGTTGACCGACCGTGACACCGGCAGCTCCTTAGCTGGGTCGGCGATAATCGATACTGAGGTGTACGACGCGCACGCGTATCCCGTCTTGGACAAGTGTCATCGCGTGTGCGGCGAGTTCGGTCTCGACTGCTTGGCGGTCGAGTGAGGCCAGTGCGGCCCGTCGCCTGTCGGTGGGGTCTGCCCAGCTCTCGAGATCTGGCCAGGCGACTATGTACATCCCATCGTTGGTGGCGGTGTCGCGCATGTAGCGTTCGACGAGTTGGTCGCGCATGGCGGTGTGGAGTTCGGCGTTCCATGCTCCCTTGATCTCGATTGGCAGTGATAGGCGGCCTGTGTCGGATCCGGCCGCGGGAGCGGCGTCGATGAGGAGGTCGGTGCGTTCGCCGATGCCGCTGGGGCGGTTGCGTCGGACCTGGACTTCGCGGTTGACGATCACGCCACGGCTGGTCAGGAGGCGGTTGAGTTCGTTGGCGAGGTAGTCCGAGATCTCGTCCTCGGATTTCGGCCGTCCGGCGTGGGTGTCCCACAGGTAATGCGACTCGGGTGTAGAGCCGGTGAGCCGCGTTTGAATATGCTCGACCGCGGATGCGACCGCTGAGGCGAGGGCGGCGGAGTCGTTTGCCAGGACCGTGTGGCGGTCGTTGGCGAGCCGGAGGAGCTGCGGGAGCGGCGTCCGTGCCCACTGGTTGCGCCGCAGCGCCGCTTCGGCAGTCGCCAGCGCACGCGGGAGCCATCGGTCGCTCGGCAGTGCCGCGATGATCGCGCGGACCGCGTTGACGGCTTCTGGTGACCCTTCGTCTTGTAGTCGGCGCAATAGGTTGTCGCGCCATTGTCCGATTTGCTCGCGGGGCCCGACGAAGTGGGCGTCGTCGAACTGCGGGTCGGTCTCCGGCGGGAACGTGGCGCGCAGCCACAGGGAGATGTCGGC
>Ga0081455_10007023_pt1 | contig 11959 bp, 8 predicted proteins | sample TabmetS3T2R1_FD_70207 | JGI IMG/M metagenome (GOLD analysis project Ga0081455, IMG submission 70207) | Tabebuia heterophylla rhizosphere microbial communities from the University of Puerto Rico - S3T2R1 | ecosystem: Host-associated > Plants > Roots > Rhizosphere ...
GAATGGTACAAGGACTCCCACCGGCTGCTGACGGCGGAAAATCTCCAGCCCAAGGAAGATAAGGGCTCCTGGATCAGCCGCGCCTGGCACTCGGTGTTCTAGAGCCGCGCTGGGGATCGCGCCTGTCGTTCGTCCGCCTGGATACGCGGGTCAAGCCCGCGTATGACACGGTGTAAGCGGGACGCTCCTGGGAAGCACCTTTCTCCGTGTCATTGCCGGGCTTGACCCGGCAATCCAGGCGACATTCTCTAGACCCGATGCCGTCCCTCCGACTCGCATCCAGGATCCGTCATGCTCTCCGCGCTGCAGATTCGCGACATCGTTCTGATCGAGACGCTTGATCTCGAGTTTGCGGCCGGGCTTTGCGTGCTGACCGGCGAAACGGGCGCGGGCAAGTCGGTCATTCTCGACGCGCTGGGATTGGCGCTGGGCGCCAAGGGCGAGCGCAGCCTCGTTCGCAACGGCGCCCGCCAGGGCTCGGTGACAGCAGTGTTCGATCTGCCGGCCGACCACCCTGTGTTCGCGGTTGGGGACGACAGCGGCCTCGATCTGGAATCGCCGCTGGTGCTGCGCCGTCAGCTGACCGAGGACGGGCGCAGCCGCGCTTTCGTCAACGATCAGCCTGTGGCGCTCGGGCTCTTGCGGTCGCTTGGGGATCTCCTGGTCGAGATCCATGGCCAGCATGATGACCGCGGGTTGTTCGACGCCTCGACCCACCGTGCGCTGCTCGACGCTTTCGCCGGATTGGAGGGAAAGGCCGACGCCGTTGCGCGGCTTTACGAGGCATGGCGCGCGGCCTTGCGTGCACAGGCCGAGCATGACGAGGCGGCCGCCAAGGCACGCGCCGACGCGGATTATCTGACCCATGCGCTCGAAGAGCTCGATGCGCTCAATCCCGAGCCGGATGAAGAGGATGCGCTCTCGGCCGAGCGAACGGCGCTCAGCCACGGCGCCAAGATTGCGGAAGCCTTCTCGGAAGCGGTCGCATTGGTGGAAGAGGATGGCGGCGTCGCGGGCCGGCTCAATCAGGCGCTGCGGCGGCTCGAGCGCGTGCGCGGCCAAGCGGGCGGGCGGCTCGATCCGGTGCTCGAAGCGCTCGACCGCGCCTTCACCGAAGTCGACGAGGCGCGCCGGGCGATGGACGAAGCGGGACGGGTGCTCAAATCCAATCCGCGACGGCTCGAAGAGATCGAGGAGCGGCTGTTCGCGCTGCGCGCCGCGGCGCGCAAGCATGGCTGCGCGATCGCCGCGTTGCCGAAGGTGCATGAGTTGATTGCCGAGCGCGTCGCCGCGTTGACGGAAGACGAAAGCCGCTCCGCCTCGCTTGCGGAAGCGGCGCGCAAGGCTGAAGCCGCGTTCCAGACCGCGGCCACCGCGCTCAGCATCGAGCGGCGGGCGCAAGCCAAAAAGCTCGACGCCCAGGTCACGCGAGAGCTCAAACCACTCAAGCTCGACAAGGCGACGTTCCGGACCCGGATCGATGCGCTTGACTTGGCGAATGCCGGGCCGTCGGGCCTGGATCGCGCGAGCTTCGAGATCTCGACCAATCCCGGCGCACCGCTCGCGCCGCTCATCAAGATCGCATCCGGCGGCGAGCTCGCGCGGTTCATTCTTGCGCTCAAAGTGGTGCTCGCCTCGGGCGGAAGTGCCGCGACGCTCGTGTTCGACGAAGTCGATCGCGGTGTGGGCGGGGCGGTCGCGGCGGCGGTCGGCGAGCGGCTGCAGCGCCTGTCGACCACGGCGCAGATCCTCGTCGTCACCCACAGTCCGCAAGTGGCGGCGCGCGCTCATCATCACTGGCGCATCAGCAAAGGCGCCGGCCGGAAGAATGCCGAGACACGCACGACCGTCGAAGGGCTTGATGCGCGCGAGCGGCGCGAGGAGATCGCGCGCATGCTGTCCGGCGCGGAGATTACAAACGAAGCGCGCGCGGCGGCCGACCGGCTTCTCGGCGAAACAGGGTCCGCATCGTGACCGGCGTGGCCGACAAGCCGGTCGAGAAGCTCACCGAGGCCGAGGCGAAGCGCGAGCTCGAACGGCTCGCCACGGAAATGGCGAGCCACGACAAGCTTTATTATCAGGACGACGCGCCCAAGATCTCCGATGCCGATTATGACGCGCTCCGGCAACGCAACGGCGCGATCGAGGCGCGATTTCCGAAGCTTCAGCGCGCCGAAAGCCCGACCTTGCGCGTGGGCGCGGCCCCCGCCGCGAAGTTCGAGAAAGTCGTGCATGCACGGCCCATGCTGTCGCTCGACAACGCGTTCGAGGATGCCGACGTCACGGATTTCGCCGCCCGCGTGCGTCGCTTTCTGGGTCTTGGCGAGAGCGATCCTCTCGACATGCTGGCGGAGCCCAAGATCGACGGGCTGTCGGCATCGCTGCGCTATGAAAAGGGTGTGTTCGTTCTGGGCGCCACGCGCGGCGACGGGACAGAAGGCGAGAACATCACACCCAATCTGCGCACAGTGCGCGACATTCCGCTGACGCTCGCGGGCGACGATGTCCCCGATGTGCTCGAGGTGCGCGGCGAGGTGCACATGACGCACCGGGACTTCGCGAAAATGAACGGGCGTCAGGAGGCGGAGGGCAAGCCCGTCTTCGCCAATCCGCGCAACGCCGCGGCAGGCTCCGCGCGCCAGCTCGATCCGTCGATCACCGCGCGCCGGCCGCTACGCTTTTTCGTCTGGGGCTGGGGCGAGGTGTCGTCGCTCCCGGCGACTACGCAATCCGGCGTGATGGCGGCGCTCGGCCGGATGGGTTTCCGGGTCAATCCGTTGCTGCGCCTGTGCAGGACGGTCGACGAGCTGCTCGTCTTTTATCGCGACATCGAGAGAAAGCGCGCCGCACTCGGCTATGACATTGATGGCGTCGTCTACAAGGTCGACCGGCTCGATTACCAGGAGCGGCTGGGCTTCGTGTCGCGCAGCCCGCGCTGGGCAACGGCCCACAAATTCCCGGCCGAGCAGGCGCAGACGGTGCTGCAGGCCATCGACATTCAGGTGGGGCGCACCGGTGCGCTCACGCCGACGGCGCGACTGAAACCCGTGACCGTCGGCGGCGTCGTCGTCTCGAACGCGACCCTTCACAACGAGGACGAGATCGAACGGAAAGGCGTGCGCGTCGGTGACACGGTCATCGTGCAGCGCGCGGGCGATGTCATTCCGCAAATCGTGCGTGTGGTGGAAGACGCGCCACGCGGGAAGGAGCCCTATAATTTTCCGACCAAATGCCCTGTCTGCGGCAGTCACGCGGTGCGCGAGGTCAATTTGAAAACAGGCAAGGTCGATGTCGTGCGCCGCTGCACGGGCGCGCTCGTCTGCTCCGCCCAGGCGATAGAGCATTTGAAGCACTTCGTCAGCCGCGACGCGTTCGACATCGAAGGATTGGGCGAGGTCAACATCGAGACGCTGTTCGAGGCGGGTCTCGTCAAGAAGCCCGCCGATATTTTCGCGTTGCCTGCGCGCGCGGATGAGGTTGTCGCCGTCTTCAAGGGGCGGCGCGAGGCGCAAATCTTGGAACGGACGGGCGACAAAGCCGCGGAGAAGAAAAAGAGCAAGGCGAAGGAAAGCTCGAAGGAGATCGAGAATCTCGTCGCCGCGATCGACAAGCGCCGGCACATCGCGCTCGACCGGTTCATCTATGCGCTCGGCGTTCGCCACGTCGGCGAGACGACGGCACGGCTGCTGGCGCGCAGCTATGGCACATGGGATGCGTTTCGGGACGCGATGACGGCCGCCGCTGAGCGCGGCGAAGCCTTTGCGGAACTCGATGCCATCGAAGGCATCGGTGAGGTCGTGGCACAAGCTATCGCGGAGTTCTTCGCCGAGCCGCGCAACCGCGACGCGCTTGCCGCGCTGGAGAAGGAAGTCGATATCAAGCCGCTGAAAGCGGTGGCGACGGGCTCGCCGGTTGCGGGCAAGACGATTGTGTTTACCGGGTCTCTCGAGACGATGACGCGGCCAGAAGCCAAGGCGCGCGCGGAAGCGCTTGGCGCCAAGGTGGCGGGTTCGGTGTCGAAGAAAACGGATATCGTCGTCGCCGGTCCGGGCGCGGGCTCGAAGCTCAAGGAGGCCGAAGCCCTTGGCGTTGCCGTGATGACCGAAGCCGAGTGGCTCAAATTCATCGGCGCGGCGTGACGGGCGGCCAGGTTTGTTTGTGTCGCGCTTTCGGACGGAAAACCGGAATCCACTTTTCCTGAAAGCGCTCTAATCCCTGTCCCAGCGATGCAGGAAGGTCAGATAAAAAAGACTGAGATAGATGCAGAACGCCATGGCCCATCCCGCCATGACGGCGAGATCCAAGCTGCGCCCGACAAAAAGTGCATCGAGCCCGAAATAGATTTTCGTCGGTGGCGGCAGGGCGGCGCGGGCAGGCAACCGGTGGAGCGCGTTGGTGACGCCGGCCGCACTTCGCTCAATAGCGATGGATGTAATGCCGAGAAAGGTGAGCGCCCCGCTCAGAAAGGCAAACGCCAGACCCTTCAGCAGAAAAGGCGAACGGTGCAGGAGATAATGAATCGCCGCGATATAGGCGGATACGATGGAAAAGTAGATCGCCACCAGCTGCAAAACCGAGTTCACGCATTGCAGCGATTGATCGATAAGCTCAGCTTCGGTCATCTGCCGCCCCCCAGCACAGTGAACCTCTTGTTGCTTCAGTCTATCTCATGCCTACAGTCCATGCCCACCCTCAAGCCTCATCCGGAGGTGCCCGCCGCTAGCCGGGCCTCCTCGAAGGATGGGCAATGCACTCCGAGTCGGGATGAGGTCCGAGGAAAATTAGTGGGAAGGTGTGTTCAACGTGAGCACGCGACGCGGCGTCCGGGTGTGTTCACACCGGCGCGGTCGCCACGGCGAGCCAGCGCCGCGTATCCTCGTCGACCAGCGGACCGATCACCTCGCGCACGCGCGCATGATAGGCATTGAGCCAGTCGCGCTCGCCGGGCATCAGAAGCTCGGGCATGACGAGCGCACGGTCGAAGGGGGCGAGCGTCAGCGTCTCGAAGCCATGCATCGGGCGCTCGCCGCCCGGTACCGGCTCGGCTTGTGTCACCACCATGAGATTTTCGAGGCGGATGCCGTAGCCGCCGGTCTTGTAGTAGCCGGGCTCGTTGGACACGACCATGCCGGGCTTGAAGGACTGAGCATGACCGGCCTTCGAGATGCGCTGCGGGCCCTCATGCACGGAGAGGAAATGGCCCACGCCGTGGCCCGTGCCGTGATCGAAATCGAGGCCGGCATCCCATAACGCTGCACGCGCGAGCGTGTCGAGCTGCGCGCCGTTGGTGCCGGTGGGGAAGCGCGCACGAGCGAGCGCGCAGTGGCCCTTGAGCACGAGCGTGAAATGGCGCCGCGCGTCGTCCGGCGGCGTGCCGATGGCGACGGTGCGCGTGACATCGGTCGTGCCGTCGACATATTGCGCGCCGGAATCGACGAGATAGAGCTCGCCCGGCTTGAGCGGGCGGTTGGTGCGGTCGGTCACGCGGTAATGCACGATGGCGCCGTTTGCGCCGGCGCCGGAGATCGTGTCGAACGAGAGGTCGACCAGCGCGCCTGTCTCGGTACGGAAGGCTTCGAGCTTTCGTGCCGCCGTGATTTCATCGACGGCACCAGCTGGCGCCGTCCGGGCGAGCCACGCGAGAAATCGCGTGAGCGCGGCGCCGTCGCGCTTGTGTGCGGCCCGTATGCCGTCAAGCTCGGTCGCGTTCTTGCACGCCTTGGGCAGCACGCAAGGGTCGGCCCCGCGAATGATGGTCGCGCCGAATTTGTCGAGCGTGAGAAATACCGCGATGGCCGCGGTCTGTGGATCAGCAAGCACGCGCTTTTTTGCGGCGCCGAGAGCCTTCAGGCCCTCGGCGAACAGGGGTTTCGCGTGCAGCGTGATATCCGGCCCCAAACACGCGGCAAGCTCAGGCGTGATGCGCGCTGGATCGAGATAGAGCTCGACGGCGCCCGTCGCCGAAACGATGGCGAAGGCGAGGACGAGCGGCGTATGGGGCACGTCGCGGCCGCGAATGTTGAGCAACCACGCAATCGAATCCGGCATGGTGAGCACGGCCGCGTCGGCACCTGCCTTGGCAAGGCTTTGTCCGATATCGCGGCGCTTGTCGACGCTCGACACGCCCGACAGCTCGGTCGGCTGCGGCTGCACGGGACCAGCGGGCGCCGCAGGTCGATCGATCCAGATCGTGTCGACCGGGTTCGGCACCACGCACTTTAGCATTGCACCTGCCCGCGCGACGGCCGCTTCGATACGCGTGATCTCGTCAGGCGTGTGAAGCCAAGGGTCGTAGCCCAGCTTGTCCTGCGGGGTGAGATGACGCTCGAGCCAGGCGGCCGGCGTCTCGTCGGCCAGATGGACCGGGGTGACGACCGAGAGATCGACTTGGGCACGTGCCTGCAGCGTGTAGCGACCGTCGACGAACAGGGCGGTCTCTTCGCGCAGCGCAATGGCGAGCCCGGCCGAGCCGGTGAACCCCGTGAGCCAGGACAGTCGCTCGGCGTTGGCGGGCACGTATTCGCCTTGATGCTCATCCGCCCGCGGGACGAGAAACCCCGTGAGCCCGCGCGCTTGCAGGGCCTCGCGCAGGGCGCCGAGCCTGGGGGCTGTTTTGGACGGATCGGTCCGGTCTTCGAAGTCCTGAAACATGCCCACAATGTAAGGCCCCGAGGTTAAGAGAACAATCCGCTCCCGGGGTGCGTCCCGTCACGTTCAGGCACAAGGTGTTGATTGACAATGAGGAAAGGGTGGTGCCGAATTCGTGAGTGTCGGCGGGTCAAGCCTGAGGGGTCTTCCAATGGAACAGTCCGGTCTTCTGTCGCGCGGGGGCAGGCTTCTGATCGTCGCGCTCGCGGCCAGCGTCTTCGCATTCGGCTGCAAGAAGAAGGAGGAATCGGCGGAGAGCCCGGCGCCCGCGAAGGAGGACGTGGTTCGTATCTACAACTGGTCGGATTATATCGGCGAGACGACGCTGGCGGATTTCACCAAGGCCACCGGCATCAAGACGACCTACGATACCTATGACAGCAACGACACGCTGGATGCGAAGCTGAAGATCGGCAAGACCGGATACGACATCGTGGTGCCGACCTCGCAGCCGTTCTTCACCCGTCAGGTGAAGGACGGCATCTTCATGAAGCTCGACAAGAGCAAGATCCCGAATATCAAGAACCTCGATCCCGACCTGATGAAGCTCGTCGAGATCTCCGACCCCGGCAACGAGCATGGGATCATCTATCAGTGGGGTACGAACGGGATCGGCTACAACGTCAAGATGATCAAGGACAGGATGGCGGATGCGCCGATCGGCAGCTACGACCTCCTGTTCAAGCCGGATGTCCTCAAGAAGTTCGCCGATTGCGGCGTGATGGTGCTCGACTCCGCAACCGAGGTGATGCCGATCGCGCTCTCCTATCTCGGCAAGGATCCCAACAGCCACTCGCCGGACGATCTCAAGGCCGCCGAGGCGCTGATGATGTCGATCCGGCCTTACATCAAGAAGTTCGAATCCTCCGAATACATCAACGCGCTCGCCAATGGTGACATCTGCATGGCGCTGGGCTTCTCGGGCGACGTCGTGCAGGCCAAGGCGCGTGCGAAGGAAGCGGCGAACGGCCAGGAGATCGCCTATTTCATCCCCAAGGAAGGCACCATGGTGTGGTTCGACATGATGGGCATTCTGGCGGATGCGCCCCATCCCGAGGCGGCCCATGCTTACATCAATTTCATCCTGGATCCGCCGGTGATGGCGGGCATCACGAACTTCGTGGCTTATGCGAACGCGGTGCCGGCCTCGTTGCCGATGGTGAGCGACGAGATCAAGAACGACCCGACGATCTATCCGACGCCGGAGACCATGAAGAAGCTGTTCGTCGTGCACGCGGCGCCGGATGATTATGACCGGATCCGTACGGAATCCTGGTCGCGCATCCGCGCAGGGCATTAGGGGCGCTTCAGGCGATGGCCGAGCGGGAGGGTCAAGCGAGCGCGGCGCCCCCAGCGGACGACGTGCTCGTGTCCATCCAGAACGTGCGCAAGACCTTCGGCGACACGGTGGCGCTCGACGACGTGTCGCTCGATGTGCGGAAGAAGGAGATGTTCGCGCTGCTGGGCGCCTCCGGCTCCGGCAAGACGACGCTGCTTCGCCTGCTCGCAGGTTTCGACCGGCCGGATGCAGGCCGCATTCTGATCGACGGCAAGGACATGACCGCGGTGCCGCCCTATGAGCGGCCGGTCAATCTGATGTTCCAGTCCTACGCGCTGTTTCCGCACATGACCGTCGGCGCGAATGTCGCGTTCGGCTTGCGGCAGGAGCGCGGACCCGGCAAGCCTGATGCCGCCGAGATCGAGCGGCGCACAAAGGAGACCCTCGAGCTTGTCCGCCTCGACGGCTTCGAGCGCCGGCGACCGCATCAATTGTCAGGCGGCCAGCAACAGCGGGTGGCGTTGGCGCGTGCGCTCGTCAAACGCCCGCGGCTCCTCCTGCTGGACGAGCCGCTGGCGGCGCTCGACCGCAAACTGCGCGAGCACACGCAGAACGAGCTCGTGCGCATTCAGGACGCGACCGGCATCACCTTCATCATCGTGACCCACGACCAGGAAGAGGCGATGAGCCTGTCGGACCGGCTCGCGGTGCTGAACCGGGGCCGGATCGCGCAGCTCGGGCCGCCGCGGCATATCTATGAGTTTCCTGCCACCGCTTTCGTCGCCGATTTCATCGGTTCGGTGAATGTCTTTGACGCCGAGGTGGCGTCCATCGAATCGAACACCGTGAAGTTCGATAGCCCCGAGGCGGGCTGCGTTCTGTCGGTCGCGGACGCGCCGCGCACCTTGCACAAGGGGGCGAAGGTGCATGTCATCCTGCGCCCGGAGCGGATCAAGATCGAGCTCGACGAGACGGAGCGAACGAGCGAAACGAACCAGGTGCTTGGTGTCGTGCGCAACATGGCTTTTCTCGGCAATCAAGCACGCGTTGTGGCCGAGCTGCCCGGCGGGAAGCTCGTGACCGCGGTGCGCCTCAATCCCGGCGAGGAAGCCGACACCTGTCAGATCGGCACCAAGGTGCGCATGAGCTGGTCGCCTCAAGATTGCCGGGGGCTCGTCGAGTGATGGTGCGCCGCCTGTCCATTCTGGCGCCGTTTCTCTGGCTTCTCGTCTTCTTCCTTGCGCCCTTCGCCATCGTGGCCGGAATCAGCCTGGCCGAGCCGGTCTCGGGCCGCCCGCCTTACACGCCGGTGTTCGTCATTGCGAACGGGTGGCCGCAGTTTCAGGGCAATCTCGAACAATATGTCCACGCGCTTTCGGAATCGCGTTATGTGCGCGGGTTCCTGGGCTCGCTCCGCATCGCGACGGTGTCGACGATCCTGTGCCTCCTGATCGCCTATCCCATGGCCTACGCCATCGCACGCGCCCGCGAGAGTGTGCGTCCGTTGCTGCTCATGGCGGTGGTGCTGCCGTTCTGGACGTCGTTCCTCATCCGGATCTATGCCTGGATCGGGCTTCTGCGCGACAACGGCATCATCAACCACACCTTGATCAGCTTGGGGTTGCTTCAAGAGCCCTGGCGCGTGATGAACACCGACACCGCGGTCTTCATCGGAGTCGTCTATGCCTATCTGCCGTTCATGATCCTGCCGCTCTATTCCACGCTCGAGCGCATCGACTGGCGGCTCTTGGATGCGGCAGCCGATCTTGGCGCGCGGCCGTTCCGTTCGTTTCTCAGCGTGACGCTGCCGTTGTCGTTGCCCGGGATCGTGGCGGGGTCGCTCCTAGTCTTCATTCCCGTGACCGGCGAGTTCGTCATCCCCGATCTGCTCGGCGGCTCGAACACGCAGATGATCGGCAAGATCCTGTGGGAGGAGTTTTTCCAGAATCACAATTGGCCGTCCGCGTCGGCGCTGGCCGTGCTCATGGTGGGCGTGCTTCTGCCGGCGATGATCATCCTCCAGCGCGCCCAGCGGCTGGACGAGGAGGGCGGCTGATGGCGCGCCGCAGCTTCTTCCTGAGCGCGCTGCTCATTCTGGGGTTTGCATTTCTCTATCTGCCGATCCTCACGCTCGTCATCTATTCCTTCAACGCCAACCGGCTCGTCACCGTGTGGGGCGGCTGGTCGACCAAATGGTACGTCTCGCTCTTCCAGAACGAAGCGCTGCTGACCGCGGCGTGGCTGTCGCTCAGGCTCGCCCTCATCTCCGGACTGCTCGCCGCGACGCTCGGGACGCTCGCGGGCTTGACGCTGGCGCGGGCGGGAAAGTTCTTCGGACGGCGCGTGTTCTCGAGCCTGCTGGCCGGACCGCTCGTGCTGCCCGACGTGCTGCTCGGCATCTCGCTCCTGATGCTGTTCGTGTTTCTGCAGGATTTCATCGGCTGGCCGGCGGAACGCGGTGCGCTGACCATCGTGCTCGCGCATGCGACCTTCGGGCTTTGCTATGTGACGCTCGTCGTGCAGGCGCGTCTCGTGGGTCTCAACACCGCGCTCGAAGAGGCGGCGATGGATCTGGGAGCGCGGCCTCTCAAGGTTCTTTTCGTGATCACGATCCCGCTGCTCGCGCCGGCGATCGCGGCGGGCTTCCTGCTCGCGTTCACGCTCTCGCTCGACGATCTCGTTGTTGCGAGCTTCGTCACCGGACCGGGGGCCACCACGCTGCCCATGGTCGTGTTCTCGGCCGCGCGGCTGGGCGTGAAGCCCGAGATCAACGCGCTCGCGACAATTCTGATATCCGTGGTGACGGTGATCGTGCTGGCGGTCGGCTATTTGAGCGCGCGCCAGAGTCGCCGCGCGTAATTGAGTGTGGGGCACCCCCTCACCCTGACCCTCTCCCCCAGGGCTAGAGGGGACACGCCTCTGCTCCCCTCCCCTTGGGGAGAGGGCCGCGGTGAGGGGGTGTTGCGCTCAGGCCGGCGTTGGTTCCTGCACGCGGGCGGCGAGCTCTTCGAGCGTGCGCGGATCCAGCAGGACGTTGAGCTCTTCGCGGGGCGAGAGCACGGGCTTCTCGGCCGGCACCGATCCTCCGTGGGCCCCATCGAGGCCGAGCTTTGCGCGCGTGGCCGCAAGAAGCGTGGTGTCGATCGCTTCGTTCGCGGGTGTCCGGCGCAAGAGCAGGCTGTGCACTGCATAGGCCGCGGGTTCGCGGGTCACTGTGTCGAGCGCCGTTCCGCGCACGGCGCTTTCGGTTCCGGCGGCTTCGGAAAGGGTGCGCGCGCGCTGGAGAAGCGCCGACGGCGCGATCTCGTCCGGCGTTGCGAGCAATCCGATGCGGCCGAGACCGCCGCCTACCTTCACGCTGCCCGACAGGACAGCGAGCGGTGTCGACAGAATGAGCGGAATGGCGACGGGCGCGAGCCACCAGATGAGATTCGGCGCGGCATAGATCGTGCCCACCATCAGCAGCAGGCCCAGAACGAGATGTGTCACATGCGTCTGCACCGCATCCCGCCAGCGCACCGAGCCGACCTCGCGCGACGCGACCGGCCAGCCCGAATCCTGTCCGGTGAGCGTCTCGATCACCGCGCGGGTCTGGAACACCATGAGCAGAGGCGCGAAGAGCGTGGACAAAAAGGTCTCGATCAACGTGCTGCCGATGAGGCGAATGAGACCGCCATGGCGCCGCCGCTCCTTGCCGTCGATCGCGATGAGAAAGAGCGACAGGAGCCGCGGCAGAAACAACATCGCCGCGACCGCGATCAAGAGAATCACTGCCGAGCCCGACTGGTCCACGGGCCATTGTGGCGCGAGCGAATAGGACTGGGTGAAATATTCGATGGTGCGGAAGCGTTCGACGACGGAGTGACCGACGCTGAGAAGAATGTAGAGCAGCCAGAACGGCGCGATCACATAGGCCGCGACGCCGAGAAAGAGCTGGATGCGGTTGATGGGATGAAGCCCACGCGCGCCCAGCAGCGCGATGTGCTGCAGATTGCCCTGGCACCAACGCCGGTCGCGCTTGGCATATTCGAT
>Ga0081455_10007024_pt1 | contig 11958 bp, 8 predicted proteins | sample TabmetS3T2R1_FD_70207 | JGI IMG/M metagenome (GOLD analysis project Ga0081455, IMG submission 70207) | Tabebuia heterophylla rhizosphere microbial communities from the University of Puerto Rico - S3T2R1 | ecosystem: Host-associated > Plants > Roots > Rhizosphere ...
GCACGCATTGCCGTCGTGCAGAGAGGCGGCAATGCCGACAAGCTGCTCGATGCGTTGCCGGCCGGCGCGATCCAGGCCGACGTCGGCTTGCGCTTCAACCGCATCCAATGGCTCCGCCGCAAGGATCGCGACGAGGAAGCCTGGAAGATGCTGCTCGACGCCCCGAGCGAGCCCAACGTCTTGCTCGACCTCAACAATTGGTGGGTCGAGCGGCGCGTCAATTGCCGTGCCGCGCTCAACGCGGGGAAAGCGCGCATCGCCTATGAGATCGCCGCCAAGCATGGCCTCGTCTCCGGCGACGCCTATATCGAAGCAGAATTCCTTGCTGGCTGGATTGCGCTCCGCTTCCTCAACGAGCCCGAAACCGCCTTGCGCCATTTCGTGGCGCTGCGCGGAGCGGCAACCAGCTCCAAGAGCATAGCGCTGGGAGAATACTGGCTCGGGCGAACTGCGCTCACCATGGGCGATCGCACCTCGGCCATCATTCATTTCCACGGCGCCGCCAAATATCCGCAATATTTCTACGGGCAGCTTGGCCGCCAGGCGCTCGACGCAAAACCCGCTCATCTCGCGGTCACCGCGACCCCGCTGCCGAAAGACTCAGACATTCAGCGTTTTCTCTCGCGCGACGCCGTGCGTGCGATCGGCATCGCCCACGCCACGGGCCTCGACGGGGTGACGCCGCAATTCTTCCTGGCGCTCTCCCGCAAGCTGGATAGCCCGGCGGAAGTCGTTCTGCTGGCTGAGCTCGCCAAGGCCCTGGGCAACCCGCAAATTGCCCTCAGGCTGGCGAAGATCGCCTTCAACCGCGATCTCCCGGTCGGCGACTATGCGCTGCCGGTCGGTGTCATTCCGGAATTCAGAAGCCTGCTCGGCCAGGATCGCGTCGATATCGCGCTGGTCCATGCTCTTTCCCGGCAAGAGAGCGAGTTCAACGCCGCCGCCAAGAGCCCGGTCGGAGCTAGCGGCCTGATGCAGCTGATGCCGGCCACCGCGCGAATGGTGGCCAAGCAGTACAAGGTGAAATACTCGGCCGAGCAACTCACCAATGCCGCCTACAACACGCAGCTCGGCGAAGCCTTCTTGCGTGGCGTCATCGACGACTACAACGGTTCCTATTTCCTGGCGCTTGCCGCCTATAACGCCGGCGGAGGGCGCGTTGCCGAATGGATGAAGGCCTTCGGCGACCCGCGCGACCCGAGGGTCGACCCGGTCGACTGGATCGAGCGCATCCCGTTCACCGAGACGCGGCAATACGTGGTCAAGATCATGGAGACGCTGCAACTTTATCGCTCGAGGCTGGCGGGGCCGAACCAAGCGCTCCAGCTCGTGCAAGATCTGAACCGCGGCCGGAGACTTCGCCCGTCAACCGCGGCAATGGCCCCCATCGTCGAGGTCCAGGCCAAATCGGAGTGACGTGCCGCCACGCCGTTCGATCGCTCGTGAGGCTTGCCCCTTCCGCAACTTTGCTGAACACTGAAACGGAGCGCGCTTGAAGAGCGCGCGCCCAACCGGTCTAGACACGCTCCCAAGGTCCGATCCACAACATGCCCGAGCCCGACGGCGAGCTCACGCGAGACATCACCTACGCGTCATTCGACGACCTTAGGCTGTATGTCCGCCACTATAAGGCGGCGAATGCGAAATTGCGGAGCGTGATCTGCCTGCCGGGCTTGACCCGCAACGCCCGCGATTTCCACACGCTTGCGACTTATCTCTCCAAGCATCCGGAGAGGCCGCGCGACGTCTATTGCTTCGACTATCGCGGCCGGGGCCGCTCGCAATACGACCGCAACTGGCGGAACTACATCCCCTATATCGAGCTGCTCGATATTCTCGACTTCCTGACGATACACGGGCTGCACAAGGTGGCGATCGTCGGCACCTCGCGCGGCGGGCTCATCGCCATGCTGATGGCGGCGGTGAGGCCGACCGCGATGGGCCCGGTCGTCCTCAACGACATCGGACCGGTGATCGAGACCCGCGGTCTCGCCCGCATCATCGGTTATGTCGGACGCATGCCGACGCCGAGGTCTTGGCCCGACGCCGTCATGATTTTGCGCGAAATGAACGAGCGCGCCTTCCCAGCGCTGACCGACGCGCAATGGGAGGAGATGGCCCACGAGATCTTTGACGAGCGCAAAGGCAAGCCGGTCAGGGCATACGACCGAAGGCTGGCGCGGGCCATGGGCAGTATCGATCTGAGCCGGCCCATTCCCGACCTCTGGCCGCAATTCATCGCGCTCGGGCAAGTGCCGGCCTTCGTGATCAGGGGCGCCAATTCGGACGTGCTCAGCGCCGACACGCTCGAAGTCATGGTCGAGCGGCACCCGAATTTGCGCACGCTGACCGTGCCGGATCAGGGCCATGCGCCCCTGCTCAAGGAGCAAGACACGGTCGAGGCGATCGGGGCGTTCCTCGCCGCCAACGACTAGGGTTACGGCTTATTTGAAGACTTCCCGGCGCCGGTCTTCCGCCGCGGCGCGCCGATCCTTTTCTGCTGCTCGTAGCGGGCGCGCGCAAGACTCCCCAGCGCGAGCCCGGCGGCGAAGACAAAAACGAGAAGCAGCCATGTGCTCAGCGCGAAATTGCTCATCGGTTCCCCGGCTCGATCGGAATCTTCAAGAGCGCACCGGCCAGCGCCTGACCCAGCCCAAGACAAATCCTACGGCGAACACGATGAGAAAATAGAGCCAGAGATCGGGAAGCAGCGCGGAGCTCATTCGCTGTCGGACAAGGGCAGCAATTTCGGCAGCTTGTGGTTGGGGGCCTCGCTGCGCGCCATCTCCTTGATGCGCGGGATCACTTGCGAGGCGGCGTCATGGGCCGATATCGCTGCCTCTTTCCACTTGATGCTTTCGGAAGTCGAGAACAGGGCGGGCAGATCGCGCCTGAGCTGATAGGACACGGCGACGGCGGTGCCCTTGTCAGGAGCCACGCCTTCGATTGTCACGGCAAGGCCCGACAGCGAAATCTTTCCCGACTCGAGCCGGCTCAGCGCGCGCAAGGCCGCGACGACCGCCTCATCCCAGTTCTTGGGCGCGCCCGAGGCAAGCTCGAGCCGGTCGTCGAGTCCGGGCCGCTCGAACAATTGCCGCGACAACTCTCGCACCGTCTTGCGCGCGTCCTCGCTCGGTACGCTGCCCGATAGGCTGAGCGCGTTGGCGCCGAGATCGGCGACGAACACGAAAGGATCGGCGATCGGGGGCTTCACATTTTCCCCCGAGATGGTAAGCCCGGTCGGCAAGGGTCCGCTCAGAGCCTTCTTCACTTCCACGTAATCGGCGGCGCTGCGCGCCTCGCCGTCGACCTTCAACGCGACATTGAGCAGCCGGGCCGAGCCGCGCTTCAGATGCGAAAGCTGCTTAAGCCCGAAGCTCACCGCGCCGAGCCATTGCTCTTTCGGCGGCGCGCCCTTGACCACCCTGAGCCGGTCCTCGACCTCGAGATCGGGGAAGTGCGCCTTCACCATGCCGAGCAGGGTGCGGCGATCCTCTTCCGAGGGCACCGAGCCGCGAAGCCTGATGCCGGAGCCGATGCGCGTCGCCGACCAGACATAGCCGGCGGGACGCACGTCGCTCTTGCCGTCGTCGGCGACCTTCATCGCGCCGCTGTCCGGCGGCACGGCGAGCCAAGCTTGCGCGGCCGTGAAGCTCGGCTCGGTGCCGAAGCCAGCGGCCACGCCGATAGCCGCAATCGCTGCCAAAAGCACCACTGCGCACACAAGCAGGGGCAGCCTCGGCCGGAATTCCATCAGGGAATCCTCGCCCCGCTTGACGCGCCACACCTTGGCTTGGTCGCCTGTTCTCTGCAAACCCTCGATACCCTGTCTTGCCGCCGCATTTCGCTAAAGCGGAAAGCGGCGAGACTGTCGCGATGGGCGGAACCCGGCCTTTGGCCCCTTCGCCCCAACACCTACAAGGATCGGCCCGGCATTGCGCGGGCGGACTTCCCCCAGGTCCTGAGGATGAATGACGAAACTATATGCCATCGGCAGATGCGGTTCCAGGTCGCTCTTGCCACTTTAATGTGTATTGATCAGGCAGCCTTGCGATCGCAATGCTGGCTGGTTTTGACGCATTTACAGGTCGGCTGCCGGCGGCGCTCAGCCCTACTGGAAGTGGTGGGCAAGACCGATGATGCCGATCGCGATCAGATAAATCGCCACCACGTAGTTGAGCAGCCGCGGCATGAGCAGGATGAGAATGCCCGCGATCAAAGCGATCAATGGGCTGATAATTACGGGATCAATCGTCATCGTTTCCCCCCAATATGGCCGAGACGGCCTCCGATTCGTGCCTGCACGCAGCGCAGCATAGGCCATCCGGCTTGACTTGTCGTGGATCGAAAATGCTGGCCAAACCCGATGATCGACTGGAAACTAAAGTCTCCGCCCTACCTTCAATCTTGTTCCAAAAAGCATATATCAGGTCTTGTCCTTGCCGCTTTTGACGGCAAAGGGTAATGCACGGGCCGGTCTTAAGCGGGACTGGCCGACCTTTCGCGGGGAGAAGGGGGGCGGACTGCTTCATGATCGTCGACGAACCCGGTTTCTGGCTCGCCGTCTTTCAGATCATCTGGATCGACGTCTTGTTGTCCGGCGACAACGCTGTCGTCATCGCGCTTGCCTGCCGCAAATTGCCGATCAATCAGCGCCTCTGGGGCGTGGTGCTCGGCACCATCGTCGCCATCAGTCTGCGCGTGGTGTTCGCGGGCGCGATCACCGCGCTCATGAAGATGGCCTATCTCAAGCTGGTCGGCGGCGTGCTCTTGTTGTGGATCGCCGTCAAGCTGCTCGGGCCGGAGGAGAATGGCAAGAGCGGCCAGATCGAGCCGGTGGATAATCTGTTTCGCGCGATCAGGATCGTCGCCATCGCCGACCTCGTGATGAGCCTCGACAACGTCATCGCCATCGCCGCGGTGGCAGAGAAATTCGACCCGCCGGGAAATTATGCGCTGCTGATGTTCGGCCTCGCCGTGAGCATCCCGCTGATCATGGCCGGCGCCGCCATGGTCATGACGCTGCTCGACCGCTTCCCCATCGTAGTGTGGGCCGGCGCCGCGTTGCTCGGTTGGATCGCCGGCGAGATCATCGCCAAGGACCCGTTGTTCACCACCAATCTCGACTCGGCTTCGGCGCACACCGTGTCGATTATCGGCGCCACCTTGGGCGCGCTATTCGTGATCGGCGCGGGATTGGTGCGCCGCCGCTGGTTGCGAGCGCCGGAATCTAGCTCCTAGCCGAAGCCCGCTTCGCCGCCGGCTTGTCTCTGCCTTGTGTCGTGTCGTGCGCCGTCTGAAGCTCGAGCTCCGCGTTGATCTCGGCGCCAAGCAGCACGATGTAGAAGGAGATATAGAGCCAGAACAGCAGCACGATCACCGCGCCGAGCGAGCCATAGGTCGCGTCGTAATTGGCGAAGTTCGCCACGTAGAAGGAGAAGCCCGCCGAGGCGAGCAGCCAAATGAATGTAGCGAACAGCGAGCCCGCGCTGACCCAGCGCCATTTGGCGCCGTGGCGGCAGGGACCGTAGCGGTAGAGCAACGCGAGAAGCATCAGCACCAGGAGCGCGAGCAGCGGCCAGCGCGCCGCCTTGACGATGAGCTCGAACTCCGCCGAGTAGCCGGCATAGGCGAACAGAATCGGCACATAGACGATGGCGAGCAGCATGACGACGCCGCCGATGATCGCCATCACGGCGAAGGTGAAGGCGCTCAGATAGAATTGGAACAGGCTGCGCCGCTCGGGCTCCTCGTAGGCGATGTTGAGCGAGGCGAACATCGCTTGCGTCAGCGACATCACGCTCCATAGCGCCAGGCCGAGGCTTACGACGAAGCTCCAGCCGAGAACCCTGCCCGAGGCCGCGGCGATGCGGTGGATCTGCTCGATGACGACATTGTAGGCCTCGGCCGGCAGCACCGAAGCGAGCATGCCGAATTGCTGCTCGACCGTGGCTGGATCTGCCGTCAGGCCGTAAAGCGAAATCAGCGCCGACAGCGCGGGAAAGATGGCAAACAGGGCATAGAAGGCGCAGCCGGCAGCGACCACCGAGAGATTGTCGCGCGAACTCGCGGCCAAGACGCGCTCGGCCAACGGCCACCATCCCTTGAGCGGTAGCTGGTACGGCCGCGTGGCGTCGCGGCCGTAGGGATCGGGGGTACGGCTCATGGCCTATGAAGAAGCGCGGAAGAGTTCAAAGACAAGCGCATAATGCAGGTCATAGTTCGAACCCGTCAATTCGCCTGCGAAAGCCACCGGCCGCCAGGAAAATCCTCTCCGCCCGGCTGCCTGAAACCAAGTTCTGAGACGTGAGAAATGTCACAGCGTGGAATCGGCGGACGCGGCATGATCCTCCCATGCTCAAGAGATGGTCTCGAGCGGAAAAACGGAGGACCTCGCTATGGCACAGAACTCGACCCAATCAGACAACCGCACCGTCTATGTGCTCGTCGCCAGCACGGTCGGCACGATTTTCAGCCTGGCCGCGACCTGGATCGTGGTTGCTCATGAAGTTGCCCACGCAGCAGCGCCGCTGGTCGCCTAATGGACATCGTGGACGGAAATCGAACTGCCCCGAGTAACGACGCTGCCTTAACCTGCGCGGCAGCAGCGCCCCATCACAGACGCGCAACCTTGGCGCTGGTCAGCTTGGTGGCCCCCATGCTCGTATTGGGGGATAGTTCGAAAAGGTCCTGTAGCGTTCTTTTGTCGAGAGGCTTCTGCAACAGCGGAATGCCGGTATAGCGAGCCTCGACGCTCTCGGGTCCATAGCCGGTGACAAAGACGACCGGGACGCCCTTCGTGCTTAGCAAATCGGCGACCGGATAGACCAGTTGGCCCCCGAGATTGATATCCAAAATGGCGGCATCGAGATGGGCGTTGCTGGCCGCTCGCATTGCCTCGTTAAGAGTTCCATACGGGCCGATCACGCAGTAGCCGAGCTCGGCCAGCGTCTCTTCCACCATCATCGCCACCATCGACTCGTCCTCGACCAGAAGGACGGCGCTGCCCGCCTCGAGGTGCGAGAAATCGCCGGTGCCCCTCTCAGGGCGCGTCGACCTCTCTCGCCCATTCCCGAGCGTCAGCTTTCCCTCATGCGGAAGCGACAAGGTGCAGCGCAGACCTGAAGCGTGCCAATCGAACACGGCCTTGCCGCCAAGCTGCTCGAGACTCGCGCGGATCACGCGCGTCCCGTAGCCTTGGCTGGTGGGGGCTATCACTTCGGGGCCGTCCGTTTCCACCCATTGGATCGCCAACCCGGCGTCATCGACCGTCCAGGTCAGGCTGACCCTTCCTGCCGGCGTGGTCAGAGCGCCGTACTTGGCGGCATTGGTCGCAAGCTCATGGACGGCAAGCGCAAGGGTCTGCGCCCGGCGCGGGTCGAGAATCGTTTCCGGCCCTTCGACGCGCAGAACATCGGCATGGCCGATCCGATAGGGATCGAGCTCCTCGGCGACGAGGCGCGCGAGGTCGGCGCCTTCCCACCGGCTTTCCGAGAGCAGCATGTGGGCATGCGACAGCGCCTTGATGCGCCCCTCCACTGCCCCGACATACGCCTCGATGCTCTGCGTCTTGGTCAACCGCAGGATCGACTGAACCACGGCGAGAACGTTTCTCGCCCGATGGTCGACTTCCCGCGCGAGGAACGCCTGCCGTTCCTCGGTTCGCTTCCGCTCGGTGATATCGATCGTCACACCGCTGATGCGGACAATGCGATTCTTGTCGTCGACGGTTGCCGCCGCTGTGCCGATGCACCATCTGACCTCGCCATTGGGCCGTCGCACGCGAAATTCGGTCTCGTAGGAGCGCGCGGTCAATGCACCTTCGGACCACGCATGCGTCAGACGCTCCCAGTCTTCGGGATCGAGCAAGGCCCTCACCCGTTCCGGTGTGACGATGAAGCTGGCCGGCTCCACGCCGAAAATCCGGCAATGGCCCTCGTCCCAGACGCAATCGCCGTGCAGCAAATCCCAATCCCATGAGCCCATCTGGCCGGCCGCCAAGGCGAGACTCCGGCGCTTTTCGCTTTGCAGCAGCATGGACGCGTAGGATTCGAGCTTGGCCGTCCTTTCCGCCACGCGCGTTTCCAGCTCGCGATTAAATTGCTCGAGTTGACGCGTTTTTCGGTAGAGCTCGGTGAAGATCTTAATCTTAGCGCGGAGCACCTCGGCGACGACGGGAACCGGCACATAGTCCACCGCGCCCATCTGATAAGCGCGCATCCGGTCCAGGTCGGTGAGGTGGATGGCCGAAATGAAGATGATCGCCGTTTTCTGGCAGCGCGGGTGCTCCCGGATCATGGCGGCGAGCTCGAAGCCGTCGAGATCGGGCATGCAGACGTCCACCAGGATGACGGCGACGTCGTGCTTGAGAAGCTGGTCCAAGGCCTCGGTCGCCGACGATGCCTTGAGCAGGTTCTCGCCGAGATCCTGAAGGATGACCTCGTAGCTCAACAGCTTGGCCGGCTGGTCGTCGACGAGAAGAATATTGACCTTGTCGGACGCATTCATCGGCTTGTGCCCCTTAGCGGTGCAGCCAGCTGCGCATTGCCGAAAGCAGTTGCTCGGTATTGACGGGCTTTGCCAGATATTCCGACGCGCCCGCTTCGAGGGATTTCTCGCGGTCGCCCTTCATCGCCTTTGCCGTGAGCGCGATGATCGGAAGGCGCCGGAACGACGGGTTCTCGCGAATGGCGGCGATGGTCTGATAGCCATCCATCTCGGGCATCATGATATCCATCAGCACAATGGCGATGTCCGGCGTGGAATTGACGAGGCGAATGGCCTCGCTGCCATTGGCGGCCGTGAGCACGCGCATGCCCCGGCGCTCGAGCATGCTGGAAAGCGCGAAAATGTTGCGGGTATCGTCGTCGACCAAGAGCGCGATCTTTCCCACCAGGTCCTCATCGGAGCGGTGCAGGCGCTCGATCATCTGCTGTTTCTCGGCCGGAAGATCGGTCACGACGCGGTGCAGGAATAAAGAGGTCTCGTCGAGCAGCCGCTCGGGCGACTCTACGCCCTTGACCACGATGCTCCGCGCCATGGTGTGCAGCTTCGCATCCTCTTCCGCCGACAGCTCCCTGCCGGTGAAGACAATGACGGGAATTTCCGAGAGTGACTCGTCGCTGCGCAGCGCGTCCAAGACCTCGAAGCCCGACATGTCGGGAAGCCTGAGATCGAGCACGATGCAGTCGAACCGTTCCTCGTTGAGGAGGTCGAGCCCTTCGGCGCCCGTCCCTGCCGTCACGATTTCGATATCGTCATGCTCGAGCAAGGCCGTAATGCTGACTTGCTCGGCGGCATTGTCCTCGATGACGAGCAGGCGCTTGCGCCGCGGGACAGCGTAGTCCTTGATGCGCGCCAGCGCCGCTTCGATGCTCTCGGTCGAAGCGGGCTTGGTGACGAAGCAGAACGCCCCGCGCGAAAGCCCGTGTTGGCGATCTTCGTCCAAGGTGACGATCTGCACGGGAATGTGCCGGGTCAGGGCATTCTGCTTGAGCTGGCTGAGAACGGTCCAACCCAGCATGTCGGGCAGGAACACATCGAGCGAGATTGCGGTCGGCTGGAATTCCTGAGCGAGTGTGAGGGCATCGGCCCCCTTCGCGGCAACCAGCACCTTGAAGCCAAGTTCCTTGGCGAGGTCGATGATGATGCGCGCATAACGCGGATCGTCTTCGACGATCAGCAACACGGCGTCGCCCGGCTCGATCGACAGCCTGTCGTCGGGGATAGGCGCCGCCACGCGCTCGTACACGACCGTCGGCATCATGGCGCGCGCCTCGCGGAGCGCCCCGCTGCCATTGCCAGGGACCGGGCGAAGCGTCGAGGGTCCGCCATAGATCAATGGCAGATACAGCGTGAAAGTGCTGCCCATGCCGGGCGTGCTTTGCAGGCCGATCTCCCCGCCCAAGAGATGCGACAGCTCGCGGCTGATGGCGAGCCCGAGGCCGGTTCCGCCATATTTGCGGCTGGTGCTCGCATCCGCCTGCTGGAAGGCCTCGAAGATGATCTTCTGCTTGTCCTGCGGAATGCCGATGCCAGAGTCGGACACCTGGAAGGCAGCCACCATCGGCGACTGGCTAAGCACGGGGTGGTCGGCGCTCCAGCCGTCATTGGCCGCCGAAACCTTGAGCCACACCCCGCCCTGCTGGGTGAACTTGAAGGCGTTCGACAACAGGTTCTTGAGCACCTGCTGAACGCGCTTCGAGTCGGTGGTGATGCTGCGTCCAAGGTTCGGATCGACTTGCACGTCGAAGGAGAGGCCGCGGGATTCCGCCTCGTGCCGGAACGGCCGGGCCACCGCGTCCACTAGGCTGGTGAAGGCGATGTCCTCGGCTTCGACCGTGACCGTGCCCGACTCGATCTTGGACAGATCGAGAATGTCGCTGATCAGATTGAGCAGGTCGGTGCCGGCGCCGTGGATGGTGCGCGCGAATTCGACTTGGCGCGCCGACAGATTGCCTTCCGGGTTCTCGGTCAATTGCTGGCCAAGGATCAGGATGGAATTGAGCGGCGTGCGCAGCTCATGTGACATATTGGCCAGAAACTCGGACTTGTATTTCGACGTGAGGGCAAGCTCGCTCGCCTTCTCCTCGAGCGCGCGCCGCGCTTGCTCGATTTCCTGGTTCTTGCGCTCCACCTCCACGTTGCGTTCGGCGAGCTGTTGCGCCTTTTGTCCGAGCTGATCGTTGGTCTGTTGCAACTCTCTCTGCTGCGTCTGCAACTCGCCGGCAAGCTGCTGCGACTGCTTGAGCAAGCCTTCGGTCTGCATCGTCGCCTCGATGGAGTTCAGCACGATGCCGATGCCGCTCGTCAGCTGCTCCAGAAAGGCGATCTGTAGATCGGTGAAGGCCGTCACGGTGGCGAGCTCGATCACCGCCTTCACTTCACTCTCGAAGAGAACCGGCAGAACGATCACGTTCTGCGGCACGACCTTGAACAATGCCGACCCGATCGAAACCGCATGCGCCGGCATTTGCGTGATCAGCATGCTCCGCTTGTCGGCCGCGCACTGACCGACGAGCCCCTCGCCAAACCTCAGGCGTGCAGGATGGCCGGTCGCGCCGTCATCGGCGTAAGCCGCCAGCAGTTTCAGACTTCCGTTGGTCTCGCCATCGACCTGGTAGATCACGCCAAGCTGTGCATCGACGAGCGGGGTGAGTTCGGTGAGCAGCAGGCGCCCCACCGTGGCGAGGTCGCGCTGGCCTTGCAGCATGTTGGTGAACTTGGCGAGGTTGGTCTTCAGCCAGTCCTGCTCGGTGTTGCGGTCGGTGGTGAGCCGCAAATTGCCGATCATGGTGTTGATATTGTCCTTGAGCTCGGCCACCTCGCCGCGGGCATCGACCTGAATCGATCGCGTCAGGTCGCCCTTGGTCACGGCGGTAGCCACCTCGGCGATGGCGCGCACCTGGTTGGTCAAATTGGCCGCCAGCAAATTGACGTTGCCGGTCAAGTCCTTCCACGTGCCGGCCGCGCCAGGCACGTTGGCCTGGCCACCGAGGCGCCCTTCCACGCCGACCTCGCGCGCCACCGAGGTCACCTGCTCGGCGAAGATGGCAAGCGTCGCGGTCATGTTGTTGATGGTCTCGGCGAGAGCGGCCACCTCGCCCTTCGACTTCACGGTGAGGTTCTGCTTGAGGTCGCCGTCGGCGACCGCGGTCACCACCTTCACGATGCCGCGCACCTGCTCGGTGAGGTTGGCGGCCATGACGTTCACCGTGTCGGTCAAGTCCTTCCACGTGCCGGCAACGCCCGGCACCTGCGCCTGACCGCCGAGCTTGCCTTCGGTGCCCACCTCGCGCGCCACGCGCGTCACCTCCGAGGCGAAGGCGTTGAGCTGGTCCACCATGGTGTTGATGGTGTCCTTGAGCTCGAGGATCTCGCCCTTCACGTCCACGGTGATCTTGCGCGAGAGGTCACCGCGCGCGACCGCCGTGGTCACTTCGGCGATGTTGCGCACTT
>Ga0081455_10007025_pt1 | contig 11957 bp, 9 predicted proteins | sample TabmetS3T2R1_FD_70207 | JGI IMG/M metagenome (GOLD analysis project Ga0081455, IMG submission 70207) | Tabebuia heterophylla rhizosphere microbial communities from the University of Puerto Rico - S3T2R1 | ecosystem: Host-associated > Plants > Roots > Rhizosphere ...
GTGTACATCATGACGCCGAACGGCGGACCCGACCGGTCCACCGCGGTGCCGTCTTACGAGGTCTACAAGCGCGCCTTCATCGACGGCGAGGTCGGGACTGCCGTCACGGTCGCGATCGTGCTGACCGCGATCATCCTGGTGGTCACGATCGGCATCAACCGCTTCGCCGAGCGGGGAGCGGAGCTCGAATCATGAGGGCGTCCCGGGCCGAGCATGTACTCAGCTACGCGATCCTGGCGATCGCCGCGGCGTTCGCGCTCTATCCGCTCATCCTGATCATCCAGACCGCCCTGCGGCCGGACGCCGTCGGCGCCGAGAGCGGCTTCGCCTTCGGCAACTTCGCCGACGCCTGGGACGAGGGCAACTTCGGCCGCTACCTGCAGAACAGCGTGGTCGTCGCGGTCGCCGTGGTGGTGATCAGCGCGGCGGTGTCGTCGCTCGCGGGCTACGCCTTCGGCACCATGCGGTTCCGCGGCTCGAGCGTGCTGTTCTATCTGCTGCTGCTGGGCATGATGGTGCCGAGCGAGGCGATCGTCATCCCGCTCTACTTCGACCTCGACTCGATCGGGCTCACCAACACGTACGCGGCGCTGATCCTGCCCCAGGTCGCCCAGTCGCTCGCGTTCGGCACGTTCTGGATGCGGGCGTACTTTCGCAGCACCTCCCGCGACATCGTGGAGGCGGCCCGGATGGACGGCGCCGGGCATCTGCGGGTGTTCTGGTCGATCCTGCTGCCGATGGGGCGCCCGGCGCTGATGACCATGGTGTTGCTGGTCTTCATGTGGACCTGGAACGAGTTCCTGCTGCCCCTGGTCATGCTGCCCAACAACGAGGACCTGCGGACGGCGCCGCTCGGGCTGTCCAACTTCCAGGGTCAACACACGTCCGGAACCGCGCTGCTGGCCGCCGGTGCGGTGCTCGTCGCGTTGCCGGTGGTGATCGTCTATCTGATCACGCAACGGCACTTCATCAGAGGAATGATCGAAGGAGCGGTCAAGGGCTAACAACAACACAGGGAGGACCATGTCGACACGAACACTCGACTCTGGGCGGGGCAGATCGACCGCAGCGCCCATTGTGTTCCCACAGAAACGTCACGTTCAACGGATCGGTGTCGCAGCGATCGCCACCGCGGTCGTCGCCGCGCTGTCACCGGCGATGGCCACGGCCGCCGTGACTCCGGCATCGGCACCGGCTGCGGCGCCGGCCGCCGCCAAGTCCGATCCCGATCTCGATGTACTGTTCATCGGCGCACATCCGGACGACGAGGCCTTCGGCCTGGCGACGTACGGGCAATGGAACGAGTACGACGACATCCAGTCCGGCGTCATCACGATCACCCGAGGCGAAGGCGGCGGCAACGCGGTCGGACCCGAGGAGGGACCGGCGCTCGGTATGATCCGGGAGGCTGAGGAGCGTCGCGCGGTCGCCCGAGCCGGGATCACCGACATTTACAACCTCGACCAGGTCGACTTCTACTACACCGTCAGCGCTCCCCTCACCGAGCAGGCCTGGGGCCACGACGACACCCTCGACCGGGTCGTGCGGATCATCCGCGAAACGCGGCCCGAGGTCATCACCACGATGGACACCGCACCGTCGCCGGGCAACCACGGCAATCACCAGTACGCCGGCCGGATGGCGTTCGAGGCGTACCGGCTCGCCGGCGACCCGAATGCGTTCCCCGAGCAGATCACCGACGAGGGCCTGGAGCCGTGGGCGCCGTCGAAGCTGTTCCGCTCCGGCGCCCGTGGCCAGACGACGGGCAACGGACCGAACTGCCCGACCAGCTTCAATCCGACCCGGCCGGCGCAGAACATCTACGGCATCTGGCAGGGCCGGCACTCCGACCGGTGGGACGACACCTGGGCGCAGGTCGCCCGCGAGGCCCAGCGGGAGTACGCGTCCCAGGGCTGGGCGGTCTTCCCCGACGTGTCAGACGACCCGAACCAGCTCGGCTGCAACTACTGGACGCAGATCGAGGCGCGGGTGCCGTTCGTCCGCGGTGACCTGACCGAGGCGGCGGCCGATCCGAGGGCGATGCTGCAGGGTGCGATCCTACCGACTCCCGGCGGACTGCCACTCGGCACCGGCCTGGTCGTCAAACCGGAGCCGTTCGACGTGACGCCGGGTGGGTCGACGACCGTGACCGTGGACCTGACGGCGCCGGCCAACGGTGCGCTCGAGCAGGTCAGTGTCGACGTCTCCGCTCCCGATGGCTGGAGCGTCGACGGTGACGGCGGTGTCGGCATGGTCAAGGCCGGTCAGACCGTCACCCGCGAGTTCACGGTGACGGCCGCCTCGGACGCGGCGACCAACGACCGCGCCCTCGTATCGGCCGACGTCCGCGCGAAGGGTCCGGGCAATCGCTGGCTCACCGGCCACGGCGACACCGAGCTGTCCGTCGTGCCGCTGGTCCGCGGCGACCAGCAGCCGCTGCCGCAGGTCGCGGACTTCGAGGCCTGGGTCGACGCCAACGACTACCCGCAGATGGAAGGCTTCGTGAAGCCGGTCCTGACGCTGGCGTCCGGTGGCAGCCGCACGGTCGACGTCACGCTGACCAACTTCAGCGACGACACGCAGTCCGGTGACGTGACGCTGGATCTGCCGGCCGGGTTCAGCTCCGATCCGCAGTCGGCGTCCTACTCCGGCCTGGCGGCCGGCGACCAGACGGTCGTCAGCTTCACGGTGACCAACACCGACGCGTCACTGCCCACGTCCAACCAGGGCGGCAACGGCGGCGACTACGACTACGAGATCGTCACGACGGCCGACGGCACCCAGAGCTCGACGCAGCCGGCGCTCGAGCTGGTGCCGACGACCTCGGTCGACGAAGCCGGCTCGGCCCCGACCGTCGACGGCGTGGTCTCCCCCGGCGAGTACTCCGGTGCGCCGCTCGACCTGAGCCGGCTCTGGGAGGGCTCGAGCTGTGAGTCCGCCCAGGACTGCTCGGCGGTGGGTCACCTGACCCGCTCGGGCGACGACCTCTACGTGGCGGTCGAGGTCACCGACGACGTGCTGGGTACGGTGCTCGACGCGAGTGATTGCAAGCGGCACTGGCGTACGGACTCGGTCGAGCTCGCCTTCGACCCGGCCGGCGACTCGGAGAACACGTCGACGACGTTCAAGCTGCTGGCGCTGCCGACGACGACCGAGGGCGATGTCTGCTACGGCCGCGACGCCGACAACAACCAGGGCCCCGGTGCCGAGACGGCGCCGGACGTCGACGTGGCGTCGACGGTGAGCGACCCGTACTCGGGCTATGTCATCGAGGCGAAGATCCCGGCGGCGGCGCTGCCGGGGACGGTGGACCCGGAGCACCTGGGCTTCAACGCCTTCGTCTACGACTCCGACACCCAGGACAAGACCGGCCAGACTCGGATCGGCTGGTCGACCTGGGGTGGCGTCCAGGGCGATCCGTATCGCTGGGGCGTCGTGCGGTTCCCCGAGTGGACGCCGCCTGATGTCGCAGACAGCGAGCCGGTCATCCCGTCGGAGGCGCTGGCCAGTGCGGACTCACCGCAGACGATCGCGCAGTCGGTACGCAACGGCGTGCCGCTCGGCGGCGGTTCGGCCGCGGATCCGGGCAGCAGTGCCGTGCTGCGTTCGGCGAAGGCCGGCTCCGGCAGCGTTTCGGCGACGCTGCGCGTCAGCGGCTCGGGCGAGGCACATATGTTCGTCGTGTCCGGCGGTGAGGTGCTGGGCTCGACTGTCGAGCCGGTCTCCGACACCGGTCGAGTGGTCATCGACGTACCGGTGTCCGGCGATACCGACGGGGCTCGGGCGCTGCTGGCCTACGTCGCCGACTCCGAAGGCACGACCAGCTCGGCTGGGCCGGTCCACTAGGGAGCGAGGAGGAGCAAGAGCCGTTCGGCCTCGGCCGCGATCGCCTCGCGGCCGGGGCCGACGTACTTGCGGGGATCGACGAGCGACTCGTCTCGCGCCAGGGCGTCGCGTAGGGCCGCGGTCATCACCTTGTTCAACTGCGTCGCGATGTTGACCTTGGCCATGCCACGCGCCACCGCCCGCGCCAGGCCGTCGTCGGGGACGCCGGAGGAGCCGTGCAGGACCAGCGGCACGCCGACCGCCTTGGCCAGCCGGGCGATGAGGTCGTCGTCGAGTACGGCGTCGCGAGTCAGCATGGCGTGCGACGAGCCGACGGCCACGGCCAACGCGTCGACGTCGGTCGCCTCGACATAGGCCGCCGCGTCGATCGGATCGGTCCTCGCGCCGGGCGCATGCGCACCGTCCTTGCCGCCGACGTCACCAAGCTCCGCCTCGACCCAGACACCGCGATCGTGGCACCACGCCGCGACTGCCTTCGTGGCCGTGACGTTGTCGTCATGCGGCAGCGCCGACGCGTCGTACATCACCGACCCGATGCCCAGTGCCACGGCCTCCTGGACGAGCTCGGCCGACGTCGCATGATCGAGATGGACCACGACCGGAGTCGCGGCGTCGTCGGCCAGCCGCCGGCAGGCCAGCGCGATCGGACCAAGGCCCCGGTGATAGGCGACGGTGTTCTCCGAGATCTGCATGACGACGGGCCGGCCGGCGGCCTCGGCCCCCGTGACGATCGCCTCGGCGTGCTCGAGCTGGATGACGTTGAAGGCTCCGATCGCACCGTCGGGCCGGACCCGGTCGAGTGCCTCGGCCATGGACCCGCCTGTCATGCGGCTCCTCCCATGTCGATTGGACCCTGTCTGGCGAGCAGCGCGGCTCCCACGACACCGGCGCGGGCGCCGAAGCGCGCGGCGACGAGCGGCGGCGCCGCGACGACTCTGCATCGGGTGCCGAGCGCAGCGCGCAACGGGTCCAGCCACACCTCTCCCGCGTCGGCGAGCCCACCGCCCAGCACGATCCGCGCCGGGGCTACCAACTGCACGAGACCGGCCAGCCCGTCGGCCAGCGCGGCGGTCGCCTCGGTGACGACTGACCGGGCGACCACGTCGTCCTCGGCCAGCGCGAATACGTCCGCGGCGCCCGCTACGGACCGGCCGGACCCGGCCTCGTACGCCTGCGCGATCGCGGTCGCCGACGCCACCGCCTCGACACAGCCGCGAGCGCCGCAGCCACACAGCGGGCCGGCCGGTCGCACGACGACGTGACCCAGCTCGCCGGCCTGACCGAGGCCGCCGCGAAGCAGCCGTCCGCCGGACACCAGGGCGGCCGAGACGCCCGTACCCACGGCGACGACGGCGAGATCATCGACGCCGCGGCCGGCGCCCAGACGCCATTCGGCCCAGCCCGCCACGGTGACGTCGTGGTCGACGACGACCGGAATCCGCCATCGCTCGGAGAGGCAGGCGCCGGCCGGCACATCCTGCCAGCCGACGTTGGCGCTGAAGACTCCGACGCCTCGCCGCCGGTCGACGACGCCCGGCAGGATCACGCCGGCCCTCGGCACTCCAGATGCGCCACGCAGCAGGGCGTCGCCGATGTCGCCGATCGCATCGATCGCCGCCGGGCCGCGCGGGGTGGTCGCCCGACGGCTCGCGAGGATCCGATCGCCGGCGACCAGCTCGGCCTTGATGGTCGTTCCTCCGACGTCGACGGCAAGCACGGGTGTCTCGTCGGCAAGCACGGTCACGCGCTTAGCCTGCCCTAGTCGAGGATGATCGAACGGGACAGGTTGCGTGGATGGTCGGGGTCGAGGCCCCGGTCGGCGGCCCGCAGCAGACACAGCCGCTGAGCGCGTACGAGGTCGGCCATCGGGTCGACGTCGCGGTGCTCGAAGTGCGCCCCGGTCGTGGCGACGTCTCGCGCGAAGTTGGCCACTAGCGGCCCGAAGGCCCACACCACCCGGCCCGGCGCCGAGACGCTGATCGGGCCGTGGCGGTATTCGGTCATCGAATAGGACTCGGCCCACGACTGGGTCGACTCCCGCAGCTTGAGCGCCGCCTCCTCGGCGATCGCCGTCGCCCATCCCATGCCGACGAAGGTGATCTGGTCGGCCTTGCGGGCAGCGGCGAGCGTCGAGTCCGGCTCGTCGAGCGCCGATCGCGCCTGCTCCGCGACGGGGTCGAGGTCATGCCCGAGGTGCCAGCGCAGCAGGGCCAGCGTCGTCGTCGCGAACCGGGTCTGAACGACCGAGCGCTCGTCGACCTGCGACAGCACGATCGCCTCGCCCTGGTCGAGGACGGGCGTGTCCGGCGTCGCCGTGATGACCGTGACCGGCGCGCTGCCGTCGTGGGCCGCAAGCGCCTCCAGGACCTCGGTCGTCGTGCCGGAGCGCGTGATCGCGACGATCCGGTCGTAACCGCGCCCGAGACGGTGCTCGCTGGCCGGCCAGGCATCGGTGAGACCGAGACCTGCGGCTTCGCGGGCCGCGGCGATGACGCGGGCCATATACAACGACGTGCCACAGCCGATCACGGCGACGCGCTCGCCGGCGGCCGGCAGCAGCGCCTGGTGCTCCTTGGCGACGTCGCGGGCGGCGGCCCAGTCGTCGGGCTGGGTCTCGATCTCGGCCGCGAGGTACGGCTGGGACGTCGCGTCGTGGGTCAGCTCAGAGATCACGTACGCCAGGATGTCTCGGGTGATCGTTTGAGTCAATATGGCACGCGATACGCTCACATCCGATCACGGCCTGCGACGGACCCGCCTCGGAGAGCCAGCACCATCCGAATTCCTTGGCATCCGCAGTCTCACGATCGGCGAAGGTGCAGGCCTTCGTGGTACTTCGGCATGAGAAGGTGGGGCAAACGTTCAGCAAACTCGGGAGCTCGGGGTCCAGCTCTCTGCTCGATCATGCGTGAAATTCGCTGGTATTGCCAACGAATGAGCAGCGAGCGTATCGTTCCGCCAGATCGCTGCGCCCGCGGCGGTTCTCCGGTCAGAGGCGGCGCACCGCCCGCCTTGCACGTCCGCTCTGCACCAGGGAGACATCATGAACGCTCCGAGGCCCTATCCACGCCGCGTCTTCTTGCGGCGCGCCGGCCTATCCGCTCTCGCCGTCTCGGGCGGCGCCTCTTTCCTCGCCAGCTGCGCCAGCGGCGGCAGTGACGACAGTGACGAGGTGAGCGGCGGCGGCCAGGAGCAGACCTCGGAGAATCCCTTCGGTGTCGACGCCGCCGACCCGCTGCACGTCGTCATCTTCAACGGTGGTTACGGCGAGGACTACGCGAAGTTCCACGAGCAGCTCTACAACGCGCAGTTCGCCGACGCGCAGATCGAGCACGAGGCGATCACCGACATCCGGCAGCAGATGCAGCCGCTGTTCAACGCGGGCAACCCGCCCGACGTCCTCGACAACGCCGGTGCGGAGAAGCTGCCGATCTCGACGCTCGCGGACACCGGCCAGCTGACCGACCTCACCGACCTCTGGGATTCCGACTCGATCGGCTTCGAGGGCATGACGGTGCGCGACACCCTGCACCCGATCGCGATCGAAGCGGCGGAGTACGCCAACAAGCCGCTGGCCATGAACTACGCGCTCCAGGTCTACGGCATCTGGTACGACAAGGCGCTCTTCCAGCAGAAGGGCTGGCAGCCCGCGCAGACCTGGTCGGACTTCATGGATCTCTGCGAGACGATCAAGAGCTCCGGCATGGCCCCGATGGCGCACCAGGGCAAGTACCCCTACTACATCCAGCAGGTCATCATCGACATGGCCGTCAAGCACGGCGGTCCCGAGGTCGTCTACGCCATCGACTCGCTCGAACCGGACGCCTGGCAGAGCGACTCCATCCGGATGGCCGCCGAGGCGATTCTCGAGATCAAGAACGGCGGCTACATGATGGAGGGCACCGAGGGGCTAGACCACATCCAGTCGCAGACCCGCTGGAACGAGCACAAGGCCGCCTTCATCCCGTCCGGGTCGTGGCTCGAGAACGAGCAGGCCAGCGTCGCGCCGCCCGGATTCCAGACCACCGTCGCCCCCACGCCGCTGCTCGACGGCGCGGCCCTGCCCTTCGACTGCACCCGGGTCGAGGCCGCCGAGACGTTCATCGTGCCGGCCCAGGCGGCGAACCAGGTCGGCGGACTCGAATACCTGCGGATCATGCTCTCCAAGGAGGGCGCCGCGAAGTTCACCGAGCTGACGATGGCTCCCACCGTCGTCACCGACGCGGCAGCGGGTGTCGACGCGTCGCCCGGCCTGGCCTCGTCGCTCGCGCTGATCGAGTCCGGCGGCGACAACAACTGGAACTACTACTACCCGATCTGGTATTCACCGATGGACCCGAAGGTCCAGACCGCCGTCGGCGAGCTCGCCGCCGGCCGGGTCTCGGCGGACGAGTTCTGCGATCGGTGTCAGGAGGCCGCGGACGAGACGGCGGAGGACCCAACAACCCAAAAGCGCACCCGCACCTAGGCACGGTCACCACAAAGGGCCGGAGGCGAAGGCTTCATCCAATGCAGTACGGCAAGTACCGCTTCATCGTGGGGTTCCTCATCGCACCCCTCGCGCTGTACGCCGTCTTCGTGATCTCGCCGTTCATCCAGACCTTCTACTACTCGTTCACCGACTGGACCGGCGTCTCGCCGGAGTTCGAGTACGTCGGGCTCACCAACTTCGAGCTCCTCTGGAAAGACGACCTCTTCCGGGAGGCCTTCTTCAACAACATGTTCCTGTTGGTGGGCCTCCCGGTGCTGACGGTGCTGCTGGCGTTGCTGTTCGCCTTCCTGCTCAACGTCGGCGGCACCGGCGCCGGCGTCCGCGGCATCGCCGGCAACGGGTTCTACAAGCTGGCGTTCTTCGCGCCACAGGTGCTGTCGGTGCCGGTCATCGCGGTGATCTGGTACGTCATCTTCAGCTCGGAGTCGGCGGGCCTGGCCAACTCCTTCTTCGGGTGGTTCGGCCTCGGACCCTACGAGTGGCTGGCGAGTCCCTCCATGGCGCTCTACTGCGTCCTGTGGGTGCTGACCTGGGGCAGTGTCGGCTTCTACCTCGTGTTGTTCAACGCGGCGATCTCGTCGGTTCCCCGGGACATCTTCGAGGCCGCGTTCATCGACGGCGCCGGCCGCCTTTCGACCTTCCTCCGGGTGACCATGCCACTGCTGTGGGACACCATCCAGACGTCGTGGGTCTACCTCGCGATCCTGGCGCTCGACGCGTACGCCCTGGTCGTCGTGATGACGATCGGGCCGGGCGGACCCGACAACTCGACGCAGGTGATGGCGTTGCGGATCGCGCAGGAGGGCTTCCAGAACGGCAAGGCCGGCTACGCCTCGGCGATGGGAGTCGTGCTGTTCTTCGTCACTCTGCTGGTCGCCGCCCTGCTGCTCCGGGCGACCCGGCGCGAGCGGATCGAGTACTGAGGAGCGACCGTGGCGATCAAGACCCAGAACCGCACCGATCCCTCGGTCTCCCAGCCCGAGACATGGAAGCGAACCCGCGGCGACATCTCGGTCACTGCCGCTTCGCACATCGTGCTGGTCGTCTGGTCCTTCGTCGTCATCGTGCCCTTCGCCTGGGCGCTGGTGGCGTCGACGAAGACCACGGGAGAGATCTTCGGCGACCCGTGGTCACTGCCCGCCGATCCGCAGTGGGGCAACTTCGAGAACGCCTGGGACAAGAACGTCGGCGAATACCTGCTCAACAGTGTGATCGTCGTCAGCGGCGGCGTCGTCCTGACCATGCTGTTCGGGTCGATGGTGGCCTACGTGCTCGCTCGCTATACGTTCCCGGGCAACCGGATCATCTTCTATGTCTTCGCCTCCGGCATGATGTTCCCGGTCTTCCTCGCGATCGTCCCGCTGTTCTTCGTCGTCAAGAGCCTCGACATGCTGTCGACCTACCACGGGCTGATCCTGGTCTACGTCGCGTACTCACTGCCGTTCACGGTCTTCTTCATGCACGCGTTCTTCCGTACGCTGCCGACCTCGGTCGCCGAGGCAGCCGTCATGGACGGTGCCTCGCACACCGGCGTGTTCTTCCGGGTCATGCTCCCGATGGCCAAGCCTGGACTGCTCAGCATCGGCATCTTCAACATCCTGGGCCAGTGGAACCAGTTCGTCCTGCCGCAGTTCCTCTCCCCCGATCGACCCCTGCTGACCCAAGCGGTCGCCAGCCTGCTGTCCAACCAGCGCTATCGGGCCGACTGGGGCACGGTGTTCGCGTTCCTGGCGATCGCGATGATCCCGGTCATCGTGGCTTACCTCGCCTTCTATCGACAGGTGCAGTCCGGTCTAACCAGTGGGACGCTGAAGTAGCACCGACGGCCTCGGCGCGTCAACGGTCCTCGTTCCACATCCGGAAGTCGTAGCGCCACGGCACGCGGAGCTCGCGTACCTCGGCCCGGATCGCTTCGTCGACCGGCACCCCGCGTCCCGCCGCCAGCCGACGCGCCTGACAGTCCCGCCACAGCGCGTGCAGCGCCACCTCGCCCTCCCGGAGGTCGGCCACCTCGATGCCCTCGTCGAGGAGCCGCGCGGCCCGGCCGACAGCGCCGGTTTCGAGGGCGGCGCGCACCTCGAGGAGCCGGGATCGGCCGTGCTCGCGCACCGGAGGCGACGCTTCGTCCAGCAGGGTGAGCACGTCATCGGGCCGACCCGCGGCCAGCAGCGCCGATCCCGCCTCGACCGCGAGCTGCCACCGGTCGGGCGCCAGGCGATGCGCCTCGAGCATGACGTCGGCCCGCTCTTTCGGAGGCAGCAGCAATGCCAGGTTGCGCAGCGCCCACGGGGTGCGGACATGGCGCAGTGAGCGCTCGTAGGCCGCCCGCGCATCGGCGAGATCCCCGGCCGCGTGCGCGATGACGCCGAGGTGGAGCAGACTCGCCCAGCTCTCGACCGAGCCGGCCAGGCGGTCCCGCCAGTCGCCGCCGACGACGTAGCCGCCGGGCGGACGACTCGGATCGAGATCCGGGAAGTCGCCGGTCGCGAGCAGCTCGGCGAACGGCCTGGCGGCGCGTCCCGTGAGCGCGTGAACATCGTCCGACACCGCGGCCCACCGACCTTGGCGCACCGATGCGAACATCGACGCGAAGGCGTACAGCCACCACGGATCCTCGCCCGCGGCGGCGGTTTCGGCCGCGTACTCGGCCGGCGTCACGTCCTCGTAGGCGATCGGCACGTTCCAGCGCTCGGCCGCGATCGCGGCGACTGCGTCCACGTCGAGCGACTCCGGCCCGGTGACGTCGTGACAGCGGGCGGTCGGCGCGCCGAGCGCGAGCGCCGTGAGGCAGCGGCCGACGTCGTCGCGCGACACGAGCGACATGCGCGCGTCGCCGGCGGGCAGCCGGATGCGGCCCGTCGTCCGCGCGGCATTCGGCCAGCGCAGGAAGAACTCCGTGTAGATCGACGCGCGCGCGACCGAGAACGCGCAGCCGCTCTCGCGCAGCAGCTGCTCGGTGCGGAGGTGGGACACCTGCACATGCAGGAGGAGGTAATGGGTACGTCGGTGAGCTCCATGGCACGGGCGAGTTTTTTCTGCAGCGCAGGCAGCTCAACCCTGTCATTGCGCCTCTGCAGGCATTCCACCAGACCGTGCAGGGCCCACACGTTGTCGGGATGCTGAGCGCAGCTTCGCCATTTACGAGAACTCCGCGAGATAAAAGCGTACGAAATGTTTGACAAGACGGATTGATACTACTTAATCGCCCGGGTCGATGCCACCGGCGTACACCGAGGTGCGATGGGTGCGTACGCCCTACAATATTGCCGCCAGGTGCCCGTGTGCCTTCACTAGGGGCGCTCGCGTCGCGTGTGTCTTGCTTGCGCCCTAACGCGAAAAAACTTTCTCAAATTTCCCGCGCTGTTTTCGGCCGCGCACCCTGCTACGGTGGGTGGGAAGCTCTGAGCACATGAGCCTTGGGCTGTGGACCAGAGCTGTCCGATTCTCGCGGCTCTTTGATAATTCGACACGGCATCAGGCTGTAGGCTGTAGGCTGTAGGCCGTAGACCGTAGGTCGGAAGGCAGGCGTGCTCATGCACGCTCTGCTGGCCGGCCAACGGAGAAGGTGCGCGCTGGCCGCGTCGTTGAAGCTCGCGCCGCCGTAAAAGATGACTTCGGC
>Ga0081455_10007026_pt1 | contig 11955 bp, 10 predicted proteins | sample TabmetS3T2R1_FD_70207 | JGI IMG/M metagenome (GOLD analysis project Ga0081455, IMG submission 70207) | Tabebuia heterophylla rhizosphere microbial communities from the University of Puerto Rico - S3T2R1 | ecosystem: Host-associated > Plants > Roots > Rhizosphere ...
CACCGCGCGCGCGAGCCGCTTTCGCGAGCGCGTTCGGCGGAAGTCCTGCAGCGGGAACGTGAGCACCCTTCGACGCTAGAGCCGGTGCGTTCAGCACCGCCTCAGGATCGCCGTCGGGATGCTCAGAGAAAGCTCAAGATGCCTCAGGGCCAGGATCGACGAGGCGGTAGCCGGCTCCCGGTTCAGTAAGGAGGTATCGAGGCCTCGTGGGGTCCCGCTCGATCTTGCGCCGAAGCTGGGAGACGTAGACGTGCAGGTAGTGGGACTCCGTCTGGTACGCGGGCCCCCAGACCTCGCGCAGGATCATCCGGTGCGTGAGCAGCTTGCCCTCGTTGAGCGCGAAGAAACGCAGGAGCGCGAACTCGTGGGGAGTCAGCTGGATTCTCGTACCGTCGCGATGCAAGGCGCGGTTCTCGAGATCGAGACGCAACTCGCCGATCGCGAGAACCGGCTCGCCGGGCGGCCCGGTCCGGCGCAGGGCTGCCCGCAACCGGGCCAGCAGCTCTTCGATCCCGAAGGGCTTCGTCACGTAGTCGTCGGCGCCGGCATCGAGGGCGGCGACCTTCTCGCGCTCGTCGCCGACGGCCGATAGGACGACGATCGGAATCTGGGTCCAGCTCCGCAGCTCCCGGCAGACCTCGATCCCGCTACGGTCCGGGAGCACGAGGTCGAGGATCACGGCCTCCGGAGCGCTCGCGGCGGCCTGCGCAAGCGCGGCTTCGGCGGTCGCAGCGGTTTCGACCTGGTAGCCCGCTCCGCGGAGCGTGGTCTCCAGCGCGCGGACGATCTGCGGCTCGTCGTCGACGACGAGGACGCGTTGTCCCGTCACGCCGGCGACCTCGTGCCCGTTGCGGCCGCGGCAGGCAGTGCGACGACGAACGACGTCCCGCCGCTGTCAGCCGCCTCGGCCCAGACCCGCCCTCCGTTCGCCTGGGTGAAGCCTCGCGCGATGGCGAGACCCAGTCCGGCGCCGGTGCGAGCTCCCGCCTCTGCTCCGCGCTCGAAGGGCTCGAAGACGCGCTCGCGATCTAGCTCCGCCAGCCCTGGACCGGCGTCGAGCACGCGCACGATCACATCACCCCCGGCGTGCTCGGACGAGAGCGCGACGGGATCCGTCGGCGACGAAAACTTCAGCGCGTTCTCGAGCAGGTTCACGAGGACGCGCTCGATCTGCGTTCCGTCGACGCGAATGGGAGGGAGCTCGTCCGGGATCGACACCGAGACTCGCTCGGCCGCAGCCCCCAGATCCGCGAGCGCCCGGCCGACGAGGTCTTCGATCGTCCAGAGCTCCAGGCGCGGAGCAGCAGCGCCGACCTCGAGCCGGGAGAGGTCGAGGAGGTTTCCGACCAGGCGTTCGAGGCGCTTGGCCTCGGCATCGATCGTGGCGAGCAGCGCGGCCCGGTCGTCGGCGTCCAGTTCGAGAGAAGCGGTCGTCAGTCCGTCGCTTGCCGCTCTGATTGCGGTGAGCGGCGTGCGGAGATCGTGGCTGACCGCGCGCAGGATCGTCGTCTTCGTCTCGTCGCTGCGGCGGAGGGCTTCCGTTTCGAGCGCCCGTCGCGCGAGCCGCTCGCGGTCGACCGCGACGGCGAGGAGCGACGCAAGCGCTCCGAGGACGCGGCCGCTGACATCAGGGTCGGGATCGGCATCGTTCGGGAGAAAGAGCCGGCCGACGTGGCGATCGCCTGCACGGAGCTCGTACGCCGACTCCTCGGCATCCGGCTGCCGCAGGGAGGCGAGCTCGATCGACCCGCGCGAGGCTCCGAGCACGCGCGCGACGCGCATGCCAATGCCGCGGAGCTCGCTCTGGACGTGCTCGCTTTCGAGGAGCGCCGCCGACACCTCGGCGAGCAGGGCCGCTTCCCGCGCCCGTTGTTCGGCCTCCGCCGCGCGTCGGCGGGACCGCACGGCCAGCTCGCTGACGACGACTGCGGTGACGAGGTAGACGGCGAGCGCGACCCAGTTCTCCGATTCCGTCAGCTGAAAGCTGTGACGCGGCGGAAGGAAGAAGAAGTTGAACGCGAGCATGCTGGCGATCGCCACCGGAACGGCATAGGGAAGGCCGCCGACGATCGCGACGGGCAGCACGGCGAAGACGTAGAGCACTCCGAGGCTGAGGACGGGCGCAATCTGATCCAGCGCGAAGATCAGGCCCGTGACGAGCGCCAGCGCGGCGACGCTGAGAACGATGCGGGCAGGGGCGCGCTGCAGTGCTGCGTTCACGCTTCGAGGATAGGTCGCCTTGACATATCGACAGACATCATTACGATAAATGTCGATATGAAGTCGCTCGACGTGATCGACTGCTGCCTGCCGCTGGGGCGCGAGAGCCTCGACGAGGAGCAGGCCGAGGCGGCTGCGGGGCTGTTCAAGGCGTTGGCCGACCCCGCGCGGGTGAAGGTCGTCAGCGTCCTCGCACGGAGCGACGGGCCGGTCTGCGCGTGCGAGTTCATCCCGGCGCTGGGCCTCACACAGGCGACGGTCAGCCACCACCTGAAGAAGCTCACCGACGCGGGGCTGCTCGAACGCGAGCAGCGCGGCAAGTGGGCGTACTTCTCGCTCAACCCCGAGGCGGTCTCGCGCCTCGAGGGCCTCGTTCGAATTCCGGAGGTCGTTTGATGGACACGCTTCGTGAGCAAGTTCGAGAGCGTTATGCGCTCGCCGCGGTTGACGCGTCGACCGGCGGCTGCGGCTGCAACGACGACGGCGGCTGCTGCGGGAACATTGCCTGCGAGGGGACCGAGGAGGCGTTCGGCGAGGTTCTCTACGACGCCGAGCAGCGCGGCGACCTTCCGTCGGCGGCGCTCCTGGCGTCACTCGGCTGCGGCAACCCGACGGCGGTGGCGGAGCTCCGCGAGGGCGAGGTCGTGCTGGACCTGGGCTCGGGCGGAGGCATCGACGTGATCCTTTCGGCGAAGCGCGTCGGACCGACGGGCGTCGCGTACGGCCTCGACATGACCGACGAGATGCTCGCTCTGGCCCGCCGTAACGCGCTGGAGGCGGAGGTGACGAACGTCCACTTCCTGAAAGGCGTGATCGAGGAGATCCCGCTCCCCTCCGACTCGATCGACGTCGTGATCTCGAACTGCGTGATCAACCTGTCGGTCGACAAGCCGGCGGTGCTCGCTGAAATGGCGCGCGTGTTGAAGCCGGGCGGCCGGCTCGGGATCACCGACATCCTTGCGGAGGATCGCCTCGACGCCGAGGAGCGAGCGGAGCGCGGAAGCTACGTCGGCTGCATCGCCGGCGCGTTGTCGCGGGGCGAGTACGTGGACGGGCTCCGAGCAGCCGGGTTCACGGACGTCTCGGTCGAATTCACGCACGAAGTCGCCGATGGAATGCACGGCGCGATCGTCAAGGCGGTCGCGCGGGCCGGTGGCTCGGTGACGAGCACCGACGTTACTCCGACAATCGCGACGACGAGTGCAAGCTCGGCCGCGGCCAATTTCACGAATCGATGCTGTTCCTCGCTTGATGCTGTGCCGCTTCGCAGTCGAGGGACGGCGTATCGGTTGTTGTAAAAGCCAAGCGCGAGGAGCGGCAGCACGAGTGTGATCTTGACGAGCAGCAGCCGCCCGTAGGTCGTGTCCCAGAGCCCATGCCAGCTGCCAAGCTCCTCGTAGGCGTTGAGCGTTCCGGCAACGATCAGGACCGCAACGGAGCCGACAGCGAGGCGCGAAAAGAGTGGAACCGCCCGAGTGGCCAGGGGCCAGCGTTCGGATCCGGCGGCGACGAGCGCGATCACGACGAAGGCGAGCCCACCGGTCCACACGGCCCCTGCCGCGACGTGGGCGAGATCGACGACCACGGCGAGGTCGCCCCTCGCGCTTGCGTGCCCCGCAAGCGAAGGCGTGGCCACAAGCGCGAGCGCCGGAACCAGGAGAATCGAGAGCGCCCAGCCGCCGGCTCGTCTCGTTGCGACTAGCGCAAGTACCGCCACGGCCGCAGCAAGGGCGGCCTGAACGAGCGAAACCTTGCCAAACCGGGTGTCCAGCACCTCACTGATGCTGTTCCAGCGCGCTGCCTTTGCGAGTCCGAAGCCGCCGGCCTTGGCGCCCTGAAGAACGATCCCGGCCAGTGCAACGAGGACGAGGAGGCCAGCCCAAACACCGAGAACCGCCAGCAGTCGCGCCTTAAGCGCAAGCCCTGCCGATTCGAGCGGATAAGCGAGTGCGACGGCGCCACCTGCCACGAGCAGGATCAACGCAAAATCGAAGAAACGCACGACGTTGAAGAGCACCTCGACGCGTCGCGGCGTGCCGGCTCCCGCGACCTGGGACGCGACTCCGCCCGAGTTGGCGCCGGCAGCGCCGACATGGAAGACGAATGTGCCTGAGACCGGGTGTGAGTCCTCCGAGACCACGCGCCAGGTCACCGTGTATGTGTCGTCGGCGAGTCCTCGCCGAAGGCCGACCTGGACCCGGGTCTCGTCCGGTCGCACGACGCGGCCGTCGTCAACCTGCCTGGCGTGCGAGTCGAAGACCCGGACGGAGCCGAATGCGCTCTCGACCGGCTCGCTGAAGCGGAGGAGGACCGATCTCGGCGCCCTGTCGATCACCGAGTCGGCCGCGGGCGTCGACGAAACCAGGGTCGTGTGTGCGGACGCGACTGGCGCCACAGCGAGCGCAGACACCAGCACTGCCGCGATTTGGCTCGCTCGGATCTTCACTGTTCCATCTACGCGCTCAGGAAGGCTACGGACTTCTGAGCCGGGGGAGAAGCAGCGCCGCGAGAATCGCCAAAGCCAGTACGCCGCCGACGATCAGCCCGGCGATGACGGGCTGGCTCCCGGACGAGCCTCCGCTCGCCGAGCCCGTCAACGCGACCTCCAGCGGAAAGAGTCCGCTGCGCGGCACGCTGGGATAGCTCTCCTCGGCCTGAAAGGTGACGTCCTCGCCGCTGTCCGGCAGTCGCGCCCGGAACCGGAACCGACCCTCGTCGCCGGCCGGTACTCCGTCGCCGGTCCAGACGATCGTTCGACCTTCGGTCGTCGTCGTCCAGTCCGGGTCGTCTTCGGCCTCGATGTCGACCCCCTCCGGCGGCGTCAGGCGGAAGCCGGTCAGCGGCACGTTGACGGAGCTGTTCGGGACGCGGACGACGAAGCTCTGCGTCGTGCCATGCGGCCCGCTCGCCGGAGAGATCGTGCCGTGTGCAAGCGCCCGCGCGGGGAGGGTTCCCGCCAGGCCGGCGAGGATAAGTACCGCAACGAACGCCCTCATCGGCGGTTTATGGTCCACGAGGTGAAGAGGATCGTCGTCGGAATCGACGGCTCGGATGCCTCGAAGCAGGCACTCGGCTGGGCGATCGAGGAGGCGCGGGCCCACGGGGCAAGCGTCATGGCGGTCCACGCATGGGAGGTGCCGCCTCCCATGCCCGATGTTGCGGCCATGCCCACGATCGACCCAGTCGCGTACTTCCCGGACTTTCAGAACGCTGCCGAGAAGCTGGTGACCGACATCGTCGAAGAGGTCGTCGGGGACGACAAGTCGGTCAACGTCGAAGCCGTCGCAGTAGAGGGGCGGCCGGCGTCCGCCGTCATCGACGCCGCGGGTGACGCGGATCTCGTCGTCGTCGGTTCACGCGGCCTCGGCGGCTTCAAGACACTCGTACTGGGCTCGGTCAGCCACCAGGTCGCGCAGCATGCTCCGTGCCCGGTGGTCATCCACCGTGCGCGAGAGCGCTAGGGCAGCGGCTGCCAGTCGAGGTAGGCGTAGTCGAGCCCGCCGGTCGTCAGCCGCTTCTGCTGCGTGCCGTCGGCGTTCATCACGTTGACGTCCACCCTCCTCGAGTGATGCCTGACGTAAACGATGCGCGTGCCGTCGGGAGACCATGCCGGCCAGGAATATTGGCCCGCGTACTTCGTAAGCCGGCGGAGCCCGGTGCCGTCGGCGCGGAGCGTGTAGATGTCAGACCTGCCGCGATAGCGCCGTACGAAGGCGAGCTGGTTGCCGTCGGGCGACCACTCCGGCATCGAGTCGTGACCGGAGGAGGTGCGGCCGACCGGCGGTGCCGTCAGGCGCCGCTGGTTCGTTCCGTCCTGGTCCATCACCCAGATCTCGTCGGTTCCGGACGGCCCTCCCTTCGGATTGGAGCGGACGAAGGCGATCGTCTCGCTGTCCGGTGACCAGGCGGGGAGGGTTGCGTTGTCGGCCACCTTGCGGAGGCCACTGCGGTCGACGTTGAGCACCCACAGCGCGAACTTGCTCGTCTGGCGGTTGCTCTCGAAGGCGATCCGCTTGCCGTCCGGCGACCAGGCGAGCTGATCGTCGACCCAGCGGTCGTTCGTCACCCGGCGGAAACCCGTGCCGTTCGGGCGCATGATGTAGATCTCGTACGCGGTCTCGGTGCGTGGCGCCGAGCGGTTACTGATGTATGCGAGCCACTTTCCGTCCGGTGACCACTTCGGATAGCGCTCGAAGGCGCGCCGCCTGGTGATCCGCCGCTTCCTGGTTCCGTCGGCCCGCATGAGGTAGAGGTCGTAGTCCCCGTTCCGAACCTGCAGGCTGGAGAAGACGATCTCGCCGTTGCGGACGACCTTCCCGCTGGACAGAGCACCTACGGCCGCGGCGGCGAAGACGAAGGAAGCGAGCACACTCGCGAGTAGGAACCGCCGCACCATGACACTGAAGCTAGCGCGGCATTCCTAGGAAACGATGGGCGAGAGGTAAATGCTTAGGGCAGCAGCTTGATCGCGCTGGCGCCGCCGAGCTGAAGCGGCTCCTGGATCGTGATGTGCAGCAACTCGAGCTGCTCGAGCTGGCGCGCGCGCCGCAGCGGGCCGACGTCGACCGGCCGCAATCCGCCGCTTTCGACGAGCGAGGCGACCTTCTGCTTCGCCGCGTCGTCGTCGCCGGCGATGAACACGTCGACGATCTGCCCGGCCACCTCCCCCCGCACGAGCACCCTGGCAAACACCGTGTTGAACGCCTTCACCACCGGCGTCCCCGACGGCAAAAGCTTGGCCGTCTCTTCGGCCGACGAGGTTTCATGCGGGATCACGAGACCGTCCATGGTCTCGAAGTCGATCGGGTTTGCAATGTCGACAACGATCCTGCCGGCGAGCTGGTCGCGGTTCTCCTCGATCGCCGTGGGGATGCTCGGAAAGTAGAGGGCGAGCACGACGATCTCGCCGCCGATCGAGCGCTTGTCGACGCCCGTAGCTGAGTCGCCCAGTTCGCCGGCGAGCGCCTGTGCCTCCATCGGGTCGTTGTCGATGATCTCGACCTCGTGCCCGCCCGCGACGGCCCGCGTCCCGATGGCCCGTCCCATGTTTCCTGCTCCGATGATCGTGACTTTCACTGCGCCTCCTTTTGGTCTCGGTACCACCACTTGGCACTCCCAAACCTAAGGTGCTAACGATGTAATCGTGGCCGGTTTCAACCCAGGTTCACCTCGGTTCTCGAGCACATGCGTGACCCGGGGTCCCTGGCTGGTCGACGCAGCGGCTGCCCGCCGACTGCCCGACGGTCTTCGCGCCGCTCAATCGCAACCGACCCTCACGGGGTGGTGGGGAGAGAGGAGCGATCGATGAGCTCACGAGAGAAGCGCAACGTGGCCGCCCGAATGGGCCACTGGAGCGCAACACACCGCAAGAAAGCGATTTGGGGGTGGCTGGCCTTCGTCGTCGTCGCCTTCGCTGTCGGGAACGCGCTCGGAATGAAATCTTTGAAGCCTGAGGACGCCGGGGTCGGCGAGTCCGGGCGCGTCGACAAGATCCTCGGCGACGACTTCGAAACTCCGGCGGTCGAGCGGGTCATGATCCAGTCGACGTCGATGAAGGCGAGCTCCCCGGCGTTCAAGGCGGTCATCGCCGACGTCGTCGCGCGCATGGATCGCCTTAAGGACGTGAAGTCAATCGAGTCACCGCTGAGCCCGCTCAACGGAAACCTCATCTCGGAGGACGGCCGGACCGCGCTCGTCGACCTAAAGATCGTTGGCGACCCGGACAACGCCGTCGACAAGATCGGGGCGATCACGGATGAGGTCGCCGCCGCCCAGGATGCGCACTCCGCCTTTGACATCGAGAGCTTCGGTGTCAGCGCGGAGAAGCAGGTGAACCAGGCCTTCACCGACGATCTCGAGAAAGCGGGGCTGCTCTCGATCCCGATCACCCTGATCATCCTGATCCTCGCGTTCGGCAGCCTCGTCGCGGCGGGCATTCCGCTGCTGCTTGCACTGACGGCCGTACTCGGGACCATGGGCCTGCTTGCCTTGATCAGCCAAGGGTTCCCGTTCGACCAGTCGATCGGCGCGCTCGTGCTCCTGATCGGCCTCGCCGTCGGCGTCGACTACTCGATGTTCTACTTGAAGCGCGAGCGTGAGGAGCGGGCGAAGGGCCGCGGAGAGCAGGCGTCGCTCGAGGCGGCGGCGGCGACCTCAGGACGATCAGTCCTGATCTCCGGCCTCACCGTGATGATCGCGATGTTCGGCATGTTCCTCACCGGCGACCCGACGTTCTCGGGCTTCGGGATCGCGACGATGCTGGTCGTGGCCGTGGCGGTCCTCGGCTCGCTGACCGTCCTGCCCGCACTGCTCTCGTGGCTAGGCGATCGTGTCGAGAAGGGCCACGTGCCGTTCGTCGGGCGGCTCCAGCGCCGCGACGGCGAGGGACGGATCTGGAGCGCGATCCTCGACCCGGTTCTCCGGCACCCGATCCCGGCGATCATCCTCGCCGCGACACCGCTCGTCGCTCTCGGTCTCGTGAGCACGACGATGAAGCTCGCGCAGCCGGGGCCCGAGACGTATCCGGACAGCCTGCCGGCCGTGAAGACGTACAAGAAGCTCCAGCAGGCGTTCCCCGGCGGCGAGGTCCCGGCGCAGGTCGTGATCCGTGCGGACGACGTCACGACTCCGCGGATGGAAGAGGCGATCGGCCAGATGAAGTGGCGCGCGCTCGTCTACTCCGGAATGCGTGAGCCGATCACCACCGACATCAACGATCAGCACACGGTCGCAGTCGTCTCGATCCCGGTTCCGGGTGGAGCGACGGACGACGCGGCCAAGGCCTCGGTGGCGTCGCTGCGCGACGAGGTGCTGCCGACGACGATCGGCAGCTTCGGCGACAACGTCGAGTACGGCGTGACGGGGTGGACGGCGCAGTCGGTGGACTTCAGCAACCTGATGCGCTCCAAGGCACCGCTCGTCTTCGGGTTCGTGCTCGTCTTCGCGTTCATTCTGCTGTTGTTGACCTTCCGGTCGATCGTGATCCCGATCAAGGCGATCGTTCTGAACCTGCTGTCGGTGGCGGCCGCCTACGGCATCCTCGTTCTCGTCTTCCAGGGCGGCGTTGGGAAGGACATCCTCGGCTTCACCTACGAGGACGGTGTGGTCGCGTTTCTCCCGATCTTCCTGTTCGTGATCCTCTTCGGCCTCTCGATGGACTATCACGTTTTCATCCTGACCCGGGTCCGCGAGAGCTATGACAGCGGGATGCCGACCGAGCAGGCCGTCGCCCACGGGATCAAGGCGACCGCGGGTGTGGTTACGAGTGCTGCGATCGTGATGGTCTTCGTCTTCTCCATCTTCGGCACGCTCTCGATCTTGTTCCTGAAGGAGTTCGGGGTCGGGCTCGCGGCGGCGATCCTGATCGACGCGACGATCGTCCGCGCCGTCCTCCTGCCGGCGACCATGAAGTTGCTCGGCGACTGGAACTGGTACCTGCCGAGCTGGCTCGGGTGGCTCCCGAAGATTGGATATGAGGAGGCGGTGCCCGAAGCACCGGCGATGACGCCGACGACATAGGAGGACGCTCAGCGCGAGCTCGTCAACGCGCGAACCGCGTCGGCGAGCTCTGCGCAGGCGGCGTCGGCCACGAACACGGTCCACGGATGGGGTTCGCTGCCGCCTGTGTAGGCGACGACCCGCTTTCCAGCCGCGTGCGCGTACCACGCCTCCATGGCTGTGCCTTCGTCCGGCACGCTGAAGTCGGCGAGCACGGCGTCGCAGTCGCGAATATCCTCGAGGTCGCCTTCGACGATTTCGGCTTCGTGGCCTTTGGTTCGTCCGCGGAAGTCGCGGCGGAATGGATCGACGGGCTCCCAGCCGGCCTCACGAACGAGAGTCTCGGCGCGTCGGCGGTAGTCGTCGGCTTGCGGCGGCCCGGCGAGGTACACGCGCATCGGGCCTACAGTACGTGCATGGAAACCGAGCGCCGCTCGACCGAGTTCGTCGCCCTCGGGCATGCCGGCTCGGAGCACTATGCCGGGCTCGAGAGCTTCCCGAATCCCGGGGTTTCGCGGGTCGAGATGACGAGCGACGAGCTGACCGCGCTCTGCCCGGTGACCGGGCAGCCCGACCTCTACACCGTCACGATCGACTACCAGCCTCGCGAGCTCTGTCTGGAATCGAAGTCCCTGAAGCTCTACCTGAGCGGCTACAGGGACCAGGGGCACTTCTGCGAAGCGCTCGCCGTCCAGATCCGAGACGACGTGGCCGAGGCGCTCGAGCTTCCGGCGGACCGGGTCTTCGTGAAGCTGACACAGAAGGCTCGCGGCGGCATCACGATCACAGCGTCGTCCTGAGAACGGGTGGGCCGCCCGCGAGGGCGGCCCACAGCATTTCGCTCAGTGATGGCCGGCGAGGCCCCCGGCGATCGCGTCGATCAGATCACCGTCGGCCGTGTCGCCGCTCAGCTCCCAGAACATGATTCCGCCGAGCCCGTGCCTGCGCACGTACTGCGACTTGAGCTCCATGACCGCCGGGTCGTCATATGTCCAGAACGTCGTTCCGTCGTACAGCCACGCCGCGTCGGCGCGGTGGTCCCAGTAGCGCGTGAAGCCGGGCAGCCCGGAGACGACCTTGTAGTCGTTCACGCCGGCCTCCCACATACCGGGAGCCGGGCCGCTGGACGATTGATACAGGCCGTTCGACGCCGAGCCGACTCCGGTCCAGCCGCGCGAGTAGAACGGGACGCCGACAACCAGGTCTTCTGCTGGTGCACCGCGCTTCAGGTACGCCTTCACGGTCTTGTCGACCGAGTAGCGCGGGCTCGCCGGGTCCTTGCTCGACGTGAAGAGGTTCGACTGATGGTTGGTCGTCGCCTCCCACGTGCCGTGGAGGTCGTAGCCCTGCACGGTCCCGAAGTCGAGGGAGTCGAAGATCTCGTCCGCTTCGAAGCCGGCATCGATCTTCCCGGAGTCCGCAGGGAGGAACGCCGAGAGCACGTAGTGCTTGTCCGTCGTCTTCCCGTAGTCGTCCAGCTGCCTCCGGAACTCCCGCGCGAGCTTCGTGAAGTTCTGCTTGTCCTCCGGGCGGATGATGTTGCCGGCGTTCCCTTCGGAGCCCGGCCACTCCCAGTCGAGGTCGACGCCGTCGAAGACTCCGGCGGCTGCCCCGGGGCCTCCCATCCCGCCCCAGCCGGGGTCCGGGATGTTGCCCTTGATGAAGAGGTCGATGCAGGACGAGACGAACCGCTCCCGCGAGGCCTTCGTCAGGGCGGCGTCCGAGAAGTACTTGGAGAACGTCCATCCGCCGAGGGAGATCGACACCTTGAGGTTCGGATGGAGCGCCTTCAGCGCTTGGAGCTGCTGGAAGTTTCCGAGGATCGGCGCCGGCCAGTTCACGGCTTTCTCGTCGACCGACTCTTCGGCCGAAACGGGCCGCTGATAGTCGGCCCATTCGTCGGCGAGCTTGCAGACGACGCCCGGGTCGGTCGGGCTCGCGGGCTCGACCTTCGCGAAGGCGTAGTTGATCACGGTCAGCGTGTCTGCCGATCCGCTCGTCTCGACGTTCTTGACGAAGTAGCTGCGGCCGTAGATGCCCCATTCGATGAAGTAGCCGACCACTTCCGCCTTCGAGTGGTGCCTTCGGCTGCGATCGGCGGCCGCCAGTGGGACAGTCGAGGTCGCGGCGACCGCAGCAACGAGCGTCAGGACGAGCCCGACGCGTCTGAGTCTCTTCATCGTCTTCCTCCTCCGAGTGACGGCTAGCAGTGGTCAAGACCACTGCTGAAACGCCAGC
>Ga0081455_10007027_pt1 | contig 11954 bp, 12 predicted proteins | sample TabmetS3T2R1_FD_70207 | JGI IMG/M metagenome (GOLD analysis project Ga0081455, IMG submission 70207) | Tabebuia heterophylla rhizosphere microbial communities from the University of Puerto Rico - S3T2R1 | ecosystem: Host-associated > Plants > Roots > Rhizosphere ...
GGCGGCGAGCGGCTCGAGCCGGTGCTCGATCGCCTGCGGCACGACGGGTTCACCTCGGGCGAGGTCGCCCTGCTCGAACGCGCCGCGCGGGAGCTCGCCCGCGTCGACGAGCTCTTCCGCCCCTACGTCGGGCCGCAGCTCGCCGACCGACTCCAACGGGAGCCCGCCATGGCCGAGCTCGGGGCCCGGGAGGCCGAGGTGTCGGTCCTGTTCGCCGACCTGGCCGGCTTCACGAGGTTCTCCGACGACCGGTCGCCGATGGAGGTCGTCGAGATGCTGAACACCTACTGGGCCGGCGCCGTCCCCACCGTCACCGAACGCGGGGGCGGGCTGATCGAGCGCTTCGCCGGCGACGCGATCCTGGTCGTGTTCAACGCGCTGGACGACCTGCCCGATCACGCCTTGCACGCCGTCCGGGCGGCGGTCGAGATGCAGCTGGGCGCCGAGGAGACCGCCCGCGAGCACGCGGACTGGCCCCGCTTCCGCATCGGCGTGAACACCGGCCCGGCCGCGCTCGCCACGGTCGGCGCCGGACAGCAGCGGAGCTTCACGGCGATCGGCGACACGACCAACGTCGCGGCCCGCCTGCAGGCCGCCGCCGAGCCCGGCCGGGTGCTGATCGGCGAGGTCACGTACGAGGCCGTTCGGGGCGAGTTCCCGGCCGAGCCGTACGGCGAGCTCGACCTCAAGGGCAAGCCGCGGCCGGTCCCCGTGTACGAGGTCTTCGCCGCCGCCGATCGCGGCTGAGGGCCGGGATCAGCCCTCGTCGAGGACGAGCCTGAACACCTGGCCGGCGAGCGAGCAGACGTACAGCTCGCCCGCGGCGTCCTCGCCGAACGAGGCCAGCCCGTCCACGTGCGGGCCGAGCAGCCGATGGCCCGTCGCCCCGCCGTCACGCGGGACGAACGCCTCCAGCGAGCCGCGGCAGTAGTCGCCGAAGACGTAGGCGCCGACGAGCTCGGGGATCGCGCTCCCGCGGTACACGTAGCCGCCGGTGACGGAGCAGTTCGCGTCGGCGCTCGGGTACTCGTAGACCGGCATCGTCAGGCCTGCCTGGCTCCCGCCCACGAAGGGCCGGCTCCCCTCGAACAGGTTCCAGCCGTAGTTCAGGCCGCCTCCGGAACCGGCGGGGTCGACGTCGACCTCCTCGACCGTGCTCTGGCCGACGTCGCCGATCCACAGGTCGCCCGTCTCGCGATCGAACGAGAAGCGCCACGGGTTCCGGAGCCCGTAGTCCCAGATCTCCGGCCGCGCGTCCGGCGTGCCGACGAAGGGGTTGTCGGACGGGATGCCGTACGGGCGACCCCGTGACGGCCGGGGCGAGATGCGCAGGATCTTGCCGAGCGGCGTCGAAAGCGACTGGCTGTTGGAGAAGGGGTCGCCGCCCCCGCCGCCGTCGCCGAACGCGACGTACAGGTAGCCGTCCGGCCCGAACGCGAGCGCGCCGCCGTTGTGGTTCGAGAACGGCTGCGCGACGAACAGGACGTTGCGTCGCGACGCGGGGTCGGCGCCGTCCTGGTCGAACGCGAACTCCGTCACCCGCGTGTCGCCGTTCGTGTCGGTGAAGTTCACGTACAGGAAGCGGCCGTTCGGCGAGAACGCGAGCCCGAGCAGGCCCTGTTCGGACCCGAGCGAGACCTGCCCGACCAGGTTCAGGACCGTCCGGGGTTCGGCGCCGTCCTCGAGCGCGACCACGCGGCCGACCTTCTCGGCCACGTACAGGGCCGGGTCGTCCGGCCGAACGGCGATCGCGAGCGGCTGCTCGAGCGTCGCCACCTCCTCGAGCTTCACGCGCGCCCGGGCGAGGTCGCCCGCCGGCGACAGCGCGCCCGAACCGACCGTGGTCGAGCTCGCCGCCTGGCTCGTGGGGGGCGGCGGCGTCGGGCTCGTGACGGAAGCGGTCGTGAACGTCGCGCCGCTCGATGCGCACGACGCGCCGATCAGCGCGGCCACCGCGAGCGCGAGGCCGAGGGTTCCGAACGCGGAACGGGAGGGCCGGGCGGCCCTCCCGCCGACACGCAACGTCACGGACCCAGCGTAGCCGTCCGCGTCCCTACGGTTCGGTGCGCCCATCACCCTCCCTACGCGCGCGGGCGGACGATGGGTTCCCGCACCTGGGAGGATGCAGCCATGGCGGTTCCCTCGACGATGCTCGCCCTCGGGACCAAGGCCCCCGAGTTCGAGCTGCCCGACGTCACCACCGGCCGGATCGTGAGCCTGTCGGACTTCGCGGACCGCAAGGCGGTGCTGGTCATGTTCATCTGCCGGCACTGCCCGTACGTTCGGCACGTCCGCGAGGAGCTCGCGCGGCTGGGCCGGGACTTCGCCGGCTCGGAGCTCGCGATCGTGGCGATCGGCTCGAACGACGTCGACGAGTACCCGGAGGACCGGCCCGAGAGCCTCGCCGAGGAGGCGCGGGAGGCCGGCTACGTGTTCCCATACCTGTTCGACGAGAGCCAGGAGGTCGCCAAGGCCTACACGGCCGCGTGCACGCCGGACTTCTTCCTGTTCGACGAGGACCGGGCGCTCGTCTACCGCGGGCAGCTGGACGACAGCCGGCCGAGCAACGGCCTGCCGGTCACGGGCAAGGACCTGCGCGCGGCGATCGACGCGGTCCTGTCGGGCGCGCCCGTGTCCGAGGACCAGCGGGCGAGCATCGGCTGCAGCATCAAGTGGCACGCGGGCAACGAGCCCGCGTACGCCTAGCGGCTCACCTGATCGGGTTCGGCGGCCGGCTCCGGTTCGGGCGGCGCCGGCAGATCGCTCCGGGGAAGCTCCAGCCGGACGATCGCGCCGCCGCCCGGCGCGTTCTCGGCCACGGCGCGGCCGCCGTGGGCCTCGGCGACCTGCCGCACGATCGCGAGCCCGAGCCCGCTGCCCGGCATCCCGCGGGCGGCCGTCGCCCGGTAGAACCGCTCGAACACGTACGGGAGATCCTGCTCGTCGAACCCGGGACCGCGATCGCGAACCGCGACCGAGGCGTCGACCACCGTCACGTCGATCTCCGATCCCGGCGGGCTCCACTTCGCCGCGTTGTCGAGCATGTTCCGGACGGCCCGCGAGATCCGGACCGCGTCGCCGTTCACCACGGTCGGACGAAGGTCCACGTGCACGGTGAACGCCGGCGCCGTGCGCTCGAACCGGGCGACGTCCTCGCGCACCACCTCGTCGAGCCGGACGTCGGCGAACGCGACCGGCTGCTCCGAACCGCGCGCGAGCTCGACCACGTCGTTCACGATCGTCGTCAGCTCCTCCAGCTGCGCCCGGACGTCGGCCAGCAGCTCCTCTCGCTCCCGCGGATCGGTCAGCCGCCCGCTCGCCAGCAGGTCGATGTTCGCCCGCACGCTCGTGAGCGGCGTCCGCAGCTCGTGCGACGCGTCGGCCACCAGCCGGCGCTGCGCCGCGACCGAGCCCTCGAGCGCGGCCATCATCGCGTTGAAGCGCGACGCCAGGCGTCCGATCTCGTCCTCGGTGCCCGGCTCGTCGATCCGCAGCGAGAGGTCGCCGGTCTCGGTCACGCGTTCGGCCGCGTCCGAGAGGCGGGCGACCGGGGCCGCCGCCGTCCGCGTCACCAGCAGGCCGAGCCCGACGGCGAGCGCCACGCCCCCGACGAAGACGAAGACCATCATCAGCGCGAGCGTGCCGAGGGTCTCCTCCACGTCGTCCAGCGGGCGTGCCAGCATCACGGTGAACCCCTGTCCGGCGGGGACGGCGAGCACCCGGTAGTGCGCGCCGGCGCGGCTCTCGGTGTCGCGCAGGACGGGTACGCCCGAGACCACGGGATCGAGCGCGGGCGCGTTGGGGGCCTTGATGACGGCGCCGCCGGGCGTGACCACCTGCAGGACGAAGGTCTGCTCGCCCGGTTCGACCCGGACCGGCGGCAGCTGCCCGCCGACGACCGGGATCGTGAGGTTCTGAAGGAACCGGACTCGGGCCGTGAGCGACTCGTCGATCTGCGACCGGAGCTGGGAGCGGATGAAGAACCACGTCACGATCGACGCGGTCGCCACCGCGATCGCGACCGCGGCGGCGGAGGCCAGCGTCAGGCGCTTCCGGAACGTCACGGCGGCTCGGCTTCCTTCAGCACGTAGCCGACGCCGCGGACCGTCTGGATCAGCCGCGGCTCGCCGTCGGTCTCGGTCTTGCGTCGCAGGTACCCGACGTACACCTCCAGGGTGTTGGAGGTGGGGCCGAAGTCGTATCCCCACACGCGGTCGAAGATCACCTCGCGCGTCAGCACGCGGCGGGGGTTCAGCAGGAACAGCTCGAGCAGGTTGTATTCGGTGCGCGAGAGCTCGATCGGCCGGCCCGCGCGGCGCACCTCCATCGACACCGGGTCGAGCTCCAGATCGGCGAACCGCAGCGGCTCGTCGCCGGCCGCGCCGCTGCGCCGCAGGAGCGCGCGGATGCGCGCCAGCAGCTCCTCGAGCGCGAACGGCTTGACCACGTAGTCGTCGGCGCCGGCGTCCAGCCCCTCGACGCGGTCCCCGACGGCGTCCCGGGCGGTGAGCATGAGCACGGGGGTCCGGTCGCCGAGCTCACGGAGCCGGCGGCACGCCTCGAACCCGTCCATCACGGGCATCAGCACGTCGAGCAGCACGAGCTCGGGATGCTGCTGCGCGATCGCGTCGAGAGCCTGCCGGCCGTCGGCCGCCGTGGCGACCGTGTAGTGCTGCGCCTTCAGGGCGCGCTCGAGCGCGTCCCGAACGGCCGGCTCGTCGTCCACGACCAGGATCGTGCCCACCGGGCAAGTGTGCCCGAACCCGCTGAGAGCCGGGTGAGAGACGACGATCCCCGGCGCAGGGAGGGGGCGCCGGGGACCGCCTCGGAGCCGCTCGCTGAGAGGGGGCGGACGAGAGCTCCGAACCGGCTCATCGTGCGGCGCGGACATGAGGGGACGCTGAGCGCCACCTGAAGGCTCGCGATGAGGTGTTGCGCCGGCGTTCGAGCGGGGCGGAGCATGGGGCGGTGATCGCGCTCGGCTGGTACGAGGTCATCAAGTTCTTCCACGTCCTGCTCGCGATCGTGGCCGTCGGGTTCAACGCCACGTACGGGGTCTGGCTCGCGAGGGCGGCGCGCGAACCCGAACATCAGCGCTTCACGCTCCGGGGCGTGCAGGTCCTGGACGACCGGTTCGCGAACCCCGCCTACGCGCTGCTGCTCGTGACCGGCCTGCTGATGGTGTGGGTGGGCGACCTCGACCTCGCCCAGTTCTGGATCATCACGGCCCTGATCCTGTACGCGGTCGCGGTGGGCCTGGGCCTGTTCGTGTACACGCCCTTGCTCCGGAGGCAGATCGCCGTCCTGGAGTCGGGCGGGGCGGCCTCGGCCGAGTTCCGAACGCTCGCCGTCCGCGGCAGGACGATCGGCATCGTGCTCGCGGTGGACGTCATCGTGATCGTCTTCCTGATGGTGACCAAGCCGACCCTGTGACGCCGCCGGGTGGACGCCGACCGCGTCCATGCCGGAGCATCCGACCCGATGGGGCGCCCACGACGGATCCCGCCGGCCGCCTGAACGGCCGGATTCGCCCCGCCCGGGTCTGGGTAATCACCGGAACAGGCCAACGGACAGGGAGGTCGTCATGAGCATGAGCAGTGCGATCAAGGGGTACGGCAGCGCGGCGCGCTTCCGCGCCGAGTCGATGGGCCACAAGGCCAAGGACCGGGTGCTCGAGAAGCGGCTGGACCGCGCGACCACCGAGTCTGAGCGCCTGCGCTTCGAGAACGACATGCTCCGGGACGAGGTCATGGAGGCTCGGTCCGAGCACCGGCGGATCCTCGACCTGCTCGAGGATCGTCTCCCCGACGAGCACGACGAGGGCCACCACTCCCACAAGGGCCGCTGGTTGCTCTTCCTGCTGGCGCTGGGCGGCGGGGCCTACGCGCTGTTCCGTCAGATGCGCCCGGCCGACGAGTGGAACACCGGGCACACGGGGGCGACGGCCTAGCAACCTCCCGGCCGCCGCGGGGACCGCGCTACAGTCCCTGGGTGGCGTTCGCCCCGAACGATCTCGGCTTCATCGCGGACCCGTACCCGGCCTACGCCGAGCTGCGGGAGGCCGAACCCGTCCGCCACGACGAATGGACCGACCACTGGTTGATCTCGCGGTACGGCGACGTCAACGCGCTCCTTCGTGACCGGCGGTTCGGCCGCACGTACCTGCACACCGCGACGCACGCCGACATGGGTCACCCCGATCCGCCGGCGTGGCACGCGCCGTTCTGGGACCTGATCAACGCGGGCATCCTCGACATGGAGCCGCCGAACCACACCCGGGTGCGCAAGCTGGTCTCGAAGGCGTTCACGCCGAGGTTCGTCGAGCGCCTGCGCCCACGCGTGCAGCGGATCATGGACGAGCTCGTCGACCGCGTGGACGGCGCGGGCGAGTTCGACCTGATGCAGGTGGCCGAGCCGCTCCCGGTCACGGTGATCGCGGAGATGCTCGGCGTGCCGCCGTCGGACCAGCACCACCTCCGGCCGTGGTCGGCCGACATCTGCAAGATGTACGAGCTCAACCCGTCCGAGGACATGCAGCGCGACGCCGTCCGGGCGAGCACCGAGTTCTCCGAGTACCTGCGCGGGCTCGCGCGCGCGCGGAGGCAGGGTCCCGGCGAGGACCTGATCTCGCAGCTCGCGATCGTCGCGGACGCGGGCGAGACGCTCACCGAGGACGAGCTGGTCGGCACCTGCGTCCTGCTCCTGAACGCGGGCCACGAGGCGACCGTGAACTCGACGCTGCTCGGCTGGTGGTCGCTGTTCCGCAACCCGGACCAGCTGAAGCAGCTCCGCGCCGACCGCTCGATCCTGCCGAGCGCGATCGAGGAGCTCCTGCGGTTCGACACCCCGCTGCAGATGTTCGAGCGCTGGGTGCTCGAGCCCTTCGAGATCCACGGGGTCGAGATCCCCCGCGGCGCCGAGCTCGGGCTGCTGTTCGGCTCGGCCAACCGCGACCCGTCGGTGTTCGAACGCCCGGACGAGCTCGACCTCTCGCGCGAGCCGAACCCGCATCTCACGTTCGGCGCGGGCATCCACTTCTGCCTGGGGGCGCCGCTCGGCCGGCAGGAGCTGCAGGTCTCGTTCACCACGCTGATGGATCGCTTCCCGAACCTCGAGCCCGTCGAGGAGCCCCGGTGGAAGCCGAACTACATCATCCGCGGCCTCGAGGGCCTGCGCGTTCGCCCCTGAGCGTCGAGGGGCCTGCCCCGATGCCGAGGGGAGCCACACGAGGAACGCCCCGTGGCTATCCTCGACCCGATGCCCCTGTACACGCTCGTCGAACCCACCGATCCCCTCGTCGAGCCGGTGATCGTCGCGGCGTTCGACGGCTGGATCGACGCGGCCGGCGCCTCCACCGCCGCGGCCGAACGCGTGGCCGACGGCGCGGACCCGATCGCGAGCTTCGACGCCGACGTCCTGTTCGACTTCCGCTCGCGCAGGCCGGTCCTGGACGTTCAGGACGGCCGCCTCGCGAACCTGACCTGGCCCGAGCTCGTCCTGCGGCGCTCCCGCACCGATCGGCGCGACGTCCTCGTGCTGACCGGCGCCGAGCCGGACTTCCGGTGGCAGGAGCTCGGCCGCGACCTGATCGACCTGTCCAAGCGCCTCGGCGTGACGCAGTGGGTGAGCCTCGGCTCGATCCCGACGGCGGTCCCCCACACGCGGCCCGTGCCGGTGCTCGCCACGGCCTCGGCGGAGGGCCTGCTCGCCGACGACGAACAGGTGGGGCCCGCCGGCCTGCTCCGGGTCCCGTCGGCGGCGCTGTCGACCCTGGAGATGGCCGTCGCCGACGCCGGCATCCCGGCCGTGGGGTTCTACGCGCAGGTGCCGCACTACGTCGGCGGTCCGTACGCGGCGGCCTCGATCGCGATCCTGGAGCATCTCGGCCGGCACCTGGAGGTCGAGCCGCCGCTCGGCGATCTCCCGGACGACGCGATGGCGCAGCGCGAACGCCTGGACCAGATCGTCCAGGCCGACGACGACTCGCGAACCTACGTCGAACGTCTCGAGTCGGTGGTCGACAACCAGGAGGTGCCGACGGGCGACGAGCTCGTCGGCGAGATCGAGCGCTTCCTGCAGGAGCGCGGCGACGGCGGGACCACGCCGCCGGGCATGCGCTAGGCCGCCCTCTCCGCCGTCTCGGATCTCGGGCCGCCCTCGGTCCCGTGCGCTTTCCTCACTAGGACCTTTGCCCGCTCGACAACGTCGCCGAGAGCTTCGACGAATACAGCATGTTCATCAGCGGGCCGCTCGGGGTCCCGCTCTCGATCGAATCCGGAGAGCAGTTGCAGGAGACCTACTTCTACACGTTCCAGTACCCGGTGCCGGTCGACGGCATCTCGATCTTCTGTGAGAACGAGAGCGACGACTGCTTCGTCGACGTGACGCTCACGGGGTTCCTCGTCGAGGGCTAGGACGCCGGGACGTAACCGGCAAGGCCCAGGTCGCCGGCGGGTAGCATCTCGGCATGTCCGAGCGGACCGTGGATCAGGCCGACCCGGCGGGCCCCCCCTCCGAACGCACGCGCGTCCGCCGCCTGCCCGAGCGCGGCGTGTACGACCGCGAGACGATCGACGCGATCCTGGACGAGGCGCTGATCTGCCACCTGGCGTGGGTCCAGGACGGCGAGCCCCGCGTGATCCCGACGATCCACGCGCGTTCGGGCGACACGCTCTACATCCACGGCTCGAACGCCAGCCGGACGCTGCGCGGCACCAAGGGCGGCGCGTCCGTCGCGGCCGAGGTGACGCTCCTCGACGGGCTGGTCCTCGCCCGCAGCGCGTTCCACCACTCGATGAACTACCGCTCGGTGGTCGTCTACGGGCACGCGCGAGAGGTGACCGACCCCGACGAGAAGTTCGCCGCGCAGCGCGCGCTCGTCGAGCACGTCGCTCGCGGCCGGGCCGACGACGCCCGCCTGCCGAACCAACGCGAGCTCGACCAGACCACGATCCTGGCGGTCCCGATCGAGGAGGCATCGGCCAAGATCCGCACCGGGCCGCCGAAGGACGACGAGGAGGACATGGACCTGCCCATCTGGGCCGGCGTCCTGCCGATCCGAACGATCCCGGGCGAGCCCGAGCCCGATCCCCTGCTCCCGGAGGGCGTCGAGCAGCCCGGCTACGTGACCGACTACCGGCGATAACGGGGCGTCGGACCCCGACCGTACGCTGAAGGCGATGGGCGGCCCCCGACCCACGCTTCGAGAGAACCTGCGCGCGCTCCCACCCGCGGCGTGGGTGCTGTTCGCCGGCACCTTCGTGAACCGGCTCGGCACGTTCGTGCTGCCGTTCATCACGCTGTACCTGACCTCGCAGCGCTACTCGATCCCCCAGGCCGGCGTCGCGGTGGCGATGTACGGGATCGGCGGGTTCGGCGCGCAGATCGTCGGCGGCCTGCTCACCGATCGCATCGGCCGGCGGAACGCGATCGGGTTCTCGATGCTCGGCGCGGCGGCGCTGACGCTCGTGCTGTGGCAGGCGACGACGCTGGTCGTGATCTATCCGGTGATGCTGCTGCTCGCGTTCGTGGCCGAGCTGCATCGCCCGGCCGGCCAGGCGCTCATCACCGACCTGGTGCCCAGCGAGGGGCGCGTCGCCGCGTTCGCGACGTATCGGCTCGCCGTCAACATCGGGTGGGCGTGCGGGCTCGCGCTCGGCGGGCTGCTCGCCGACCGCTCGTACGGCTACCTGTTCATCGGCGACGCCGCCACGTCGGCCGCCTTCGGCGTGATCTCGCTGATGGCGCTGCCGCACGGGAGGCGATCCTCCCGGCACGAGGAACGCCACCTGTCGGGCGCGACCCGCTCGATCCTCGCCGACCGGGGGTTCCTCCTGTTCCTCGGATCGATCCTGATCGGCGGGTCGATCTACATGCAGAACGTCTCGACCTTCGCCCTGCACGTGCGCGAGGCCGGCTACTCGAACGCGGTCTACGGCGCCCTGCAGGCGCTGAACGGAGCGATCGTCGTGTTCCTCGAGCTCCCGATCGCGGCGTGGACGGGACGCCGCTCGCGAACGCACATGGTCGCCCTCGGCGGCGTCCTGATCGGGGCGGCGTTCTCGTCGCTCTCCGTCGCGACGGCCGTCTGGGCGCTGGTCGCGATGGTGTTCGTCTGGACGCTCGGCGAGATCGTGTCCTCACCCCCGGCGAGCGCGTTCGTCGCGGACCGCGCGCCCGACCACGCACGGGGCCGGTATCAGGCCTCGCTCGGGATGATGTTCGCGCTCGGGGGCGTGATCGGCCCGGTCCTGGGCACGATCGTCTACGCCCACAGCCCGACCGCGCTCTGGATCGGCTGCGGCGTGGCCGGCCTGATCTCGGGCGTGCTCGCCCTGGCGGCCGGCCGCTACCCGGCGCCGGCCTTCCCCGCCGCCCTGGGCGACCGTGTTGACGCTCCCGGGACGTAGCGGGTAGATATATCGGAGCGATATACTTCCCCGATATATCGGCCCGCTCGTTCTGAGGCCGGAGGACCCGGCCGGGGCCACGAAAGGACACGGATGCTGGAGCTCGCGATCCTCGGACTGCTCAAGGAGCGGTCCATGCACGGCTACCAGCTGTCGAAGCGCCTGACCGACTCGCTCGGGGGCTTCTGGCGCGTCTCGTACGGGTCGCTGTACCCGTCGCTCAAGCGCCTGGAGCGTCAGGGGGCGGTCGAGCAGATCTTCGACAGCCAGGAGGTCGGCCGTCGCAAGAACGTCTACCGGATCACCGAGAGCGGTGAGCGGCTGTTCCAGGAGCTGCTCGAGGAGGCCGGGCCGGAGTCCTCGGGCGAGGACAACCGGTTCCGCGTTCGGATGGCGTTCTTCAAGTACCTGTCGCCCGAGACGCGGATCCGCCTGCTCGAGCGGCGCCGGGCGTTCCTCGAGGAGCGCCTGTCGACGATCCAGACTTCGCTCGCGTCCACGAGCGGCGACACCTACACGGTGTCGCTGATGCAGCACGGCCGCGAGACGACCGAGCAGGACATCGCATGGCTGAACGGACTCATCGCGGCCGAGCGCAACTCGGCCGAACGCCGCACCACCGAACCCAAGAGGGGGGCTTCGAAGCGACGGGCGACGAGCCGGACGCTTCGCCGAAAGGAGCGCGCAACATGAGCAAGGTTCGACTCGCGATCGTCGGCGTGGGCAACTGCGCGTCGTCACTCGTCCAGGGGCTCGAGTACTACAAGGACGCCGATCCCGGCGAGACCGTCCCGGGGCTGATGCACGTGGACCTCGGCGGCTACCACGTTCGGGACGTCGAGATCGTCGCGGCGTTCGACGTCGACGGGAAGAAGGTCGGCACCGACGTGGCCGAGGCCATCGTCTCCGAGCCGAACAACACGATCCGGTTCGCCGAGGTGCCGCTCACCGGCGTCACGGTGCAACGCGGGCCCACGTTCGACGGGCTCGGCCGCTATTACCGCGAGACGATCGTCGAGTCCGAGCTCCCGCCGGTCGACGTCGCGAGGGCGCTCCGCGAGGTGCAGGCCGACGTCGTGGTGTCGTACCTGCCGGTGGGGTCCGAGCAGGCGGCCAAGCACTACGCGCAGGCCGCGCTGGACGCGCACGTGGCGTTCGTGAACTGCCTGCCGGTGTTCATCGCCTCGGACCGGTCCTGGGCCTCGAAGTTCGTCGAGGCCGGCGTCCCGATCGTGGGCGACGACATCAAGAGCCAGGTCGGCGCGACGATCGTGCACCGGGTGCTGACGAAGCTGTTCGAGGACCGCGGCGTCAAGCTGAACCGGACCTACCAGCTGAACTTCGGCGGCAACATGGACTTCATGAACATGCTCGAGCGCGAGCGGCTGACGTCCAAGAAGGTCTCGAAGACGCAGTCGGTCCAGTCGCAGATGCGAAAGAAGCTCGACAAGCAGGACATCCACATCGGGCCGAGCGACCACGTGCCGTGGCTCGAGGACCGCAAGTGGGCGCAGATCCGGCTCGAGGGGCAAGCGTTCGGCGACG
>Ga0081455_10007028_pt1 | contig 11954 bp, 10 predicted proteins | sample TabmetS3T2R1_FD_70207 | JGI IMG/M metagenome (GOLD analysis project Ga0081455, IMG submission 70207) | Tabebuia heterophylla rhizosphere microbial communities from the University of Puerto Rico - S3T2R1 | ecosystem: Host-associated > Plants > Roots > Rhizosphere ...
GAGCCACCGGCGGCGCCGCCGATCGAGGGGCTGGAGCTCGCCCGCCGCATGGGCGACGTCGCTCCCCGGTTCGCCGCCGAGCTCGCTGGGGAGAGCGTCGGGCTCTTCGACGTGGGCTCCGACGTCACCGCCGGCGGGTTGCTCCCGGCGCTCGCTGGCTGGGCGGAGCCCTGGAACCTGTGGGTCGACGAGCGCCATCGGGCGCAGGGCGTCGGTTCGTGGCTGGTCCGCTCGGCGGTGCCATACCTGCGGCTGGGCGGCTGCGATCGGATGCTCGTGACCGTGGCCGTCGACGGCGAGCGCGCCGGCGCCGGGCGCTTCTACGAGCGGCTGGGCCTGGTGCGCCTCGCCCGGCTCGACCGGGCCTGGACCGCCGCCGGCCAGAGCGAGCCGAGGTCGCCCTGACGTCTATCCCGGCTGCACCTCGCCGATGTCCTCGTGCCAGAGCCCCGGCTCGGCGGCGATGAACTCGCGCATGAGCTGGCGGCACTCCGCCGAGTCGAGCACGACCAGCTCGACGCCCTGCTGGCGCAGCAGGCCCTCGGCGCCGAGGAAGGTGGCGTTCTCGCCGATGACCACGCGCGGGATGCCGTAGAGCAGGATCGTGCCCGCGCACATGAAGCACGGCGACAGCGTCGTGAACATGGTGGACCGCCGGTAGGTGGCCGCCGGCAGCCGCCCGGCGTCCTCGATCGCGTCGGTCTCGCCGTGGCGGATGGCGCTGCCGAGCTGGACCCGGCGATTGCGCCCGGCGCCCAGCACCCGCCCCTCGGCCACGAGAACCGCGCCGATCGGGATGCCGCCCTCGGCCCGGCCGATCCGCGCCTGTTCGACCGCCAGGGCCAGCCAGCGCTCGTCGTCGTTCACCGGTCGCCACCCTAGGGGTGCGCCGCCGAGCACCGGCGGAACGGCGCCTGGGGCCCAGGGTACATATCTTTTATATGAAGGGCTCCGGGCGGTATGATGGCCCGGTCGATCCACGCTTCGAGGGGGCCATGATGTCGCTGGTCATCGATGCCGACGGCCACGTCGAGGAGAACCTGGCCGAGCTCGTGGGCGCGATCCCGGCGGCCATGCAGCCCAACGCCATGCGGTTCGTGTCCGTGGCCGGCGGCCACGTCACCTACGAGATCGAGGGGCGGCTCTGGCGGTCGAAGTACCCGTACCCGGGCGGCCTGCAGAACCACGTGTCGGCCGGGGGCGAGCGTCGCGAGGGCGGCCGCGATCCCAAGATTCGGCTGCAGGTCCTCGAGGACGAGGGCATCGACGCCGCCGTGCTCTATCCGAGCGTCGGGATGATGTTCGGGCTCCTCGAGAACCCCGACATCGCCGCCGCGCTGTGCGCGGCCTACAACGACTGGCTCGCCGGCTACTGCTCCACCGATCCCGTGCGCCTCGTCGGCGTGGCGCTGCTGCCGCAGCAGGATCCCGGCCTGGCCGCCGCCGAGCTGGAACGGGCCGTCGAGGGGCACGGCTTCGTCGGCGGCGTCATCCGGCCCAACAAGGTCGGGGGCCGCACGGTCGACCATCCGGACTTCGACCGGCTCTGGGAGACCGCGCAGCGGCTCGACGTCCCCGTCGGGCTCCACGAGGCCTACCTGTCGGGCATCGACACGGTCGGCGTCGACCGCATGCCGAGCTACGCCGGCTGCCACGTGATCAGCCACGTCTTCGAGCAGATGACGGGCATGCTGGTCACGACCCTCGCCGGCGTCTTCCAGCGGTTCCCCGCCCTGCGGGTCGGCTTCCTGGAGGCCGGCTGCGGCTGGGCGCCGACGTGGGTCGACCGCATCGAGGAGCACTTCGAGCTCGCACCCGAGGACTTCGGTGGCGGCGACCCCAAGGGGACGATCAACACCCGGTCGTGGCTCACGTTCGAGGTCGAGGAGCCCGGCCTCGAGGCGGCGCTGGGGCTGGGCTGGGCCGACAACGTGATGTTCGCGTCCGACTACCCGCACCACGACGCCGTGTACCCGGGGGCGGTGAAGCACGTCCGGGAGCGGGGGCTGGCCGAGGACCTCGAGCGCAGGATCCTCGGCGAGAACGCACTGCGGTACTACGGCCCGCGGCTCCAGAAGATCCTCGACCGGAGGTGAGCGACATGACCACAGTCGAGAGCGGCAAGCCCACGCCGATGAGGGCCATGAAGGTCACCAAGGCCTACGCGCCGGCCCTGCCCGAGCTGGCGCCGGCCCAGGAGCTCGCCCTGCTGGCGCGCTGCCTGTTCTCGGAGGGCTACAACGACCACCTCGCCGGGCACATCACGTACAAGCAGCCGGACGGCACGTTCCTGGTCAATCCGTTCGGCCTGACGTGGGACGAGCTCCGGGCGAGCGACGTGATGCGCATGGACGCCGACGGCAAGGAGCTCGACGGCCCCTGGACGATCACGCCGGCGATCACGCTCCACGTCGAGCTGCACAAGGCCCGTCACGACGTGGGGGTGGCCATCCACAACCACTCCCGCTGGGGCACGATCTGGGCCGACATCGGGCGCGCCCCCGAGGTCTACGACCAGACCGGCGCCCTGTACCACGGCGAGGTCGCGGTCTACGACGAGTACTGGGGCGCCGTCGACGATCGCCGCAACGCCCAGGCGGCGGTCAAGGCGATGGGCGACGCCAACGTCGGGCTCCTGGCCAACCACGGCGTCCTGGTGCTGGCCAAGGACATCGAGCAGGCCTACCTGCGGGCCATGTCGTTCGAGTGGCGCTGCCGCCAGGCCTGGCACATCGCCGCCGCCGGCGGCGGCACCCCGATGAACCGCGACGCCGCCCGCAGCTACGGCGACTTCTTCAACACGCACCAGTTCACCGGACTGTTCGAGTCGATGGCGCGGCGCGAGCTGCGCCGAGACCCCACGATCCTGGACTGACGGACCGACGGGAGGGGGCTGCGCATGGACGGGAACGGTCGGGTCGCGCTGGTGACCGGGGGCGGGCGGGGGATCGGCCGGGCGATCTCGATGGGCCTGGCCGAGGACGGCTTCGACGTCGCCGTGAACTACCGCCGCGACAAGGACGCCGCCGACGAGACGGTGGCGCAGATCGCCCGGCTGGGCCGGCGGGCCGAGTCGTTCCCGGCGTCGGTCGACTCGCTCGAGGACACGCAGGCGATGGTGGACGCGGTCGTCGCCGGCTTCGGGCAGCTCGACGCCGTCGTCCACAACGCGGGCGTGACCAACCGCGGCCGGACCGTCGCCGACACCGAGCTGGCCGACCTCGAGCGGGTCATGGGCATCCACGCGTTCGGCGCCCACCACGTCTGCCAGCTCGCCGTGCCGCACCTGCGCTCGCGGCCGCGGGGCGACGTCGTGCTCATCTCCAGCCAGTCGACGCAGAGCTTCGACCCCAACTCCGCGCCCTACACGATGGCGAAGGCGGGCCTCGAGGCGCTGGCCTACACGCTGGCCCGCGAGGAGGCCCGCAACGGCATCCGCGTGAACGTCGTCGCCGGCGGCCTGGTCAACACCGAGATGGGGCGCCGCGTGGCCAAGGGCGCCCTCGGCGTCGACGACATCCACGACCTCGACCGCAACGTGCCGCTGGGGCGGGTGTGCGAGCCCGAGGACATCGCTTCGGTCGTGCGATTCCTGGTCTCGGACCGGTGCACGCTGGTGACCGGCCAGCGGATCGCGGTCGACGGCGGCGGCTTCGGCCGCTGAGGGTCGAGCGGATAGGCGCGCCTGCTTCCTGGGAGGAAAATGTCAACCGTGAACGAAATCCAGCCCGCCTCGCCGTTGGCCGTGTCGTCGTATCGCTACCCGGCCGGATGGTTCGTCGTGGCGTGGTCGTCGGACGTGGCGCCGGGCGACGTCAGGCGGCTCCATTACTTCGGCCGGGAGCTGGTCTGCTTCCGGACGGAGGGGGGCGAGGTCTCCGTGCTCGACGCCTACTGCCAGCACCTCGGTGGGCACCTGGGCGTAGGCGGGCACGTCGAGGGCGACGACATCGTCTGCCCCTGGCACGGCTGGCACTGGCGCGGCGACGGCTCCAACGCCCTGATCCCCTACTCCAAGGAGCGCTGCAAGCAGAACGTCCGCATCCAGTCGTTCCCGGTCATGGAGTGGTGCGGCATGGTGCTGATGTGGTTCGACCGCGACGGCGGCGGGCCGACGTGGGACCCGCCCAAGGTGCCCGAGCTGGACACCGGCGACTACTACCCCCTGCACCCCCACTCGCGGATGCTGAACCGGGTCAAGGTCCACCCGCAGATGATCGTCGAGAACGCCGCCGACCCCTACCACATCCAGCCGGTGCACCACGGCGACCGCCCCGCCCAGACGACGTCGTTCGAGCTGCACGAGCACCACCTCCACGCCACCGTCGACGTCAACTACGGGGGCGCCCACGAGACGACCTGGCTCACGCCCGACGGTCCCGTCGACGGGACCGTCGTCTACGACACGTTCGGGCTGAGCATCGGGTTCGTGCGGTTCCCGGCCGAGGTGCTGGCCTCCGTCCAGATCACGGGCCACACGCCGGTCGACGAGGACTACACCGACTACTACTTCACGATGGCCTGCGTCCGGGAGCCGGGCGACACCGGGGACAAGCCCAGCGGCCGCGCCGCAAAGTGGATCCAGCTCCAGCAGGAGATCATCAAGCAGGACTTCTTCACCTGGGAGAACATGAAGTACCTGCCCAAGCCCAACTTCGCGGTCGAGGAGGCCAAGGACTACGCGGCGCTGCGCCGCTGGGCCCAGCGGTTCTACCCGGCCGACACGCTCCCGGCCGACGGTGCGCCCGCCGCTGCGGTCGAGGACGGTTCGTGATGGGTGGGGCCTGGGCCGTGGGCGAGCGCCTCACCATCCCGTCGGTCCTGGACGGGCAGGCGCAGAAGCGGCCCGACCAGCCGTTCCTGTACATCCTCGACGAGCCGGTCACGTACGCCGAGATGCGCGCCAGGGCGGTGTCGAGCGCCAACATGCTGGCCGCCTGCGGCATCGAGCCCGGTGACCGCGTCGCCATCTACATGGGCACGTCGGCCGAGTGGATCGACGCGTGGTTCGGCGCCGCCTACCTGGGCGCCGTCGCGGTGCCGGTCAACGCCGCCTACCGCGGCGACTTCCTCGCCAACCAGCTGCGCGACAGCGAGACCAAGGCCATCGCCGTCGACGCCTCGCTGGCGGAGCGGCTGCTGGCCGTCGCGGCCGACGTCCCGAGCCTGCGGACGATGTTCGTGCGCGCCGACGACGGGACGGCCACCGGCGACGACACGCCCGACGCCCCCGACGGCATCGACGTGCATCCGATCGGGCGGTTGCGCGAGGGCGGCACCGGCGAGGTGGCGAGCGCCGCGGCCCCCGCCTGGAACCGGCCGGGTGCGATCTTCTACACGTCGGGCACCACCGGTCGCTCGAAGGGCGCGCTGGTCACGCAGCACTACCTGCTGTCCGCGGCGCAGACCATGGTCGAGTGCTGGCAGCTGCAGCCGGGCGAGACCGTCTACGGCCCGCTGCCGCTGTTCCACCTGAGCGCGATCGGCACCGTCCTCGGACCCATGCTGGCGGGCGGCACCGGCGTGCTCGAGAAGGTGTTCAGCGTCACCAACACCTGGGACCAGGTGCGCCGCTACGACGCCGCCGGCATCGCGCTCGCCGGTGCGCTGGTGGTGATGCTGTGGAACCTGCCCCCGGACGACAGCGACCGGGACCTGCCCATCCGCTTCATGTCCGCAGCGCCGGTGCCCAAGGAGATCTACCACGAGATCGAGGAGCGCTACCGGTGCCGGATCGTCACGGTGTACGGCACCACCGAGGCGTTCCCCCTCGCGTACGCAGGCGTCGCCGTCGACAACCCGCCGGGCGCGTCCGGCCGGGCCAACCCCGACTTCGAGGTCAAGATCTTCGACGACGAGGAGAACGAGGTCCCGAACGGGACCGTGGGCGAGATCGTGTGCCGGCCGCGGCGGCCGCACACGATGTTCGAGGGCTACGACGGCCGGCCCGAGGCCACGCTCGAGCAGATGCGCAACCTGTGGTTCCACACCGGCGACCTCGGGCGGTTCGACGGCGAGGGCAACTTCACCTACGTCGACCGCAAGAAGGACGCCATGCGGCGGCGGGGCGAGAACATCTCGTCGTTCGAGGTGGAGCAGGCGCTGCTGCGGCACCCGGCGGTGGCCGAGATCGCCGCCATCGGGGTGCCCAGCGAGCTCGGCGAGGACGACGTGATGGTGTGCGTCGTGGCCAAGCCCGGCGAGGCGCTGGAGATCGTCCCGTTCATGGACTTCTGCCGGGACCGGCTGCCCTACTTCGCCGTCCCCCGGTACGTGGAGGTCTGCACCGAGCTGCCCAAGAACGCCGTCGGGCGCGTGCTCAAGCACGAGCTCCGGGCGCAGGGCGTCACGGACGCCACCTGGGATCGTGAGCGGGCCGGCTACGTCATCCGACCCTGAGGCGCCCCTCGCCGGGCTGCGCGTCGTCGAGCTCGGCGGGCGCGTCGCCGGTGCCTACTGCGGGAAGCTGCTGGTGGACGCCGGCGCGGCGGTGCTCAGGGTCGAGCCGCCGGGCGGCGACCCGCTGCGGGGCTGGAGCGCCAGCGGTGCGTCGCTGGACGGCGACGGTCCGCTGTTCCAGTACCTGACGGCGGGCAAGGCCCGGCACAGCGGCGACCCGGACGACCTGGTCGCCACCGCCGACGTCGTCGTGCTGGCGGCGACCCCCGGGGGCGCCGCCGGCCTGGGCGTGGACGTCGACGGGGTGCGGGCCGCCAATCCCGCGGCGGTGGTGGTGACCATCTCCGACTTCGGCTGGACCGGCCCCTGGGCGGAGCGCCCGGCCACGGAGTTCACGCTCCAGGCGTGGTGCGGCGCCACCGGGTTCCGGGGCGTCCCGGAGCGGCCGCCGGTGTCGGTCGGGGGCGGCGTGGGGGAGTACCTCGGGGGCGTGTGCGCCGCCGCCGGTGCGCTGGCGGCGCGGCGGCGGGCGGCGGCCACCGGCGCCGGCGACCACGTGGACGTGTCGCTGCTCGAGTGCATGACCCTGGCGATGCAGGCGTTCGAGTGGCTGCACGTGCGGCTCATGGACCTCCCGTCGTTCGCCCGCTCGATCGAGGTGCCCTCGATCGAGCCCGCCAAGGACGGCTGGGTGGGTACGTCGATGGTGACCGGGCAGCAGTGGCTCGACTTTGCGTCGATGGTGGGGCAGCCGAAGCTGACCGAGGACAGCGAACTGCGGTTCCAGCTGGGACGGTGGCCGCGCCGGCAGGAGGTCTACGAGCTGATCCATCCATGGTTCGCGGAGCGCACCGTCCAGGAGATCGTCGAGACCGCCAGCCTGTTCCGGATCCCCATGGCCCCGCTGGGCAACGGCGCGTCGATCGCGGACATGGACCACTTCGTCGAGCGGGGCGTGTTCCGGCGCAACCCGGCCGGATTCCGGGAGCCACGGCCGCCCTGGCGCCTCTCGCCGCGCCCGGTCGCCGGTGTGGTGTCGGAGCGCACCGCCGCGCCGGAGCGCTCGGGGTTGCCGCTGGACGGGATCCGGATCGTCGACCTGACAGCCTTCTGGGCCGGCCCGTCGGCGACCCACTTCCTCGCCGCGCTGGGGGCCGACGTGGTGAAGGTCGAGTCCATCCAGCGTCCCGACGGCATCCGCTTCGCCGCCGGGCCGCCCGAAGGCACCCAGCGCTGGTGGGAGCACAGCTGGCTGTTCCACGGGGTGAACGTGGGCAAGCGGTCGATCACCCTCGACCTGGGCCGGCCCGAGGGCGTCGAGCTCGCCAAGCGCCTCGTCGCAGGCGCGGACGCCGTGATCGAGAACTTCTCCCCCCGCGTCATGGAGGGGTTCGGCCTCGGCGACGACGTCCTGGCCGAGGTCAACCCCCGGGCGGTGGTCGTGCGGATGCCGGCGTTCGGCCTCGACGGCCCGTGGCGGGACCGGGTCGGCTTCGCCCCCACGATGGAGCAGCTGTCCGGGATGGCCTGGCTCACCGGCTACCCCGACGGCGCGCCGATGGCGCCCCGCGGCGCGTGCGACCCGCTGGCGGGGGTCCATGCCGCCTTCGCCCTCGTCGCCGCGCTCGCCCGGCGCGACCGCACCGGCGAGGGGGCGCTGCTCGAGGTGCCGATGATCGAGGTCGCCCTGAACGTCACCGCCGAGCAGGTCATCGAGCACGAGGTTCACGGCGTCGTGGTGGAGCGCGCCGGCAACCGCGGGCCGGGGGCGGCGCCGCAGAACGTCTACGCCTGCCGGGGTGAGGAGCAGTGGGTGGCGCTCGCCGTCGCCGGCAACGAGCACTGGGAGGGGCTCCGGCGGGTGCTGGGGGATCCGGCCTGGGCGGCGGACCCCTCGCTGGCGAGCGACCCGGGGCGTCGCGCCGCGCACGACCTGCTCGACCGGGAGCTGTCGGCGTGGTTCGCGGGTCGCGACCGCGACGACGTGGTGGGGCGGCTCGCCGCGGCCGGCGTCCCGGCGGCCGCCGTCGTGCTGCCGCCCGACGTCGTCGCCAACGTGCAGCTGCGGGCGCGCGGCTTCTTCGAGACCCTCCATCATCCCGACACCGGGCCCACGGAGTACGCCGGCCTGCCGTTCGCGCCGCTGCGGGGCGTCGACGGCTGGTGCCGCCGGCCCGCCCCCACCCTCGGGCAGCACAACGACGAGGTCCTGGGTGGCGAGCTGGGCCTCGGCGCCGGGGAGCTCGAGCGCCTGCGCGAGTCCCAGGTGATCGGCGAACGGCCCGCGGGCCTGTAGGGGGACCGATGGGGGATCTCGGGTTCGACGGCCGGGTGGCGATCGTGACGGGTGCCGGCAACGGCCTGGGACGCGCCCACGCGCGGCTGCTGGCCGCCCGGGGCGCGCAGGTGGTCGTGAACGACCTGGGCGGGGCGGTCGACGGCGCCGGGGCGTCGTCGGGGCCGGCGGCGGCCGTGGCGCGCGAGATCGAGGACGCGGGCGGCGTCGCGCTGGCCAACACCGATACGGTCGCGACGCCGGATGGCGGCCGGGCGCTCGTCGACGCCGCCGTCGAGGCGTTCGGCCGGGTCGACATCGTGGTCAACAACGCCGGCATCCTGCGGGACCGGGCCTTCCACAACCTCACGCCCGCCGAGCTCGACCCGGTGCTCGACGTCCACCTGCGCGGCTCGTTCTTCGTGACCCTTCCCGCCTGGCGGGTCATGCGCGAGCGGGGCTACGGGCGGGTCGTGTTCACGTCGTCGGCCAGCGGCATCCTCGGCAACTTCGGCCAGGCGAACTACGGCGCCGCCAAGATGGGCGTGGTCGGCATGACCCGCGTCCTCGCCATCGAGGGCGCCCGCCACGGCATCGGGGTCAACGCGATCGCCCCGATGGCCCGGACCCGGATGACCGACGGCCTCCTCGGCGACATGCACGACCGGCTCGATCCCGAGCTGGTGTCGCCGGTCGCCGCCTGGCTGGCGCACGAGCGCTGCTCGGTCACCGGCGAGGTGTTCACGGTCGGGGGAGGACGGGTCGGGCGGATGTTCGTCGGCGTGACGCCCGGCTACTTCAATCCCGACCTCACGATCGAGGACGTGGACGCGCACCTCGACGAGATCCGCGACGAGGCCGGCTATGTGGTTCCGGCTGACAGCCTGGGCGAGCTACCGCTGCTCGTGAAGCACTTCACGTAGCCCCGCGTCCTCGGGTTGTCGCGGTCGCTACCCCAGGTACGCGTCCGGGCCGCGGCCCCGCGAGGGCGCCAGGTGCGACCGCAGGCCGGTGATGTTCACCCGGTGGTCGCCGTTGGTGGCGAGCACGTAGCGCTGGGACTCGTCGAGGTGCTTGCGCGCGGTGCGGTGCGCGAGCTCGCGGTTGCCGGCGTCGATGGCATCGGTCAGGCGGGCGTGGGCCCGCAGCACCAGCTTGCGGAGCTTGACCTCGGGGTACTGGCCCTCGGCGTCGATGGTCTCGGCCCACTGCGACTCGAGCGACGACCACAGGGTCTCGAGCGTGCCGACCAGCAGGATCATCGTGGTGTTGCCGCACGACTCCACCATCTCGTCGTGGAACTGCCGCGCGAGCCGCGTGAACTCGGGGCCGTCGTCGAGGTGGGCCTCGGCCTGGTCGTTCAGCTCCCGCAGGCGGGGTACGACCGCCTTGGCGCGGTCGTCGCGGCCGGCGCACAGCGCCGCGCAGTCGGGCTCGAGGATGCGGAGGGCCTCGGCGAGGTCGGCCAGGTCGACGTGGCGCGACTGCATCACCAGGCCGAGCATGTAGGCGGCGTTGCCGGCCTTGGGCGCATGGACCTCGGCGCCCCCGATGTTGCCCCTCCGGACGCTGATGAGCCCCTCGGTCTCGAGGATGCGCATCGCCTCGCGGATGGAGGGACGAGACACCCGGAACTCGTCGAGCAGGTCGTCCTGCTTGGGGAGCAGGTCCCCGTCCGCCAGCTCGCCGTCGACAATCCGCGCTCGGAGGATGTCGGCCACCATCTCGGCCACACGCGGCTGGCTCAGCTGCCGCGTGCGCCCCTGGAACCGGCCGGAGATCACCATCTGGGCCTCGTCATCGTCTGAAAGGTTTCCACATCGGGTCACGAGCCCGGCGAATCCGACCGGCCGGGCCTCTCGGGACGTCATGGCGGCGGCTCGCCGGGCTCGGCGGCGGTTGACCCCTTGCCCTTACGATTTTGATATCTTATGAATGTTACATAGTTAGGCGCGGCAAAGCAGGTCATCCGACCGTGGCAGGAGGGGGTGCCGTGAAGGCTGTGACGGAGGGGCGCATCGGTCGCCTGGGGATTTTCTTGCTCGTGATCGTGGCACTCGTCGCGGCCGCCTGCGGCGACGACGACGACGGCGACACCGCGTCGGGGGGTGGCTCCGAGTCTGACGCCGCGGGGGGCGGTGCCGACTGTGACTCGCCCGGCGTCAGCGCCGACGAGATCAAGATCGGGCAGCTGTCGTCGCTCACCACGCCGGCGGCCGCGTTCTACGGCCTCCACCAGGCGGGCTTCAAGGCGCGCATCGACAAGCTCAACGCCGACGGTGGCATCGGCGGCCGCGAGATCGTCATCGAGACCGCCGACGATGCCGCCGACATCAACCGCGCCACGGCTGCGGCCCGCGAGCTGGTCGAGCAACAGGACGTCTTCGCCGTGATGGCCGCGTCGTCGGTCATCGCCGGACCGGCGCCCTACCTGAGCGACGAGGGTGTCCCGGTCGTCGGCTACAACGTGAACCCCGAGTGGGGCATGTTCGACAACATGTTCGGCTACAGCGGGAGCAACTCCCCCGAGCCCGCCGCCACCACCACCGGCGGCGAGTTCCTGAAGGAGCAGGGCGTGGAGAAGCTGGCCATCCTCGGCTATGCACAGACCTCGGCCCAGGCTGCGGCCGAGGGGATGCAGACGTCGTTCGAGGCGGCCGGCGGCGAGGTCGTCTTCAACCGCACCGACGCCCCCTACGCCAACACCGAGTGGACCGCCGAGGCCGAGGAGGTCGCGGCCAGCGGCGCCGACGGGCTCTACCTCCCGATCATCACGCAGAACGCGCTGGCGGCCGCCTCGGCCGTGCGCCAGGCCGGGGGGGACATGAAGGTGATCCTGTTCCCGGCCGGGTACAGCCCGACGACGCTCGAGCAGGCGGGCGACGCCGCCGAGGGCGTGTACTTCTCCACCGACCTGGTCCCGTTCGAGCAGCCGCTGCCGGCCCACCAGGAGCTGCTCGACGCGCTCGAGCAGTACAGCCCCGACACCCCGCCCGCCCAGGAGGTCGAGCAGGGCTGGGCCATCGGTGACCTGCTGATCCGCGGCATCCAGGAGGCCGGGGAGGACTGCCCGACGCGTGAGGCGTTCATCGAGAACCTGCGCCAGGTGACGGACTTCGACGCCGACGGCCTGCTCAACCCGCCGGTCGACTTCGAGGCCAGCTTCGGTCAGCCGTACGGGCTCTGCTTCCACTACGTGAAGGTGGAGGGCGGCGAGTTCGTGCCCGTCACCGACGGCGAGGCCTTCTGCGGCGAAGTCATCGAGTAGCCGTGCCGTCAG
>Ga0081455_10007029_pt1 | contig 11953 bp, 14 predicted proteins | sample TabmetS3T2R1_FD_70207 | JGI IMG/M metagenome (GOLD analysis project Ga0081455, IMG submission 70207) | Tabebuia heterophylla rhizosphere microbial communities from the University of Puerto Rico - S3T2R1 | ecosystem: Host-associated > Plants > Roots > Rhizosphere ...
GGATTGCAGTCCACGCGGCGCAAATCCAACATAGGTTTCGAGAAGCCGTTCGAATTTAATCAGCGGCTTGTCATAAAACACCACGTATTGGAGATCCTTGATGCCAACCTGTCCCTCCTTCAGGCAATACTGGATTGCATTGTGAGGAAATCCCGGATCATGCTTCTTTCGTGTAAATCGTTCTTCCTGCGCTGCCGCAATAATCTCGCCATCCCGGACAAGGCAAGCTGCGCTGTCGTGGTAGAATGCCGAGATGCCGAGAATGTGCACGTTCGCCCTCTTCAGTACAGGCTAAGCCAATAGGGACGCGAACAGCCGATCGTATTGCTTGGCCGAACGCGCCCAGGAGACGTCGACGCTCATCCCGTTATCGACCAGTTTGTTCCAGACGGACGACTCTCGAAAGATCTCGACAGCCTCCTGCACAGCCGAGACGACCGACTTCGACGTGTGCTGTTTGATATGAAATCCCGTGGCGCGATCGGCCTTACGATGCGTCAATGGAACGACCGTGTCGGCCAATCCTCCCGTTTTTCTGACGATCGGAACCGTTCCGTACCGCAAACTGTACAGTTGACTTAGCCCACAGGGTTCATACCGCGACGGCATCACCAACATATCCGCCCCACCCTCGATCCGATGTGCCAGGGCTTCATCAAATCCAATACGGAGTCCAATGTGTTCTGTAAATCGCGTTTGAAGCGCTTGAAATCTCTTCTCAGTCTCGAGATCGCCGGTACCAAGAATCACGAGTTGCAACCCGATACCCATTAGATCCGGAATCGCTTCTTCGATGAGGTCGAAGCCTTTTTGCGAAGCCATGCGGCCAATCAATGCCATGAGTGGCTCGTCGGTATCAGGTAGGTGGAACTCTCGGCGCAAGGCCTCTTTGCAAACACGCTTGTTCTGCCGGTTCGTCGCCGTATAGGAGGCGGGCAAGTGCGGATCGGTCGCCGGATTCCAGAGGTCGACGTCGATGCCGTTTAAGATCCCTTCGAAGTAGGCTTGTCGGTTGCGAAGGACCCCATCGAGTCCAGAGCCGCCCTCAGGAGTCAAAATTTCCTTCGCATAGGTCGGACTGACCGTAGTGAGGTAATCGCTGAAAAGGATGCCGCCTTTGAGCAGATTGACAGACCCGTAAAATTCCAGTCCGGCAGGCGCAAACAATGAAGGCGCCAGTCCGGTTTTGGCGTACTGGCTTCCCGGAAAGATCCCTTGATATCCGGCATTGTGAAGCGTGATTACTGTCTTCACCCCGTTGACCTCGGCCCGTGCCGCGTCGTTTGTCTTCAAATAGACGGCGCAAAGAGCGGTCTGCCAATCATGCAAATGCAGGAGATCCGTTTTCCATGCTCGTTCACGCTGCAAATAGGCCATGGCTTCGATAATGGCGCGGCTAAAAAAGACGAACCGCTCGAGATTGTCAGGATAATCAGACCCCGCTTCTTGGTACAGACCAGGGCGATCAAAATAGGCATCGTTCGCGATGGCCCATACGCGCATGCCCTCTGGACGGTCCCCCACTGGAACGACGTCTTCCTCAATGACCGCCGGAACCACGCCTTGTGGAGTGTGGATTGGGAGAGTGATGAGCGGACGAAACGTTCGACCCGATTGGTCCAATTCCCGGTAGCGAGGCACCAATAGAATCACATCGTGTCCGAGCTTGGCGAACTCCCGCGGAAGCGCCCCCGCCACATCTGCGAGACCGCCTGTCTTCGCGTAAGGGATCGCTTCAGAGGCGGCAACCAGAAGATTCAGTGGACGGGACTGCCTCACCACGGGTTTGATCGGCGGGTCAGGGACGTGGTTCGAGCTCGATTTTCGTACGAAACTTATCTTCATGTGCCCACGTGCGTCCGATTTCATGCAGCTTATCGGCTGACAGTTCTTCCCGATAGACGAAGATCTCATCCATGAATACGACGAGCCAGCCATGGTCGGGATACGCGAGGAACAGGGCTTCTCCCGCATCAAAGGCCGCTTCCCAACCCGGCGGTGAGGTGCCGACGGGCAACCGTGAACGCGGCACCATCGATCCATCCTTCAGTCCAAAAAATGGGGTGAACTCCATGTGCTGATAGGTCGGCATTCCCCAGGCACGGACGAAAGCGCGTGGCTCTAGTTTTCGAAGGGTGAGCTCATTGTTCTTGATTTTCCGCTCCTGTTCGGCGAGCGGGGGCATCCCCATACATCCGGTCAACATGGCGAGTCCGGTCACCGAAATCAGGGCGGCTACCAGGACTCCATACCGGCCACTCACAACAGCCTCCTGCTTTTTGGCTCCTCGGGCTTTACGGGCTGACAGAGATCACATTGGCAGAGTTCTCGCAGCAACTTATAGGAATAGATGCCGGTGTCATGGCCGTCGCTCCATTTGAACTGCAGTGCATAGCGACCGACCGGCTCAATATCTTGCAGCATGATCAGCAGCGGTACATCGTCGCTTTTCAGCCTCCGCACGCCTGACCATTCATCGACGCAGGCCGCGCAGGGGCAATGCAATCGCAGATGGCGCACGGGATAGACGCCGTGGTGTCCATCACTCCACTCGATCCCGAGCACACCCTTGTCGAGCCAGGACAAATCTTTTGGTTCAAGTTGTGTGTCAGCCATGGCCACTGGTTTCTCTCGAATCATCACATCGACGCCGTCAAAAAATCCACAGGAGGAATGCGTTTTCCCGTGACGACGGTCACATAACTCTCAATGGCATCTTCCACTTCACCTCGGACCTGGCCGGCTGCCTTGAGCCGCGTGACCATCTCTGGCGCCAGACGCAAGGCTTGCTGAAGAAACGCCAGGCTGCCGCGGGATAAGGGCAGGCAGGGGACCCGCTGGCGGGCTGCGCAGGTCACACAGACAAGCCCCCCGGATGCAGGAGAAAACTGTGGCTCCTGAATCACTTTGCTCTTGCCGCACGCCGCGCAATGGTCGGTCTGCGGGCGAAACCCGGTCAAACCCAATAGCCGAATTTGAAACAGCAACGCCGTGAGCGCTGGATCGTCGCTTGTCACCAATGAGCGCAGTCCCTGATCCAATGTCTCAAAGAGCTGTGGATCGGGATCGCCATCCGGAGTGACCGCGCCCACCACATTGGCCATTCGCGCGGCGGCCGCCATCATTCTCAAATCCTCTCTGAACCTCACAAACGGTTCGATCAGATCCACCTGAGACACCCGATAGAGCGCATCACCGGATTTCTCGAAGAGATTCAAGTCGCATAACGTTAACGGTTCGAGCGCCGCCCCCATGCGGCTTTTCGGACGCCTGGCTCCTCTAGCCACCGCACGGATTTTTCCCAAATGTTTCGCATAAAAGGTGACGATGCGGTCGGCCTCGCCCCACTTGCGGCTTTTTAGCGTAATGGCCGGAGTCTTCACCAGCGGCATTCAGTCACCCAGCGAAAGGATAGACGATTAGGCGATATCTGCAGATTGCCCACTACCGGAGGTATTCCATAAAGATCGTGGCAAGCGTGAGGTAAATGGTAATACCCGTGATGTCGTTCGCCGTCGTCACGAATGGTCCTGCTGCAACGGCAGGATCGACGCCCACCCGCTTCAGGATAATCGGCATGAATGTGGCCATGCTGGTGGACACGAGAAAGGCCGTGATCAGCGATACCCCGACAACAACGCCGAGGAAGCCTTGATGCCAGATCCATCCGACCAGCGACAAGATGACCCCGCAGGCCACACCCATCAACAGTCCAATCTTGACCTCCCGGAAGAAGACATTCCAGACATCGGTCACCTCGACCAACCCGGTGGCGAGACCACGGATGATCAGCGTGGACGACTGCAGCCCGACGTTGCCCCCCATCGCAGCAATGACCGGGATGAAACTCACGATGGCGACGACCTCCTGAATCGTATAGCGAAACTCCCAGAGGATGGCGCCGGAAAGCAGGCTGCCGACCAGGTTGGTAAACAGCCACGGCAGGCGTACTTTAGCCGCCGCGACACTCGAGGACTTGGAGACCGCCTCCTCCTGCACGGCGCCCGCCATTTTCAACATATCTTCGGTGGCTTCCTCACGGATGACGTCTACGACGTCGTCGACCGTGATGATCCCGACCAGCACACCTTCCTTGTCCACCACGGGAATCGCGAGGAGATTGTAACTTGCGACCTGACGGGCAACCTCCTCCTGGTCCATGTCCACCGTGACACTGATGACCTCGCGCGTCGCGATGTTTTTGAGCGGGGTCGCGGGCGGCACCGTCAAGAGCTGGCGCAGCGACAGCACACCGACCAAGTGATCGTCTTTGTCCGTGACATAGATGTAAAACACCATTTCCGCGTCCGTCGCTTGTTGCAGGCGCCGGATTGCATCCTGCGCGGTCGCGTCTTCCGACAGCGCAAAAAACTCTGTGGTCATAATGCCGCCGGCCGTATCTTTCGGATACTTCAAAATGTCGGCGACTTCTGTTGAGTCCTCGGTGCGCATCAACGACAGAATTTCTTTCGCGCGCTCTTCGGGTAGAACGCCGAGAATGTAGGCGACGTCGTCGGGCGCCAAATCTTTGATCAACCAGGCGATGTCGGATTGAAGCAGATCGGACAATACTTGCGTGATGCTGTCCGTATCGAGTTCGGACAAGACCTGGCCACGCTTGGATTCACCGCGGACCAATTCAAAGACTTCGCGCTTCTCCTTGGGAGAAGAGAGATGCACGATGATCTTGGCAATATCGGCGGGATGCATCCGGCCCAGCATTTTTGCCAGGTTCGTGATCGCGCCGCGCCGCAACAGACGTTGGACGGACAACAGCACGATATCGGACTTAGTCTGTCCCCGCTCGCCTTGCTCTCTTAGCGCGTCGCGCAAGACATCCTTGTCCCCGGCACGGGGTTTCGGCTCGAGAGGACGGATTTCAGGAAGTTTTTCCATCGGCTGCATGATTGTTCTTATTGATGTTTGCTGCTTAATACAGGATGTTCAACATCCGGCTAATAGCCCAGTTCGATGAGCGCATGCTCATCCTCGCGCCATGCTTCCCGCACTTTGACCCATAACTGCAAAAAGACCTTCATGCCGAACAGCCGCTCCATTTCAAGACGGGCTTCTGTACCGACGATCTTCAACCGTTCACCCTGTTTTCCGATGACGATGGCTTTATGCGACTCACGTTCAACCAGCACGGACGCGGTGATGCGGGCCAGCGTGCCTTCCTCGACAAACTCGTCGATCTCCACAGCCAGCGAATAGGGTATCTCTTCGTGAGTCTGACGCAACAGTTTTTCTCGAATCATCTCGGCCGCCAGTGTTCGCATCGATTGGTCCGTTACGGTCTCGTCATCGTAGGCCGCTTCTCCTTCGGGAATATGGGCGACCGTGACAGCCAGAAGCCGTGGCACATTATCTCCCGTCTGAGCCGATACCGGCACCACTTCCGTCCATGGAAACATTCTCGCGTAGGTATCGATCACCGGAAGCAGCTTCATTTTGTTCACGAGATCGACCTTGTTCAGGACGAGAATGACCGGACGCGGCTGTTTCTTGACGGCCGCTTTGACATGATCCAGCACGAGGAGATCGCCCGGTCCCGGCAAGCTCGTCGCGTCCATGATCACAAACAGCAGGTCGGCCTCTTCGAGTGTTTCTACGGCCGTGCGGACCATCCGACGATTCAGGAGATGTTGCGGCTTGTGAAGGCCCGGCGTATCCAACAGCGCAATCTGAGCATCTGGAGTATGCACCACACCGAGAATCCTCGTTCGAGTCGTCTGCGGCTTTTCCGAGACGATGGCAATTTTCTCGTTCAGCAGACGGTTCAGCAACGTAGATTTCCCCACATTGGACCGCCCGACGATGGCCACTGTGCCGAACTTCATGGTCGCGCTCGCTCTTCAGCTCCGTCAGGGGCTAGTTGGTACACTGTTTCACCTTTACGAACATAGCCAAGCCGCTCCCGCGCCAACTGTTCGATCCGAGCCGGATCATGCTCCAACCGATCGATGTCTCCGCGCAACATGATGGTAGCTCGTTGTAGGCCCTGAATATCCCGCTCAAGCTGTTGCGCATGGTTCCTCATGGAAACATAGCGGGGAATGCCCATTTCGCCAAAGAACAGCGCCAACACAAGCAGCAGACACATACCGGCGCCGACATACTGCGCTCCGGTCACCCAGCGCCGCTGCCAATCCAGTGATACCCGCCCACGATTGCGTTTGACGATCATATCAGCTCGTTACTTATTGACCCGGCATGGCTTCCCGACCCCGATAAACCGCAGCGGACCCCAGTTCTTCCTCGATGCGAAGCAACTGATTGTACTTGGCCACGCGATCAGTCCGCGACAAGGACCCGGTTTTTATGAGGCCGCTGTTCGTCGCGACCGCCACGTCTGCGATCGTGGTATCTTCGGTCTCGCCGGACCGGTGTGAGATAATCGCCGTATAGCCCGATCGCTTGGCCAACTCAATGGCTTCCAACGTCTCGGTCAACGTGCCGATCTGGTTCAGCTTGATCAAAATCGAATTGCCGATACCTTCATCGATCCCCTTGGCGAAAATTTCGACGTTTGTCACAAAAATATCGTCGCCCACAAGCTGCACCCGCTGGCCGAGTTTTTCGGTCAGCATCTTCCAGCCCTTCCAATCGACTTCACTCAATCCGTCTTCTATCGAGAGGATAGGATACCGATCGAGCAACTTCGCGTAATAGGCAATCATGTCCTCGGAAGAGCGTTCGCGCTGTTTCTCCGCTTCCAGCACATAACGATTCTTGTCGTACAGCTCGCTGGCGGCACAGTCCAACGCCAGGGCAATATCCTGCCCAGGCTGGTAGCCGGCCTCTTCAATCGCCTGCATGATCAAGGTGAGGGCTTCTTCATTGGATTGAAGGTCTGGAGCAAACCCCCCTTCATCCCCGACGGCCGTGCTGAGCCCCTTTTTCTTCAGAAGCGCCTTCAACGAATGGAAGACTTCCGTCGCCATTCGCACCGCCTCGCTGAAATGACTCGCTCCGACCGGCACGATCATGAACTCCTGAAGGTCAAGCCGATTGTCAGCATGAGCTCCGCCGTTGATGATGTTCATCAGCGGAACGGGCAACACGCGTGCATTGGTTCCCCCCAAATAGCGATACAAGGGCTGCCCGGTCTCATTGGCGGCGGCCTTGGCTACGGCAAGCGACACCCCGAGAATCGCGTTGGCGCCCAACTTGCCCTTAGTTTTCGTGCCGTCCAACTCAATCATCGCCTGGTCGATGCCAGCCTGATCGAACGCGTCTTTTCCAAGCAACTCAGGCGCAATGGCTTTGCCGATGTTGGCCACGGCCTTCGACACACCTTTACCCATCCAGCGCTTTTTGTCACCATCGCGCAACTCGATGGCTTCCTTCTCACCGGTCGATGCTCCGGACGGCACTGCCGCACGGCCTTTGGCGCCGCTCTCCAACGTGACTTCCGCTTCGACCGTTGGGTTTCCGCGTGAATCGATGACTTGTCTGCCTTTAATCTCTCTGATCGCGCTCATATCGCTTTGCCCCCGTTCATCCTAACTTGCTTTTGAGCAACTCATTCACTTTGCCAGGATTCGCCTTTCCCCCGCTCGCTTTCATGACTTGTCCGACCAGAAAACCCAAGACCTGCGGCTTCCCCTGCCTAAACTGTGCGACCTGTGTGGGATTCTTCTCCAGCACATCGTCGACAATCTGACTGAGTGCCCCTTCATCGGAAACCTGAGTGAGACCTTTCTCCTGCACGATTTGCTCAGGCGCTTTTCCGGTCCCGTACATTTCTGGAAAGATGTCCCTAGCCACCTTCAAACTCACGGTTCCGTTCTCGACCATGCGCAGCAGCGTGGTGAGGCGCTCGGGCGAAACAGGAGAAGCCCCAATCGCGGTTCCCGTATTGTTCAACTCTCTCGTCAGCTCGCCCATGACCCAATTGCTGACCGTCTTCGCTTGGGGAAACAGTTTGACCGACGTTTCGAAATATTCCGCCACATCTTTGGCGGCCGTAAGCACGCCGGCATCATAATGCGGCAGACCGTACTCCTCGACAAACCGGCGCGTCCGGGCGGCAGGCAGTTCGGGAAGACTCTCCTGAAAGGCGTGGACCCATTCCTTCTCGAGCTTCAACGGCACGAGGTCGGGATCAGGAAAATACCGGTAGTCGTGCGCCTCTTCCTTACTTCGCATGACGGCGGTCTCGCCACGATCCAGATTCCAGAGGCGCGTTTCCTGCTTGATCGTCCCGCCCTCACTCAGCACTTTTGTCTGACGCTTGATCTCATACTCGATGGCGTCCTTCACAAACTTGAACGAATTGATATTTTTCAGCTCGACCTTGACGCCGAATTCTTGCCGGCCGACCGGACGCAGCGAGAGATTGGGCTCGCAACGAAAGCTCCCCTCCTCCATATTGCCGTCGCACACTTCAAGGTACATGAGGATGTCGCGCAGTCCCTTCAAGTAGGCCACGACCTCGTCGGCCGATCGCATGTCGGGCTCTGTGACGATTTCCAACAACGGCGTGCCCGCACGGTTCAAGTCCACGAGGCTCCTGCCGACGCTGGCGCCGTGAAGGTTTTTCCCGGCATCCTCTTCCAAGTGGGCGCGCCGGATCCGCACGCGCTTCTTCGTCTCGCCGACGGCGAGTTCGATCCAGCCATGCTCGCAAATCGGTGCTTCGTACTGAGAAATTTGATAGCCCTTGGGCAGATCGGGATAGAAGTAGTTTTTGCGGGCGAATCGGTTCTGATGACCGATCGTGCAGTTCAAGGCGAGACCGGCGCGAACGGCCATCTCCACTGCAGCGTTATTGATGACCGGCAGGCTACCAGGCAGACCAAGACACACGGCGCAGGTTTGACTGTTGGGGGAACGCCCAAACGCCGTGCTGCAGCCGCAGAACATCTTCGATTTCGTTCGCAACTGCGCATGGACTTCGACGCCGATAACAACTTCGTAGGTCATGGCCTGTTAGTGCTCACTCTGCGTCCGCTCCCGTTCCCGCTTCATCGCTTCCCGGCCGGCCTCGAAGGCCTCGCGCAGGACCGACTTTCTCGCTTCCACGTATTCCTTACCCTCATTGACCGCCTCTTCGAACCGTTGCCCGGCTTCGGTGGCCACCTCACGCAACGTGTCCTCCGCTTTGCGGGCATAGCCTTTCAGCTGCTCGCGGGTCTTGCGTCCCGACTGGGGCGCAAGGAGAAGCGCCGCAATCACGCCCAACGCGGCGCCACTGAGAAATGCGAATAGGGGAACGCCCCCCGATCTCCGTTCATGCTCCATTGTGTGGTTCTCCTTCCTCCCGATACCGTTCACGCATAACCCGTGTCGCGGCCCTGACGCCGGCGACCACACTGGCCACATTCGTCAGCAATGAACCGCTCGAGCCTCGTACGACGTCATGGACCTGTTGAACCGATTCACCCACTTCTCCGACGGCATGAAGCAACACGGACGCATGTTCCACCCCATCACGGACCTGGTCGGTCAAGGTATTGAGATTGTGACTCATCGAGCGGAGATCCGAGACGAGCGCCGGCAAATCGGCATTCATTTTGGCCAATAGCTGTTCGGACTGAGCCGCCGTGTGACGAAGCCGGACCAGCACCGGGACGAGAAATCCCACCAGGACCGCAAAGGCCACGGCACCGAGACAGGCGGCAAGTTCCACAAGATTCATACACTCCTCCGGGCTAGAGGCGATTGGCGTTCAGCACGGTCATCGCACGATCGGTTTCTTGACATGCCACTGAGTCGATTGCTCGTACGCATGGGCGGCTCGAAGCAACGTCTCTTCCTCAAAGGCTCGACCGATCAATTGCATGCCGATCGGCAGACCAGCCTTACTGAACCCGCATGGCACGGAAATGGCCGGCAGTCCGGCCAGGTTGATCGAAATCGTGTAGATATCGGAGAGATACATCTGCAGTGGGTCTTCACTTTTCTCTCCCAGCCGGAACGCGGGGGTGGGAGTCACCGGCGTCACGATGAGATCCACCTCGTTGAACGCGGACCGGAAATCCTCACAGATCAGCGTTCGGACCGCCTGCGCCTTTCCGTAATAGGCATCGTAATACCCGGAACTGAGTGCATAGGTGCCGAGCATGATGCGGCGTTTGACCTCCGGCCCGAAACCTTCTTGCCTGGTCTTCGTATAGAGGTCGAGCAAATCCTTGGTTTCCTTGGCCCGCAACCCAAACTTCACGCCGTCATACCGCGCCAAGTTGGAACTGGCCTCGGCGGTGGCGATCACATAGTACACGGCAACTGCCGCGTCGGTCCGAGGCAGATGGATTTCTTTGATCGTTCCACCAAGGCTTTTGAGCTCTTCAATGGCAGCGCGCACCGCCTGTTCGACCTCGGGATCCAGCCCTTCAGTAAAAAACTCAACCGGCACACCGACGTTCAGCTTTTTGAGATCTTTTTTTCTCAGCGCTTTGGTGTAATCCGGTACAGGCAGGTCGGCGGACGTGGAATCCATCGGATCGTGCCCGGCAATGGCTCCAAGCAACAGCGCTGCATCGGGCACGTCTTTGGTGATGGGACCGATCTGATCCAACGACGATGCAAAGGCGACCAGGCCATAACGCGACACGCGTCCGTAGGTGGGCTTCAGACCCACCACGCCGCAAAAGGCAGCTGGCTGACGAATGGATCCGCCGGTATCCGAGCCGAGCGCGGCCACGCATTCATCCGCCGCCACGGCAACGGCCGATCCTCCGCTTGAACCACCGGGCACACAGTGGAGGTTCCAGGGATTGCGGCTCGGGCCGAACGCGGAATGCTCGGTCGACGATCCCATGGCAAATTCATCGAGGTTCGTTTTTCCGAGGAGGATGTAGTCCTGCTCCTTCAGCTTGGCGATGACCGTCGCATCGTACGGCGGGATGAAGTGTTGCAGCATACGCGACGAGCAGGTGGTCGTGACGCCCTCGGTGCAGAGGTTGTCTTTGATGGCGAGAGGCATGCCCGTCAAAGGTCTGGTTTTGCGCCATCCCTTGAGCCGCGCATCCAGTTCAGCAGCCTGCTGAAGCGCCGCGTCCTTAGCCTGCGTCACATAGGCCTTGACCTTGGGCTCGACCTGGCCGATGCGGAGCATGTAGGCACGCACAATCTCGACGGCCGTGACTTCGCCGGCAGTGAATTTCTTCTGCAATTCGCACAACGACAACTTATGAAGCGACATGACCGTTCATTTCGACTCGACGATCCGATTCTTGTCGTTCACTCGCACGATCTTTGGTGCATGTTTTTTGATTTCTTCCTCGCCGTAATACTCGTAACAAAAAATAATGATCTGATCGCCCACTGCGGCCTTTCGGGCTGTAGGGCCGTTCAGCACGATGTCGCCACTTCCACGACGCCCGCCGATCGCGTAGGTCATGAACCGTTCGCCGTTGTTGAGATTCGAGCAAATGATCGCCTCGTAAGGCAGGATCGCCGCTGCTTCCATCAAATCCTCATCGATCGTCAAACTTCCTTCGTACTCAAGATGGGCGCCGGTGACGGTCGCCCGATGAATTTTCGACCGCAGCATTTGCCGAAACATGGTGACGTGATCCTCGCTTGATTGCCGTGCTTCTATCGTTCTTCGATGATTCTCGGGACTGAAAATCCGTCCGAATCCCGCTCGGGCGCATTCGCCAAAGCCTTGTCCACGGGCAAAGAGGGTCTGACGACGTCCTCGCGGAACACGTTGACCTGTCCGAGCACCGTGGCAGTCGGTTCGACGCCTTTCGTGTCGTACTGCTTCAGTGTTTCCACATGCGTCAGAATCTGGCTGAGTTGTTTGGCGAACGCTTCCTTTTCAGCCGGCGACACTTCCAGCCGGGCGAGCTTCGCGACTTTTTCAACGTCATCGAGACTAATTTTCATGGCTGTCTGCTTTCTTGGCAGATGTTCAAAATGGTCTCGTTCTCACCCGCCCACCCTGCGCACGCCGAGACGTACGCTTTGCCCAATCTCACCCGCCCGCCCCGGCGTGCCAAGA
>Ga0081455_10007030_pt1 | contig 11953 bp, 12 predicted proteins | sample TabmetS3T2R1_FD_70207 | JGI IMG/M metagenome (GOLD analysis project Ga0081455, IMG submission 70207) | Tabebuia heterophylla rhizosphere microbial communities from the University of Puerto Rico - S3T2R1 | ecosystem: Host-associated > Plants > Roots > Rhizosphere ...
GTTCGGCTGCGGGCTCGGCCAGTGCGGCGCCTGCACCGTGCTGGTCGACGACAAACCGGTCTATGCCTGCCTGTTGCCGATCGCCGCTTTGCAGGGCCGCAAGGTGCGCACGCTCGAGGGGCTGGGCAAGGACGGCAAGCCGGGGCCGCTGAGCCAGGCATTCGAGGCCGAGCAGGCCGCGCAGTGCGGCTATTGCATCGCCGGCATGATCGTGCGGGCGCAGGCGCTGCTGGAGGCCAACAACCGCCCGACCGAAGCCGAGCTGCGCGCCCACATGGCGCCCAACCTCTGCCGCTGCGGCACGCACATGCGCATCCTGCGCGCCATTCGCCGCGCCGCCGTGGCGATGGGCGGCGGCGTGCAGAACGTGGCGGAGCAGAAGCCGTGAGCGCTCCTGCCGCCGGTCGACTGTCGCGCCGTGGATTGCTGGGCGGCGCGCTGGTCGTTGCCTTCTCGATGAGCGGTCGCGCGTTCGGCCAGGAAGGCAAGCTGCCGGGCAACCTCGCCAAGTCGCCGCTGCTCGACAGCTGGATCCGCATCAACGCCAATGGCCGCGTCACCGTTCTCAGCGGCAAGGCCGAGCTCGGCCAGGGCCTCAAGACCGCGCTGGTACAGATCGCCGCCGATGAACTTGGCGTCGCGCCCTCGGTCGTCGAGCTGATCACCGCCGATACGGCGCGTACACCCGACGAGGGCTTGACCGCCGGCAGCCGCTCGCTGCAGGACAGCGGCACGGCGATCCTGAATGCGGCTGCCAATGTCCGTGTCCTGCTTGCCGAGACGGCGGCCTGGCGCTGGTCGATCGAGCCCGACCAGGTCGAGATGCGCGATGGCGCGGCACACGCGCCCGACGGCCAGACCTTGAGCTATGGCGAGCTCGCCGCCGCCTCGTCGCTCCATGTCGCGGCCAAGTCCGATGTGCCGCGTCGCAGGGAGCGAACGCTGATCGGCCACGACCTGCCGAGGGTCGACATTCTGGCCAAGGTGAGCGGCGGACCTGCCTATCTGCAGGACCTGCGCACGCCCGGCATGCTGCATGCCCGCGTGGTACGCGGACCGAGCGACGGCACGCGACTCAAGGACGCCGACATCGCCGCGGTCTCCGACATGGAAGGCGTGATCGAGGTGGTGCGCGACGGCGCTTTCCTCGCCGTCGCGGCGTCCAGCGAATGGCGGGCGATCAAGGCGATGCAGCGCCTGCAGGAGGCCGGCTGGGATCACACCGGCACCCCTCTGGCCGACACCGACATACGCCAGGCGATTCGCAACCTGCCGGTCGCCGAGCAGATGCCGATCTTCGACTATCCTGGTCCGCCGGCACCGGACGACGGCAAGGTGGTGAAGGCGACTTATACGCGGCCGTGCCTGATGCATGGCTCGATCGGGCCGTCCTGCGCGGTAGCGTTGTGGGAGGATGACGGGCTCACGGTGTGGACGCACAGCCAGGGCGTCTACCCATTGCGCAAGGCGCTCAGCGAGCTGCTCCATCTGCCGCTCGAGAAAGTGCGTTGCATCCATGTCGAGGGTTCGGGTTGCTACGGCCACAACGGGGCTGACGACGTCGCGGCCGATGCCGCGCTGGTGGCGCGCGCCGTGCCCAACCAGCCGGTGCGCCTGCAATGGATGCGCGAGCAGGAGCATGGCTGGGAGCCCATGGGCTCGGCCATGACGGTCGAGCTGCAGGCCACGCTCGACAAGGAAGGCCACGTCGCCGGCTGGCGCCACGACGTGTGGAGCGGCGGACACAACGCGCGGCCGACCGGCGCCGGCGGGCTTCTGGCCGGCCTCGAGGTCGACCCGCCCTTCCCACGGCAAAGGTTGCGGCCCCTGCCGATGCCGGACGGCGGCGGCGCACGCAACGGCAATCCGCTCTACGCCCTCAGCAACGCCCGCGGCACCTTCCACTTCGTCGAGCCCGCGCCGGTGCGTGTCTCGGCGCTACGCGGGCTTGGCGCGCAGATGAACGTGTTCGCGATCGAGAGCTTCATCGACGAACTCGCGAAGACCGCCGGCGCCGATCCGGCGGCCTTCCGGCTCGCCCATCTGCAGGACGATCGCGCGCGACAGGTCATCGAGATGGCGGCCGACCGCTTCGGCTGGAGCAAGCGCGGTGCAGGCGGCAACGGCCGCGGATACGGCTTCGCCTTCGCGCGCTACAAGAACCTCGCAGCCTATTGCGCGGTGGCGCTGGAAGTGGCGATCGAGCGCGACAGCGGCCGGATCGAAATTCCGCGCGTCACTGCCGTGGTCGATAGCGGCGAGGCGGTCAATCCCGACGGCATCCGCAACCAGATCGAGGGCGGCATCGTGCAGTCCCTGTCATGGACCATCCACGAGGCGGTGACATTCGACAGCGCGCATCGGCTAAGCTTCGACTGGAGCGCCTATCCGATAACGAGATTCACCGACCTGCCGGGCCGCGTCGACGTCCATGTGATCGATCGCCCGCGCCAGCCTTTCCTCGGCACCGGCGAGGCGAGCCAGGGACCGGCGTCGGCGGCGCTGGCCAACGCGGTGGCCGATGCGCTCGGTCAACGCTTGCGCGACATGCCGCTGTCGCCCGAGCGAGTCAAAGCGGCCTGGGAGAGCTGACCATGCGCAAGATGATCCATATCGCGACAGCGAGCGTCGATGCCCTCGAGGCGCTGGCGGCCCACAGCGGCAAGACTTTCCAGGACCTGATCGACGAGGCTATTGCCGATCTGCTGAAAAAGCATAACAGGCCGGTGACGCTCAAGGAAATGCTGCGCGGCAGTCTCGCCGAGGACAGCGACGGCAAGCGCAAGAAAACCACTCACCGTCGTCCGACTTGATAGACCGCTCGATTCGGGGCACTTAGAAGCGGCCACACAACGGTGGGGGAGCCGTGCAGTCCATTTGGCAGAGCGGCGTGCTCGATCCGCAGGGGCCGATCGGCGCGGCGGAACGCCTGATCCTCTTGAACGCCACCGCGATCATGCTGGCGATCATCATCCCCGTGATCGTGCTGGTGCTGGGCTTCGCCTGGTGGTTCCGCGCCGGCAACACACGCGCGCAATACCTGCCGACCTTCCAGTATTCCGGGCCGATCGAGCTGGTGGTGTGGTCGATCCCGGCGCTGGTCATCATGTTCCTGGGCGGCATGGCGTGGATCTCGAGCCACGATCTCGATCCGCCCAAGCCGATCGCCTCCAAGGTCGCGCCGATCGAGATCCAGGTCGTGGCGCTCGACTGGAAGTGGCTCTTTATCTACCCCAATGAGGGCGTGGCGAGCGTCAACCAGCTCGCGGTGCCGGTCGGCACGCCGCTCAGCTTCCGCATCACCTCGGCCACGGTGATGAACAGCTTCTTCGTGCCCCAGCTCGGCAGCCAGATCTACGCCATGGCCGGCATGACCAACCGGCTCGAGCTCATGGCCGACAAGCCCGGCACCTATCAAGGCTTGAGCGCGCAATATAGCGGCGCCGGCTTCTCCGACATGCGCTTCGAGGTCAAGGCGATGCCGGCTGCCGATTTCCAGGCCTGGGTCGCCTCGACCAAGGCAGGCGGCGGCACGCTCGATCCGGTGGCCTACGGGCGGCTCGCCCGGCCCAGCATGGCGGTGAAGCCCCAGACATTCGGCAACGTCACGCCTCGCCTGTTCGAGGCGGCGATCCAGCAGGCGGTGAAGTAGATGTTCGGCAAGCTTACCTGGGACGCCATCCCGTTCAATCAGCCCATCCCCATGGCGGCCTCGCTCATGGTGGTGGTCGTGATCCTGGCGATCCTCGGCTACACCTTCGCCAAGGGCTGGTGGCCCTATCTGTGGCGCGAATGGATCACCAGCGTCGACCACAAGCGTCTCGGCATCATGTACGCGGTGCTGGCGCTGGTCATGCTGCTGCGCGGCTTCACCGACGCCATCATGATGCGCAGCCAGCAGGCCGTGGCCGCCGGCGGCCACCAGGGCTACCTGCCACCCGAGCACTACGACCAGATCTTCTCGGCGCACGGCACGATCATGATCTTCTTCGTCGCCATGCCGTTCGTGATCGGGCTGATGAACTTCGTGTTGCCCCTGCAGCTTGGCGTGCGCGACGTCGCCTTCCCGGTGTTGAACTCGATCAGCTTCTGGCTGACCTGCTCGGGCGCGCTTCTGGTCAACATGTCGCTGATGATCGGCTCGTTTGCCCGCACTGGCTGGCTGGTCTATCCGCCGCTCTCGGAACTCGCCTTCTCGCCCGACGTCGGCGTCGACTATTACCTGTGGTCGCTGCAGATCTCCGGTGTCGGCACGCTGATGACCGGCATCAACTTCGTCACTACCATCCTGAAGTTGCGCGCCCCCGGCATGGGATACATGCGCATGCCGGTGTTCTGCTGGACGGCGCTCGCCTCGAACCTCCTGATCGTCGCGGCCTTTCCGGTGCTGACCGCGACCTTGGCGATGCTGATCCTCGACCGCTATCTCGGCTTTCATTTCTTCACCAACGATGGCGGCGGCAGCGCCATGATGTTCATCAACCTGATCTGGATCTGGGGCCACCCCGAGGTCTACATCCTGGTGCTGCCGGCGTTCGGCGTTTACTCCGAGGTGATCGCCACCTTCGCGCGCAAGCCGCTGTTCGGTTACCGCTCGATGGTGGCGGCGACACTCGGCATCTGCCTGCTCTCCTTCATGGTCTGGCTGCACCATTTCTTCACCATGGGCGCCGGTGCCGACGTCAACGCCTTCTTCGGCGTCATGACCATGGTGATCGCCGTGCCGACCGGCGTGAAGGTGTTCAACTGGCTGTTCACGCTCTATGGCGGACGCGTGCACTTCGCCTCGCCGGTGTTGTGGTCGCTCGGCTTCATCTGCACCTTCGTGATCGGCGGCATGACCGGCGTGCTGCTCGCCATACCGCCGGCCGACTTCGTGCTGCACAACAGCCTGTTCCTGGTTGCCCACTTCCACAACGTGATCATCGGCGGCGTGCTGTTCGGCGCCTTCGCGGGCTACATGTACTGGTTCCCCAAGGCGTTCGGCTTCCAGCTCAACGAGCCGCTGGGCAAGGCCTCGTTCTGGTGCTGGCTGATCGGCTTCTACCTCGCCTTCTTTCCGCTCTATGCGCTCGGCCTGATGGGCGCCACGCGGCGCATGCAGCATTACGACAACGTCGAATGGCAGCCGCTGATGCTGGTAGCGATGCTGGGCGCGCTGGTGATCCTGACCGGCATCCTGCTGATCATCCTGCAGCTCTTCGTCAGTATTCGCCAACGCGCCAAGCTCGCCGACCGCACCGGCGATCCCTGGCAAGGCCGCACGCTCGAATGGTCGACCGCCTCGCCGCCGCCAGCCTGGAACTTCGCCCTGCTGCCGCAAGTGCACGGCACCGACGCCTACTGGACCATGAAGCAAGCCGGTCGCGCGACCTCGCAGCCCGCCACGCCGCCGGCGTACGAACCGCTCGAGGTGCCGCGCAACACGCCGGTCGGCGTCATCCTCGCCTTCTTCTCGGTGATCGCGGGCTTCGCCCTGATCTGGCACATCTGGTGGCTCGCCATCATCGGCCTGATCGGGCTTGCCGTAACGGCGCTCAGCCACGCCTGGAGCGTGGACCGCGAGATGATGATTCCGGCCGATGAGGTCGCCGCCTTCGAGCGGGCGCGGGCGTCAGGAGGCGGCTCATGAGTGTCGCAGATACCCTGACCAACCCGGCCAACGAACCGGTCGGCGTCCCCTACTCCGAGCGCGGGCCAGCCTCGATCGAGACCGTCGCCAGCTTCGGCTTCTGGCTGTTCCTGCTGAGCGACGTCGTGATGTTCTCGGCCCTGTTCGCGGCCTATGCCGTGCTGCAGGACCACGTCGCCGGGGGACCGGACGGACTGAAGCTCTTCAATCGCGGCTACGTGCTGGCCGAGACGATGTGCCTGCTGATCTCCAGCTTCACCTGCGGGCTCTGCGCGCTCGCCATCGAGCGGCGCGCCACGGCCGCGTTCTATCTCTGGGGTGTCATCACCTTCGTTCTGGGTGCGTCCTTCATCGGGCTCGAGATCTCGGAGTTCCTGCGCATGATCCGCGAGGGCGCGGCGCCCGAGCGCAGCGCCTTCCTGTCGGCCTTCTTCACCCTGGTCGGCTGCCACGGCCTGCACGTCTCGCTGGGGCTCGCCTGGCTTGCCACCATGATGGCGCAGGTCGGCACGCTCGGCTTCCGGCCGCAGATCGTGCGCCGCCTGCTCTGCTTCACGCTGTTCTGGCACGCCCTCGACATCGTGTGGATCGGCGTGTTCACCATCGTCTACCTGGGAGCCCGCTGGTGACCGACCTTACCGAACAACCGACCCATGAACCGCAGGGCCGTCCGCCCGGCGTCGAGCGCGGCGGCCATGGCAGCTTCCTGACCTATCTGACGGGGCTGGGCTTCGCGATCGTGCTGACGCTGGCCTCCTTCTGGGCGGCCGGCACGAACCTGGTGTGGGGGCCCGCCGTGCCCGTGCTGCTGGCGGCGCTGGCGGTCGGCCAGATGGGCGTGCACGTGGTGTTCTTCTTCAACATCGGCAGCGGCCCCGACAGCACCAACAACTTCCTGGCGCTGGCGTTCGGCGTGTTCGTGGTCGGGCTGGTGGTGTTCGGCTCCCTGCTGATCATGGCCAACCTCGACGCCAACATGATGCCGTCGATGGACCAGCTGATGAAGATGCAGCGCTAGGTCCGGCCACAAACCCGACATTCAAGCTCTTCGGGACCGCGGGCCTCCAGGCCCGCTCATGAGCGGAGCTGGAGCTCCGCGGTCCCAAGACTAGAGAAACGACATCCCGCCGCTCAGCGCGACCGTCTGGCCGGTCATGTAGGCGTTGCCGATCAGCATCATCACCACCTGCGCGCATTCCTCCGAAGTGCCGAAGCGGCCGATCGGAATGCGCGACGCCGCCGAAGCCAGGCCCGAGCGCACCATGTCGGTCTCGATCAGCGACGGCGCCACGGCGTTCACGGTGATGCCCTCCTTGACCAGCCGCGCCGCGTAGCCGCGCGTCATTCCTTCCATGCCGGCTTTCGAGGCGTTGTAGTGCGGCCCCACGCCGCCGGCGCCGCGCGCCGCGCCGGAAGAGATGTTGACGATGCGGCCCCACTTCCTGGCACGCATGGCGGGCAGCACCGCCTGGGTGCAGAGGAAGACCGATTTCAGGTTCACCGCGATGGTGAGGTCGAAGTCGGCCTCGGTGAGATCGTCGACGCCGCGCACCAGGCCGACGCCGGCATTGTTGACCAGCACATCGACCGGCCCCAGCTCGCGCGCGACGCCTGCGACCATGTCGGCCACCGCCTTCGACTGCGAGACGTCGGCCGCCGCCGCCATCGCCCGGCCGCCGGACTGGGGGATCGCCTCGACGACGGACGCCGCCTCATTCGCTCTTTCGCGATAGTTGACCGCCACCGCGGCGCCGGCTTCGGCCAGCGAAACGGCTATGGCGCGGCCGATTCCACGCGATCCGCCCGTCACCAAGGCCACTTTTCCCGTCAGCTTCGCCGCCTGCGCTGCCATGTCCGTCTCCAAGGTCGACCCCGTCGCCCCACCATGTTAGGCCTTTTTTAACTCAGGAGGTTTCCATGGCCCGTCTTGGCTTCGGCGCATTCCTCGCTCCGCACCATCCGATCGGCGAAAACCCGCTGCTGCAGTTCCGGCGCGACATCGCCTTCGTGAAGCACCTCGACGAGCTCGGCTACGACGAGTTCTGGTGCGGCGAGCATCATTCCTCGGGCTGGGAGATGATCGCCTCGCCCGAGATGTTCCTGGCCGCTGCGGCCGAGCACACCAAGCGCATCAAGCTCGCCACCGGCGTGGTCTCGCTGCCCTACCACCATCCCTTCAACGTCGCCCAGCGCATGGTCCAGCTCGACTGGATGAGCGGCGGCCGCGCCATCTTCGGCTCGGGCCCGGGCGCGCTGCCGTCCGACGCCTACACGCTGAACATCGACCCGATGACGCAGCGCGACCGCCAGGACGAGGCGATCGGCGTCATCCGCCGCCTGATGAAGGGCGAACGCGTCACCCACAAGAGCGACTGGTTCACCCTGCAGGACGCCGCGCTGCAGCTGCTGCCGCTGCAGGAGGACATGCCGTTCGCCGTCGCCTCGCAGATCTCGCCGTCGGGCATGACCTTGGCCGGCAAGTACGGCATCGGCATCATCTCGCTGGGCTCAATGGCGCCCGAGGGCCTGACCGCGCTGCCGACCCAGTGGGGTTTCGCCGAGAGCGCCGCCAAGAAGGCCGGCACCACGGTCGACCGCAAGAACTGGCGCGTTCTGCTCAGCTGGCACATCGCCGAGACCCGGGACAAGGCGCGCGAGGAGGCTTCTCGCGGCCTCATGCACTGGCACAATCGCTACAACGTCGCGACCTTGCAGCGCGCCGGCGCCGTCGCCTTCAAGTCGGAGGATGAGGCGATCGAGAAGACCACGGCGGCCGGACCGGGCGGCTCGACCTCCGTCATCGGCACGCCTGACGACCTCGTGGACATGATCAAGAACGTCTACGCCTCGAGCGGCGGCTTCGGCACCATCGTGGGCTTTGTGCACGACTGGGCGAACCCGGAGAACACCTTCCGCAGCTGGGACCTGGTGGCGCGCTACGTCGTCCCCGAGATCAACGGCTATGTCGCCAAATTGCGCGAATCGGAACACCACCTGCAGACCAATCGCGCCGTGTTCGACCGCGCGGGTCAGGCCATCATGGCCAAGATCATGGAGAACAAGGACGCCGCCGAGGCGCTCAAGGTCACCGAGGGGCCGCGCTTCGCTGCGGCAGGCGCGCAGGTGCCGAAGGGGCTGGGCAAGAAGCAGGAAGCGGCGGAATAGCCGTCAGCGCTTGACGATCAACTCGACCCGGCAACCATCCGGGTCGCTGACGAACAGCGAGACGCCGTCGCTGCGCTTGACCGGCGGCTTGGCCACCGCGATGCCGGCGCGAGCCAGTGCCAGCAGCAACGCGTCGATCGAGGCGCTCTCGACCTCCAGACAGAAGTGGTCGAGGCCGGGTGGATCGCCGCCACTCGTGCCCGCGGCAAAGTCCGGATTGGAGAACAGGTTCATCTCCTGCCCGCCCACCCGCAACACCGCCGAGGCGACGCCTGGTCCCTTGTCGGAGCGGCGCAGAAGTTCGAGCCCCAGCCCGTCGCAGTAGAAGCGGAGGCTCCTGTCCATGTCGGTGACCCTCAGGCCGACGTGATCGAGTGCTTTTGGCTTCAGCATCCCGTTACTTGAAGATCCCGCTCTGCTGGCAGAGCCCCTCGACCGTGGTGCGCTGCTTGGCGAGCGAGCCGATCTCGACCACGACGAACTCGGGCGCGTTGGGCCGGCCCATCAGGGCGCCGACGAAGGGCGACTTGGAAACCATGACGCCGGCCGAGTTGCGGCCGCTCACATCACCGCACACGGTGACGATGCCGTGACGGTTCTTGGCGCCGTTGATGCCGGCGAACGTCACCGACGCCGGGTCCTTCATCCACTTCATGACGCCGTCGACCACCGCCTCGAGCTGGCGCTGGTCGAGCTTGACCGGCATGCCGGGCTCGATGGTCTTCTCAGGCCACGGGTCGGGCAGGTCGCGGTAGCGTGCCTCCAGGCTCACGGGCGTGTTGGGGAGATCGGGCGGCGGCGTGCACGCCGCCACGATCGCGCTCAAGCAGATAGCGAGCAGCAACTGGCCCTGCATTTCGATTGACCTGCCCCCGATAGTACCGCTGAACGTTAGACCAGCCGCTGCGTGCAATCCACTTCAGGCTTGGTGATTTGCTTCACAGACACGGTAACGAATTGGTTAGACCGGCTCGACACCGTAGGCTTGGCGCATCGCCTTCACGCCTTCTTGATGCGGTCCCCACAGACGGCCGCCGACCACGCCGCCATCGACCACGAGGTCGTGACCGTTGATGAAGGTCGAATCGTCGGAGGCGAGGAACACAGCGGCCTTGGCGATGTCGTCCGTGAGACCGGCGCGCGGAATCGGCTGAAGGGTGGCCATCATCTTTTTGGCGGCTTCGGCGTAGCTGTCGGCCTTGTCGGATTGAACGCCCAACGCCTTGGCAAAGATGCCGGTAGCGATTCCGCCCGGCGAGATCGAATTCACCCGGACGTTCTTCTCGCCGAGCTGCATGGCAGTGCACACGGTGAGGTGGATGACGGCGGCCTTGGCGGCGCCGTAGATCATCGAAGTCGAGTAGCCGGCACGCCGGCCGGCCACGCTGCCATTGTTGATGATGCTGCCCGAGCCCTGCTTCATCATGATCGGCGCGGCATGCTTCATGCCCAGCATCACCGAGCGCACCAGCGTGGCCATCGCCGCATCGAAGCCCTCGACCGGCACCGTCTCGATGCCGCCCACCGGGGCGGGTCCGCCGGCATTGTTGAACAGGCAGTCGAGCCGGCCCCATTTGGCGAGGCAGGCCTCGACCATCGCTTTCACGTCGGCCTCCTTCGTCGCGTCGGCCTTCAGGAAGACGCAGTTGTCCTTGCCGAGCGACGCCTCGAGCGAGCGGCCAAGCTCCTCGCGGCGCCCGGTCGCCACGACCTTGGCGCCCTCCTTGACGAAGATCTCGACGGTGCGCCGGCCGATGCCGCTGGTCGCGCCGGTTACGATGGTGATCTTGCCGTCGAGCTTGCCCATGATCTCTCCCTTTTGGCCGTTCGGGATGATACACCAACGCCAACCTGGAGAAGCGAATGACGGTGTTGGGCGTGATGGGCGGCAGCGGCCTCTACGAGATGGCCGGCCTCAAGAATGCGGCGTGGCGCAAGGTCGCATCGCCGTTCGGCGAGACCTCGGACGAGTTCCTGTTCGGCGTGCTCGACGGCCTTGATGTCGTGTTCGTGCCGCGCCACGGTCGCGGCCACCGCCATTCGCCGACATCTATCAACTACCGCGCCAATATCGACGCGCTGAAGCGCAGCGGCGTCACCGACATCCTCTCGCTGTCGGCATGTGGCTCGCTGCGCGAGGACCTGCCGCCGGGCCACTTCGTGGTGGTCGACCAGTTCATCGATCGCACCTTCGCGCGCGACAAGAGCTTCTTCGGCGAGGGCATGGTCGCCCACGTGTCGATGGCCCATCCGACCTGCAACCGGCTGGCCGAAGCGGTCCATGACTGCGCCCGGACCGCCGGCTTTCCGGTCAAGCTGGGCGGCACCTATCTGGTGATGGAAGGCCCGCAATTCTCGAGCCTCGCCGAGTCCAAGCTCTATCGCAGCTGGGGCTGCGACGTGATCGGCATGACCAACATGCCGGAGGCCAAGCTCGCCCGCGAAGCGGAGATTTGTTACGTCACCGTCGCCATGGTCACCGACTTCGACTGCTGGCATCCCGACCATGATCACGTGCAGGTCGCCGACATCGTGCGCGTCCTGGGCGAGAATGCCGAGAAGGCCAAGACCCTGGTCGCCATGATCGCGCCGCGCCTCCGCGACAAGCGGCCGGTGCCCTGCCCGGCCGGCTGTGACAGGGCGCTCGAATACGCGCTCATCACCGCGCCGGACAAGCGTTCGGGCGGCGTGCTGGGCAAGCTCGACGCGGTCGCCGGCCGAGTGCTCAAATAACCGGCGCCAGCCGGTGCGCCACCAGCGACGCATAGCGCGCCGCCACGGGCAGGAAGGCGCGGAAATCGAGATGGCTCGAGCGGCCGGCAAGGTCGCTCAGGCAGCGCACGTTGACGAACGGGATGTCGCCGCCCCAGCGGCGCGCCACCTGGGCCACCGCGCCGCCTTCCATCTCGACAGCCTTGGCAGCGAATTCCTTGTGCAGGCGCTGCCGGTGGTCTTCAGCGTTGATGAAGCAGTCGCCGGTCAGGATCGTGCCGAAGTGCACGGAGGGTGTTCGAGAGCCGGCGCCCACTTCCTCCGGCAGCGGATCCAGCGCAATGCCCTCGGCCGCGCTGCGCAGCCGGGCGACCAGCGCCTCGGCCTCGGGATAGCCCGGAAGCCAGTCGGTGCCGCCGCGAGACGGGCGGCTGCCGGGCTGGA
>Ga0081455_10007031_pt1 | contig 11952 bp, 12 predicted proteins | sample TabmetS3T2R1_FD_70207 | JGI IMG/M metagenome (GOLD analysis project Ga0081455, IMG submission 70207) | Tabebuia heterophylla rhizosphere microbial communities from the University of Puerto Rico - S3T2R1 | ecosystem: Host-associated > Plants > Roots > Rhizosphere ...
GGGCGGGCCGGCGCGCGGTCGAGCTGGACAGCTACTCCGACCGCGGCTGGCAGGCGCTGATCGCCGGGCTGGAACGGTCCGGGCGTACCGCTGCCGCCGGCATCGCCAAGCAGCGGTACGCCGAGGTGCTGGCGGCGCTGGGATTCAGCCCGGACAGCGGGATCCGCAGCACCGCCTGAGCCTCACCGCCGGAAGAATTCCACCTCCGCGATCGCCACCCGCGACCCCTTCGGGCCGGTACTGGCCAGCACGGTGATGCGCAACCGGGTCACATCGCCCTGCCGGATGGTCAGCGTCTGCGGCCCCGGCTGGTCGGCCAGGTCGAACTCGCGCAGCGAGCGGACCGCCTGGTACGTCGTGGTTTCGACGCGGATCCTGGTCGGCCTGCCCTGCGTGACGAAGACGTCCTTGTCGGCCGAGATGCCGGTGCTGATGATGATCTTCATCAGCCGGATCGGCCCGGGGAAGTCGTAGTCGACGAACTCGTTCCGGCCCTCGCCCGGGGTCGCCGCCATCCAGTACCGGTTGGTGGCGCCGTCCAGGGTCGCCCCCACCTTGTGCCCCGCAGCCTCGCTGGACACCCCGTGGGTGTGTGCCGAGGTCGCCTTCGGCTTCACCGTCTGGTCCAGCACGTAGGTCCACAGCCGGCCGATCTGGGCGCGGCCGAGGATGCCGGCGACCAGCAGCAGGATCAGGATGATCGGCAGCGCGAGCCGGGGGCGGCGGCGGCGCCGGACCGCGGGGCGCTCGCCGGCCCGGTAGCGGCGCCGCCACTGCCGGGCGATCCAGCGGTACCAGGGCAGGTGCGGCTCGTCGGTGGCGTCCGCCAGCGAGCTGCCGCAGCGCTCGCACAGCGCCCGGTTGCGCGGGTTGCCGAGGCCGCACTCCGGGCAGTACAGGTCGCCGGTCGCGCGGCGCTCGGTCTGCTGCCGCTGCACGCGCGCGGGGGCGGCCACCCGCTCGTCCGGGCGCCGGGCCGGGGGCTTGTCCGCGCCGGTGCCCTCGGCCTCCTCGTCGAGGTCGGGTGGCTCGCCCGCCTCGGGCGGCCGGATCCAGCCGGGCAGCGGCTGGTTCGGCATCGTCTGGCTCGGCGGCGGTGGCGGGGTCGGTGGCTCCGGCGGCGCGCTCGCGGCGACCGGCGGTGCCACCGGGGGCGCGGTGGGCGGCGCGGTGGGCGGCGCCGCGGTCGCCGTCCCGGCCCCCGGTGCCGCCTGCGCGGCGGCCGGCGGCGCGGCGGCGGCGCCCTCGGTCCAGTCCAGGAACGTCCGGCAGGACTGGCAGAACTCGGCGTTCGCGGGATTGGCGTGCCCGCAGCGTGGGCAGTTCACGGCGTACCCCCAGGCAGTACCTCGACGTCGTACGCGATGTGCGCCGGCACCTCGGCGCCGACCAGCCGGACCAGGTGGTCCCGGTCGAAGCCGCCCGGATCCGGCACCCGTACCCGGACGGTCACCCCCGCCCGCGACGGGCGCGGCGGCACCTCACCCGGGTCGGTGGTCCAGCTGACCCCGCCGGTCTCCGCCACCTCCGGGCGTACGCCCGACTCCTGGCGGACCAGGTCGGCCAGGCCGCCCGCGGTGCCCCGCTGGCGGTGCCGGCGCATCGCGGTGGCCACCAGTTCGCGGCGCAGGTCCAGCGGCTGGTCCGGGGACGGCGTGACCGCCACCCAGCCGCCGACCCAGCCGAGCAGGTCGACCGGGGCGGTGCCCGGCTCCAGGTGCGCGGTGAAGTTGTCCAGCATCAGCAGCACCGGGGCCAGCACCTCGTCCAGCGCGCCGAGGAAGCGGCCCAGGAAGTCGTGCTCCAGGTACACCACCGGCAACTGGTTCACCAGCGGGTGCGGGGAGGGCAGGTCGGGGATCGCGCCGCGCACCTCAGCCCCCTCCCGGGCGTACGCGCACCTGGTGCTCGTAGGAGAAGGCGAGCCAGTGCGGCTCCAGCACGACCTTGCCGGTGCGCTCGCCGCGGTCCCCGGTGACCGGGTCGGCCGGGTACAGCCGGACGGTCTCCACCAGGTCCACGCCCGGCACCCGCTGCAGCACCGCGAACGCCTCGCCCTCCTGCACCGGCCGCCCGAACGGCCAGCCCTCGCCGTCCGGGCCGCCGGTCAGCGGGTCGAAGTACCGGTACAGGGCGGCCAGCGCCGCGATCCGTACCGGCTCCGGCGCGATGCCGCGGGAGACCTCCAGCGAGGCGACCACGGTGATGCCCTGGTAGTACGGCGGCTGCACCTGCACGCGCGCGCCGATGGGCCGGCGCGGGTCCAGGTACCGGCCGATGGCGGCCAGCACGTCCACCGGCGGGACCAGCTCCTCGAAGACCAGCCGGCCACCCTCGTCGGCCGGCACCGCCGGCACGACCAGCAGCCGGATCAGCCCGGTCGGGTCCTCGGGCTCGGCCGGTACGCAGCGCACCCGGGCCACCTGCGGCGCGGCCTCCCGGGCCAGCTGCTCGTAGTCGGCCGGCACCACGGCCCGGTCCAGGGTGCGCAGCGTCATCGGGCCGCGCAGCTTGGCGTTCTCCACGGTCTCGCCGTCCACCCCGCCGCGGGCCGGCCGCCGGTTCTCCACCCGCGCCACGAACGGCAGCGAGCTGCGCACCACCCGCAGCGCGCCGGCCGCCACGTTGCCCTGCCGCCCGCCGCCGGTGGCGTAGCGGCGTACCCGGATCGCCCGGCCCTTGCCCGGCACCGAGCCGTAGTACCAGAGCCCGCCGTCCGGCTGGGTGATCGCCGGCCCGAAGCTGATCTCGCCGGAGGTCGGGTCCAGCCGCACGTGCCGGTCCTGCGGGCCCGAGGCCGCGAAGTCCGGCACCAGGTCCCACTCGGAGAAGCCGTCCTCCTCGGAGACCTCCACCTGGAACGGCGCGCCGCCGACCAGCACCGGCGGGCGGGCCACGCTGAACCGCTGCCCCGGTACGCCCTCGGACATGCCGAGCACCTCGTCGCTGACGATCTCGGCGTGCCGCGCCGGGACCGTGCCGCCGATGGTGAACGCGCTCGCCGAGTGCAGCACCGGGGTGAGCAGGTAGGTCGGCTGCCCGGCCGCGGCGGTGACCAGCCGGCAGCGCAGCCAGCCGGCCGAGACCCCGGTGAGGACCGAGGTGACGTGCCCGCCCGGTACGTGCAGCAGCACCTCGCCCGGCCGGTTGAAGCCGCCGGTGCTGTCCTCGCCCACCTCGCAGGTGGTCCAGCCGTCCCCGGTCCACGCCTCCCACACCAGCGGCGGGTCGCGCGGGTCCACGCCCACACCCTCGACGTCGCAGTCCAGCCGCAACGCCACCACACAGTCGGGTACGGCGTTGGTGAGGCCGAAGTGCACCGCGTCGCCCGGGGTGGGCGGGCTGCCGAAGCAGGCGATGTCGCGGCCCAGGGCCAGCAGGTCGGCGCGGTCGACCGGGTCGCCGGCCGAGGGCGCGGTCACCAGCCGGTCCAGCGAGCAGGGCACGATCGGCAGCTCCCGGGTCGTACCGAAGACGATGGCCTCCTCGGTCTCGGTGCGCGCGGTGGCCACCTCGGTGCCCGGCGCGATCCGCACCGGCACCGGCTGCGGCGCGCTGAGCCAGAAGGTGACGTCGGTGGTGGCCGCGGTCGGCGGGTAGCGGCGTACCCCGATCAGCTCCAGGAAGGCCAGGTACTGCTTGTCCGGCACCCGGTTCAGCCGGTACAGCAGCTGGTCGACCATGCCGGCGAAGGCCTCGATGAGGGTGACGCCCGGGTCGGAGACGTTGTGGTCCGTCCACTCCGGACACCGTTGCTGCACCAGGGTTTTCGCCTCGTCCACCAGTTGCTGGAAGCGGCGGTCGTCCAGGTTCGGGGCGGGCATCGTCATCCCTCCACCACCTCCTCGTGCGGCGGGATGACGTAGAACGGGAAGACCAGGTTGCGCGGGTCGTTCGCGCCCTTCACCAGGTAGCGGATGTCGATGTAGAGCACGCCGTCGTCGACCGCGTCGAAGCGCACCGCCACCTCGTCCACCTCGATCCGCGGCTCCCACCGCTCCAGCGCCAGCCGCACCTCGTACGCCAGCTGCCCGGCCGTACCGGCGTCGGCGGGGGCGAAGACGTAGTCGTGGATGGCGCAGCCGAAGTCGGGGCGCATCGACCGCTCCCCCGGCGAGGTGGCCAGGATCAGCCGGATCGCCTCGGTCAACTCCTGCTCGTCGCGGACCAGCGCGATGCTGCCGGTGGCGTCCACCCGCGGCGGGAAGGCCCAGCCGGCACCGATGAACTGCTCCCCCACCGCCCTCACCCTCCGATGTGGACGGTCAGGCAGCCGGCCAGGATCGCCGCGCCGCAGGCGGCCTTGTCGCCGACCCGGGCCGCCGGCATGCCGTTGACCCGCACCTTGGTGGAGCCCGGCGGCAGGATCGCGCTCGGCGGGTGCGGCGGGTTGCCGGGGAAGCCGCAGGTGTGCATCGAGCCGACCACGGCGGCCGGCTTGCCGCCGATGCGGACCGTCGTCACCGGCGGGGCGCCCACGCTCCCCGGATGGTTGGTCGGGTCCCCGACCCGCGCCGCGTCCGCCATTGCCGCGCGCCTCCCCTCAGTTGATGTCGATCATGCTTGCCCGCAGCTGGAGGTGCGGGCCGCCGGAAATCTCGGCCTGGCCGGAGGTGGTGGCCTTCAGCGCACCGCTGCCGGCGTCGAGCTGGATGCCGGACTTCGCGGTCGCCTTGATCTGCTGGCCGCGCAGCTCCAGCACGCCGCTGGTCGCGTCCACGGTCACGCCCTTGCCGGTGATCGACACGTCCTTGGTCGCCTCGATCACCACCTGGCCGTCGCTGTGCACGGTGATCACGGTGCCCTTGCGGTCCAGGACGACCTTCAGCTTGCCGTCGCCGCTGAACAGCCGGACGCCCTGCGGCCCGGAGGCGGCGTCGAACAGCTCCACCGCGTCCTTGGCCCGGTTGGCGAACGTACGCCGGTTCACCGCGCCGCTGGTGCCGTCGATCAGCTCCACCTCGTGCGGCGGCGGCTTGTCCACGCCGTTGTACAGCCCGGCCAGCACGTACGGCTGGTCCACCCGGCCGTGCTCGAAGCCGACCAGCACCTCATCGCCCACCTCGGGGCCGAACACGCCGCCGCCCTTGACCCCGCCCAGCTGCGCGGTGCGCGCCCAGTCGGAGGCGTAGTCGTCGGACAGCCAGGGCAGCTTCACCTTCACCCGGGCCAGCTTCTCCGGGTCCTTGGTGTCGGTGACGGTCGCGGTGACCAGCCCCGGGATGCGGTAGTCGGGGCCGCGTACGGTCCGGGTCGCGCCGGACAGGGCCAGCAGCGTGCTGTCCTGCCGGCCGGCCACGGTGACCCAGGTCTGGTAGCCGAGGGTAGCGTCGAAGACGTGCCGGGAGGAGGTCACGGTGTAGCGGCCCTCGAACGGCTGGCCCACCCCGGACAGCGCCACCGGCTGGCCGGCCCGGATCTTCGGGTTGCCCCGGGCCACCACCTCCAGCTCGCCGAAGCTGCCGGTGATCCGGTCGGCCAGCGACTTGGCCACCTGGTCCACCTGCGCCTGCGTCGGGTACGCGGTGTCGGTGGCCAGGAAGGTGGCCTTGCCGAACGGCTGGCTGGCCTGCGCCGGGGTCACACCCAGTTGCAGGGTGGCCGCGGCGTTGGCCGGCGCCCGGCCGATCAGCGCCTGCTTGGTGGCGGTGTCCCAGCCGCGTACCTCCACCTGGTCCACCTGCTCGGCGGCGCTGATCCCGGCCCGGCAGCGCAGCATGTTCTGGCCCAGCTCCAGCACCAGCGGGCTCTGTTCGGCGCGCGTGGACGGGGCCGGCGCGCCGCTGGCCTGCACCGGCTTGGTCAGGTGCAGCTTGCCGTCGATGACGTACGCCTGCGCGCCGATGTCCTCGGCCAGCCGGCGCAGGAAGTCCCAGTCGGTGATGTTCGGCTGGGCGACGTGGGTGAGCACCGGGCCGCCCCCGTCGAGCTGCCCGACGCCCAACCCCGCCTTGCCGGCGACCTGGCGGCAGATGTCGGCTGCCGTCATGTTCTGGTAGCTGGCCACCCGGCGGCCGCGGAACAGCCGGTGCGAGGGGTCCAGCCCGCGGACCGTGGTGAACGTGCCGGTGTCGTCGATGTCCACCTCCAGCCCGGTCACCTCGCCGCTGAGCAGCAGCGTGGGCGAGGGGTTGTCGGCGGTGGTGGCCTTCAGGTCGACCTTCGTGCCGATGCTGATACCGGCCTGCTGCAGCAGCATCCGGGACGGGTCGCGGAAGCGCAGCACGAACAGGTCCGGCTGGGTACGGCTGTCGTCCACGTACGCGCTGACCAGTGCGTTGGCCTGCTCCGGCGGCAGCTGCCGGCCGCCCACCTCGACCAGCAGCGTCTTGGCGACGCTGTCCGCCATGGCCTACCGGCCCAGTTCGTCGACGTCGGGCAGCAGCAGCCGCTGGCCCGCGCGCAGCCGCATCGGGTCGTCCACCCCGTTGAGGTCGGCGATCGAGCGCCAGCTGCCCGGGTCCCCATACTCCTTCCAGGCCACCCTGGGCATCGAGTCGCCGGCGTGCACCTGGTAGACCCTTCTTGCGCTGAGTGAGCCGGAGGTCGGGTTCTGCTTGGGGACGTCGCCGCTGATCTCCTCCATCGTCACCTGGCACAGGGCCCGGATCGGTACGCCCGAGGTGCTGAACAGCGAGTACTTGGCCTGCACCTGGCTGAGGTAGGCGGGGAAGCCGGTCAGCCCGCCCCAGTGGAAGATCACCCACGGCGGCGAGGACTGCTGCGACTGGCGCGTCTCGGTGGTCGGCACGCAGCAGCTGAACAGCCGCTCCACCGCCTTCACCACGCTGCTGTCCTGGGTGTCGCTGGCGTCGAAGAACATCTCCACGGTCAGCTTGCTCGGCTGGGGGCCCTGGTACTCCGGCGGTCCGGCGCTCTTGGCGCCCTTGGCCGGGTTCCGCTTCCAGCTCGCGGCCTTGGTCAGGCTCAGCTCCTTGGGGTTGAACTGGAACTCGATCCGCCCGCACGGCGGCCCGGGGATCAGGCCACCCTTCGGCGGCGGCGTACGCAGCTCCAGGTAGGCGTGTTCCAGCTTCGGGCGGGTGTTGCCGCCGCCGGTGCCGAGGCCGGCACCCGCCGCGGTGAAGGCGATCGGGCCGGTCACCGTGCCTCCATCAGGTAGCCGTGGTGGGCGATCTCGATGGTCTCGGTGGCGACCTTCGGGGACTCCGGGTTGAAGCTCGGGCCGGTCCAGCGCACCGGTACCACCTCCAGCAGGCCCCAGCGCGCGACCATCCGGCCGTCGCCTGTACGGGCCTCGATGTGCGCGGTCTTGCGGGTGAAGCCGGAGGTCATGCTCGCGAACCACTGGGCCACCTTCTCGGTGTCCTTGGTCAGCGGGCGGGACAGCTTCACGTTGCTGTACTTGATGCGGGTCGGCAGCTGCCAGATGTGGCCGTTGTTGCCGCCCTCCTCGCGCTGCTCCAGCACGACCTCGCAGCCCAGCCCGTCGCAGCTGTTGAACGAGCCGAGTTCGATGCCGTCGATGGTCACCACGAAGCAGACGCTGACCGCCGGGTCGTCGTCGTTGGCCATCCGGTGCCTCCTCTCAGCGTCCGGTGTCGACGAGCAGGCCGGCGCGTTCGCGTTCCAGCCGCAGTTCGGCGCGGAACAGGCGGCTCAGCGGCTCGTACAGGGCTCGGACGAGTTCGTCGGTGACCTTGGGTGTGGCCGTGCTGCTCGGCGGCGTACCGCCGGCCGTGGTCGTCGCCGTGGTGGCGGGCGCCTCGGCCGGCGTGCTGGCCGGGGCGGGTTCGGCTGTGCTCGGCGCCGGGTCGGGGGGTACGTCGGCGCGCTGGACCGTCGGGGCGACGAACTGCGCCACCGACAGGGCCGCCGGGCTGATCAGGCCGGTGAAGGCCGGCGCCGCGGTGGTGTCCACTGTGGACTGTGCGGCCGTTGCCGCCCGTTGGACGGCGACGCTGGGCGGCGGGGTGGGGGTGGGGTGGTTCCACTGCACCGGGACCGGGGGTGGTGGGTCGTCGTCGCTGTGGTGCGGCGGGGGGCTGTCGTCCTCGGGGGTGCGCAGGACGACCGGGTGGTCGCCGATCAGCGGCACCTGCGGCGGCGCGGTGCGCTGGGTGGGGGCGGGCCAGCCGTTGTGGACCGGGATCCGTTGCAGCGGCGTGGTCTGCGGGGTGCCCAGGTCGTAGGTCGGGACGACCGGGGCGAGCGTGGGCAGGGTGGGGACGACCACCGGTGGTTGCGGGTCGGCCGATTCGCGCGCGGTGGGTGGGAGGGTTGCCAGCGGCTCGCCGAGCCCGGGGCGTTGGCGGGCCGGTTCCACGTTGGCGACCGCGGTGCGCTGCGCGACGACGGCGGGTGGATCCGCCGCGGGGTGCGGCGTGTCCGGGCGCAGCAGCGCCACCTCGGGGTCGGAGATCAGCGGCGCCACCTGCTGGGGCTGCTGCTCGTACGCCTCGGGTTGCTGCGTGGTCCGCTGCACCGGCTGCGGCTGCTGTTGCGCGGGTCCGGGTTGGATCACCCGCTGGATCGGCTGCGGCAGGATCGAGGTCTGCTGGGTCGGCGGCTGCTGGGTCAGCGGCTGGATCGGCTGGGGTGGGACGGGTTGCGGCTGGACCGCGCGTTGGATGGTCTCGGGCGGCGTGGTCCGCTGCACCGGCTGCGGCTGCACCGGCGGTGCTTCGGGGGTCCGCTGGGCGTCCGGCTCGCGTGCGAACACCGGTACGACCGGGGGTTCGGGCGTTGATCCGGGCTCGATCGCGCTGCGCTGCACGGCCTGCGGCGCGGGATCGCGGCGTACGAGTTGCGGCTCGGCGGTGTCGCTGCGCTGTAGCCGTACCGGCTCCGGGGTGGGGTGGTCGATCGGGTGTTGCTCCGGCGTGGTGCGCTGGATCGGCGCCGCGGTGGTGGTAGTGGTGCGCTGCACCGGCGTTGGCTGGCTGGGCGGCGGCGGCAGCACCGGGGCGAATTCGGTGGGCAGCGGGCGTACCGGCTCCGGCTCTGGTACGGCCGGCGGCTCGACGTACACGGCCTCCGGCTCGGCCGTACTCCCCTGCTCCACAGGCGATTCGGCCGCCGCCGCGCTGCGCTGCACGATCCGTGGCTCCGGGGGGATCCGCCGCTCGACCTGCGGCGTGACGGCGCTGGTCTGTACCGGCACCGGCGGCGCGTCCGCCGAGGCTGGCCGCGCGGCTTCCGGCGCCGCGCTCCTGCTGGTCTGCACCGGCACGACCGGCGCCAGCTGGGTCGGCGGCTCGGCCCGCGATGGTGCCGGTTGGGTGGCCGGCTCGATCGGCTGCCGTTGCACCGGCCGTACGGACTGCGGTTGTGCCGGCTGGGCTGGCTGACTCCGCACCGGCTGCGCGGCGTCGCGCTGAACCGGCTGCGTGGCCTGACGCTGCACCGGTTGTACGGCCTGACGCTGCACCTGCGGCCCGGCGGCGATCTGCTCCGGCTCCTCGCTCACCGGGAGCGGCGTCTCCGGCTGCGAGACCAGCGGCGCGACCTCCGGCTCGTCGTCGCTGTGATCGTGACCGGCGTGGTCGGTGTGGTCGGTGTGCCGCTGCACCTGCGGCCGCGGCTGCGGCGGTGGCTGCGCCTCGGTGGCGATCCGCGCGACCGGCTGGTACGGCGAGGGGGCGTACCGGCTGACAGTGACACCGTGCGCGGTGCCCGCGGGCGCCTCGGGGCTGACGTAGTGCCCGAGCGGACCGAGATGCGTCGGGTCCTGCCAGCTGGCCAGCCGGGAGGCGAACCGCGGCGGGTCCACCAGCAGCGCCGGGCCGGACAGGACCGGTTGCAGCACCGGCATCCGGGCCCAGTCCCCGGCGGGCCGCTCGACCGGGCCGCTCTCGGGCTCCGGTTCCGGCTCGGCGTCCTGGCCGCGCTTACCGCCGCGCAGCCAGGAGAACACGCCCATCAGCGTGCCCCGGGTGCCAGCCGCGCGGCCTGCGCGACGTACCGCTGCCGGTCAGGGTGCTCCAGGTCGAGGATGGTCTCCGGCGGCCAGTGGAAGTGGAAGGCGAGGTACCCGACCTCGTCGTAGAGCGCGTCGATCGGGTACGTCACGATTCCCCCAGGCGGCTACCAGCGAGGTCGATGGCGAACTCGTGCTGGCAGGACGGGCACGTCACGCTCGCCCGGGTGTGCCCCTCGGCGTTGATGCGCCGGTAGAAGTCCTGCAGGAACGCCAGATCCGCGGCGAACAGGTTCTCCACGATGCCGGCGTGGACGTCCTCGATGGCGCCGAGCCGGGTGATGACCCGGGCGATCAGCACCACCGACAGGTACGCCGCGTTCTCCCGTACCCGGTCGTCGCGCAGCGGGATCAGCTCGTCCCGTGCCGTGGCCAGCCGCATCACGCCCCGGCGGTGCACGGTGCCGGACTCGTCCACGTACCCGCGCGGCAGTTCGAACGGGAACTCGGTCCGCAGGCTCTCCCGCGGCTCCGGCTCGGTGGCCCCCATCGCCTGGGCGGCCGGCTGGGCTGCCGGCCGCGGCGCCGCGGACAGGGTACGGCGCATTACTCCACTTCCATGCTCTCGTAGGTGATCGTGAGCTTCTCGGTGAGTACGGCGGTGTCGCCGGCCTTGAGGGTGCTGATCTCCAGCGCCTTCGGCCAGGCGTTGATCAGCTTGTACCGCTTCAGCGGCAACCCCTCGTAGTCGTAGACGATGATGGCGCCGCCGCGGCGGGCCCCGGCGATCTTGCCGAAGCGGGAGTCCTTCACCCACTTCTCGAAGCTGTTGTTGTCGGTGAGGCCGCGGGTCACGGTCACCTCGCCGGCCTTCGGGCGGCCGGGCAGTTTCTTGATGGCGTACCGGCCGTCGGCGGTGTTCTGCTTCAGCTCGATGACGTCCTGCTCCATCTTGAGGCCGCTGACCTCGGTGATCTGCTTGATGACGACCCCGTCGAACTCCAGCCCGAAATACGCGCCGACCGAGGTGTCCAGGTCTGGGAGTGCCATGCGTTGGCTCCTTCTCGCTACTCAGCAACCTCGGCGGTACCGCCGGAAATCTGGGCCAGCCGGAAGACCACGAACTCGGCCGGCTTCACCGGGGCGACACCGATCTCGCAGATGACCTGGCCGAGGTCGATGCTCTCGGTCGGGTTCGTCTCGGAGTCGCACTTGACGTAGAAGGAGTCCTCCGGCGTCAACCCGAACAGCGCGCCCTTGCGCCATTCGTTCACCAGGAAGGCGGAGATGGTGCGCCGGATGCGCGCCCACAGCGCCTCGTCGTTGGGCTCGAACACCACCCACTGGGTGGCGTTGAGGATGGAGTCCTCCAGGTAGTTGAACAGCCTGCGTACGTTGAGGTACCGCCAGGCCGAGTCGCTGGACAGGGTGCGGGCGCCCCAGATGCGGATACCGCGGCCGGGGAAGGCGCGGATGCAGTTGACGCCCTCGGGGTTCAGCAGGTCGTGCTCACCCTTGGTGATCTGGTAGTCCAGCTCGACCGCGCCGCGCAGGATCTCGTTGGCCGGGGCCTTGTGTACGCCGCGGGTGTCGTCGCTGCGCGCCCACACACCGGCGACGTGGCCGGAGGGCGGGACGAACGCGGGCCGGCGCGAAGCTGGGTCGTACACCTTGATCCACGGGTAGTACATCGTGGCGTACTTGGAGTCGAAGCCGGTGGTGTGCTTGCGCCAGGCCAGCACCTGCTGGGCGTTCATGCCGGGCGGGGTGTCCAGGATGGCGATCCGGTTGCCCATCAGCTCGCAGTGCGTGATCAGCCCCTGCTGCACCGCGATGAGGGTCTCCTGGTCGATCGCTCCGGCCTGGTAGGCGGTCATCAGGTCGGGTACGGCCACCATGGTGACCTCGTCGACGGCCATCAGCCCGCCGAAGCCGGTGCGCTGGTCCGGGTCGCCGACGTACTCCCCGGCCGACAGCGGCTCCCGTACGGCCGGCGGGCCGGCGACCGGCACCGCGACCGTCTGCGGCTCCGGCTTGCTGGCGCCGACGGTCTCCTCGAAGGTGATCAGCTT
>Ga0081455_10007032_pt1 | contig 11950 bp, 14 predicted proteins | sample TabmetS3T2R1_FD_70207 | JGI IMG/M metagenome (GOLD analysis project Ga0081455, IMG submission 70207) | Tabebuia heterophylla rhizosphere microbial communities from the University of Puerto Rico - S3T2R1 | ecosystem: Host-associated > Plants > Roots > Rhizosphere ...
TACCTGAAGAGGCTGATCTCGCAACAGCAAAATCAAAATACAACAATGGCATTCTTGAAATAACATTTAACAAGAAAGATAAATCGAAACCTAAAGGGAAGGAGATTAAGGTAGAATAGAAAGGGTCTGCAAATTCCGCCTTATTTCATCTTAATTTTTAAAAATTTAATATTAATAAATATAAGAGAAACTTAATTCATCCAACAATTTTTAACGATGTTTGTCAGGAGGTTTTGGTAAACGCTATTTGGAATACATGCAATTAGCTTTTTAAGCCATACTCTTAAAATCTTTTCAGTTTTATAAATAGATAGAACGAGTAACGTATTTTTTCCATATTAGTTGAAATCTTTTACTTTCAAGAATTTTATATAAGTTTTGTAGATTTAATATGCCTAATGTGAGGCATCCTATAAGGACTGACTACATAGGATAGGCGAGGACGATAGCTTGTGTTGTCAATCTCTTCAGCCTTAATCCTTGCCTATCCTCCTCATAGAAAAAATATATTTTCCAGAGGAATGTTTAATCCTTTCACATATTTGCAGTTAGTAGTCAAATTTGACTACCTATGACAGTATACGTATATTTCTGAAAATCAGACAAACAGAAAAGATAAAGAAAAATCACCGTTAAGACGATGGGATGAATCTTTAGATTCGATGGAAATTCGGAGGTTTTTGAATTAGTCCCCTAAATCAAGTAATATAGGCAAAACATTACGCATTGATAAAATAGTTAGTAACGAAATAATAGGCAATGTTTAAACTCCAGATAAATGTCAATAGACTGAGATTCATAATTCCTGATTATGGCGTACAGAAATCTATTCTAAAATAATAATAAATGAATTTCCATAAACTAAGTACAGGTACCGATCCTTTGAAGCTTAATTATTCCACAATTACCTTTGTTCGTACTCGATTCTTGTGTCCACGGAGACCATCAAAGTTGACACGTACATTACTTGTTTGATTTATTTTTACCACTACAATAATTTTGGTCATTTTACTATTTACCCCTTGAGTTAAAAGTCAGCAGTTCTTTCTCCCTTTTTTACTTCCTTTATTACTATGTCGATTTATCTTCTCAGTTCCCTTTATCCCAATTCAACTTAAGTAGTCCGCAATATTCAATACTGTAACGGTCGCAAGCCCGAATGATATCCTAATCTTATTCGAGATATTGTATACGTGACATTAGGAAATGGTTTTCCAAACCGTTTCCATCCGATCCCACCTGACTTGCCAAGTGCTGATGTAGGTATAACGGGAAGCTGATTTTAAGTGAGGGTCAAATTATAGTGTGCTTCCCTATTGATTTTTCCGGCGAGACACGAACCATGAGTGTGAATATCATATTTCCCAGCTGATAATCCACGGATAAAAATCCAATATCCTGAACAGATAGCCCTTGATGGGCCTGGAGTAACATTCCATCTGTTGCACGTTGGATATTCTGCATTGAATGGTTCGGAACAGACCGCTATAGATTCTAGCCTTTGGCCGTTAAGGGTAGCCTCACTTTTGGCAACTTTGCCAACATCCTCCTTTGACCACTGTATTAAGTCTTGATCAGTCTTGATCCTTTTGTCTTCTCGATCCGAATTTATCGCCGTTATGGTAGGAAAAAACAAATCTTTACCAGCGGGCATAACCAGATCATTTTTATTATATTCAACAAAAGAATATGGAAGAAAAATTACATCATGATCGTATTGATGATATTGCAAGTTGTTACTTGATGATAATGGTAGTCTCCACTTCCACCATGATATGCTCCATTCAGACCATGATTTACCATAAGGTCGATCGTTAAAAGAAAAAAGAAGTTGGGACATAGTGAAACTAACTAGATTTAACGCAAATATGCCCAACATCCTGCGTCATACGTTTGGCAGGTGCTAGAATGTACATCTTATCTTTAGGTGTCTCGTTAAGTGACATTGTATGACCCTTTATCATCGGTCGATATAAAGTTAATCGTTATCGATCTGACTCATTTAACTTAATGAAAGGAGCCCTATCCAGGTGTGTACTTATGTTTATGTTCTTTTACTTCCTCTATTACGAGATCTAAATATCTCTTTAGCTCAACTTCGTCTATCTCTATTCCTTCTTCAACTTCAGGTTTCATGCCTTCTTGACTTTGAATTATTTTACTTACAGTTTTTTGAATCTCTTTCTCCATTTCTGCGTGGCCTATTAAGTCTAATAATCTTGATTCCAATGCATGTTTACGTATAGATTTGCGCAAAACATCGTTAACTGAAACCAAGGTTGCTGAGTTGTAGATTCCTAACAGCATAAGAAATGATGCTACTATCAAAATTGTCAATGTTGCAAGTCCAAAAGGTGGATAAGGAGCTATGGTTTGCTGTGTTGCTTGATTAGCACTAAATATAAGAAGTATGCCCCAGCCAGAGATAATCATATAGGTCCTTATATTAATTTCATAACTCACTAGCCTTGAGATCTTCCAAAATGCAATTGCAAAAGTTAGTCCTCCGATAGGCAAACTCAAGGACAGAAATGTAGTGCTTATTATGGAGACGGTGATTGGATCAGTAGTTAGGTACGGCCCTAGTAATTGTAATAGTATGAATGGAAAAAGGTAGTTGATTACAAAATATACAAGCGGTACTGAGAGTAAGATCCAATAGATTATGACGTTAACGAGCTTCTCTTTGTAAGAATTCATAAGTATCGCAGTAGTTATCCAAATGCTAAAAAATGAAGCAATAGTAGACGCTTCATAAATACCTTGCATGGTCACATGCCTACCAGTTGATATATCTACGCTCCCTCCTACGTACTCCAGTATTACTTCTGGTCTATCAGTTAGCTTGAGCTCTGTAATAACTACAGTCATGACCAAATTAAATGCGATTAACGATATGGATACGAAATACAGAAGTACTATTAGGCTTTGGCTTGATTTGTACCAAGAAGCAAAAAGAAGAGATAATCTTATAATAAAGATAGATGCTATTCCGTAGCTTATAGCAACAAAAATTTGGGAAGTATCTGTTTTATAAGACTGTTCAAACAATAATTGAAATATTATAGTACTCATCAGCCCCCCTAAAATAGCGAAAGAGATTAAAGGAATTACATAGAGTAAATTAGCACGAAGCGCTTTATTCAATCGCTGTCGCTTAAATGAGTTATACGTATACCTAATGGTAAAAAATCCTAAAAGCAAGCAAAAGGAGCTATTTGTTGAAAATAATACAACTTTGACTTGATTCGGAACAAAATACTTGGAAACAAGATCATAAATTTTGACAAAGGATGTGTCGATTAGTAACGTAATGAGTAAGCCGACGACCAATAAAAGAAATATCCTGTAACTGAATAAGGTTTGGTGCCCCTTAAGCAAATGGTATCAGTAAATCAAGCTCAAACATAATCTTTTTGTAGCACTCCATTCAAGTGGTTAACAAATGAAGTATTGGATTCCTTTAATTATTAGCGTGCCGGTTTTGTTAGTTTGGATAAATCCTTATATGTTATTCGGTACCGCTGATAATTCAGTGAACATAATACCTCCAGGCAGCAATCCATATGGCTTGGCTTACGAACAACATGTAGAGAATTTCTGGAAATGGCTTTTGCCATTAGCTAAGGATGTGAACCCCTGGAACGACCCAGATGGGCACAACTGTGTTAGTGGACAATCAGGATCCAATTCGTCAGTTTTTTACCTGAGTGGTAACGGAGGAGGGGTATCTGAAAGAACTTGTAAGGTTCCAGCTGGGAAGGGATTGTTTATTCCTGTTTCGCCGATGGAGATTTCTGATAAAGAAGCCCCCAACTCCTCGGTTGAGCAACTACATGAAATAGCAAAAAAAGATCAAGATAGTGTAACAAGCTTGTATCTTAAAATCGATGATAAGGAATACAGCCGTCAGGATCTTGAAGGTTATAGAACAGATACCAAAGACTTTCAAGTCGTATTTCCCAAGAATGCAATATTTGGCGCTTCAGAAGGACCATCAAAGGCTGTAGCAGATGGCTATTATGTAATCACTGAACCACTTGGGAAAGGAAATCACACTATTGTGTACAAGTCTACCTTAAGTCTGCCCTTTGCACAGGATATCACTTACAACATAATTGCAGAATAGATCATGGTCCTGAATAGCAGTCTGAAATACTAAATCGATTGCGGCTTTAGAGTGAATGACCCTAGTAGAAATCAACGGCTTATAACAAGATAAAAAGAAGGGGAAGTTCTGGTTCTTCATAATCTTCTATGCTGTTAAGGGAAGGATATCCCATATTATCGTATGATTAGAGAATTTTCATATATTAAATAATTACTATATTTCATATTATTAGCATAAAATTCTTATTCCTTAGTCTTATCTCGTATAAATGATGGACTCTATCGTGAATAAAAACGATTTAGAGCCAAAGAAGGAGGATACTTATACTGGACAGTTAGAACCAGACACTGTAAAAATCGATCTCTACCGTTATCTGCTGGATCTCAACAACACAAAAGGATTCTAGTGATAGATGATAAACCAGATATTGTGTTTACTTTGCGTGTTGGACTAGAAAGTGATCCAGCTATACAGGCTGATAGTTTCGATAATCCAGTTACTGCATCAGTAGATAGGCTGTTTCATAAAGAAGCCAATTACTTCAGAACAGTTGTTAGAACGCATTAAAGCAGAATTAGAGTAGATGGAATCTGGATTATCATTCCTGAATGTCTATTTGATTTATAGCAATTGGTAAACTAAATGCAAATGTTGCTCCCGTATCTCCATTATAGTTATCATTTTCAGCCCATATCCTTCCACCATGTTTTTCGATTATACTCTTTGAAATAAATAGACCTAATCCAGTGCCTCCTGTATCGGATTTTGTAGCAAATTTTGTAAAAAGCTTTGGCAACATATCTGGATGTATTCCAATACCCGAATCCTTTACCTTAACAACAATCTTGTTGCTACTAACATATCGGTCAACAATAACTCTTATGATTCCCTTGGTAGTAAACTTGAACGCATTGCTTAGCAGATTATTAATTACTTGACAGAGTCTATTTCTGTCCCCTTCTATAATTATTGGATCACTCTTGTTACCCTCATAGTATAGAGATACGTTGTCGCTATTACCATTAATTGTTTGACGGTACTCATCCATTAGTTCAATGATCATCTTGTTAAAGTCAAATTTTTCTGTCTTTAGATGAAAAGATCCGCTTTCAATTTTTGTTACATCTAATATGTCTTCGGTAAGTTGCATTAGTCTTTTGGAATTTCTAAGAATAATGTCCAGTACTAATTCTTCTTGCCGTATGGTCATCGGAGAGTTGCTGCCACTGCTGATGCCATACCTAGATCCTATCTTTGAGAAGTGTAGATACTCAGTAAGCCCAAGGATTGGTTGTATTGGTGTTCGAAGCTCATGTGCTGCTACGTTTATAAACTCATCTTTTAGCTTGTCTCTATATTTTAATTGCTCGTTCGCATCTTCTAATTGCTTCGTTAACTCATTCTGTTTCTTCATATAGCTCTTTAGAGATTTTACCATTGAATTAAATGAGTTACTTAGAATTGAAAGTTCATCATTGCCTCTGCTTTTGACCGATACATCTAGATTCCCTCTGCTTACCTCGGATGTAGCAGAGGTTAGGTCAAATATTGGTCTTAAGATTCTTAAAACAAGATATAGTACTACTGCAGCCACTACAATGTTTAAAATCGCAAACATCCCCTGTAGAGTCATTGAATTCTGTGAACTAAGTCTTGCGTATTCTCCTAGTTCAGTAACTAACACATTAGACGAATTCACTAATGATGATGCGCTAGTTTCAATTGTTGTTTTTAGTGCTTGATCTGATGGTGATGGTATTGCAGCTGCAGCAGGGGCCGTATTGATGTTTCCATTAGATTGTATTACACTATTTGTTAAAATCGTTTTTAGAGAAATCCAGTCCCGATAAATTGTATTCCAGTCTTGCAAAAATTTTGATGGTAACGGTCGTAAATCAATATCTGATATCATGCCACCTTGCTTTAGTGCCAAAATATTGGATTCCAGTTGGTTCGTTGCGGACCTTAGGTTGGAAAGGTCAGTACTACTATCGCCTCCTTGTGAAAAATATTCGGATGTCCGCAACAGAAGGTTAGAGGTGAGGTACCGATTCTTCCCTGCAATGTTTATTGAGTTTCCTAAATGCGTAACTTGTGATTCATAATAAGAAAGTATAGTAAAGCTACAGATAACAAAAGCAATTTGAATTGCTACTAAAATTCCTATTTTTACGCCTAATTTGGACCGTATCGCTCTTAATACCTTAGGGCTGTCCCTCAATAACAGTCACCATTAATGGTCAAGTGTCATCATTATATCCAACTCTAAACTATTTATTCTTTAATTCCCACGTTGAGAGAAAACAATTGTGGTAGTCATATTGAAACTAGCACATGATTGCGTTTCCTGCAGGAAAAGAATTATTGGTTAAAGAATTTTGCAAGTTGCTCAATGACGGAATAATTATTAACTGTCCGATAGTCTTCCGTCTTCTTTAAAGCAGATACCCAGAACGAACGTCCTAATTTTTTTATTCATTTTGTATCCAATTGTTAAGCGAGAATGATTTCTAGAAGCTCTCTTCTCTTCCAAACCAAATGAGAATGACTATCTAAAAGGTAAGACTAACAGACAATGTTCGCGGGTATGTGTTTCTGTGTATATTGCCTCTGTCGCACATAGCCACTAGCTATTGAACTATCACTGATCTATAAGTGCTTCCGACCTAACTTATTTAGTTCTATGGACAGCCGAAAATTTTCAGCTATGTCAGGTTTATAAATCACATTCAAGCTGAGATATAGAATAAAAAATGAAAGATTCTACAGTACTGAAAATAATAATAGCCACATATGTATCCTTGGGTCTTATCCTAAATTTGTAGCCTGTGAAAAGATAGGAAGGCTTTGCATCATTTAGTCTACTCGTCAGTAGCTCTGTGATCGTGCTCCGAAGAATTTAGGCCCCTGCACATGCAAACCTCCTTCGCAACTTTGCGCTAAACTTTGTACTTGGCTTTTCAAACTGTCTTCATTCCTTCGTTGTATGACAGTATAACCATCATAGTATTACCTCAAATTTTGATTAAAAAGTTTTGAACCTGGAAAATTAGGCCTAGGTGTTATGGTATTCATTCTATTGCTCCCTCCTAGGTCTAACGTATGTGTTCATTCATCTCGAAACTTCGATAGTTGCATATTTCACTATAAACGTCCTTCAGTTTCTTCTCTAACTCCTCCTTGTCAGGATATAATAATGTGTATTTCTGTTCTAATATGTCTGCCATGTCATTCAACCGTTGTTTTAATGTGTATTCTTTCTCTATCCGTTCGTCATTTAATGCGCATACTTCTCTATACTTCTGGTTAAGCTGGTGGTCTAACTCTTTTAGTTGGGTAACAATATCTTTATTCTCCATACTATACTCTGGATACTGTTACTAATGTACTATATTTAACCATTATTTTTAAAAGTGAAAAAATGAAGGGTTTGTTATTTGTGTGTTGGATGTGCGTATAAAAAATAGTCTAATGAATTGCGTTTTTGTACTTGTTCCTTTAGCCGTTGGTCTTCTAGTTCCTGCCGTTTCTGTTCCTTGTATTCAATGATAATTCTTTCTATAGCTTGATCTAACGTTTCACCCGTTCCCTTTATGAGGTTCTCAATGTTTTTGACGGTATCTTCTTTTAAGACCTGCTCTTTACCATTGAGTATTATTTTTCTTGATACAAATGTTAGGGACATACTAGCTAGATTTGCTCCGATATATTATTCTCTTTAACTCCCTTAAATTCGTGTTGCTGTTCGTTGGTTATGTTTTGCCCTGTCTGATAACCTCTTAGAACATTCTCTATTTGTTCCTCTGAAAGTACTTCTCTCTGTGGTTGCTGATGTTTTTCCTCGGTTGTTGGTGTTATAGCTATGGATTGTGTTTCTATATCTATGAACTCGTATTGATGCACTCCGCTTTGTTCTATAATTCCGGCTAGCTTTAACTTCCTTATCCATGAATTAACCGTCCTCTTATCTGCTGGTCCTGCCCTACCTTTGAGTATTGCTAGTGCTTCCATTAGGTGTTTGTCTGTTATGTATCTCGTAGGTTCGAACCAATATCCTTTATCTATCATGAATTTGAAAATTGTGTCCCTTGTGTTTACTAGTCCGAATGCTTCCGTTTGCATTAAGTTTGTGCTTTGTGCTTGTTTGTTTCTATTCCTCAGGAATATGGTTCGGTCTTTAATTGCATTTTCTACTTCAAATGTGAGTAGTCCCTTACGTATGGTTATCTTGTGTACTGCTAATTCCCTCCTGAAATTGTCCATTACTGTACATGAAATAAGAATATGAAGCTGCTCTTTACCCTCTGGTAACACTCTAATGTACACTCCCTTGCAAACTTATGTACATATGTACATTACAATGTACAATTGTACATTGTAATGTATTAGTATTAGTATTAGGCAATAGTATGTACAAATAACGTATCATAAATGGGGAACATACTAAGCACTGTGTTGATATTTGGAAGCATATTTCTTTAATATTTTTGAAAACTGACAATGTGCAAACATGCACAATGCACAAAGTTTGTACATGTTTGCATTGTTTGTACTGTTGCTTCATTTCCCTAGTAACCAGTCCTTGTCTTGTACTGCTGGTGCATTATCTTTGGTTTGTAACTTTTCTAAGAGGTCTGAGGCTTCTATGTTATGTTGCAATAATTCTTGGTTTTCCTTTCTTAACTGTTCATTCTCTTGCCTTAGCTGTGCGTTCTCTCTTTGTAGAATATCTATCCTTCCTATTAGTGCGTCGTTGCTAGGTATTGGTTGTTCTTGCTCCTCTTCTATATCGTCGTCTGTTATTACTACTCCCATACCTGCTGGAAAGTTATGTTCTCCTGTTTCCGTGTCTTGGACTGATACTTTACCGGATAGGTCTATTGGTTCACGTTCGGAACTAGTCATTTTGACCGGTTCGTTTGCGGTCATTTTGACCGCAAAATTGCCTTGCTCTCTAACCTTTTCAGAATGTCTTGCACTTTTGGGTAGGACTCTTTGAATAGTGCTTTGTGAATAATGTTCCTTCATTTGGGTTCGTACTAGGTCGCCTATTTCCATGTCTGAAAGTCCGTCCCTACGTCCTTGCTCGAATACTGCGTTTACCTTGTCTTGTAATTTGTTAAAGTCCGGTGCTAATGCCTCTAATAGTCGCTGTAGTATCTTGGACTGCTTATACTTCTCTATCTGCTGGCTCATTGGTCTGGGGTCCTAAGTCTTAGTAGAATGTCGCCATTTGGTTGCCTTACTCCCTTGAACCATTCATTTTCGTTTGGCTTTAATTCGCTATCTAATGGAATGAAATGCTGGCCAAATAGGTATTGTACTTTGTAGTGTACTTCGTCCTCCCTAATAGGGGTAGGGCTATATACTTGTCTGTGTCTATCTGCTATTAGGTGAGTTCCACCTTCTGAATTGGAAGTGGGGCTGACTTTGGACGGTTGGGCCCCTACTAATTCAGACTTGACCATATTTCATTTCCTTGTCCTTAAGATAATATTCTATGGCTCGTAGGACAAAACGAGACCTACAGACATCGCCACGTACTATGTCCAAGTGCTGCAGAAATGGTATTGGCATACAAATGACTGCATTTACTGTTTTCCGTGTCAACTTATTTTCACTTTTATCTCCTTGTTATAACCCTATTGAGCATGGATGTATTTTTGTGTTCCAATGTCTTTGAATTAGCTAACATTGTTACTAGTCTAAGAATGCGTCTATTGCTGTGTTGTAATTGTATTGGTAAAGAAAGTAAGAAATGACTGCTATTGCTATAGCTATTATCACTGCTACGAATAGTAATGTTTTGGTCATTGTAGTGTGTTGAGCTTCTGCATCGCATTGTATAGCTTCAACCATTGTACTCCCTGTTGAGTTGTTTGGAATGTGCGTTTTTCTGCATAATATAATAGTAATTCCTTTTCCACTAATTCTGCAACGTAGTCCCTTACTTGGTTACTGCTAATGTATGATGAATATTGCAGTTGTGTTTTTTGCTAATGGTTTGTCTATAGCTGCTGATGGAATTGATGCAACTATATCCGGTTTATTTCTGTATCTGCTGGTTTCACTGCGGTCGAAGACTAGCATTCTAAAACCCATCCAGCTTGAAGCATTGCCTTCATTGCAACCTTTAGGGATAAATGACAACTATAAGGGTAAGCGATGCATTCAGGTCTAGACTAGGAAAGATAAGAGCTACGTTAACCCTAGAGGAAGGTAAGGAGTATTCAATGGAGGATTTATTAGAGTTAATGGCTGATGCATTTGAATGGGAAAGGTAGCGAACACTAAAGAAATGATTTCCGGTTGTACAGCCGAGCTACACAATGTATACTTGAATCCCATATAGCTAGGTAATGTAATAATAATCGCAGAGGAACGAAGCAACCACGACTGAAAGAAAGTTTGAAGTTCCTATGAAAGCATGTAATAGAAACCATACTAATATTAGGTTCTGTCAAGCCTAGGAAGTCGACATGGCAGTATCGATAATACCGCTTGTATGGTTAACTATTAGCTAAATGCTATACTATTAGTTACTTTCTACTTTGAACAAACATTTGTTCAATGTTCTAACCTTTTCTACTTTGGTTTAACTTCTTTCTTAATAGTTCGGGGTCCCTTAGTAGGTTCTGCATTATCTTTTGATTGTGTTCAATGTCTGCCATTCTATTGGTTAGAAGTTTGATAGTTCTATCTTTCTCCTTAAGTGTTGCTTCTATGGTATTGTCTCTAGTCTCTTGGTATACTGTTAGAAATGGCATACACTTAGTCCGATATATTTCTCTGCGTTCACTCTCTTTATGCGTCCAGTAAGTGCTATGATGATGCCCTAAGAACCAATTAGCGAAGTCTGAGGAACAATTTTCTGATATAATGGAATAATTTGCACGTCTGAATGAATGAAGCGTTATTTCTCTTCGTTTACTATTCTCTTTCCTCTGGTCCTTGCCTGCTACCTTCTGTAACTTCTCGAATTGTTCTAGTATTCTGTTGTAAATAGTAATTGGTTGTATGCTTCCTTGTACTGAGAATATAAGGTCATTTGGTGCTTTTATATTATGCATATCTATTAATTTGTGAATGTGTTTAGTTGTTTCGTCGCTACAGTAAATAACCCTGCCTCTTTTGGTCTTTGTTACAGCATATCTAATGTTTATTCTAGTAGGTGATACTGTAAAGTCCATGTCTTGCAACCGCAAAGAACAACCCTCCATAGCTCTAACTCCCGATGATGTTAGTAGCAGTAAGAACGTCCTAAGCCTATGGTTGTTATTGTATTCTAGTAGTGTTCGGATATCTGATAATGTTATTGGTTCTTCGGGGTCGGCATAATACTTTGGCATTTTGACCTTACGTTTAAACTTGGTACTGGAAATGTCAATGTCATAGTATTCTAGGAATGACCTAACCACTGCCATGTATGTTTTCAAAGATGCTGGGTTTATCCTATGTTTTATTAGATAGGAAACGAATTGGTCTAGTAGTTCGTAAACATTCATTTGTCCCAATTGAAGTGGGGGAATTATGTTATCCGATGTTTGTTTCTGATGCTTTAGGAACTTTATAAAGTGTGATAAACCTGTGTAATATGACTTTCTACTATTTTTGCTATTTCGGCCTATGCTTGATAGAAATGCATTAATTTTAGTGTCTTTGTGTTGCTGCAGCTGCATAATTTGGCAATTTAATGTGCCACACAGAATTATTAATACCTTACTCTTTGGGGAGACTTATGGTGATAATCACATACCAGGCAATTTGTTTATTTATGCTCCAAATCAGAAAACGCTTATGCTAGTTGATGTAGTATATCCTGGTTGGGTTCCATTTGTC
>Ga0081455_10007033_pt1 | contig 11950 bp, 8 predicted proteins | sample TabmetS3T2R1_FD_70207 | JGI IMG/M metagenome (GOLD analysis project Ga0081455, IMG submission 70207) | Tabebuia heterophylla rhizosphere microbial communities from the University of Puerto Rico - S3T2R1 | ecosystem: Host-associated > Plants > Roots > Rhizosphere ...
GTGCCGGAGTCGTCGCCCGCCAACCCGAAGCGAGCCGCCGACATGTCGTTGCCGAGCGATGCGCCGCGGCGGTTGATCGTGTACATCGAAGACAATCCTTCGAACATCGCGTTCATGAAGGACCTGATGGCCGACTTCGACGGTGTAGAACTGCTCGCCGTGCCCACGGCGGAGATCGGACTCGAGTTGGTGCGCGCGCGGCACCCGCAGGTCGTGATTATGGACATCAACCTGCCCGGCATCAACGGCTTCGAAGCCACGCAACGACTGCATCAGTGGCCCGAGACGCGCGATATCCCGGTGATTGCGCTGAGTGCCGCCGCCATGGTGCGCGACGCGAATCAAGTACAGCGCGCAGGCTTCTATCGTTACCTCACCAAACCGGTGAAGGTCGACGAGCTGACGGATACGCTCGAACCGTTGCTGAGCTACACGCGCGCGCAAGTGCAGTGATGGCAAGGCTCGAACGCGCTGCGTGAGGCACCTCGCCGCGCTGCCCGGTTTCGAGGGGCCAATTCGACAGTTTTGTCTCTCCTCTGCTACGTAACCGGGCACATAACGGCCGAAACCATGCGCTCGCGGCTGACAAAACCGCGTGCGCGCCCTATGGATCGGTGGAGGGATGATGGACCGCTTGCAGCTGCGCAACCGACAATCTCAAGACCGGGGAGCTGGGCGCAACGATCCGCCGTCCGGTACGCGCTCGCAGCGGCCTGCACCGAAGCCGCCGAGCATGCCTCCTAGCCGCACCTGGCTCACGTTTCTGTTGATTCTCGGGCTGAACTACGTTCTAGCGCGCACGTTCTTCACCGATCCCGACGCGGCTATCACGCTGCCTTACACGGTGTTCAAGGAGCAGGTCACCAAGCAGAACGTGGAGGCTGTGTACGCGCGCGGCGAAACGCTCGAAGGCCGATTCAAGAAGCCGGTGTCCTGGCCCCCGAAGGAAAAAGCCCAAAAGACCGGCAGCAAGCCGCGCGACGCCAAGACCTTCGAAACCACGCTGCCGGTATTTCTGGATCCCGGGTTCGAAGCCTTGCTGATCAACAACGGCGTGGAGATTCGCGCCGAGTCGTTGCAGTCGGGCGGCGGGGCGTTTCGCATGCTGCTGACTGGCTTCGGTCCGTCGTTGCTGATCATCGCGTTCTACGTGTGGATGTTTCGGCGCGCGCGCGCGAGCGGCGGCTTCGGTGGCGGCTTGATGGGCATCGGCGAGAGCAAAGCGCGCCGCTACGATCAGGATTCCGAAAACAAAGTCACGTTCGCGGACGTGGCTGGCATCGACGAGGCTGAGAACGAGCTGGTCGAAATCGTCGACTTCTTGCGCGCACCCGAGAAGTACACGCGCCTGGGCGGCTCTGCCCCCAAAGGCGTGCTGCTGGTGGGCGCGCCCGGTACAGGCAAGACGTTGCTTGCAAAAGCGGTAGCGGGTGAAGCCGGCGTGCCGTTCTTTTCGATGAGCGCCGCCGAGTTCGTGGAAATGATCGTCGGCGTAGGTGCGGCGCGCGTGCGCGATCTATTCAAGCAGGCGCGCGAGCAGGCGCCCGCGATCATCTTCATCGATGAGATCGATTCGATCGGCCGTGCGCGCGGACAAATGGCCATCGGCGGATCCAGCGAGCAAGAACAAACCTTGAATCAGATCCTGACGGAGATGGACGGCTTTTCCGGGCGTGAAGGTGTGATCGTGCTCGCCGCGACCAATCAGCCGGACGTGCTCGACAAAGCGTTGTTGCGGCCCGGTCGTTTCGATCGTCGCGTGGTGGTGAACCTGCCGGATAAGGCCGGGCGCCAGGCGATTCTCGAGGTCCATACGCGCAAGGTGCCGCTGGCGCCGGACGTGAACCTCGAAGAACTCGCGAGCGCTACGCCCGGCTTGTCGGGTGCAGACCTCAAAAATCTCTGCAACGAGTCCGCGTTGCTCGCGGCTCGGCGCGGCCAAAACGAAGTCAAGCAGAAAGACTTCATCGATTCGCTCGAGAAGATCGTGCTCGGTCCGGAGCGGCCGTTGCTGCTCAGCCCAGAGGATCGCGAGCGCATCGCGTACCACGAGAGCGGTCACGCCATCCTCGGTCTGGTCGTGCCTGGCGCCGATCCTGTGCATCGCGTCACGATCGTTCCGCGCGGACAGGCGCTGGGCGTCACGTACCAGCGCCCGCAAACCGATCGCTACAACTATCCCGAAGCGTATCTGCGCGCGCGCATCATCGGCATGCTCGGCGGTCGCGCGTCGGAAGAGATCGTATACGGAACCAAAACCACGGGCGCCGAGAACGATATCGAACAGGCGACCAACCTTGCGCGCAGCATGGTCACACGCTGGGGCATGAGCGAGGAGCTCGGGCTGGTGCAACTCGCGCCAGCGCAGAACCCATATCTCGGCGCGGCTTACGGACCTGCAAACCCGTACAGCGAAGAGACCGCGCGGCGGATCGATAGCGAAGTGCAGCGCGTGATCAAGGACAGTCACGATCAAGCCAAAGCCCTGTTGCGCGCGCATCGCAAACAGCTGGATGCCTTGGTCGAGGCGCTGCTGGCCCGCGAGACCCTCGACGAGCAGCAGATCCTCGAAGTCACGGGTTTGCCCGCAGCGCCCCGGCTCGAGAGCACGCGCGTGTCGGTCGCAAGCTCGGCTCCGATCGCGCGCGCTCGCTCTGCAGAGTAGCGGCGAAACTGGCTGATCGATGTCATACTCGCGGCCATGCCGCTGCTGACCGGTCCCGAACTCGTGGCGTTTCTGGCGCAAGTATTTCCGCAAGCGCGAGCTCAACGCTTCGTGATCGACGAAGTGCGCGATGCCTACGTGCGCTTTCGTTATCAACCTACCGATGACGATCTGCGGCCGGGTGCCACGATCTCAGGCCCGACGTTGATGGCACTTTCCGATACGGGCATGTACTTGGCCGTGCTCGCGATGATCGGGCCCGTGGCGCTGGCGGTGACGACGAATCTGAACATCAACTTCCTGCGCAAACCATCGCTCGGCGAGCTCAGCATCGAGACTACGCTGCTCAAGTTGGGCAAACGACTCGCCGTCGGGGAAGTGTCGATTCGCAGTGCCAGCGCTCTCGAAGGCCCTGTGACTCACGCCACCGTGACCTACTCCATTCCTGCCGTGCGTTGATTCTGGGCTGGCCGGCGCGGTAGGCGTGCGGATTTTGTCGAAGCGCGTGTCGATCGGCCGGAATGCCGATCGTCGCCCTAGCGATGGTGCCCATCCCGGCTGCCGCTTCGGCTCCGGAAACCACGGAGATCATGTCATGTTCAAGCCCGCCTACCTCGCGCTCTGCGGCCTGCTCGCCCTAGTTCTGACCGCGCCCGCAGCGCTCGCCGAACCGGCTGCCAGCGCTGCGAACATCAAGCCAGCCAAGAGCGGACTCATCCCGATCAATGGCGTGAGCTACTACTACGCGATCTACGGTCGCGGCGAACCATTGCTGATGCTACACGGCGGCCTGGGCTCGATCGAAATGTTCGGACCGGCGCTACCGATGCTGGCGAAGTCGCGCAAGCTCATCGCCGTCGATCTGCAAGGACACGGTCGCACTGCGCTCGGTGATCGCCCGTTCCGCGTCGAAAGTATGGCTGACGATATGGCCGCGCTCGTGAAGACGCTGGGCCACGACAAGGTCGACGTGCTCGGCTACTCGCTCGGTGGCGGAGTCGCGCTGCGCATGGCGATCCAAAAGCCCGACAGCGTGCGGCGTCTGGTGCTCGTGTCGACGCCCTACGCCGACGACGGCTTCTACGCTTCGATCCGCGCGCTGCAAAAAGAAGTGAAAGGTTCAGCAGCGGCGTCGATGAAAGACACGCCGATGTACAAAACGTATGTTGCGCTCGCGCCCAAGGTCGATGACTTTCCGCGCCTGCTCGATGCGATCGGTGCTTACATGCGCGAGAAGTACGACTGGTCGGCTGAAGTCTCGAAGCTGAAACTGCCGGTAATGCTGGTTTACGGCGACTCGGACATGTTCCGCCCCGAGCACGAGATCAAGTTCTACCAGCTACTCGGCGGGGGATTGCAAGACGCAGGCTGGAACCGCGAAACGATGTCGCCGAACCGACTCGCGATCATCCCGGACGCCACGCACTACGACATCTTCACGACGCCGCGGTTGGCTGCAATCGTGCTGCCATTTCTGAACGCGCAGAGCGATGCCAAGAAATGGATTGCGCCCAAGAAACCGTAGAATCCATCGCGCACTATCGGTCGTGCGAGTGCGCACGCTGCGTGCCAGTTTAGACCAATAATTTTCATCGTTAGTGCATCAAACCAACCCGCGCGTCCGGTTTTGACTCATCCTGCCTGGAATGCTGTACGAAGATGTGGCACCTGAACGAAGCGCGTTCACAGCGAGAACGCGAGTTCAGGGAGGCGGGTTGCGATGCAGAAACGGTGGCAGAACTTGGGCTTCGGCTGGATGGCCGCATGCGTGGCGTTGGCGGGCTGCGGTACCGACAACGGGACGATGCCCGGTTTCGTAACGCCGACAGGTTCAGGCGGGACCATGGCGAGCATCCCGCCGGTGACAACGGCGGCAGGCGTATCGGGTGCAGCGGTCGGCGGCGCAGCGGGCATGACGATGATCACGCCCCAACCAACGCCGCCACCGCCACCGCCGCCGGCACCACGTCCGATGGCCGGCAGCGGCGGCGGCATGAGCGCGAGCGCTGGGACGGCCGCAGCTGGTAGCGGCGGCGCCGCAGGCTCGGTGATGACGACGGGCGCGGGCGGCGCGCCGATGACAGCGGGAACGGGCGTCGCGATGGCTGGCGCCGGCGGTGCTGCAGCTGGCAGCGCAGGTTCTTCTGGCTCCGCTGGTACCAGCAGCAGCAGCGACTCGAACTTCATTCGCGGGGAAGATCCCACGATGGCGAGCACAGCTGGCAACGCCAAGGGCCCGTACGCCACGATGCGCTACACGTCTGGCTTCGCTGACGATCCGAGTTTCGGCGCCGCCACGATTTACTACCCCACTGGCGACGCAAAGCCGCCGTTCGCATGCGTCGCGGTCGTGCCCGGATTCACGGCATTTCAATCATCGATTGCGGCTTGGGGTCCATTCTTGTCGTCGCATGGCATCGTGACCATGACCATCGACACGAACACGACGGGGGATCTTCCGGACTTGCGCGCCTCCGCACTCATGGGTGCATTGAAGGTATGCAGCGCCGAGAACGAGCGTTCGGGTAGTCCGCTGATGGGTAAGGTTGCGAAGGACCACCTCGGAGTGGCTGGCTGGTCGATGGGCGGTGGCGGCACGCTGATCGCAGCAGCCAAGAATCCAACGCTGAAAGCGGCTGTTTCGTTCGCGGCGTGGGGCCCCAGCGGTGGCGGCCAAAACAAAGTGCCGTCGTTGATGTTCGAAGCTACCGCCGACCCGCTCGCAGCAGGAATGTCAGATTCATTCTACGCGAGTACGCCGGACTCGACTCCCAAGATGCTGTTCGAAGTCTCGGGTGCGGGCCACGACGTAGCGAACAGTCCTTCCAATAGCGGTGGCGTGATCGGTCGCTACGGGCTGTCGTGGTTCAAAGTCTTTCTCGAAGGCGACAAGCGCTACGAACAGTTCCTCAAGGCAGGCAAGCCGTCGATCACGACCAGTAACTTCAAGACCAATCTGAAGTAGCTGCGTTCGCCGAGCGCGCTCGTTTAGCGCACGAATTTCGCTACCTGCCAGGTGTTGCCCCAGCTGTCTTCGAGCATGCAACGATAGTCGCCGTACGGCATCAGTTTGGGTCCCTCGATCGAACGCGCGCCGGCTTTGCGCGCGCGTTCGTAGCACGCATCCACATCATCGACGTAGACGTATAAGAACGCGGCATTCGCGTCGCGCTCGCCTTCGTCGCTGATCAGTAGGCTCGACTCGCCGATGTGCAGCAGCGTGGGGTGCTGCTCGTTGTAGTCGCCGCGCGCCGCGAACACGTGCTTCATGAATGCGACCAGCCCTGCGGCATCGCGCGCCACGATGCGCGGGGTCAGCGTCCGATACTCGGCTCGTACCGGCGAAACGCGCGCGGTTGCATCGGGAGTGCACACGGTTGGGTACTGCGGCAAGCCATCCGTGATCGACACCCACGGCAGTTTGTCTTGCACCCAGATGTGCGCTTGGGGCGCGAGCTTGCCAGCGTCGTCGAGCGTGGCCAAGGTTACGTCGATTTCAGATCCACGCTGTTCGTGGCGATACGTCAAGGCGGTGCCGCAGTTCGCGCAGAAGCCGCGCAAGACCTGGGCGGAAGAGCGGCGCTCTGCGAGCTGTCCGTTCTGCACTTCGAATGACGCGCGGGAGAACGTGCCCCAAGCTACACCCGGGACGCCGCTCGCGCGCCGGCAACTCGTGCAATGGCAGATGCACGGATCCGTGCCCGGTCCTGTGACGCGATAGCGGACTGCGCCGCAAAAACAGCCACCGAGCCAGCTCTGGTCAGACATCGAAGCACCTCCAGGCTATGCGATCGCTACGCGCCGCAAGCGTAGCGCGTTCGCGATCACAGAGACAGAGCTCAGGCTCATGGCAGCGGCCGCGATCATCGGGTTCAACAACAGCCCGAACGCGGGATACAGTAGCCCAGCGGCGATCGGCACGCCCGCAGCGTTGTAAACAAATGCGAAGAACAGATTCTGTCGAATGTTCGAGAGCGTGAGTTGTGACAGTTGTCGTGCTCGGCTGATGCCGCGCAGATCCCCTTTGACCAAGGTGACCCCGGCACTTTCCATGGCGATGTCGGTGCCAGTGCCCATGGCGATACCGACCGCCGCTTGCGCCAGCGCAGGCGCGTCGTTGATGCCGTCGCCGGCCATCGCGACGATCCGGCCCTCCGCTTGCAAGCGCTGAATGACTTCGCGCTTTTTGTCGGGCAACACGTCGGCGATCACGGCATCGACCGCGAGTCGTTTGGCCACGGCCTCGGCTGTGGTTCGGCTGTCGCCTGTGAGCATGATCACGCGCACGCCAGCTCGGCGAAGTTCCGCGATGGCAGCGGGCGTGCTGGCTTTGATCGGATCCGCAACGCTCAATAGCCCGGCGCATTGGCCGTCGACCGCCACGTACATGACTGTGTGGCCTTCACTGCGAAGCGCTTCGGCGCGCGTTGCGAGGGTTTCTGCGTCGAGATTCAAGCTCTGCATCAGCGCGCGGTTTCCGAGCGCGACATCACGGCCTTCGACGCGCCCGCGCACTCCTTGGCCCGTGATCGAGGCAAAGTTCTCGGCGCGTGCCTCGCCGACCCTGCGCGCTGCGCCACCGCTGACGATCGCTGCGGCAAGCGGGTGCTCGCTGCCGCGCTCCAGTCCTGCGGCCAGCCGCAACAACGTCGTTTCATCGATCGCGCTCGTTGCGATGACTTGAGCGAGCTGCGGCTTACCCTCGGTCAGCGTTCCGGTCTTGTCCACCACGAGCGTGTCGACCTTGCGCAAGGTCTCGATCGCTTCGGCGTTTCGGAACAAGATGCCCAGCGACGCACCGCGACCGGTCGCGACCATGATCGACATCGGCGTGGCCAACCCCAGCGCGCATGGGCAAGCGATGATCAACACCGCGATCGCGTTGACCAGCGCGTGCGCGAGCCGCGGTTCGGGGCCGATCCATGCCCAAGCTGCGAACGTGATCAGCGCTGTGGCGATCACGATCGGAACGAAGTAGCTCGACACCACGTCGGCGAGCCGCTGAATCGGCGCGCGCGAACGTTGAGCATCCGACACCATACTTACGATCCGCGCCAGCAGGGTGTCAGCGCCCACGCGTTCGGCACGAATTACCAATGACCCGGTGGTGTTGATCGTCGCCCCGATGACCCTGTCATGCGCGTGCTTGGGCACCGGCATGGGCTCACCCGTCACCATCGCCTCATCGACGTGACTGTCGCCTTCGAGCACGACGCCGTCCACGGGGATCTTCTCGCCGGGTCGCACGCGCAGACGATCGCCAACTTGCACGTGTTCGAGCGGCACATCCTGCTCGCCGCCGTCAGCCGCAAGGCGCCGCGCCGTGGCGGGTGCAAGTGCCAGGAGCTTCTTGATGGCCGCACTGGTTTGGCTGCGCGCACTCAGCTCCAACACTTGCCCGAGCAAGATCAATGTCACGATCACTGCAGCGGCTTCGAAATATACGGGTAGCTCGCCGCCGTGACCGCGCAACGACTCCGGAAACAGCCCGGGCAGCAACGTTGCGGCGACACTGAAGCCATACGCGACGCTCACGCCCAGCCCGATCAGCGTGAACATGTTCAGGCTCTTGTGGCGTACGGATTGTACTGCGCGCACGTAGAACGGCCAGGCCGACCACAAGCAAACGGGAGTCGCCAACGCGAGCTCCAGCCAGATCCGCACGCGCGCGGAAAGCAATTGCGAGATGGGTGCACCGGGCAACATGTCGCCCATCGTGAGCAGCAACAGCGGCAGGGCCAACGCCGTCGCAAACCAGAAGCGCCGGCTCATGTCCGCGAGCTCGGGGTTGTCGTCTTCACCCGCGACGGCCGTGCGCGGCTCGAGCGCCATCCCGCAGATCGGACACGTCCCCGGTCCGATCTGCCGCACCTCGGGATGCATCGGGCACGTGTACTCGACACCTTTCGCGGTCGCAGTCGGCGCGACCTCGGCAGCGCCGAGGTATCGAGCGGGGTCAGCGCGAAACTTCTCGAGACAGCGCGGATTGCAGAACAGGTACTCGGTGTCGGCGTGCGTATAGCTGTGCTGCGACGTCGGCTTCACCTTCATCCCACACACCGGATCGGTGTACTGGGGCGCGTCTACGTTCGGCCCGGTGCCGTGCGCGTGCGTTTCGTGGTCTGCGTGTGAGTGGCTGCCCATGCCGGCCTTTGCGCTGTTTGTACAGCATGCAATCTCGTCACGGAACGGCGGAACTGCAAGTGGGCACCGGTGTTACCGGAACTCGCTGCAAGCTGGTTGCTGCAACTGGCTCTGATCGACCTGCCGGAGCAGTTGGACGAGCGTCGCCACGCCGCTCGGGATGGGTGTGCAGTTGGTCGCACCCGGTCCGCAGCCCGGGCCAACACGTAGCACTTGGCCGTCCACTTGAATCTGCATCATGCGATGATTGGTTGCGCTGCTATCGATGCCGTACATGCTGGGACCGACAAGCAGCGCTTGCTGGACGTCGCTATTGGCAATAGCGGCTCGAACCGCGACGGGACTGTCGAGTGTAGTGCAACCGATGAGATTGGTCTCACAGCTCGCCGTCACCGACATCAGTGGCATCGCGTCGTTGTCCCAACGGCGGTGTTGGTAGTGCACGCAGGTTTCGAGACTACTTTCGTCGGAGAACGATCCCATGCCGTTCGATTCGCCCCACCTGATCGTCTGCTCGATGCATTCGCCACAGCGCAGATCGAAGCACTGACCTGCGTTGCACTTGGCCTTCCCCGGCAACGCGGGCAAACACGGCAGAGCGTTGAACTGACAGCCTGCCTCTTGAAAGTCGCTGCACACGCCCGCTTCGATCTCTTCCGCGGTCGACTCCAGGCTGGCTTTACCCTTCTGCGATAGCGTCTGGTAGTAACCGCAGGTGTCGTGACACGAGAGTTTCACAGGAACTTGGATACAATCGCTGTCGGCGCTGCAAGTACGGTCGGCCATCTCGCCTGCTGCTGTCAGCTGCATCGCCGCGTCTTGATCGCGTGCCTGGCAGGTTAGCGTGGTCGTAAGCCCCTGCGGACTACACGTGCCTGCCGTACAGACCGCTCTCATCGGCGGTCCCGGCGGACAGGGGGGCTGGCCGATTCGGGCGCAGCCGTTCTGCGTGATGCTCTCGCAGTACTGATCCGACACCGCATTGCGCGCCGCCACGAACTCCGCTTCCGCCGACATCGCGATGGCGCTGTAACCAAGTCCGCAACCCTCCACGCAGGACAGCGCGTGCGCGGCCAGCTCGCAATCAGCATCGACCATGCACGCCTGGTTGACGGTCGCTGCTGCGCGCGACAAGGCGTCGAGCGCTTCTTGGCGGCGCTCCTCGCAGGTGGCGTTGCCGGCGTTGCCCGAATTGTTTCCGACGCACTTACCCGCGCTGCACGTAATGCGCTGCACCATCATTGGGCACGCGGTTACGAGGCTCGAGCAACCATCGTCGGCAAAGCTCGCGCATAATCCTGCGTCGATCGCGGTTTTAGCCGCGTCGATCTCGCTCAGGCCAGCCTGGGATGCGATCGAGCCCTGACACGTGTGGTAACAAGTCGCCACTGCCAAAGTCGTGCCGCAATCCGCATCGGTCGAGCAGCTCTTGTCAGCATTCGCCGCCGTCAGTTCGAGTTGAGCTTTCGCCAGTTGAGTGCGCTGGTCACAAGAGAGTTTGCTATCAGCCCCCGAGCTGACCATCGCCCCACCGCGCACGACGTACACCGGCTTCGACATCTCGCCGCCCGCGCTGGCACGCACCGTATAAGCGTCGTTGGCCGAGCCGTCGACGCGTGCCATGAACGATCCGTCCTTGCTCGCGACCGTCATCGTCACTGCACCGGTGGTGAGATTCGTGATCTCGACGCTCGCGCCGGCCGGCATGACCGCGCCGGGTTCACCCGTGATCGACACCATGTCCGCGCTCACCCGGAGGGCCACGCGCAACAAATCGATCACTGGCGGGTTCCCAGTTTCGGTGCTGCCGCTGGGGCCGTGCGTCGATGTACACGCCAGCGACAGCAGGCACGGGCCCAAGCAAAGCCAGCGACAGATGGAACGAAGCAGCTTAGCCATGTCGTTTCTCCTCGGAACCCTTCGCAGCCTTTGGCGGCGGTGAAAGCGCGACGGACAGCGGAAAGAGTTGAAAGTTGAGTTGCAGCGCTTGGCCGCGCTCGGTCTCGCGGTCCGCCAGTTCGAGCAGCTCGCGCCGAAAGTCTTGAATGCGTTGCTTGAGCTGAGCGAACCCGTCCGGGCTCAAACACAACGTCAGCGAGGTGATGTCGCGCTCGGCGGCGGGCACGAGCTCCATGGCTTGGGTCGCGAGCCGCATCATCTCCGCGTGGTAGTTGCGAATGTTCATGCTGCGCGTCTGCGGTCCCGTGGACACGACCGCGCTCGTCTGCTGCAGCCGACCCGAGGCATCGCGCTTCAACAGCCCGAGCTCGAGCAGCAATTCCAGCGCCTGCTTCGCTTCCTTGGGTTTGATCGCAGGTCGCAGCACCGAAGCCAGCCACTCGGGATCCTCGCGAAATTGCGGGCTGGCGCACAGCTCGCGGATCGCCGGCAGGTACCACTTGGAGTGATAGGCGGCCTGCGCCAACTCGAGCTTTTGCGCTTGTCTGTAACGCCCAAAATCGGCGAGCCGCTCGTAACTCGCGTTGCGCGCTGCCGCGTTGGTAGCTTGGTTGAACTCGACCAGACGCGCGAAATACTCCGCAGCGTCACCGCTGAGGCCGCACGCGTCGGCGAAACGCGCCGCCATGGCTTTGGTCAGATTGCGCTCGCCGTCGATCACGAGCTTCAGGTAGTTCGGCGCACCCAGCTTCGCGCTGCGCGAGAACGCGCGATACGAAAACCCGCGCCGCTTCTTCGCGCGATAGAAGTCCGCCAGGAACACCCGATAGTCGAGGTACCGAAACACATCGATCGGGCCGCGTCGCCGCGCGCTCTGCTCCGGACTCATGTCGATGAAGCTGACATGAGCGGAGTAGGGGAGCTACGAGCCTGTTCGACAAAACGCATTCTGGAGAATACAGAATGCCGTCAAACCATCCATTAATTTAGATAAATTTCAGCATGTTATGATCGAGTCTCGATGCTCGCTATTTGAGAAACGTCGCCAGCACGGAAACAGAGCGGTGCTCGCCGGTTGCCTGCTCGTCGGCTCGAGGTCGGCTGCGCAACAGCTGTCGGCTGCAAGCGCGATCAACGTGGAAGGCAGGCTCAGTGCGCGCTCATGCGGACCCTAACGTCGCGTACTGACACACGAGGTCCATTCCATTCCCGATCGCCGTAATCACCGGGTTTTCTGAACCA
>Ga0081455_10007034_pt1 | contig 11949 bp, 9 predicted proteins | sample TabmetS3T2R1_FD_70207 | JGI IMG/M metagenome (GOLD analysis project Ga0081455, IMG submission 70207) | Tabebuia heterophylla rhizosphere microbial communities from the University of Puerto Rico - S3T2R1 | ecosystem: Host-associated > Plants > Roots > Rhizosphere ...
TTACTTCCAGGCTGGACCGCGGCTTTGCGCGGGCCTCTGTCACCATCATAGCGCCGATTCTTCACAGCGGCGCTTGCAGAGAGGTCGCTGGCCCGAGCATGCATTGGCCGCCTATGATGCAGCCGACATGCAGCCGAGCCCCGGCTGTCCAGACAAAGAGGAACGCAGGTGACGACAAAGGCACGGATCGGCTTCATCGGTGTCGGCCTGATGGGACACGGCATCGCCAAGAACATCGTGGAAAAGGGCTACCCGCTTACGGTGCTGGGTCACCGCAACCGGCAGCCCGTGGACGATCTGCTGAAGCGCGGCGCCGGCGAAGCCGATTCGCCGGCCGACCTGGCGCGGCGCTCGGATATCATCTTCTTGTGCGTGACCGGCTCGCCCCAGGTCGAAGACAACGTGTTCGGCCGCAACGGACTGCTCGAGGGCATGGCGCCGGGCAAGATCGTCGCCGACTGCTCGACCGCGGAGCCGACGTCGACTCTGAAGGTGGCGGCGGCGATCGCCGAGCGCGGCGGGCGCTTCGCCGATACCCCGCTGGTGCGGACGCCCAAGGAGGCCGAGGAAGGACGGTTGGTCGTCATGACCGGCGGCGACGCAGACACGCTCGCCGAGCTGCAGCCGGTGCTCAAGACGTTCGCCGAAGTGGTCGTCCATGCCGGGCCGCTGGGCGCTGCCCACAAGCTGAAGCTGATCCACAACTTCCTCGCGCTCGCCACGGCCGCCGCCGTCGCGGAGGCCATCGTGACCGCGAAGAAATCGGGCGTCGATCTCAAGGCCTTCACCGATATCGCCGTGAGCGGCGGCGCCGACAGCGTGATGCTGCGCCGCTTCGCCAAGTACTACCTGGACGGCGACGACAGCATGGCCAAGTTCACGATCGTCAACTGCGCCAAGGACACGCGCTACTATACCCACTTGGCCGAGGCGACCCCGACGGTTGCCTTCCTGGGCGAAGCCGTGCACCAGCTCTATACGCTCGCGGGCATCCAGGGTTTTGGCGACAAGTATGTGCCGCGGCTGATCGATGCGCTGAGCCAGCTCAACGGGCTACCGAAGTAGCTGCAGCAGCCTATGTGCCGCCGAGCGTGAGATCCGTCGTCTCGTCGAGCGTGCCGCTGGTCACGGTGACCGCCCTCGGCTTCCTCGTGCTGTTGGGATTCAGCCTCTACAAGTGGCTGTTCGACGACGTCTACGCGCTCAACGACACCGGGTCGCTGATCTACATGGGCTCGCTCTACGTCGTCGCGTTCTTGATCTACGCCGTGTCGAGGCTGTGGCGCAGGCGGCAGGGGATCGACATGGCGATGGTCCACAAGGAGATCCCGGTCGAGTAGCCGGCCGCCCCTAGGCGGGCCGCGGCGACATGGTCGTCGCGGCCCCGGGATGCCGATAGAACTCGACCGGCTCGGGCGCGAGCGGCGTGTTGCCGAGGATCAGGTCGGCGGCCTTCTCGGCCGTCATCATCACCGGGGCGTAGATGTTCCCGTTCGGGACGTAGGGGAAGACCGAGGCGTCCACCACCCGCAGTCCCTCGGTCCCGTGGACCCGCATCGAGAGCGGATCGGTCACGGCGAGCTCGTCCGTCCCCATCCGGCACGTGCACGAGGGATGGAGCGCGGTCTCGGCGTCCCTGGCCACCCAATCGAGGATCTGCTCGTCGGTCTCGACCTCCGCGCCCGGTGACAGCTCGCCGCCGTCCAGCGCAGACCAGGCCGGCTGGGAGAGGATCGTGCGGGTGATCGCGATCGCCTCCAGCCATTCGCGCCGGTCGTTCTCGGTCGAGAGGTAGTTGAAGAGCAGCGCCGGGTGCCGGCGCGGATCGGGGCTCTTGATCTTGCAGGTCCCGCGCACGTCCGAGTACATCGGGCCGACGTGAACCTGATAGCCGTGGCCGCCTCCGCCCGGGGGCAGCGTCCCGTCGTAGCGGACCGCGATCGGCAGGAAGTGGTACATCAGGTTCGGATAGGCGACCTCGTCGTTGCTGCGGATGAAGCCGCCCGCCTCGAAGTGGTTGGTCGCGCCCGGCCCGGACTTGCGCAACAGCCACTCGAGGCCGACCTTCGGGCGGTTTCGCAGCGCGAAGTGCGGCGCCACAGAGACCGGCTGCAGGCTCGAGTGCTGGACGTAGACCTCGAGATGGTCCTGGAGGTTCTCGCCGACCCCGGGCAGGTCCTGGACGACGTCGATGCCGAGTGCCCGCAGCTCGTCGGCGGCGCCGATGCCCGACAGTTGCAGGAGCTGCGGCGAGTTGATCGCGCCGCCGCAGAGCACGATCTCGCCGGCCGCAGCCCGCCGCGCCCGTCGCCCGGGGCGCGTGAACTCGACTCCGACGGCGTGCTCGCCGTCGAACCGGATGCGGGTGACGAACGCGAACGTCTCGACCTCGAGGTTGGGCCGGGCCATCACCGGATGCAGATATGCGCGCGCCGCCGAGAGCCGCCGGCCGTCGTGAACGTTGCGGTCGAAGGCGGCGAACCCCTCCTGCCGGTAGCCGTTGACGTCGGCGGTCAGCGGGTAACCGGCCTCCTGCACGGCAGCGAAGAAGGCCTCGAACAGGGGCCCGCGGGCGGGGCCGCGCTCGAGGATCAGGGGCCCGTCGTGGCCGCGGAACGGGTCCTCGGGCGCCGCCGCCAAACAGTTCTCCATCCGCTTGAAGTACGGCAGGCAGTTCGCGTAGTGCCAGCTCTCCATCCCTTCGTCGCTCGCCCAGCGCTCGTAGTCGAGCGGGTTGCCGCGCTGGAAGATCATCCCGTTGACGCTGCTCGACCCGCCGAGCACCTTGCCCCGCGCGTGGTAGACGCGCCGGCCGTTCATGTGCGGCTCGGGCTCGGTCTCATACCGCCAGTCATAGAGGCGACTCCCGATCGGAAACGCCAGCGCGGCAGGCATGTGGATGAACGCGTCCCAGGACCAGTCCGGCCGGCCCGCCTCGAGCACCAGCACGCGGTTGGAGGGATCGGCCGAGAGCCGGTTGGCGAGGGCGCAACCGGCCGATCCGCCGCCGACGATGATGAAGTCGAACCGCGGGGCCTCTGCCATCGTGCGGTCCGCCGCGCTCAGGTCCTGACCAGGACCGTCTGCAGCTCGGTCAACGTGTCCATCGGGTAGCGCCCGCCGACCCGCCCGATGCCGCTGTCCGAGCGCCCGCCCCCGCCCCACGGCAGGTGGGTCTCCCAGTAGTTGGTGGTCTCGTTGATGTTCACGAGCCCCATGTGCACGGAGTCGGCGAAGCGCATGCCGGCCGCGAGGTCCGAGGTGAAGATTGCCGCCATGAGCCCGAACGACTGCGAGTTGGTTTGCTCGATCGCCTCCTCGAGCGAGCCGACCGAGACGACCGGGGCAATCGGCCCGAACGTCTCCTGAGTGGCGGCGATCGAGTCGGCGGGGACGCGGTCGAGCACCGTCGCGGGCCAGTAGAGGCGGGTCGGGAATCCGTCCGCCCGCGCGCCTCCGGCCACGACCTCGGCACCGCGCTCGACGGCGTCCGCGACGTGTTCGTCCATCTTCGCGGCGCCCGGCTCGTTGTTGAGCGGTCCGAGCGTGGTCGCTTCCTCCAGCGGGTCGCCCAGATGAACGTCCCGCTTGACCTGCTCCGCGAGCCGGGCGACGAAGTCCTCGCGCACCGCCTCGTGCACGAGCAGCCGCTCGGCGGCCGAGCAGCTCTGGCCGGCGCCGAGAAAGCAGCCGACCTGGGCGGCCTCGGCGGCCGCGTCGAGGTCGGCGTCGTCCATGACCACGAATGGACCGTTGCCGCCCATCTCGAGTAGCTGAACCTTCCCGGCCGCCTGCCTGGCGACCCTGAGCCCGGTCTCGGTCGAGCCCGTGAAGCCGACGGCATGGGTGCCCGGGCTCACCGCCAGCTCATCGCCGACCTCCGAGCCGGGGCCGAGGACGAAGTTGAACGCCCCCGGAGGGATGTCGGCCTCGGCGACGCACTCGGCGAGCACGCCCGAGCACACCGCGGTCGACGACGCCGGGGTCCAGACGACGGGGCAGCCGCACGCGAGCGCCGGCGCCAGCACCTCGGCCGGCATCGTGTAGGGCCAATTCCAGGGGGTGATCAGGCCGAGCACCCCGACGGGGCGCCGCAACAGGAGCACGAGTCGACCCGGCGCCGCGCTCTCGGGGATCCGGCCCTCGAGCCGCTTCGCGTCCTCCGCGGCCATCCGAAAGAAGTCGATCAGCTCGCCGACCTCGACCTCGGCCTCCGCCTTCAGCGGCTTGCCCTGATCGAGGGTGCAGATCCGCGCCAGCTCGTCGCTGCGGCGCTCGCAGGCGTCGGCGACCCGATGGATCAGCTCAGCCCGCTCGAACCCGGTGCGCGCGGACCAGGCCGGGAAGGCTGCGTTCGCGGCTGCGATCGCACGCCGTGCGTCCTCGCGGCCCCCCTCGGCGACGGGCCCGAGCGACTCGCCCGTGGCCGGGCTGGTCGCCTCGATCGTCTTCCCGTCGGCGGCGTCGCACCACTCGCCGTCGATGAACATCCGCGTGGCCACGATCCGTCCTATCGCGGCGAGGCCGGCACGACCATGGCGGGGCTCATCGACACCGTGGCGAGGATCATAAGACGGCCGGGCTCAGGAGCCCGGGCTCGACGTGAGCTCCTGCTTCGGCGTCTCCTTCTTCGGGTCGATGAACGGCATCTCCACCACCGTCGCGGAGACGGTGCCGTCGGGACGCTCGATCTCGAGCTCGGTCCCGATCTCGGACCGCTCGATGGGGACCATCGCGTACCCGATGTTCTTCTCGAGGCGAGGGGAGTAGCAGGCTGAGGTCACCTGGCCGATCCTGGAACCGGAGCTGTGCACCGGGAAGACGTCGATCATCGAGCCGTCGTTGTAGGAGCCGATCGGGTCGCCGCCGATCTCGACCCCGGCCAGCTTGCGCTTCGGCCCCTCGCGCTTGATCCGGGCCAGCGCCTCCTTGCCGATGAAGTCGGAGCCCTGCTCGAGGTCGACCATCCAGTCGTAACCCATCCCGACCTCGTAGGGCTTGGTGTCGTACCACATGTCCGCGCCGAGGGCGAGGATGCCCCCCTCGATGCGGCGGATGTGGCAGGGCCCGATCACGGCGAGGTCGTGGGGCGCGCCGGCCTCGAGCACCGTTTCCCACAGCCTTGTGCCGTGCCTGCTCGACTCATAGAGATAGATCTCATAGCCGAGCTCACCGGTATAGCCGGTGCGCGAGACCAGCACCTTCATCCCGTCGAGCTCGTACGGCCGCAGGAAGTAGTAGGGGATGTCGAGGATGCTCTCGCCGAAGAGGTCGACCATGACGTCCTTCGACCTCGGCCCCTGTACCTGCACCGGTCCGACGTCGAGCTCTTTGATCTCGACGTCGTAGGTCGAGTTGTGCGCTACGCCCCTGGCCCACAGCTCCACGTCGCTGTCCGCCAGCGAGAGCCAGAATCGGTTCTCCTCGACGCGCAGCAGGACCGGGTCGTTGATGATCCCGCCGTCGGGCAGGCAGAGGAATACGTACTTGCACTGCTCGACCTCGCATTTGTTCAGGTCGCGCGCGACGAGCAGGTTGGTGAAGTCGAAGGCGTCGGGCCCGCTGATCTCGATCTGGCGCTCGACCCCGACGTCCCAGAGCGTGACACCGTTGAGCAGCTGCCAGTACTCCTCGACCGGATCACCGTAGTGGCGCGGGTGATAGGTGTGGTTGTAGGTGCTGTACAGCGCCACGCCGTGCCGCCGCGACGCGTAGTAGTACGGCGACTTCCGGATGCGGGTGTAGAGCAGGACGCCGGGGTGCTCGTTGATCTCTGCCAAGGGTGAGTCTCCTTCTCGTGGTCCTGGTGGGCTAGGCGTGATTGTCCTCATCGATGAGCCGGTCGACGAGCTGGCGTCTCCATTTCTCGGTCCGCGCCAGCTCGTTGAAGGTGTAGACGTGGAAGCCGGCGATCCGACCCGCGGCGTTGGCGACCTGTGGCGCGAGCTCCCTGATCAGCCGTGTCGGCGTGTAGACGCCAGGCCTGACGAGCCGCCTGACCCAGGCACCATGCGCCTTGAGGAGCCGTGCCGAGTCACCCAGGCCGACCCTGCCCGCGATCCGCAGCAGCCTGCGGTTGCTGATCGTGCCGGCGACCCCGATCCAGATCGGGAGGAGGGTGCCGCGAGCGTGCACGCGCCGAACCCAGGTCACGATGACCTCGGCGTCGAAGCAGATCTGGCTGACGATGTAGGTAGCCATCGACTCCTTCTCGAACATGGCCTGGATCGTCGTCTCGTCGCTGATCAGGTGGTGGCTCTCGGGATAGCCCGAGATCCCGATCTCCGCGAAGCGCTCGCGGAGCCCGCCCATCGCCGAGAGCAGGGCGGCGGCGTCCGGGAAGTCGCCGGCGGGCTCCCGCGCGTCGCCGGCGATCACGAACAGATCGTTCACCCCGGCGGATCGAAGGCGGTCGAGCAGCTCCTCGAGGTGATCCTGATCGCGTACGAGCCGCGCTGAGATGTGCGGCGCCACCGCGTAGCCGGCGCCGCTCAGGCGCTCCGCCAGGTCGAGCGTCGGGTCCAATCCCCTGGTCGGGGAGGCGGTGACCGTGACCTTGACCTGGGGAGGAACGTGCGCGACGACGTCGTCGGCGGCGCCCTCGAGCGGGAGGACCTCGTAGCGGGGGTGTTTGACCGCCTCGATCAGGGCCCGCCGGGACTCGGCTTCAGCCGCGGGGCTGGCGCGCTCGGGCGACCTGATCCGGGCCATCCTGCCCTGCGGGGTGATATGCGAAGCTCGTGCCTTCGATCTCGCCGCATATGATGACGACGCGCCGGTCATGCGGCGTTGCGTGGACCAAGGGTGATGCTTTCTGACGCACCGGTCTGACATATCACGTCGCGGGGCGAGCCGCTAGCCCCGAGCTGATCCTTTGGCGGCCGAGGCCCCGCGATCCAGCTCCCTCCCTGCGACGGCCCGCGCGGTCGTGATCGGCGCCGGCATCGTCGGCAACAGCATCGCGTACCACCTCGGCCGACTCGGCTGGCGCGACCTCGTGCTGCTCGACAAGGGGCCGCTGCCGAACCCGGGCGGCTCGACCGGGCACGCCTCGAACTTCATCTACCCGGTGGACCACTCGCGTGAGATGACCGCCCTCACTCGCGACAGCGTCGACCAGTACGCGCGGCTCGACGTGCTCACGGTCTGCGGCGGGATCGAGGTCGCCCGAACCGAGGAGCGCATGCAGGAGCTGGCCCGCCGGATGGCGTCCGCCGCATCGTGGGGGGTCGAGGGGGTCTCGCTGGTGACGCCCGCCGAGATCAAGGAGCTCGTGCCCTACATCGACGAGACCGTGATCGTCGGAGGCTTCTACTCGCAGGGCGTGGGCGTGGTCGATTCGCTGCGCGCGGGGACGCTGATGCGCGAGGCCGCCCAGGAGTCGGGCGCCCTCACCGTCTCCGCGAACAACGAGGTGCTCGGCATCGACGTCGAGCGGGGGCGGGTCGGGCGGATTCGCACGAGCAGGGGGGATATCGAGACGGAGGCGGTGGTGATCTGCTGCGGCGTCTGGAGCCCACGGGTAGCCCGCATGGCCGGGGCCTCGATCCCGTTGACGCCGGCGGTTCACCAGATGATCGACATCGGCCCGGTCCCGCGTTTCGCCGACGCGAAGAGCGCGATCGAGTTCCCGATCGTCCGCGACATGGACACCAACATGTACGAGCGCCAGGACGGCAGCGGGCTCGAGGTGGGCTCTTACGCGCATCGCCCGATCCTCCACGATCCGGACGAGATCCCCTCGGTCGAGGAGGCCGCGCTGTCGCCGACCGAGTTCCCGTTCACGCAGGACGACTTCGCGGCTCAGATGGAGCACGCGCTCGAGCTGATGCCGGAGATCGTGGGCGACGAGTCGGTCGGGATCAAGTACGCGATCAACGGCCTGCTCTCGCTGACGCCGGACGGCATGCCGATCCTCGGCGAGACGCCCGAGGTCAAGGGGCTCTGGTCCGCCGCCGCCGTGTGGGTCAAGGAGGGCCCCGGCGTCGGTCGCGCCGTCGCCGAGTGGATGGTCCACGGCGAATCCGAGATCGACGTGCACGGCGCCGATGTCGCCCGCTTCCACGAGTGCCAGAAGAGCGTCGAGCACGTGAAGGCACGCGCCGCGGAGGGCTTCAACAAGACCTACGGCATCGTCCACCCCGGGGAGCAGTGGGAGTCCGACCGCCAAGTCCGGCTGCCACCGTTCTACGCGCGCGAGCGCGAGCTGGACGCCGTGTTCTTCGAGGCCGCCGGTTGGGAGCGACCGCACTGGTACGAGTCGAACGGGCCGCTGCTCGAGGAGTACGCCAACCGGGTCTCGGAGCGCGATGCGGAATGGGACGCGCGCTGGTGGTCGCCGATCATCAATGCAGAGCACCTCGCGATGCGCGATCGCGTCGCGATGATCGACCTCGCGGCCTTCTGCATCTTCGACATCGTCGGCCCCGGCGCGCTCGAGAGCGTGCAGCGCGTCGCGGTCCGCCAGATGGACGTCAAGCATGGGCGGGTCGTCTACACCCCGATTCTCACCCCCAGCGGCGGCTTCCGCGCCGACCTGACGATCATGCGCCTCGGCGACGACCACTTCAGGGTCGTCACCGGCGGCGCCTCCGGCATGGCGGACCTCAAATGGTTCTCCGACCACCTGGCGGAGGACGGCACGGCCCAGATCGTCGACCTGACGTCGAGCTGGTGCACCCTCGGGCTCTGGGGCCCGAGGGCGCGCGACGTGCTCGAGAGCATCACCAGCGACGACGTCTCGCACGAGGGGTTTCCATTCGCCACCTTTCGCACGATCGAGATCGACTCCCTACGCACGCTGGCGTCGCGCATCTCCTACGTCGGCGATCTGGGCTGGGAGCTCTACGTCCCGATCGAGCAGGGCGCCAGGCTCTGGGACGTCGTCCGGGAGGCCGGGCGCCCGCACGGGATCGTCCCCGCCGGCATCGGCGTCTACGGCACCACCGGACGGCTCGAGAAGTGCTACCGGGCCCACGGCTTCGAGCTCGACGGCGAGTACAACGTCGTCGAGGCAGGGATGGCGTGGGGCAAGGTCAAGGAGCAGGACTTCGTCGGCAAGGAGGCGCACGTGCGCCAGCGCGAGGAGGAGCCGGCGGCAGTGCTCTGCACGATCACGGTGGACGACCACAGCTCGAGCAACGGGCAGAAGCGCTACATGCTGGGCGGAGAACCCATCCTGACCCGGAAGGGCGCGCCGCTCACTGACCGCGAGGGCCGCCGCTCGTTCGTCACCAGCGCCGGGGCGGGCCCGTCGCTCGGCAAGCACATCCTGCTCTCCTACCTGCCTCCCGAGCACGCCAACGTCGGGGAGGCGCTGGCCGTCGAGTACATGGGCGAGCGCTACCCGGTGACCGTGGAGCGAGCTGACTCGACGCCGCTGTTCGATCCCGACAACGAGCGGGTCCGCTCGTAGTGGCCCACCGCCGATGAGGATCCTGGTCTGCGTCAAGCGGGTGCCGCTGACCGGCGGTCGGATGGTTCTGACCGACGACGAGCGGGCGCTCGAGACGCGTCACCTCGGGTTCACGATCAGCCCCCACGAGGAGTGCGGGGTCGAGCAGGCGGTGCGCTTGGTCGAGCAGCACGGCGGCGACGTGACCGTGCTGACGCTCGGTCCCGCCGAGGCCGAGGAGCAGATCCGCGACTCGCTCGCGATCGGGGGCGATCGCGGCATCGTGCTCGTTACCGACGGCGAGGAATGGGACCCGCAGGCGACGACGGGGGCGATCCTCGACGCGATCGAGGCCGAGCGCGCCAACGGCGGGGCGCACGACCTGATCGTCTTCGGAAACGAGTCGGCGGACTCGGGCAACTACCAGGTCGGGATCCGGGTCGCGCGCGCACTGGGGCTCCCGGTCGTCACCGGCCTCAAGGGGCTCTCGATCAAGGACGGCTTCGCGCGTTGTGAGCAGGAGGTGCCCGGGGGCCGTGACGTCTACCGGGTTCCGCTGCCCGCGGTGGTGAGCGTCCTCGAGGGAATCAACCTTCCGCGCTACCCGTCGGTGCCGGCGAAGCTTCGCGCCAGGCAGAAGCCGGTCGAGACGAGCACCCCCGAGCGACCCGAAGCACGCCTGGAGATGGTCCGCCTTCGGGTTCCGCCGGGGCAGGGAAAGCAGGCGGAGATCCTCGGTAACGGTCCCGGAGCGGCGCCGGCGGTCGTCGACGTGATGCGCGAGCTGGGGGTGGCCTAGTGGTACTCGTCCTGGTTGAGCACGACGGCCCCGAGGTCGACGAGCTGTCGCTTCAGGCAATCACGCTCGCGCGCGAGCTGGCCACTGGCGAGCCGGTCAGCGCGCTGCTCGTCGGAGTGGGCGGCCGCGAGGCCGCGGCCCCGCTCGCGGCCCACGGAGTTGGGACCGCTCATATCGCCGAGGACGAGCGACTCACCGAGTACGCGCCGGGGGCGTGGGCCACGAGCGTGCTCGAGCTGGTGGATCGGCTCGAGCCGAGCGCGGTCGTTGCGGCGGGAACGAACCGCGGCAACGAGGTTCTGGGTCATGTCGCGGCCCGGATGGACCAGCCCTTCGCGGCCAACTGCGTCCAGGTCGCCGGCGAGGGGCCCCTGGAGGTGACCCGCATTCGCTGGGGCGGGAGCCTGCTCGAGGAGGCGCGCCTGCACGGCGACCCGGCGCTGCTCTCGGTCGCGCCGCATGCCGTCGCGGCGCTGGCCGCGGACGGGGCCGACGCACCCGCGATCGAGGCGTTCACGCCCACCCTCGACGATGCCGACCTGCTGGTGCAGGTGGCCGAGCACGTGAGCACGGAGACCAGCGGCGTATCGCTCGCCGAGGCCAAGGTCATCGTCAGCGGCGGCCGCGGTGTCGGCTCGGCCGAGGGGTTCGGGATCCTCGAGGAGCTGGCGGGACTCCTCGGCGGCGCGGTCGGCTGCTCCAGGGTCGTGACCAGCTCCGGTTGGCGCCCGCACACCGACCAGGTCGGCCAGACTGGTACCAAGGTCTCGCCCGACCTCTACATCGCCTGCGGCATCAGCGGCGCCACCCAGCACATCGCGGGCTGCAAGGGTGCCAAGAAGATCCTCGCCATCAACTCCGACGCCGAGGCGCCGATCATGGCCAGCGCCGACTACGCCGTGATCGGCGACCTGACCGAGATCGTGCCCGCGGTGACCGCGGAGCTGAGGAAGGCGGGCGGCCCATAGACGTGGCGATCGGAGCGATCGCCCTCACCGCGGCTCTCGCGGTGAGTGGCTTTCTGTTCGGCCGCCGCGCCAAGCTCCTCGCCGACCTCGTCCGGCTCGGCAAGCCCACCGAACGCTTCGACGATCTTCCGAGGCGGACCCGCAACGAGGCGGAGATAGTCCTCGGCCAGCGCAAGCTTCTTCAGCGCCTCGTTCCCGGGCTGATCCACGCCGCCATCTTCTGGGGCTTCCTCGTCCTCTTCCCGACGATCCTGATCGCGATGATCGGGGCGGTCGATCGCGATGCGACGCTGCCGTGGCTGGGCCACGCGGGCTGGTATGCGCTGATGGTCGACTTGTTCGCCGTGCTGGTGCTGGGCGGAGTCGTGGGTGCCGTGCTGATCCGCAAGGTGCAGCGACCGGCGCGGTTCGAGGGCAGCCACCTCGGCGAGGCCGATCTGATCCTGGGGCTGATCGCCGGCATCGTCTCGACGCTGCTGCTCTGGCATGCGACGAGGATCGCTCTGGATCTGAACGAATGGCCGGCCGAATGGTCGCCCGTGTCCAATGCGCTCTCGGGCCTCTTCGGCGACGGCTCCGTGACCGAGGTCCTCGAGCGGGTCTTCGTCTGGGCCCACGTGCTGATCATCCTCACGTTCCTGGCCTACCTCCCCCACTCCAAGCACCTCCACATCGTGACCGCCGCGGTGAACGTCTTCTTCGGCCACACCCGCCCCGGCGGCCGGCTCGAGCCGCTGCGTTTCGATGTCACCGAGGCGGAGATGCGCTTCGGCGCAGGCACCGTTCCC
>Ga0081455_10007035_pt1 | contig 11945 bp, 15 predicted proteins | sample TabmetS3T2R1_FD_70207 | JGI IMG/M metagenome (GOLD analysis project Ga0081455, IMG submission 70207) | Tabebuia heterophylla rhizosphere microbial communities from the University of Puerto Rico - S3T2R1 | ecosystem: Host-associated > Plants > Roots > Rhizosphere ...
AGGTCCTGGTCGCTCGCTACACCGCGCCCGCACACCGGCTCGCGTACTTCCTCGGCGCCGGTAGCGACGCGGAGGACGTCGTGCAGGAGGCGTTCGTCAAGGCCTATCGCGCCCTGCCGCGCTACCGACCGGGCGCACCATTTCGACCCTGGCTGCTGAGGATCGTGGCGAATGAGACGAAGAACGCCGTACGCGGCCGCAAGCGTCGCGACCAACTGGCGTTGCGGGCACTCGACCTGCGACCGGCGGACGAGCCGTACCCGCAGGTCGCCGAGGCCGAGCGTCGTCGCACCCTGCTCGCCGGCCTGCGCGAGCTGACCCGCAAGGACCGGGAGATCCTGCTGTGTCGCTACTTCCTCGACCTCAGTGAGGCCGAGACCGCGACCACCCTCTCGCTCCCGGTCGGAACCGTGAAGTCGCGCACCTCGCGGGCGATCGCGAGGCTGCGTGAGCGACTCGACGTGGAGGTGCTGGATGCCTGACATCGAGCAAGAACTCCGCGCGCTGGCCGACACCGTCGCCGTGCCGGATCCCCCCGATGTCCGCGCGGCGGTCCGGGCCCGAATCGCGACTCCGGCCCGGCCGATCCGATCGACCCGGCCACGCTGGATCGCCGCCATTGTCGTGGCCCTGCTGGCGACCGGGCTGGTCGCGTCGCCGCAGGCGCGGGCCGCCGTCGCCGACGTACTCCGCTTCGCCGGTGTCGACGTGCAGTGGGGCAGTGACGCCCAGCACGCCCCGCGGGTGCCGGAGTCGCCGCTGCCGGGAGCCGAGCCGGCCAGCCTGGTGGCGGCCCGAGCGCGGGCGGCCTTCGAGATCGGCGTGCCCTCGCTGCTGGGTCCACCGGATCGGGTCGTCGTCGCCGACCGCGCCCGCGTGGTGTCACTGCTCTACAACGGGCCGGACGGCCGGATCCGGCTCGACGAGTTCGACGGCCGCCTGGAGCCGATCTTCTTCAAGACGATCGACAACTCCGTCCGGTCCGCGCCGGTTGACGGATACCCCGGATGGTGGCTGTCCGGTCCGCACGCGGTCCGCTATGTCGACCGCGACGGCGTCGTGCACAACGAGACGGCCCGGCTCGCGGAGAGCACCCTGATCTGGGAGATCGGCCACGTCTCGTACCGGCTCGAGGGCGATCTCGGTCTGGACGAGGCGGTCCGCATCGCCGAGTCGATCGAGCCCTAGACGGAACCCATCCGCCCGGCGCGGTGTAACGAAGCCGGACGCCTTGATCGCAAGGCGGAGCGGAAGGGGTACGTCATGATCCGTCGCATCGCCCTTGTCAGCCTCGTCGCCGTGCTCGCGCCACTCACGTTGGCCGCACCGGCGCAGGCGAAGGGGCCGGTGTCGGCCGTCGTCTCCGGTCCGGGCATCGACACGACACGGCTCACCTTTGACTCTGACGAGACGGAACTCGCTGCGCTGCTCGACATCGCCTACCCGTGGATCGACGGCCGAGGAGTGTGGCGTGCCGAGCGACCGGCGGGGGAACTCGGTCCGATGTACTCAGTGGCCTATCGCATGCCGGCCAAGATGGGGCCGGACCGCAAAGAGGTCGTACGCCAGAGGATCTACCCGTTCGCGGACGGCGGCGCGGTCGTCTACACGGCTCGCGGCCAGACCATGTTCGGCGCCCCACTCCAGCACGGTTGGAAGACGGCCTCGGCACAGTTGACCGCCGCGATGCAAGCCCTTGGGGCGGCGGATCCGAACGCAGCAACCAACGCAGCGTCAGTCACGCCGGCCGCGGCGACAAGCACGCGCGAGGTCGACGACTCCGGAGCAGCCTGGCCGTGGTTCGCGGCCGTGGCGGTAGGCATCGGCGTGCTCGTCGGCGTCGGAGCACTCTGGCGGACGCGGCAACGACCAAACAGGGGGTAGCAGGATGTTTCGACGCACGCTGGTGGTGACCTTCGCCGTCGCCGTGGTGACGCTCGCAGTCGGTGCACCGGCCACGGCAAAGGGGCCGAGCTCGGCAACCGTGAGCGGGCCAGGAATCGGGACGACATCGATCGGGTGGAACCGACCCGATCAGCACAGTCTCGGCACCCTTATGGAGACGACCTTCTTGTGGGACGCCACCGGCATGACCGACGCTCCTCAAGCGGCCGACTGGGTCCCTCAGCCACCATCTGGTGAGCTTGGCCCGAAGTACACCGTCGTCTACCACTTCGGCCGAGACACCGGTATCCGCCAGGACGTCTATCCGTTCGCCGATGCCGACCCGGTCGTCCATACGGCGTCCGGCCAGAGCATGTACGACACCCGCGTACAGTCCGGCTGGCGTGTGACGTCGGCGTCGCTGACCGCCGTGCTGGAGGGTCTCGGGGCCGATCCGGAGGTCGCCGCTCGCCAGGCTGCCATCACGCCGGCCGCGCAGGCGACGGCCGCGCAGACCGACGACTCCGGGCCGGTCTGGCCCTGGATCGCGGCCGGCGCCACCGGAGTCTTCGTGCTCTTCGGGGTCGGAGCGCTCTGGCGGACGCGGCAACACCCGGAAGGCCGCGTCGCTGACTAGTCAAGCCGACTCGATCGGCGCCATGTCCGCACGTACGCCGAGCAGCCGGATCGGATCGCGGCGATCGAGCCGCTCGAGTGCCTCTAGCGCGGCATCGGTGATCGGCTCGACCTCGGTCGTCGGCTGCGGGAGCGTACGGCTTCGGGTGTAGGTGAAGAACGGCGCGAAGCGCACCTTGACGGCGACCCGCATCACCTCACGCTGGTCCGCGACCACGTCGTCGACGACCCTCGCTGCGAGTCGACGCACCTGCTCGCGGACCTCGTCCCACTCGGTGAGGTCCTGCTGGAAGGTCTCCTCACGGCCGTGCGAGCGCGCGACCCAGGGCGTGCCGTCGACCGGGGACGTGTCGACACCGCGACTGGTGCGCCGCAGCCACGGGCCCATGGTCGGTCCGATCTGCTCGGCGAGCCATCGCGGATCGGTCAGCGCGAGGTCGCGTACAGTCTCGATCCCCAACCCCGCAAGGCGTTTGGCGGTTCTGCGACCGATCCCCCACAGTGCGTCGGTCGGGCGATCGGCCATCACCGGGTACCAGTTCTCCTCGGTCAGCCGATAGGTCCCGGCCGGCTTGCCGAACTCGGTCGCGATCTTGGCCCGCAGCTTGTTGTCGCCGATGCCGATCGAGCACGACAGTTCGGTCGCCTCGCGGACCGCCCGCTGGACGTCTCGGGCGAACGCCTCCGGATCGTCCGGCACCGGCGCCGGCTCCATGAAGGCCTCGTCCCAGCCCAGCACCTCAACGACGGCCGGGAGGGACCGCAGCGTGTCCATGACCTGCTCCGAGACGGCGAGGTACGTCGGCTCGTCGACGGGGAGGAACACCGCGTCGGGACAGCGCTTCGCGGCGGTACGAAGCGCCATGCCGGATCGCACGCCGTACTCCCGCGCTTCGTAGGAAGCGGTCGACACGACGGCCCGCTGCGTCGGATCGCCCTTGCCACCGACGATGACCGGCTTGCCGCGCAGCTCCGGGCGTCGCAGCACCTCGACCGCCGCAAGGAACTGGTCGAGATCGACATGCAGCACCCATCGCCGCGGCGCCGGCTCGGTGGTCACAACGCCAGTGTGGCGGGTCGCGATCGAACCCGGCTGCCGAATGGGTGTGGATCGGGGGTCCGGCGCGACAAGCTGGACCCATGACCGTGCTCAACCGGCAGGCTCGCGCTCTGCTCGAGTCCGATGCTCTGGCCCACCTCGTCACGCTCAACAGCGACGGCAGTCCGCAGGTGAGCTGCGTCTGGGTCGGCCTCGACGGCGACGACATCGTCAGCGGCCACCTGGACCAGCGCCAGAAGCTGCGCAACGTGCGTCGTGATCCCCGCGTCGTGCTCTCGCTCGAGGCCCCCGACATCAACGACTTCGGCCTGCGGGAGTACCTCGTGGTGCACGCCACCGCCCGCGTCGAGGAGGGAAACGCGGCCGACCTTTTGCAGCAGCTTGCCCACGTCTACCTCGGACCCAACGTCATCTTCCCGCCGCCGCTGGAAGCCAGGCCCGGCGGCTACATCCTGCGAATCACCCCACGGCGCATCGGCGGCATCGGGCCCTGGACCGGCGGCTAGCGGACCGAGCAACGCGACGGCGGATACCCGCCAGAGTTACGCGGTCGATCCGGCCATCGTGGACGGCATGGACCTCGAACTGAAAGACCATGTCGCTGTCGTGACCGGAGCCAGCAAGGGCATCGGCCTCGCCGTCACGCGTACGCTCCTGGCCGAAGGTGCCCGTGTCGTCGCGGTCTCGCGTACGAACGCATCCGAACTCGACGAGCTCGCCGACGACCGGATGAGTCAGCTGCGCACAGACCTGATGGCGGCCGACGCCGCCGATCGCGTCGTCGCCCATGCGACCGAGGCCTTCGGTGCCATCGACAGTCTCGTCAACGTGGCCGGTGGCGCACCGCGCGGTGTCGAGCTGCCGCGTACGTCGTTCATGGAAGCCAGCGACGCGGACTGGCAGGCCGTCTTCGAGCTCAACCTCTTCGCGGTAGTCAGGCTCGTCCGCGCCGCCGTCCCCGTCATGCAGCGCAACGGCGGTGGTGTCATCGTCAACGTGTCGTCGACCAACGCCCGGCAGCCGTCACCGATCAATGTCGACTACGGGGCCGCGAAGGCGGGCCTCACCAACCTCACCAAGGCGCTGTCCGAGGAGTACGCGCCGCAGGGGATCCGGGTCAACACGGTCTCGCCGGGTCCGGTACGCACGCCCTGGTGGACCGACCCCGGTGGCGTCGCCGACATCCTCGCGAGCCGCTTCGACACCGATCGCGACCAGATCCTCGACGCCGACGTGCCCGAATGGATGGGCCTGACCACCGGCCGCCTCGCCGATCCGCAGGAGGTGGCCGACCAGGTGGCGCTCCTCGTCTCACCGCGCTCGGCGAGCACGACCGGCGCCGACATCGTCGTCGACTCGGGGATGCTCAAGACCGTGTAGGACCCCCGAGCCGGTTGAATGGCGCCCGTGGCTTTCGGAGCACTGGTCGTCATCCACGCCGGACTGGCCGCCGTGTGGCTGGGCGGCATGGCGTACTCACTCACCGTCGTCCAGCCGAAGGTGGCGCGCTTCTTCGCGGCCGACGACGATCGGCACGAGGAGTTCGCCGCCCTGATCGCCCAGGGCAACCGGTGGAAGGTGATCGGTCTGATCGCCGCGCTGGCCGGCAGCGGGGCGGTCCTCTGGGTGATGGACGACTACGACGACGTCGCCGCCCATGCCGTGAAGGCGAGCCTGCTCGCCGTCACGACAGCGATCTTCTGGTACGTGTCGTGGCGACACTGGCCGCGGCGGGTGTTCGCCCTGCCGGACGAGCGCCCCGCCCTGCGGCGGCAGCTCCGGACGCTCGCCTGGACGATGACGGTCCTGATCGGTGCCGCCTTCGTGATCGGGGTCAGCGTGTCCGTCGCAGCACCGTGATCGGCAGCAGCCACCACAGGACTCCGAAGAACAAGCCCACGAACACCGTCAGGATCGAGGATGCGACGCGCCCGACCGCGACATCGACGACCAGCGCGACGGCACCGCACATCGTCAGCGCCAGCGCCAGCAGTCCGAAGCGGGCGGCTCGGTCACCGGCTTCCACCAACCACAGGCGAAGGCCACGCCGGAACATCAGGCGGTGGAAGCACACCGGTGCGGTGATGAGCCCGGTGCTCACGACCGACCCGATGAGCACGGCGACGTACAGCCACTCCTGGCCGTCGGTGAGCTCGGGAAAGCGGCGCTGGAACGGCAGGATGAGCAGGAAGGCGGTCAGGATCTGCACACCGGTCTGCGTGACCCGCAGCTCCTGCAACAGCTCCAGCCAGTTGCGGTTGATCCGCTCGGCCGTGGTCTCCTCGTCCGCCGGTGACACGTCGCTCATGAGGGTGACGCTACGCCGATCGGGCCGGTCGCCTCCCGAATACGGCGGCACCGCTTCGATAGGCTCGGGCTCGGCGAGCCGGGAAGCCTGGTCGGCGTACGAGTCGTCGACCGCGAAAGCAGATCACCTGTGTCACCAGAAGCCGTCCCACCCAGCGGCCGGCGGCCTCGCCTGTTCGGTCGGCTCGAACCCGGTGAAGAGACCTTCCTCGGCCGTGCCCTCCGCCAGGAGACCGTCGGCGGCGCCTTGCTGCTCATCGCCGCCCTGATTGCGCTGATCTGGGCCAACTCGCCGTGGGACGAGGCGTACGAGCACCTCCGCCACTTCGAGCTCGGACCGCTGACGCTGGAGGAGTGGGCGGCCGACGGCGGCCTGGCCATCTTCTTCTACGTCGCCGGTCTGGAGCTCAAGCGCGAGTTGGTCGTCGGGACGCTGCGACGCCCGGCGGATGCGCTGGTGCCGGTCGTCGCTGCGATCGCCGGCATGGCGACTCCGGCGCTGGTCTACGTGGCGATCAACGCCGGCGGAAACCTCGACGGCTGGGCGGTGCCGATGGCGACCGATATCGCGTTCGCGCTCGCCGTACTGGCAGTGATCGGGAGGTCGTTGCCTTCTTCGCTGCGGGCGTTCCTGCTCACGCTGGCGGTCGTCGACGACTTCGGCGCCATCGTGGTGATCGCGCTGTTCTTCACCAGCGACACCCGGCTCCTGCCGCTGGTCGGAGCGGCCGCGCTGCTCGCGGTGTACTGGTGGTGCCAACGGCGCCGGATCGACAACTGGATGCTGCTCCTGCCGATCGGGCTCGCCACCTGGTGGCTCGTCTATGAGAGCGGTGTCCATGCGACCATCGCCGGCGTCGCGCTCGGCCTGCTCACCAGGGTGGTTCCGGATCCGGGAGAGGAGCGTTCGCCGGTCGAGATCCACGAGCATCATGTCCGGCCCATCGCGGCCGGAATCGCGGTCCCCGCCTTCGCGCTCCTCGCGGCCGGTGTCAGCGTCACCGTCGGTTCGGGACTGCTCACCGAGCCGGTCGTGCTCGGCATCGCGCTCGGCCTGCTCGTCGGCAAGACCATCGGGGTCTTCGGTGGCTCCTATCTCACGGCCCGATTCACCCATGCCGAACTCGCCCCTGATCTGTCCTGGCGCGACATCGCGGCGGTGGCCGTACTCGCCGGAATCGGATTCACCGTCTCGCTGCTGCTCGCCGATCTGTCGTTCACCGGCGAGCTGACCGGCCAGGCCAAGGAGGCCGTACTCATCGGCTCGCTGGCGTCGGCGATCGTCGCCAGCGCCCTTCTGTTGCGCCGGAATCGCGCCCACGCGACGTGATTCGGTGCGCGGCTCGGAGTACGACTGTGGATAGGCTCGTGGCCGCGGGACTAATGGTCGGGAAGTCGCGCCGAAGGGAGAAGTCGTATGAGCACCGCCGGAGAACCGCCGCCCGGCCCTTCCGAGCCGGAGGAGCCGACACTGGGCCGGCTGGTCGCCGACGCCAGTCGGGACATCTCCACGCTGATCCAGTCCGAGATCGCCCTCGCCAAGGCCGAGCTGAAGGTCACGGTCCGCACCAGCGGCACTGGTGCCGCCCTACTCGGCCTGGCTGCCTTCATCGGCCTCATCATCATCATCTTGGCGTCGATCACCATCGCGCAGTTCATCATCTATGCCGGGCTCGATCCCTGGTGGGCCTATCTCATCGTGACCGGCGCCTATCTCCTGATCGCCGTCATCCTCGCCCTGCTCGGGGTCCGCAAGCTCAAGAAGGTCCGGGGCCCGGAGAAGACCATCGCCACGGCCCGAGAGATCCCCAAGGCCTTCAAGTCCGGCTCCGACGAGCCGACCGGCTAGGCCCGCCCTAGGCGCAGTCGCCGGTCGAAACCTCGTTGGACGCGTCGAGACCGCGCTCGGCGTCGGCAGCGACCTGCTTGGCGGTCAGGACGTAACCCGTGTCGGCGTCGGACAGTGATGCGGCGAAGACCACGCCGTAGACCTCACCCCGCCGCGACACCAGCGGACCGCCCGAGTTGCCCGAGCGCACCAGCGACCGGATCGAGAAGACCTCGCGCTCCACCGTGCCGTCGTTGTAGATGTCCGGGCTGCGAAGGTCCTGCTCACCGCGGATCCGCGCCGGCTGGGCGTCGTAGGGGCCGTTCTCCGGATAGCCCAGCACCGCCGCCGTGTCCCCAGCCTCGCCGCTCGTGTCGAACCCGAGCGACGGCACGTCCAGGTCGTCCACGTCGAGCACCGCGACGTCGAGGTTCGGGTCGTAGAGCACGACCTCGGCGTCGTAGGTCGAGCCGTTGGCCTCCACCGTCGGATCGGTCACGCCGGCGACCACGTGAGCGTTGGTCATCACCCGATCGGGCCCGTACGCGAAGCCCGATCCCTCGACACTGCGGTTGCACTCCTCGGCGTCGCCCAGGATCTTGACGACGCTCTGTTCGGCGCCCTCGACGCCTGGGCGCCGCAAGATGGCGGCCGACGGCGCATCGACCTGCGGGATGCGCTCCGCGGCGAACGGCTCGATGTAGCGCGGGAAGAGGTCGGACGCGACCACCTCGTTGAACGCGCTCAGGGCCTCGTCGGCCGCGTTGGGCATGACGTCGTCGACCTGGCCGAGGACCGCCGACTCGCGTACCTCCTCGGCGATCGCCGGCATCCGGGCGCCACTGACCGCGTAGCCGATCGCCCAGCACACGACGAGCACCGCCACCATGCTGAGCAGCGCGCCGCCGACCGCGTCGATGGCACGGGCCGGCTCCCACGTGATGTGACTGCGCAACCATCCCCCGCCGTAGGCACCCAGCGCCTGCCCGACCGATGCGGTCACAAGGACCGTCACGAGCGCGATCAGCGAGACGCCGACCGACGGTTCCAGATCCCCGAGCAGATGCGGGATCACGACGATGCCGAGCAGCCCGCCGATCAGCAGACCTCCGGTCGCCGAGGCGCCGGTCACGAATCCCTGCCAGTAGCCCGACACTCCGTACGCGAGGGTCAGGAGGATCAACAACCAGTCGAGGAAGTTCACCGCTGCCAGCCTCCCATGTCGGGCAAGGGGCGAACGCGGGTCCGATCCCACGGCTGCTCCCACCCGACGTACGCCAGCAGCCGGCTGACGATGCCGGCGGTGAAGCCCCAGAGGACCAGCTCGCGGTCCACCGCCGACGTGTCGATCGAGAACGCCGGCCCCATCCAGCCGTTGGGATGGCGCACCATGAAGCGTCGATCGGGATCGAGCAGGTCGGACAACGGCACCCGGAACACCGCGGCCACTTCGGCCGGGTCGACCACGGAGACCGGCGACGGCTCGCGCCACCAACCGAGCACCGTCGTGACCGCGAAGTTGCTCGGCGGCAACCACAAGGCCGGCAGCGCGCCGAAGACGTCGACTCCGGACGGCTCCAGCCCGACCTCCTCAGTCGCCTCGCGCAGTGCCGTCGCCGTCGCGTCGTCGTCGCCCGGATCGGTCGCACCGCCGGGGAAGGCGAGCTGACCGGCATGTGAGCGCATGTCGTGCGCCCGCTCGATCAGCAGCAGGTCGGGGCCACCGTCGGATTCGCCGAAGAGCATGAGTACGGCAGCCGGCCGAGCGATGTCGGGCGGGTCCGCGAGGAACCGGACCAGCTCGCCCGACGTGATCGTCCGGGCCGCCTCGGCGACCGGAAGCAGCCACGGCGGCAACCCGTCGTGGTCCGGTTCGCGCTCCGGCGGCGAACTCATGACGTGCGGGCCGCGGGCTCCGCAGCCACGTCGACGCCGAGATGCTTCTCGACGAGTTCGGCGGCCAGATCGAAGGACGTGAGCTGGCGGCGCTCGATGGCGACGACCACGCCCTGGTCGTCGACGAACAGCGTCTGGGGCAACGCGATGACCTCGAGGTCGGCATGCACGTCGGCCCCAGGATCGGCCACCGAAGCGAACGTCACGCCCGAGACGGCTGCGAGTTGGATGGCCGCGGCCGGAGCGGGGTCCTGGTAGTCGATGCCGAGCACCGTCAGCTTGTCGCCGGCGGCCCGATGGACCTGCTGCAGCACCGGAAGCTCGTCGCGGCACGGCGCGCAGTAGCTGCCCCACACGTTGATCAGCATCGGCCCGTCGAGTCCGGCCAGCCGAACATCGCGACCACCGCCGAGACAGGGCAACGTCGTGTCGGGCAGCGCCCGGTCGGAGGCCGGATGACTCGTGGTCGACGGCGGACAGTTGGCGATCCCGGCCTGCTTCTTCAGGTGGACGAGCTCCGGCGTCGCCACGTCGACCGAGTCGGACGCAGTACCCCCGATTGGGGCGTCGTCGACACAGCCCGGAAGGAGGAGCAGTGCCGCGACCAGCGCGAGGGCCGAGATTCGGCCACGGGGCAGCGTCATGCGCGGCCTTCGGTCTTCAGCAGCTTGATCGCGGTCGCCGAATCGGTCGGGCCCTCGCCGAAGGACGGACACCACCGGGCCAGCGGACAGGCGCCGCACGCCGGCCGGCGGGCGTGGCAACAGCGTCGGCCGTGCCAGATCAGGTGGTGGCTCAGCAGCGTCCAGTCGCGACGCGGAAACAGCGCGCCGACCTCGGCCTCGATCTTGTCCGGGTCGGTCTCCTCGGTCCATCCGAAGCGCCGCGAGAGTCGGTTGAAGTGGGTGTCGACGGTGATGCCCGGAACCCCGAAGGCGTTGCCGAGCACCACATTGGCCGTCTTGCGTCCGACGCCGGGCAGGGTCACGAGATCCTTGAGTCGTCCGGGGACCTCACCGCCGAAGTTGTCGCACAGTGCCTGCGACAGCTTGAGCAACGAGTTGGTCTTGGCCCGGAAGAACCCGGTCGGCTGGATGATCTCCTCGACGTCGGCACGCTCCGCCGAAGCCAGTGCGGCAGCGTCCGGATAGCGCCCGAACAGGACCGGCGTCACCAGGTTGACCCGCTTGTCCGTGGTCTGCGCCGACAGCACCGTGGCGATCAGGAGCTGGAACGGGTTCTCGAAATCGAGCTCGCAACGGGCATCCGGGTAGGTCTCGGCGAGCACCCGGTTCATCTTGCGCGCGCGGCGTACGAGTGTCGTCGGCGGTCGGAGCGGGGCGATCGGCTTGCTGGACGCTGACACGTCCTCAAGCGTATGGGGTGGCTCGGACGGCGCTGTCGCGGCGATGTCAGGTGGAGATTGGCGGTACTCCTTGCCGGTCCGGGCCGGTGATACGTCAGACTGTGATCCACGAGATCGGCCGACGTCCGACCCGCACGGGGGATCAAGCGGGTGGGATGCGCCGGCCACGAGGAGGATCCGTGGACGACGACGTGCTCCGTCAGGCACCGCTCTTCTCGTCGCTCGATGACGATGCGGCCGCCTCGCTGCGATCCTCCATGTCGGAGACCCGAATCGGACGCGGCGACGTGCTATTCCACGAGGGCGACTCCGGGGATCGCCTCTACGTCGTCACCGACGGCAAGATCAAGCTCGGCCGGACCTCCGCCGACGGCCGCGAGAACCTGCTGGCCATCCTGGGACCGGGACAGATGTTCGGCGAGCTGTCCCTGTTCGATCCCGGCCCGCGGTCGGCGACCGCCACGGCGGTCACACCCTGCACCCTGATGAGCCTGGGCCACGACGAGTTGCTGCGCTGGCTCGAGGACCAGCCGAGCGTCGCCCGGGCCCTGCTCCACCAGCTCGCCGCCCGGCTCCGCAAAACCAGCGACGTCGTCGCCGACCTGGTGTTCTCCGACGTGCCCGGCCGGGTCGCGAAGGCGCTTCTCGACCTGTCGCGCCGGTTCGGTCGCACCGCCGACGACGGCATCCATGTCCACCACGACCTCACCCAGGAGGAGCTCGCTCAGCTCGTCGGCGCCTCCCGCGAGACGGTCAACAAGGCGCTGGCCGACTTCGCCATGCGCGGCTGGCTGCGGCTCGAGCCACGTTCGGTGGTGCTGATCGAGGTGGAGCGGCTGCGGAAGCGGGCGCGCTAGTGCTCCGTCAAGCAACGTTGGGTAGGTAATCGGGTCGGCGGATCTTGGAGTCGACGGCGAAGTGTCGTTTGGGTTGAGCCCGCTGATTGCGCCAGCGGATGTAGCCGGCGA
>Ga0081455_10007036_pt1 | contig 11943 bp, 10 predicted proteins | sample TabmetS3T2R1_FD_70207 | JGI IMG/M metagenome (GOLD analysis project Ga0081455, IMG submission 70207) | Tabebuia heterophylla rhizosphere microbial communities from the University of Puerto Rico - S3T2R1 | ecosystem: Host-associated > Plants > Roots > Rhizosphere ...
TGGGAACACTTAAATCGTCGCACCCTCAATCGACAGATGATGGAAGCAGCCGGAGTCGAATTCCGGCGAGCGCATCAGTTCAAGAGCAAACAGTTCAGGGGCCCCTGGTCTCACGGCGACGCAGGGATGGCCAATGTGATCTATGACGGCACAACCAATCGCGCGAGGTTGATCGATTTCGAAATCGTCCACGATAAAGCTTTGCCGGCGCTGTCCCGTCACGCCGACGATTTATTGATTTTCATGCTGGATTTAATTGCCACTGCACCCGGAAGGCATTGGCTGCCCCTCACCCTGGCTTTCCTTGACGCTTACGATAATGCGCCGGTGATTGCTCAGTTATCACGCCAGTTAGCGCCTCCGAGCGGCATGGCGTGGATCTGGTGGGGTGTGCGCACAAGTTTCGCTAATCCAGCGAGGATCAGAGATCGATTAGCCAAACTTCGGGACCTGACTTCCCATCTCGCGCATTATCGCGCTGTCGCCGCAGCGCGCGTCCGCCAAAAACGACGGGCCTCAATCACCTGCCAGACGATAAGCGCCGGAATGCCAAGACCGATTTCGCGAGCTCGCCAGACCAGGGAAAGGGCCAAGGCGCCGTCACCAGAAATCCCTAGCAAACTCCCGACCACAAGATAGCCCCCTTCCTGCACACCCAGTCCTGCTGGCACCGCGAATGCGGCCGAGCGAATCGTTAATACCATGCTTTGCAAGATGAGCGCATTTAGAAATGAGGCTGGCAGGTCGAGGAACCAAAGCGCAAGCCAAATTTCTCCCGAGCCGACGATGAGAGAGGCCATGGTCCAGGCAGAGCATGCGAATGCGCCCGCACGTCTGGCGTAAAGAGAACGGACGGTTTGGTCCAACGCATCACCACTCTGCACCAGGGATTGCCAATCCGAGGAGCCAGCCAAGCGCGAAATGATGCGGGCCAGAAAACGGAAGATTCCCAGTCTCTGCACAAAGTAGAAGCCGGCAAAGGCAAAAAGCGCGATCACAATTCCGACTAACGTCGGGCCGACAAAATTGTTTTTTCCGGTTACTGCAACCAGCAGCCCCAGCCCAAGCAACGTAAATCCCGCCTGTACAAAGATGCCGAGCGTAATATCAACGAGCACGGTCCCCGCGGCGATGGGGAGCGAGGCACCGTAGATTGCTGCCAGCCGCGCGCGCACAATGTCGCCGCCGACTGCAGCCGATGGTACCAACGCACTGATGGACTCGCCAATCCAACGCATCCAAAACAGTTGGAGGAGCGGCAGGCGATCAGGCCTTGGGAAAAGTACCCACCACGCAAGCGCATCGAGAAAGAGTGGAACAAGGTGGTAAATAACGACTCCCAAAATTCCCCATTCACCCGTGGCAAAGGCACTGAGCACTTGCCCAACGCCCTGGTGAATTAAAAGAGCGGTGAACAGCGCCGCTCCTGCGAAGGCAAGCAGGTAAATTGTGAGTCGAATCTTACCAGGTGCTCTCATGTCGAGACCAATTCGGGCGCGCGTAGGAAGATGCGCCTACAAGGGGGATGATTCGCCTGGCTGACCCCGCTCCGATGGATTTATTTATGGATTCGAATCGCGCTGTGCTACTCGCTCCACCGGAACAAGAACAGCCTCCCTATCCTCGGGAAAAATGACCGCAGCCTGCGATCCGAAACTGCCTCGTCGTACGGGCTTCATAAACACAACGCACAACGCCAACCAAATAATTCCAAACAAGATTGCCGCGAGCACATCAGTCAAGAAATGGGCGCCTAACGCAATACGACTGAACCCTACCAAGGCGACCAAGCATACAGCGCTCAAAACGGCCAACAGTCGCCAATGGCGCGCCTTGAGGCAAGGCAGAATAAAAAGCAGGAGCTGTCCGTAGAGCAGAGTCGCACCAATGGTGTGGCCGCTCGCAAAACTGTAACCCGACCAGTCCACAAACGGGCCATCAACAAAAGGCCGCTGCCGCTGAACGAGAACCTTTATCCACTCATTCAAAAGCATGCCGCCGGGAACAGCGACAATGAGCGTCACGAGCGATGGCCACCATCGTTTCCATGCAAAGAACAACACGAGCCCAAACACAACAATACCGATCCACTCGCCGGAACCGAAGTCCGTGAACCCGTGCAGCACCGCAACAAACGCCGGAGTGAGGTGCTCATGAAACCATTTCGCAAGTTCGTGATCAGCGCCTCCAAGGGGATTGGCCAGTGCGAGCGGCGTCACAAAATTCTGAGGGAGAAAAAGTGCGTTTGTCACAAAAGAAGCGGTGGCACCTTATCTCCGATAAAACGTGAGTCAACTAATTGCGTAAATACGTCGACGCGATCCGGACAACCTGGCCGCCAGAGAAGTTAAGAAAATTTCCGCAAGACCAGCTCGACTCGGTCGACCATTCCGGAAATAGTCCTTGCTAAAATATCTCCTGTTCGATACATCGCTTTTACGCTCCTCATCCGATATGTCCGTAGCCGGGTCGCCTTAACTCCACCATGAAAATCGTTCGCAGGTTCTTTGCTCTGCTGTGTCTTGCTTCTGCGACGTCCATACTAGCTGGAACTTCCACTTTCGAGGTCCAGCCTTCGCCCACGCCAGCGGATGAAAATTCGCGCGAGCTTTTTTCTTACGAAACGACCTACACCTTCGGCAGCGACTTTCAGGAATCCAAACTCGGCGATGGCGATTCGTTGTATAACGATTTTAGCTACGACCATCGTTTTCATATTACTGGCAAGTGGTACTTCCGCGCAGGGGTTGAATATGAACGCTATGATTTCGGTGGAACCAACAATGGCTTACCCGACCATCTCCAGGGCGCGTATGCTCACCTTGCTCTGGAGTATGTGGTGAAGGATCACGCAGGGATAAGCGTTGAGATCGATCCAGGCGTTTATTTTCAAGACAGCATCAGTTGGGACTCTGTCGATGTTCCGGGGAAAGCCTATTTCTCGTTCCCTGTAAAGAAAGACAAGGTCTTTGCCACGATCGGGGTCGGCTGGGGAGCCTTCCAGGATCCGTCCGTTGCACCAGGTGGCGGTATTACCTGGCTCATTAGCGACAAACTGCGCCTTCAGGCTGTCTTTCCGAAACCGGCGCTAGTTTACTCGCCCAATGACGATTGGGAGTTTCGGCTTATTGGCGAACTCAATTATCTCAGCGCCCGCACCGATGACGTCGTGACGACTGAGCGAAAACTGCAAGTACACGACGCAGTCATCCAATACAGCGAGTATCGCGCCGGTGCGCAGGTGGCTTATTCGGGTATAAAACACCTTAACCTTATTGCGGGCGCAGGCGCCACAGTCGAACGGGATTTCGATTTTTACCGCATTCATCAGTCAAAGCGCACCGATCCGGCGCCCTACGTCAGAGTCGCGGCTGAGCTGAAGTTCTAGGGGAAAATTTCGCCGAGCTTTCTCGCCAACCCTTGGTCGCCACGAATTTTTAGCCGGCCGGTAAGGTACGCCCACGTGCCACCGATTTGATGATTGGAAACGGCGACCCAATCCTTGTCCTTGGCCACGAATGTCACGTTTGGATGGTCGATGGTTCCTTTTCCCATTTTGTAATTCCCATCCTCTACGTCGATCCACCATTGCCCGCCTTGTGGCCCGCTCAAATCCCATTGGTAACGCGCGTGGACTCCCTTCGCTTTCGCCGGCTGGAAACTGCCGCGCATCGAGTCGAATACTTCCTGAGGTGTCGAGTCCATGTGCTCACTAGCAGCGACGTTCCCGACCGTGGAATAAATCGCCATCGCAATTACTGTGACAGCCAGAACCAAATCGCGCCTGCCAGGTTGATGATCCGCTATTTCAGGTTTCGTCATTCCTTCGTCATTAGTCATTCGGGCTTCGTCATTCGGACGGTTTTATTGCTCAATGCGTTTCAGAAGAAATGCCGCGCCAAGAAATGTGATTAACGCACCTGCCAGAAGGACGACCAGATCGCCAAGGTAAAATTGCGCTCCAGCGTGGTACATGTTCACCAGCCGAAAGGCGCGGCAAAAGTGAGTCAGCGGAAAAAGCTCGGAAATATATTGGATCGCCTTGGGTAGTTGGCCCAGCGGCGCGAACGCGCCTGAGAGCACAAACACTGGCAGCAGAAAGAAAACAGAAAACTGTATGGCCTGCGTTTGTGTGCGGGAAAATGCCGAGATCAACAGGCCCAGTCCGAGTGAGCAGAGCAAGAAAAGCAGGCAGACTACGGCAAGAGCAGGTAGTTGGTAAAAAAACACACCAAAATGCCACCTGCTTACCAGCATGATCACGATTACCAGGACCACGGACACGACCAGATAAGGCAACATCTTTCCAATCACGATTTCGCGGCGGCGAAGCGAGGTCACCATCAGTTGATAAAGGGTGCCTGATTCTCGCTCTCGCGCGATCGTGCAAGCCATCAGCGTGACCGTCAGGAGCTGTAAGATCAAACCAATGATGCCGGGGACAACATAATCGATAACGCGCGATTTAGGGTTGTATAATCGTGTGGAATTCACCGACCACATTTCCATCATCGAAACGAAGCGCTTGCGGATTTGGACTGGAAGCTGCTTGCCCAGTTCAAAGACCTCTTCCGGGAGATTCTCAATCATCTGGTCCCGTTGTTTGAGCTGAAAGTCGCCCAAGCTCTGTCGAACGCTGCCTTCCACACCATCGGACGTGTTGATGTCGCTGCCGTCGAGATACAGCAGCAATGGCTTTGGATCGCCGTTTTCCAAGCTCTCGTTCCAGCCTGCAGGAATGATCAGCGCAGCTTGCACCTCTTCGCCGAGCAAATCCGGTTCACCCTTCATATCCGACGATCCGTATCGCCACTGAAACGTTTTGTTCTTCGAAATGATGTCGACGAATTCCTGTGCGCGCGGAGTGTTGTCGCGATCAATGAGGAGGCTTCTTACACCGGTTAGTTCGCTTGTTTCAAAGGCATGGCCGAAAAGAAGCGTGAACAGCGGCGGCAGAGTCAGGACCAGCAGCAGTACCCTCCGATCGCGCAAGATGTGCAGAAACTCTTTGTACGCGACACTCGCGGTCGCTTCGAATGATAACCACTTCATGGCGTCGATCTTTTCAAAACGCCGTCGTAGCCCTGTGAATATGCGGTGAAAACATCCTCCATATCCGGTTCGACCCAGCGCTCGCCTAACAAGTGAAGGTCGGCAAATGGCCAGCGCGCGTGCCACTTGTCCATCAATTGTTCGGGTTCCGCAGTATACAGACGCAGGCTGCCGCTGCGCAGTGAAACGCCAAGGAGTTCGGGAAGCTCTCTCAGTCGAACGAGTGCCGGCATCACAGGGTCGACGTCGATCTCGAGCAATCGGGTGCGAAAGCTTGATTTCAGAGCGCGCGGTGAAGCCTTTGCCAACAGCCGGCCCCCTTCAATAAAACCGACTTCGGTGCAGCGCTCGGCCTCATCCATGTAGTGCGTGGTAACAAAGATCGTTTTGCCTTCGTTGCTTAGATCGTAAAGCAAGTTCCAGATTTGCTGCCGGTGGACTGGATCGAGTCCCACAGTCGGTTCGTCAAAAAAGAGCAGAGGCGGATCGTGGACCAGCGCACACCCAATCGCCAGGAGCTGGCGCATTCCTCCCGACAGGCTTTGCGCAGCAGTATCACGCTTCTCCTCCAAATCGATCGCCCGCAGCAGACGCTCGATTCGCGGTTCCAATTCCGCGCCGGGCACACCATACGCCCCGCCAAAAAAGCGGAAATTCTCCAAGACGGTCAGATCGCGATAAAGACTGAAGCGCTGCGGGACGTACCCAAACTTGGTCCGCACAAATTGTCGATCTTTCCAGACATCCGCCCCTTCAATCGTGGCATGGCCGGCCGTAGGATGCGTCAGGCCACACAGCACGCGCATCGTCGTGGTTTTGCCAGCGCCATTAGGGCCGAGGAAACCAAAGATTGTCCCGGCCTCGATTTGAAAAGAAAGGTCTTCAACAGCATGAACGTTACCGAAGCTCTTGCTCAAGCGGTCGAGCACGATCACCGGTTCGCTCATGATGAAACCCTATTGCGATGATCCAAAAAATTTGCAACCATTTGGCATTGGCCGTCACTGATGTTGCTCATGAATGTTAAAATGCTGAACCTGCAGCGGTACTACTCTGTAAAGGCGGGCGGCCTTTTACTCTTAATGTTCGTGTTACGGGTGGGCCTGACGACCGCACACGCCGAGGCTATGTCAGAGCTCGCCTCGTTTTCCATTTTTGACAAGGTCGATCTTGCGCAGCTGGCGAAAAGCGATGTGAAAACAGCGCACGGACCGCCCATGAGTAATCCGCGATTTCTCGCCGTCCAAAGCTGCTACGTGGCGCTAGGATCGTCGCCTGCCCAGCAAATCGAGGCGTTGCGGCGATGGGACGCAACAAGGCATAGCGAATTGAAGGTTTTTCTACATGGCGATCTGTCTTCGAGTCCCAGCCCAGCGAATTTTGAAAAACTGAGAAACGCGGCTAACAACGCGTCCGTGCGTTCATTTGTCGCAGAGACCCAAAAGCTCGGCCCAAGTCTCCAGATCAGCAAAGAGGAGGCAAAGAAGTTCTCTGCGGGAGCCGGAGGAGGCGGCGGCTCAATACCTGGTCCAGTGGCGACGTTCTGGACGGATATCTTGACCGCGCGCACAAAAAGTTTCGTATCCGGCGGAATGTCCGCACAACCTCCATACGATCACGCGGGCCCATCTATTCGGGCGAGTGACGAAGTAAACGGATTACTGCGCGAGCAAGGAAAAATCCGCAGTCAGTTTTCCGGGCTACTTGGAGCCACAGGTATCGGGCGCGGTGCTGGTTCGCTCAGGCCGGAACTGTACTGGGAGCTTCTCAACGCCGACGATCAAGGGGTAATCACCTTGGGCGCATCTTATAACCGAGGCGCCGCGGGCGGAACGTATCAGGCTGCGGATGTCCTTTATTATGCAAGCGGCGGCTATTATGTAGCTCTCACATTGTACCAGCTGTGGCCTGTCACAGTGGACGGGAAACCGTCCACGCTTGTCTGGCGCGGTGACATGATCTCCGCTGCGTCGCTTGGCACATTGCATGGCGTCGAGCGGCTCGGATCGGAGTCTGTAATGATGAAAAACATAACCAAAGCCGTTACACTCTTTCGTCGAGATACCAGCGGAGGCCGTTGACCAGTGAAAGGTTTTGGATTTCGAATTTCTGCTGTGTTTTGCGCGGCATTGTCGTTGTCGCTTGCGACGCGAATTTTTGCCGAGGACAACAGTGTCAATTGGTTCGACTCGCTAGGACACATCCCTTTTGAATATAATGCCGAAGACACCTACGTGGGTGAAGGTGACGTTCAGCGCGGGCCTAACAAAAAGGTGGACGATTTCGATGAAAATGATTCGATCGTGCATCTGGTCTTTACTCCGCGAACCAAGCTAGGTGTCCTGCGGATTGGTACGGACTGGGAACGATTCTCATTCGGGCTTCCCGATCACGCGGCACTTCCGGACACGTTGCAGTCCGTCGCCCTGGTTATGGGACTTGATATGCAGCTTTCCGATTCAATCATCGTCAGGGCCGAAGGTCAGCCCGGTGTGTACGATGCTGAGTTCGATAATTTGGGCTGGGACAACTTCAATCTACCCTTCCTTATTGGCGGCACTTACATTTACAGTCCCAACCTGCAGCTCATTCTCGGCGTGAGCGTCGACATCGAACGGAAGTACCCGGTTATCCCCGCTGCCGGACTTCGCTGGAAAATCGCGTCGCAATGGCTGCTCGATGCCGTGTTGCCGACCCCGCGTCTGGAGTATGAGATGAACAAGGATGTGTCCGTGTACGTCGGGGCGAATGTGAAGCAATCCAGTTACCGTGTAGATGACGATTTCGGAACCTCGAATGGTATACCGAGGCTCAACCACGCGATCTTGACGTACAGCGAAGTTCGCACCGGTGGGGGCTTTGACTGGAAAATTTCGCCAGTTGTGACGTTCACCGGGGAGGTCGGTTATCAGCCGTATAGAAATTTTGATTTTTATCGCGCCGAGGTGCGCTACCACCAGGACGGCGGCGCTCCTTACGGGATGATTTCATTACATGGCGCGTTCTAGTGGCGCGGTGTTTCACTGAAAACGCTCTACGGCAACGCGCTTAGCGCAGAGTCTGGTCCAGCGCGCCGATCTTCCGAGTTTCGGGCCACCGTAACGCGACACCCAACACGACCAGAATTGTTCCAATCCCTCCCGCAACAACAGAAAGCACCGGACCAAATAACGCAGCCGTCAACCCTGATTCCAGCGCGCCGAATTCGTTCGATGTGCCGATAAAAATATTGTTCACCGATGAAACGCGCCCGCGCATTTCGTCCGGAGTGACCAGTTGCACGATCGAACCGCGAATGATCACGCTCACACTGTCGAACGCGCCGATAAGAAGTAATAGCCCGAGCGATAACCAGAATATTTTGGACAAGCCAAACAGAATAGTTGCAATGCCAAATCCAGAGACACACCAGAGTAATGCCCGGCCCGCCTGCCTCATTGGCGGCAAATGCGCTACCACCATGGCCATCGCAAAGGCACCGATCGCCGGCATCGCTCGCAGCCAGCCGAGACCAACCGGGCCGCAGTGCAGGATCTGATCCGCGAAAATCGGCATTAATGCGGTCGCGCCTCCTAGCAGGACCGCGAACAGATCCAGGGTAATCGTCGCCAGGATTACTTTTTTGCCAAACACAAACCTGAGACCTACCATGAGACTTTTCCACGTGCTCGCCTGGCTTTCGTCGCGCCGCTGTTTGCTGCGCCGGATCGGAAGGACCAGAAGGAAAAAACAAAACGCAGAGATTGCATCCAGCAGATACACAAAGGCGAACCCGATGTAAGCCACCAGCAAGCCGCTGAGTGCAGGGCCCACAACGGATCCAATCTGAAAAGCGCTGTTGTTCCATGTGACCGCATTCGCAAATGCATCCCGAGAAATCAGCGTAGGAAAAAAAGAACTGCGCGCCGCCCAACTAAACGTGCGCGCCACCGCTCCAAGAAAAAGCAGTAGATAGATCAACGGAATCGATGCGTCGTCGAAATGGAAGATTGGATGATGCCATTCGAAAATTCCAGCGATGCCCGCCAGGACGCGATTACTTTCGCGCAACGGCGCAATCGCCGGAATGGCAAGATGTTTCCAGGAAACCAGCGCCAGGGCCAGCGACGTCAGAAGGCTAAAGATTTGCGAGACCAGGATAATGCGTTTTCGACTGAACCTGTCTGCCAAATGGCCGGCAGGCAACGATAGTGTCACAACTGGCACGGCGATAACCAAGCCCACCAGCCCAAGAGCCGTTGCCGAATGAGTACGTGCATAAACTTCCCATTCCACCGCCACCGCCAGCATCAGACGGCCGGTAATCGAAAGGAGATTGCCGGCTGTGAACAAGCTGAAATCGGCAAAGCGGAAGGCCGCATAAGGATCGTGCGTACGGTGGGACTCGATCGCCCCCGGAACCACCGGACGTTCGCCCTCAGGCGCCGAATAGGAACTTGGATCGATTCGTTGCGGCATGATTGAGCCCAGCTACTTGCCGAGAACAACGCAGTAATCTTCGATCCCCGTCGGGTTCAAGTAGCTGGGCGCACCAGATTGTAGATTGAGCAGCCAGCACCGCAACCTAATGGCGTTGTGAGATCTGCCTCACCCGCTTTCGAAAACTGCAGCACACGATTGGCTGCCATAGGGGCCAACCGCATCCCATACCCTAAAGAATTTTGCATAAATTCCGCCGATTTTTCTTCCATTCTCCAAAATGGATGCGTTAGAGTCGGCGGCCTCAGGCAAAAATGGATAACATTATCGAGGCGAGAGAACTGCAAATTGAGCGCAAACATTTCTACGTCGAGCTCCGTGAGAACGAACGCGGGAAATTCTTGCGCATCACCGAGGAGGCTCATGGCCGCCGCAACAGCATCATCGTGCCGAGTACCGGCGTTGATGATTTTACGGCGACCATTGCTGAAGTTCTAACGAACAACGAAGGCGCACCAGCTTAAACGCTGGAGTGATTGGTTCGGCTTTCTGGGCAGCCAGATCGGCTGCGAGGGTTCCTGACCCCTAAACATTACGATTCTTCGGGTTTTGAGGATCGTTGACAGGGCGACACCCGAAACTACTTTGGCCCGTTCGTCCCTTGTCGATTTTTCGCATCCCAAATATGGCCAAAAGACGCAAATCTACGGTTCGAAAATCAATTCGGCGCGTGTCAAAGCGGCCGAAATTGCCGGCGAGCAGTCGCGCTCGCGCTACAAAAAAGAAAAAGCCTCGTTATGTTTATTACTTCGGCGACGGCCACGCGGATGGATCGGGCGGCATGAAGGCGTTGTTGGGCGGCAAAGGCGCGAATCTCCATGAAATGACGCGAATCGGCCTGCCCGTGCCGCCAGGATTCACCATTACGACCGAAGTTTGCACTCACTTTTACGCTCATAACCGGACTTACCCACGACAACTCGAGGCAGAGGTGGCGGCGGCCTTGGCAAAAGTCGAAAATTCCGTCGGGAAGAAATTTGGCGACAAAGAGCGGCCGTTGCTCGTATCCGTGCGATCGGGCGCACGGGATTCCATGCCTGGAATGATGGACACCATTCTGAACCTCGGGATGAATGACGAGGTTGTCGAGATTGTCGCGAAAAAAACAAACAACCCGCGGTTTGCCTGGGACTCGTACCGCCGTTTCCTGCAAATGTATGGCGACGTGGTCATGGGAGTTCAGAAACGACCGGGTGAAGACCACGAACCCTTTGAGGCGGCCATCGAACATCTAAAGGATGAACGCTACGGCAAACACGACTTTCCAGATGTCAGACTGACAGTCGCTGATCTGAAAGAGTTGGTGCAGCGATTCAAAGCATTAATCAAAGAGCGGACAAGAACATCATTTCCGCAGGATCCAAAGGAACAGCTTTGGGGCGCGATCGGCGCGGTTTTTGGATCGTGGATGAACGATCGAGCAATCGTTTACCGCCGCAGATACGGCATTCCACACGACTGGGGAACGGCCGTGAATGTGCAGACGATGGTGTTCGGGAACATGGGCGAGACGAGCGCCACCGGGGTCGCGTTTACGCGTGATCCTGCGACCGGTGAAGAAGTTTTCTACGGCGAGTACCTAATAAACGCCCAGGGCGAAGATGTGGTTGCGGGCGTGCGCACACCGCACCCGATTGCCGACTTGGCGAAGGAAATGCCGGCCGCTCACAAAGAGCTAATGAAAGTCCGCGCAATCCTCGAGCGTCACTTCAAGGACATGCAGGATCTGGAGTTCACTGTGGAGGAAAATCGCCTCTACATTCTGCAAACTCGCAATGGCAAGCGCACCGGTCACGCCGCTGTTCGTATTGCGGTCGATATGGTTGGTGAACGCTTGATCACAAAAAAAGATGCAGTGCGACGTATCCCAGCGGATTCGCTTGCTCATCTCCTTGCCCCGATCTTCGACCGGCAATCGGCGAAACAAGCGAAAAAGATCGGCACGGGTCTGGCCGCCGGACCTGGCGCGGCTTGTGGACGCGTGGTGTTTAGTGCGGAAGAAGCGGTCGTCCGCTCGGAGAAAGGTGAGAAGGTCGTGCTCGCTCGCGTTGAAACGTCGCCGGAAGATCTGCGCGGAATGATTGCCGCGGAAGGCATCCTGACGTCACGCGGTGGAGTCTCGTCGCATGCAGCCCTGGTCGCCCGTCAAATGGGAAAAGTTTGCGTGTGCGGTGCGACGGGAATCCAAATCGATTACCAAAAACGAACACTCAGCGCCAACGGCACCACATTAAACCGAGGCGATTACATCTCTATCGACGGAACTGCGGGCGAGGTCTTCGCTGGTGAAGTGGCAACTGCGCCGTCGGAGATCGTTCAGGTCCTGGTCGATCGTTCGCTCGATCCCAAAAAAAGCGTTGTTTACCAGGAGTACGCACAACTGATGAAATGGACGGATCAATTCCGTCGACT
>Ga0081455_10007037_pt1 | contig 11943 bp, 7 predicted proteins | sample TabmetS3T2R1_FD_70207 | JGI IMG/M metagenome (GOLD analysis project Ga0081455, IMG submission 70207) | Tabebuia heterophylla rhizosphere microbial communities from the University of Puerto Rico - S3T2R1 | ecosystem: Host-associated > Plants > Roots > Rhizosphere ...
CGGCCGACTTTGAAGCCAGATCGAATACCACGCCTATGTGGTGTAGCTCCTCTTCATTCGGCGGGATGTCCAGAATGAATGTTTCGTACCCAACGGCGATATACCTTGCCAATTCCTCCGCAACTCTGTCGTAGCTTCCCACCAGATACGGGCAGAAAGTCTTATAGTTCTTGAAAGGGATCAGCCAATACGGGTTATCTTGCGCTTCCGCTCCATCTCCCATCTCTGACAATTGTTTATGCCAGGTAGAGTCGGAGACTTTCAACGCCAACTGATGGGCTATCTGGCCCTTTCGATCTTCGGGGAATCTTTCGTAAGCTACTCTCCACGCTTCATCCTGATCCTTGCGAGTGATGACCCCTACACGAACGCCCGAATCTACGGCCTCGTCCAGGCCGACGCCTTCGTATTCATCCACCGGCTTCGGATATTTGATGGCGACCGCTCCGATCGCCTTGGACGCCGCCAATCCCGCCTCCGATGAACCGGAGATGAAAATCCCCGGGGATAAATCCGGCGATAAAGGCGGAGTCATTTTCAGTTTATCCACCTTATAGAACTCGCCTTCGTAACTCACACCGAACGAGCTTCCCAGCAGCTCTTTGATTACAGCTGTGTATTCGATCAGCCTGTCATACCTCCTGTCGTGTGGGGTCATGTCGTTCAACGCCTCCAGATCGTTCTTAAAGCCCCCGGCCACCATATTCAGGTAGATGCGCCGTCCGTATAAATGGCCCAGGGAAGCTACCATCTTGGCGACGGAATATGGGTGCATATAAACGGGCTGAACCGCCACGAGCGGGCACAACGCCTCCGTAGATTGAATAATGATTTGCGAGACTAGCCACGGGTCCACAGTTGAATTGTCCGTATAAACGAGAATCCCCCGGCAGCCGGCCTGTTCGCTCCAACGCGCCACGTCCATAACATAAGGCAGGAAGCGCTCCCTCTCGACAGCGCTGGAGTACGGACACGTGGAAAAGACTTCTATTGACCCTTTAGATGTCATAATCAATCTCCTTTAGAATTTGATGGGCGCTGGGCTACCCTCATCGCCACGCTTGATCTTTTGCAGCAGCCACCTCCACTGCATTCTGGAGAGGGCCTGTCTGTTATTGTCCACTTTTTGCCAACCCTTCCGCTCTCCGACGTAGTCGAGCAACGTGGAAACCGGAACAAACCATCCCGGAAGACCGGCCAACCTGCGCATCAATTCGACGAATCGCGGATTCAACTGGCCGTCTCGATAGAACCCGAACGCTAGATGCGAGTATGCGATGCAAGCTCCGCCTTCTTCTAGCAGTCTGTCCTGGTTGCGTTCGTTTAATAGTTGACAAAATTCTTCGACATTAATGCCCGCGCTCGCGCTAAACCAATATGGCACATATGGCTTCTGCGAATCGTGATACGGCATGAGCGGATCCATCTTCAGGGTGTTAATGTCGGTAAAGACGAAGTTCCTCACGAAGGTAATCGTCTCCCTACATAAATCGCCCCAGAAATAAGCCGAATTCTCCATTTGCCCGTAGAATTGCGAGTCGCTTCTCATCAGATACTTGCGCGCGATGTGGTAGATCAGCCTCATGGCGCCATCGAACCTGTCCTTGCCCCAATAGAGGCTATCCGCCTGGCCAGTATGATTGGCATGGATTCGCGGAGCGTGCCCGATAATCTCCTTGAACTTCTTAAGCCCTTCGATGACTCTGGGACGGGGCGAGGATTCATCCGAGGCGCCGTGCAAGGCGATCTCAAACCCCTTGGCCTTGAGGTCCAAGATCAAGTTCCTGTAGTCCTGATCCTCCAGCGAATCTCCGCCTCCTATGGGAGCGCCTCGAGGAGACAATGGCCAGACAGTCTTCGTAGTAATGAATCCGTTTTCGTATAGGAAATCGTATACCGGGCCTATGTTTTCGACGTTGGATCGGTCGGTATCGTCAATTATTGTGAAGGCGAATCGTTTGCCCTGAGGCCACATAATTTTAGATTTTCCGTTCGACATAATTAGACCTCTGATTTTAGTGATCGCCCCAGCGATTCCGAAACTTTAGCAGCCCAACCAGAAAGCCGAGGCCAAAGCTCACGTGAAGAATGGCGAAGGCGATTGGCAATAGCCAAAACAACGGCCAATCACGTCTCTTCACCGTTATCAAAACCGAAGCCGCGAGGTTGGCGAGCGCGTAGGAGCCTGGCGCCAAAACAAACGGCCAAGCAAACCACGCTCCAAAAATGAACGAAAGTGGCGCCGCCGCGAGCGAAAGTAAGAGGGCGGCGACAAATAAAGGAGGTACGAACTGGCGTGGCCGCATCTGGCGCGGATGTTTCTGCATCACCCGCACTTTCCAATAGCCGTATTGGAAATACTGCCGCCAGAGAGAACGGATTGAACTGCGACTGTAGTAGCGAGCGCGTACGTCGGAGGCCAACAGAACCTTCGCCCCGATCTTACGCAGGCGGTAATTGTAATCGTCGTCCTGGTTACGCACTAACTCTTCATCGAAAAGCCCCACGCGTTCCACAATGTCGCGAGTGTAGGCCGGGAATGCGATGGTATCCACCAGCATCGTTTTGTTACTAACAGTGCGGAAAGCGGAATCGCCCACGCCAAAAGTCGAACTCATCGCGACGGCGACGCCTCTGGCGACAAACGACTCGCCGATTGTCTGCAACGGCCCTCCCACGCCGTCGACCTTGTCATTCCGCAAATGGTCGACGCAGCGGCGCACGTAATCGCGCTCGATCTCGCAATGCCCGTCCACGCGGACGAGGATTTCGCCGCGCGCCCGCGCAATGGCGGCGTTCAGCGCCGTCGGCGCGATTCGGCGGGTATTGTCAATGAGATGAACGCGCGGAGAACCGGCTCTCATCGATTCGACAATTTCCCGCGTGCCGTCGGTGGACATTCCGTCAGCCACCACAACCTCCATACGATCCGCCGGGTAATCCTGCGCCAACACTGCGCCCAGGCTGCGGGCGATGTAATGAGCCTCATTCCGGATGGGCAGAATGACGCTCACCATCGGCGCCTTACCAACGGTCACGGTTGTATTCTCGCCTGTCTCCATTCCATTCATCCTTTCACAATTCATGCTATGAACAGGCTTATTAGAGCGTTAACTAAGTTTTTTTGGCATTTGTTTAAATCAGAACACGTGAGATTGGCTCCGCTACCGCGCGAGTAAGCAAGCGGCCGTCTCATAAGTCAGCCGCTTGCTTACTCTCGCGGTAGCGGTACCAGCGTCCCGATGTGGCGTGTTTCGATTTCATGCCTGACCAATCTTTTACACTGCTACACCGACCGCCGTGCGCTGCATCACAAACATGGCGATGCTGGTGATGGAGCGAAAGTTTTCGAGTTCTAGATCATCAGTGGAAATCGAAACATCAAAAGACTCTTCCAACTGGGCCAGTAATTCGACTAGCGCCAACGAATCGAGCAGTCCGGTTTCAATCAGGTCAGTTTCGGCGGAAGCCACATCCAGGTTTAACTTCTCCGCAAACAGCGCCGTGACCTGTTGTTGGAGCGCCAAAGTATCAATCATTTTCCACTCCCTTTTGATTCGGTAACATGAGCAATTAATGCGTTCGGACGGTTTGACGGGCCGCGAGCGTGTCAGCGATCCAACCGCCGCGCCAGCGTGTTCTCTAAGAAGAGATATTCGATCCCGGTCCCCAGGAATGTCTCCAACGCTTCACGCGGCGTATTGACGATCGGCTGACCTTTGACGTTGAAGCTGGTGTTCAAGACCATCTCGCGGCCAGTGACTTTGCCCACTTCACGCAGCAGCGTATGAAACTCCGCATTGTCCGCAGTAGAGACCGTTTGCACACGCGCCGACCCGTCCACGTGAGTGATTGCCGGCAAGCTCGCGCGATGCTCCTCGCGGACATTCACGATCATAATCATGTACGGAAGTTCGGTTCGTGGCTCGACCTCGAACCAGCGATGAACTTCTTCAAGCGTCACGGCCGGCGCAAAAGGACGAAACGCCTCACGCATCTTGACCATCGCATTGATACGATCGCGCATCTCCGGGTGGCCCGGATCGGCCAGAATACTGCGATGCCCCAGCGCGCGCGGCCCGAATTCCATTCGCCCGCGATACCAGGCGATCACTCTGCCCGCCGCAATCAACCGCGCCGCTTCGACACAAGTGTCCTCAAGCGACCCGAAGCGCATGATTTCGACGCGGTCCGCGAACTGCTCCAATGCGTTGTCAATCTCGGCCATCGAATACGCCGGGCCATAAAACGGGACTGGCGATCGGCGATTGACGACTTCGCCCGCTTGCGCCGCGCGATATAGCGCCGCGCCCAGCGCCGTGCCGTCATCTCCGGCGGCGGGTTGAATGTAGATGTCATCAAAGATGCCGGAGCGGAGCAGCTTGCCATTGGCCGTACAATTGAGCGCCACACCGCCGGCCATCGCCAAACGCCGCAGCCCCAGCTTGCGCGCAAAGTGGCCGCACAAATGTTCCATCGTCCGATCAAGGCAGGCTTGCAGCGATGCCGCGACGTCGCGGTGGGTGTCGGTGACTTCTTCCTCCGGGCGGCGCTCTTTGACCAGACGCTCCGCCAGATGTCGGCGCGTCCGAAGGTGGGTCTCGCGCTCATCCCGCGTCTGGTTCAAACGCAGAATGGGAATGCGAATCCTCCCATCCGCGCGCAATTCGACCGTTTCATTAAAGAACGAGCGGAAGCGTTCGGCGTCCCCATAAGGCGCCAGACCCATGATTTTGTACTCGTCAGCGTTGAAATCGAATCCGAGGTGGAGCGTGACAAGTGAGTAGAGAATGCCTATGGAATCCTGCGCGGGTAGTTGATGAATCTTTTCGAGCTTACCGTCGTGGCCATGAAAGACCGTGACGCTGTGCGCCTCGCCCATACCATCAATCACCACCACCAAACATTCGTCCCAGCCCGATGTGAAATAAGCGCTAGCCGCGTGCGCCAGGTGGTGATTGACTCTATGGATGCGCTCAGCGGAAAACCTACCCAGATCACGCCGCGCCAGGGCGAGCAGAGCCTCTTCCGAGAGGACCTCGCGGTAATGCTGCGCGTTGAACGGATCGAGCGAATAGAATTTCTGGTAAGGGGAGTAATCAAATCCGTGCGCCAGCTCGTCGATCTCCTCGATCGTGACGCCAGCTTCAGCCAGACAATAGTTAATCGCTCCGATTGGGAAGGCTCCTGAATGCTTACGCCTATTGAAGCGCTCTTCAGCGGCGGCGGCGATCACTTCTCCATCGATGACAAGCGCCGCCGCGGAATCGTGACCCTGTGAGATGCGGTACTCGCGTTCGTCGAGCCCTGGCCAATGCTTCTGTTTGAATGGGACTGAGCCTTCCAGTCCACTGATGCCTATAATTTTCATGTATTCTCCGCGGGTTAGCGCCTTATTGAACCTTGATCTGTGAGTACCGGCTTCAGCCGGCAGTGAACCTGAAGATCCATCCGGAACGCAGCAGCCTTCACCGCTGATCTCCGCCAGTCACTCGATACGCCCCGGCGCCCATCGTCATGCCGGCGGAACCCCCGCCGCCAGCCATCCTAGGGTCAACCCCGAGTGATGCGACAGGCTCGATCTTTTTCGGGATATCCATTGCAGCCCCGACGGCGCGGGCCAGTCCTTCGTACAGAGTGACGCGCGGCGTCCACCCCAAATCTTCCCCGGCCGCAACACAGGGGTAGCGCATGTCGGCCAGGGTGCGCTTGAGACGATAGCGCGCAGTCCCCAGCTTCTTTTGACGGAGCAGCGAGAGCAGATCGATCCCCAACATCATCATCCAGACCAGAGAGTAAGGGATAAACATTGGGCGGATGCGTCCCCCACTGACTGTTCGCAGGGCGCGAGCGACCTCGCCCTGATCGCATTGAGACGAATCGATGACGTTGTAGACGCTGCCCGTGGGCGATTCGCCCTGGGCCGCCGCCAGCATGGCGTCGATCAGATTGTCGATATAAGTCAAAGGCATCGGGACACGACGACTGCCGGCGACGATGGGCCGACTGTTTGATGAAGGCAATGTCAGCCGCCCGATCGGCGTTTTTGATCCCGGGCCATATATGGTTCCGGGCCGCAGCGTGATAATGCGCGGAGAAGGGTGGTTCTTGGCGTATTCGAGCATCGCCTGCTCGGCGGCGAGCTTGGTCTGAGTATACAAGCCGCGATCGGCCGCCCGCTTGTCATAGGGCGCGGTTTCATCCAGGTACGGGCTTGGCGGCAATCCGTAGACCGAGATCGACGAGATGTAGATCAGGTTTTTGACTCCGGCCTCGGCGGCCAGCTTGGCCAGACGAATGGAGCCTTTGACGTTCGCCTCTTCATACTGCCCCAGCGAGCCTGGAGGCCCTGCGAGAGCGGCGCAATGAAAGACGGTCTCGACTCCGGATAAGGCGCGGCGCAATTCGTCTTCATTCCCCAGATCGCATTTCACCCATTCGATATTCGGCAGATGTTCTGCGCGCGCGATCAAGCGAGTGGCGGCTCGGGCCTGGACGCCGCCGGCGGACAGGACCTCCGCCAATCGCCCTCCCAGAAATCCGGACGCCCCCGTGATCAGGAACTGAGGCGCCGGACGCCCATCCGCCGCCGGCGCCTTATCGACCCTCAGCTTCGCCGCGCCCTGACAAGCGCTTTTGATCCGATCCATCAAACGCGCGTTTAATAAACCGTCAACGCCCCGAACCGGCGGCGGCGCGCCTTTCTGCAGCGAGCTATAGAATTCCGCGATCAGATTCCTCAGCCCCATGTACCGCTTCACTTTTCCGGTGGCTATTCCGGAGGCGACCGCCAGAGTTGACCGCGTAAGCTGCAGGGCGGCGTTGAAGTTCATGGTGAATCGCGTCACCGCCGAAGGCAATCCGCTCTGGCGGCTGGAGAGCACGCTCATCGCATTGAAGTCCACCACGATTCTGCCGCGCGTCCCGACCACCTCGAGCCTGTTGACTTCGGGCCTGTTGAGCATCGAAAGCGAGACTTCAGCCACGGCGTTTTTGGCCGGGATGATCGCCCTGATCTCTTCAACCGCCGACTCACGAACCCGTCCCAGGTTGAAGCCCACGACCTGAGGCTCTCCAGGCTCTTCGAGGAAGTGGCAGGCGACGGAAAGCGGGTGAGGAAGGAGGTTCTCCACGATTCCCCAATCATAAATATAGCTCCACGGCATCTGCGCGGATCGCGCCGCCGCCTCATAAGTGAATCCCTGCTCGGCGCGGACCGAAACGATTCGACCGACCTCGCCCGCGTTGATGCGCTCGCAGGCCTCCAGAAATGGCGGATCAAAAAGTCTGCTGTGGCCCGGACAAACCTCCACTCTGCTCTTCTGCGCGGCTTCAAGAATGGCGAGGGCTTCGGCCTCGCTCGCAGCCATGGGCTTCTCGATGTACATATGCGCCCCGTATTTCGCCGCGATCTGCGCCAACTTGAGATGAGAGCGCGGCGGCGTCAGGATATGCGCGACGTCGGGGCCTTGTTCTCTCATCATCGTCTCCATGTCGGAGTAATAATGTTCGACGCCGATTTTCAAAGCCCGCGCGCGCGCCGCCTCTTCATCGAGGTCGCAGACGGCCACGATCTTGACTTGTGGCAGCGACGACAGCGCGGCGATATGGAACGCGCTGATTCGGCCACAGCCGACTAGCGCCACTCGCAGGGAATTGGATTTGGTCATTTTGGTCATAGTAAGTAAATAAGCCTCGCTGTTAGGTGTAGGGGCTAAGGGACCTTGAAGGCGCGCATCCACATCTCCAGAGACAACACCCGGAATAGGCCTAGCCAGGATTCCGTGGTCGCGGCATCGGCTTGTGGAGAGGCGTTCCAGCGGCGCAAATGCGCGGGGTCTATGTATTTTTGGCAGCGCAAGTCGTCGGCTATCAACTCAGTGATTTGCTTGCGCAAATCCCGCTGTACCCAGAGGCGGTCCGGCGCTGGAAATCCGAGTTTGTTCCTGCGCAATCTGACGCGTTCGGGAATTATTCCGCGGACGGCTTGTCTGACGGCGTGCTTGCTCCACCCGTCACGGACCTTGAGGCCGTCTGGCAGCGACACGCCGTACTCGACCAGCTTGTGATCGAGCAGCGGTACGCGCGCCTCAATCGAAAACGCCATGGAGGAACGGTCCTCCATGCGCAGGATCAGCGGCAGCGTATCGACCAGGATGTCGTCAATCTGAATGCGCTGCATCGCGGTCCCAGAGCCGGCGCCATTTTGCCCGCCGGCGGCGTTGCGCCACCAGCGCGTCGCGGGGCTGCTGTTGTCGGCGACGACTCGATTCCAGTCCGCCCTCATAGCCGCTTGCAGCATCGAATCGATTTTGAGCAGACGGCGCGCGCCCTTCGGGAGGTAGCGGTATCCGTTCCTGATGTTGAGGACGTAACCGCTGTCGCCTTGTTTGATCATCGCGCCCACTTCGCGGGCGATCTTGAGAAGCCGTCCTGAGCGCAGCAGCGAAGCCAAATAGGCGTACCGGAACTTCGCGTAGCCGCCGAAGACCTCGTCGCCGCCCTGCCCGTCGAGCAGGACTTTCACTCCTGCCTCCTTTGCCGCGCGCATCACACGCCATTGCGCGTAATATGCCAGCCCGTTGAAGGGCATATCTTGATGCCATGCCATGCGCCCGAAGTCCGACCAAAAATCTTCGGCCGACGGGAAGACGAGGTGAGGGGTGGCCTCGACGTCGTTCGCCATCGCCAAAGCGTATTCACGCTCATCTATCTCCTTGTATTCGTAGCAGGAAGTGAAGGTGTAAAGGCTCTCTCCGACCGAACTGGCCGCCTCGGGCTGCTCGCTCTGAATCTTTCCGATCAGTCCGACGACGACCGAGGAGTCAAGACCGCCGCTCAGACAACTGCCGGCGCGCACGTCGCTGATCAGGTGGAGCCGCATCGTGTCGAGCAGGCGCTCTCTCAACGCCGTGACCCGCTCTTCGTCCATGTTCGCTTCGCTCGCTAGGCCCGCTGGGTTCGCTGAGCTCGCCAGGCTCGCTGGCGCGACCAAATCGTGATTCGGCTTCAGGCTCCAGTATCGCTTGATCGCGAGCTGTTTCGACGCCAGATCCAGAGTCAGAGCGTGACCGGCGAGCAGCGCCTTGACGCCTTTCAAGACCGTGCGCTCGCCGTAATCACAATTCCCATGGACCAGAAAACCCACCACCGCGTCGTCGTCGGCTTCCACCTCAACGCCGGGGAACGGGAGCAGCCCTTTGATCTCCGAGGCGAAGATGAAATAACCCTTGGGCGTGGCGTAATAGAATGGCTTGATCCCCAGCCGGTCGCGCGCGCAGAAGAGACGACCGCGCCGCCCGTCCCAGATCGCAAATCCGTACATCCCCTGCAATCGTTCCAGGCAATCTTCGCCCCAATGCAGATAGGCTTGCAGCAGCGCTTCAGTGTCCGTGCCGGTTTTGAAGCGCTGCCCGCGCGATTCCAGCTCCGACCGCAGTTCCCGGAAGTTGTAGATCTCGCCGTTGAAAACTATCCAGGTCGCGCCGTCGTCCGAGGACATCGGCTGCAACCCGCGATCCGACAGATCAAGGATCGCCAGACGGCGATGACCGAGTCCGACGCGCGCGCGAGCGTCTGAATCCCACTGCCCGGTATGGCGCGCGAACGAGTGTTTGAAGGCGCCGTCTTCGATCCAGCCGAGCATGAAGCCCTCGCCGTCCGGCCCGCGATGCGCTTGCAGATCATTCATCCGCTGCAAAGCTGATGGATTGATTGGGCCGCCATCGAGGCTAACGGCTCCTACGATGCCGCACATGGTTCCTCAGGATAGTTAATCAATGGTTTCAGACTGTCTGGCAGGGTAGGAAGTTATTTTTTTACCTTCTCTTATTGGTGTCTTCCTGACCACCGACCGGTAGATGTCAATCACTTTCTCCGTAAGCAGCCTCTCGTCCAGACATTGAACCGCCTCACGGCCTCTGATCCTCCCGCCTCTTCTGAGCGCCCTTTCAAGCGCGGCGGCGATGGTTTCTGGCCGGTCGTCGGCGCAAACTTCACAGCCTTCGATGCCTTGCAATCGCTGTCGGACGTCGCCGACCGCGACCGAGACGACCGGCAGATCGCAAGCCAACGCCTCCTTCACCACATTCGGCGATCCCTCCTGGCTGGATGTGAAGACGAAGACGTCGCAGGCGCTCATATAGACGGGGATCTTGGCGTGAGGCACGCCCCAAGCAATGATCAGCCTGGCGGGCAATCTCTCGTTGAGTATTTCTACTGCCCGCCTGGCCAGATCGCAACGCTTTCTTTCGTCCGCCGGGTTGCAGGCGAAGAGGACCAGCCGCTCGCCCTCCGGCGCCCCCAGCCTTCGCCGCGCTTCCGTTTGCGGCAAGCGCGTGAGCGAGTCAAAATCGAGTCCTGACGGAATGACGTAGATTGGCGTTGATGAAGGGATATGGTCGCGCATGTGGTCGGCCACCACGATCACCGCGTCGGAGCGCGTCGCCACCAACTGACTCAATCGTCGCAGTAACTGACCATAGAACGCCGGCCGCCGGCCCGGGCGGTTCACGCCTAAGATGTCATCTCCTCGAAGAGTCACGACCAGAGGCATGCGCTTCGGCAAGGCCAGCAGCCCGCTCTGACCAAACTGTGCATGTATCAGATCGTATCGCTCCCGCTTGAGCTTACGCCGTAATCGGCGCCAGGCCTTCAGGTAATTGATCGGGTTCTTGGCGCCGCGAAAGGCGAAGACCTCTACTTCAATACCGGCGCGTCGAAGAAACTCTACCTGGCGCGCGATAAACGGGGTCCCGTGCCCTGTGTCAATCCACTCGCTGGTGATCGTTAAGATGCGGAGAGCGCCGTTCATTCCGGGCCTCTCTGTTGATCGGGGTAGGCCGCCGAACCTGCTTCGCCAACCTGGCCCTGTGTGACGTGCGCCGGCGCCGGCGCCAGCGCCGCATGAAGAGATCGGGGCGGCGATGTTGAATTGGCCGCAGCCAGGCGGGGTCTTACAGCAAGTAGTAGATTGGCGCTGGCCAGGGCGCATGCCATCATGAGCCAATCGAGTTTGGAGGCGATCCAGTTACCACTCATGTTTATCAGAATAACCGTGACAACCATGACAATCGGCAAGGCCCCCAGAGACCCACGGCGCGCACGCCATGCCGCCAGCATGCAAAGAATAACGCAGATTAGTAGAGGAACAGTCCCAAACAGCCCGGTCGAAATCAAAACGCCCAGTAACATATTGTGAGTATCCTTAGATCCGTCTGGACCAACTGGTCCCCCATACATAATCTGCAAACGCCTTCCCAGTTCGTACATGTTATCGATGGGTCCCCACCCGATGAACGGCTTCTCCGTGAACATGCCCCAGGCAGTGGGAAATATATTCTCTCGGCCAGCCATGTTATTTCCATATATTGACTGCTTGTACCGCGACACCAATGATGGCGTCTGCAAGACAGCCAACACCAATCCCCCGAGAACCGCCAGGACGATAACCAGGCTTTTCGCCTTCGCCCGCAGAGTCTTCCCCCGAATAGCGAAGGCCGCAAAACCGATCCCCAAAGCGAGCAGAGCGCCGCGAGAGCCGGTATCGATAATCGCGCCCACCATTATTACGGCCAGCGGCGCCGCTACGTACTTGGCCCGGAGCCAGGTTTTGTTACGACCGAAAGCGAATCCCATCAGCGCGACCAGACCCAGGGATATGTTATTGGCCATGTTGTTCGGGTTCTGCCCCAGGACTGAGATTCGCGTGCCGTCATAAAAGTCCTCGGTGCTCGTTGCGGCGACGCCCAACAATTGCATAACCGAGAGCGCCGAACAGGAGATTACGAGCGTCATCAGAGCCGTCTTCATGATCCGCTCGTATCGCATCAGGTTGTAGCCGCTCCACATCAGGAAGAATATCTGAACCATGAGCGTAAGCAGCTTTATCGCGTCGTCCTGCCGCTTCACAAAACCGCAAAGGAGAGCGAGAAAAAGTGTGTA
>Ga0081455_10007039_pt1 | contig 11942 bp, 11 predicted proteins | sample TabmetS3T2R1_FD_70207 | JGI IMG/M metagenome (GOLD analysis project Ga0081455, IMG submission 70207) | Tabebuia heterophylla rhizosphere microbial communities from the University of Puerto Rico - S3T2R1 | ecosystem: Host-associated > Plants > Roots > Rhizosphere ...
ACAAGGACGAGATCTTCGGACCGGTGCTCGCGGTCACGCGGCTGGAGACCTACGACCAAGCCGTCGACATGGTCAACCGCAACCCGTACGGCAACGGCGTGGCGCTGTTCACGCGCGACGGCGGCGCGGCACGCCAGTTCGTGTTCGAGGTCGAGGCCGGGATGGTGGGGATCAACGTCCCGATCCCGGTCCCGGTGGCCTACTACTCGTTCGGCGGGTGGAAGCACTCGCTGTTCGGCGACGCGCACATGTACGGGCCCGAGGGCATCCGCTTCTACACGCGCGGCAAGGTCGTCACGCAGCGATGGCCCGACCCTGCCAGCTCGACGATCGACCTCGGGTTCCCGCGCACGCGCTAGCGCGCATGGCGAACGAGCGCTGGGACGGCGACGAGACGGGTTCGGGCGTCTCGGACGGACGGGCGTTCGCGCCGCCGATCCGAACGCTGCTGAGCGAGCTCGAGCGCCCCGACTGGAACACCGAGCAGCCCGAGGCGCATCTGCTCCCGCATCTCGAACGCTGGTGCGCACGCGAGGACGCGCCGCTGGCCCTGCGCTCCGCCGGCGAGGAGGGGACGGTGTTCGTCGTCGACCTCGAGCCGGCGGCGGGACGCTCCCGGAGGGACGTGCACGGCGACGTGTTCGCGTTGATCTCGACGATCGCCGAGCCCACGACCGTGGTCGTCGAGCGCGACGAAGGCGCCGTTCGGCTGTACGACGTCACGCTCGCGCTCACGCCCGAGCAGTCGCCGTTCCCGAAGGGCCACGGCCACCTGGTCCGGTTCCGCGTGGCCGCGGCCTAGACGCGTTCGGCGAACGCCACCGTTCGGGCGGGCGGACGCATGCAGTGGTCGATGTGCATCGACCGGTTGTAGCTGCCGACCCGCAGGAGCGCCAGCACGTCGCCCTCGCGCACCTCGGGCAGCGGGAGGTCCTCGGCCCACAGGTCGTCGCCCTCGTTGATGTTGCCGGCCACCGTGACCCGACGCTCGCCCCGGGCGTCGGCGGCCCTACACAGGACGAGCGGGATCGGCTCGTCGTAGATCCGGCGTTCGGGCGCGACGTTGAAGCCGGCGTCGACGCCCACGAACCGGTGTCCGTCGCGGTCGTCCAGGCTCACGACCTCGGTCAGGAGCACGCCCATCTCCTTGACGAGGAAGTCCCCGGGCTCGGACGCGATCGTCACGCCGAGCGGGCCGAGGTGCTTGGCCAGCACCTGCGCGAACGCGTCCACGTCCAGCGGCGGCTTCTCGGCGTCGAACGGCACGCCCAGCCCGCCGCCCGTGTTCACCTCGGCGATCGGATGGCCGGCGTCCGTCAGCCGCCCCGCGACCTCGGCGGCGCGCTCGACGGCGAGCTCGAGCGCGGGGAGCGCGTCGGTGAGCAGGCTCCGGTTCACGTGGACGTGGACCGTGTCGAGGGACAGGTCGTGCCGGCGGGCGATCTCGAGCGCCTCGTCCAGCTGCTCCTGGAGGATGCCGAACTTCGAGGGCCGCTCCTTCCCCGTGTACAGGTGCGCGTGGTGGCGTGAGGAGGCACCCGTCCGGGGGTTGAACCGGACCCCCACGGTCGATCCCGGCGCCCGCTTCCCGAACCGATCCAGCTGCGAGAGCAGGTCGAGGTTGACGTGGACGCCGCTCGGCACGATCGCGTCCAGGTCGCGTTCGGACAGGTTGGTGCCGGTGAACGAGAGCTCCCCGGGAGCCCAGCCGTACGCGAGCCCCAGCTCGACCTCGCCCGGCGAGCACACGTCGAGGCCGACGACCCGCAGCGCGCGGATGAAGGAGAGGACGTCGGGCTCGCGCTGGGCCTTGAGCGCGTAGCGGAGCCGGAACGGCGCGCCGGCTCGCTCGAACGCCTCGACCAGCGCCGACGCCTGCTCCTCGATCCGCAACAGGTCGTAGGCGTAGACGGGCGTGCCGTGCTTGCGCGCCAGGGACTCGGCGTCGCGGCCGGCGACGAACAGCCGGCCGTCGCGAACCTCGAGCCCGGGCCTGGACCACCATGGAGCAGTCATGTCGGGCGCCGATGCTAGCGTTCGGAGCGATGCCGACGCGCTGCGGATGGGTCCCCGCCGACCAACCCCTGTACCTCGCGTACCACGACGAGGAGTGGGGCGTGCCGGTCCACGACGACCGGCGGCTGTTCGAGATGCTGACGCTCGAGGGCGCCCAGGCCGGCCTGTCGTGGTCCACGATCCTGAACAAGCGGGAGGGCTACCGGCGCGCGTTCGCGGCGTTCGAGCCGGCCAAGGTGGCGCGGTTCACGCCCGCGAAGGTCGAACGGCTGCTCCAGGACCCCGGGATCGTTCGGAATCGCATGAAGGTGGAGTCCACGGTCAACAACGCCCGCCGGGTGGCGGAGGTGCAGAGGGAGCTCGGATCGCTGGACGAGTACCTGTGGTCGTTCGTCGGCGGAAAGCCGATCGTGGGCCGCTTCCGATCGCTCGGCGACATCCCGGCCGAGACCTCGGAGTCCAAGGCCATGAGCAAGGACCTGAAGAAACGCGGATTCGCGTTCGTCGGCCCGACGGTGTGCTACGCGTTCATGCAGGCATGCGGTCTGGTCAATGATCACGTGGCGTCGTGCTTTCGATACCGGGAACTGGGCGGGACGTGAGTGACGCGTGACGCCGGTCACGTTTCCGCGTCCATGAAGTACTCGACCTTCAGGCCCTCGAGGACGGGCAGGAACGTGGCCTTGAGGCGCCCGATCTGTTAGGCCCTCTCGACCTCCGACGGCAGATCGCCGCGGATCACTCGCAGAACGGCGGATCACTCGCAGAACGGCGAGGCCCCCGACAACCGCCACAACGAGGGCGATGACGACGGCGCCGAGCCTCAAGGACCTGGGCTTCACCGGCCCTGAACCCATGAGAGCCTCCGATCCGACCGAGAACACCCTACGCCCGGCGTCGGCACGCTCAACGAGCTCGTGGGCGTCGCCGTGCGCGTGAGCCTAGCCTTCGCCCGAGTCAGCGGGGGATGAGCGCGTCACCCCCGTGACGCTCCGGCGGCGTACATCCACCCTTGAAGCCTGGGCGTATCATCGACTCGATGGCGGAGTCAGGTTTGGTAGTGATCGACGCGAGCGTGTCGCGATGAGCCGGCGCGCGTGGATCGTCGCCGGCGTCGTGCTCGCACTTGTCGGCCTGCTTCCAGCGCTCGCGCTGCTGACGCTGGCCGGCCTGCCGCCGGCGTTTGCCGCGCTGTTCCTCGCGATCCCGGCCGCCGTCGGCGTCTGGGCGCTCTGGCGCCGGCGTACCGGGCCGCTGAGCCGGCGCGCGAAATGGTCGGTCGGCTCCGCGCTGTTTTTCACGTTCGTTATCCCGATCATTCCCGGCCTGCTGCTCTGGGTCTACGCCGGCCTGCTGCCGCGCAGCTGATCTTGTTTGCGGCGGTCCTCGTCGCGCTTTGCGTTTGGACTCCGCAAGGTGGGTCGGGCCATGGACCCGATGGCAGCCGACCCGCATCCACCGACGCTCCCACGAGCCTGCCTCCGGTTCAGGGAGCTGGGCGGCCGCTAGCGAGCTGCCCCGACCAGGAACGACCCCGTGCCGACTTCGCCGGGTGACGGGCCGGCGTGGTACCGGGAGCCGTCCGGTCGGAACCAGTCGACCTCGCCATCTGCGCGGCGCTCGAGCCTCCATCGATGCTCGTGCACGAGCCGGTGGTGGAACGAGCAGATCAGCAGCAGGTTCTCGAGCTCGGTGCGTCCGCCGTCTCGCCACCACACGATGTGATGGGCCTCGGTGAACCGCTTGGTGCCGCATCCGGGGAAGCGACACTCGCGATCGCGGTACCGGATCTGGCGGATCATCCACGGGGACGGCTCCCGCGTCGTCCGGCCCAGAGCCACCACGCGTCCGCGCTCGGTCTCGAACACCGTCTGCACCCGGGCGTTGCAGAGCGCGCGCCGCACGGTATCGGGGTGGATCACCGGACCGTTCTCGAGCTCGCAGCCGCCGGTCGCGTCCCGCAAGCCCTGCGCCCGTGCATGGATCACGACCGTGGCCCGAGGCGGCTCGGCGCCTCCCTGGTTCCGCGATGAGCAGATCGCGACCAGCGCGTCGGCTCGTCGAGCGGACGCGTAGATCGGATCCTCCTCGCCCGGCATCGCCGGGATGTCGGCGGGCGACGCGTTCGAGCGCCCTGGCGACGACGGCCCCCTGTGCGGCAGGCAGCTCGGCCTCCAGTCCGAAGCGACGGCCCTCGTCCGTGTACCACCATCGGAGGAACCGGTTGCGATCGGCATCCACGTCGTCCGCGATGTCGGGCCTGGTGGCGAGGTCACCCCTGCGCCGGACGGCTCCGCACGAGACACGCTGCGCCCACACGATCAGCCTCGCCTCGTCCTCGGGCGTCGCGAACCGTGCGAGCTCCACGACCTTGTCGATCCCGAGCTCGCCCGAGCCGAGGGCCTCCCGCAGGCGCGGCAGGGTCCGCAGGGCGCGCGCGGCCACGATCCAACGGCGCGCCTTCCATTCCGAGATCCCGTAACGCATGCCCAGCCAGTGGGCCGCGTCGCGCGCGCCGTCGCGTTCCCAGTCCCCGGCCTCGTCGAGGCCCGCGATCAGCACCAGGAAGTCGAGGTGCGCCGCGCCGATGCGCGCGTGGGCCGCGTCCACGTCATCGAACATGTGTTCGACACTATCCGGGATCGGTGGCCCCGACTGTGAAGTACGTCACATCCCGTCGGATCTCCCGAACGAGCTTCGGCGGCCCTCACCTCCCCTCGTAGACTCGCTCGCCTATGCCCTCCTACGACGTCGTCGTGATCGGCGCGGGCGTGCACGGGGCGAGCGCCGCGTTCCACCTCGCCGGCCGCGGCGTCCGAACGGCGATCGTCGAGAGGGCCTCACCCGCCGGCGGTCCGACCGGCCGTTCGAGCGCGATCTGCCGCGCGTACTACACGAACCCGTTCCTGGCATCGGTCGCGCGCGACTCGATCGCGATGATGAGCGACTTCGAGCAGCACACCGGCCGGGCATCGGGGTTCCGGCGTTCGGGCCTGCTGGTCCTGCATCCACCCGAGGATGCACCCACGGTCCGCGAGGTCGTCCCCCGCCTGAACGAGCAGGGCATCCCCACCGACCTGCTCGAAACCCAACAGGTGCACACCGAGTGGCCCGCGTTCGATCTCGAGGGCATCTCGGTGGCCGCGTTCGAGCACGACGCCGGGTACGCCGACCCGGTCCTGACCACGCAGGGGCTGTTCGAGCGCGCCCGCGAGCTCGGGGCCGAGGCGTTCCTGGGCCGCGCGGTGACCGAGATCGCGCCGGACGGCGAGGGCTGGCGGATCGGCACCGGCGACGACACCATCGAGGCCGACCGCGTCCTCATCGCGGCCGGGCCGTGGTCGAAGCCGCTCGCCGCGATGGTGGGCGCCGATCTGCCGCTCACGGTCGAGCGCCACATCGTGGCGACCTTCGCCTGGGGCGGCGACGTTCGCGTGCCGGCGCACGGCGACCTCCCGAACGGCTACTACTTCCGCCCCGAGGGCGAGGAGCTGTTCCTCGTGGGTCCGCTGCACTCCGAGCCGACCGCCGACCCCGACGCGTTCGACGAGCGCCTTGGGACGGAGGAGGCGGAGCGGCTCGGCGCTCGTGTGGTGGATCGCGTGCCCGGCCTGCAACACGCGACCTCCCGGGGCGGGTGGGCGAGCCTGTACGACGTGTCGCCGGACTGGCAGCCGGTGATCGGGGAGATCGCGCCCGGGGTGTTCGTCGACGCCGGGACGAGCGGCCACGGGTTCAAGCTCGCGCCGGCCCTCGGGCGGCACCTCGCCGACCTGATCACCGGCGCGGACGTCGACCCGGGCCTCGCGCAGTTCGCCCCGGCGCGGTTCGACGGAGCGGGCGCGCTCGACGCGGGCTACGGCGAGGCGCGGATCCTCGGCTGACGGACTAGTTGTTCGCCGGCGCCGAGCTGATGTCGGCGAGCACGGCGTGGGCCTCGCCCGAGGTCGACACGTCGCCCAGCGACACGATCCCGACCGGCCGGCCGGAGGGGTCGACCACCGGCACCCGGCGGATGTCGCGCAGCCGCATCAGGCTCGTGGCCTCCTCGACCGTGGCCGTCGGGGGCGCGCTCACGGCGGCCGACATCACGTCGCCGACGCGGATGTTCCTCGGGTCCTGACCCTCGGCGACGACCCGCAGGGCGATGTCGCGGTCGGTCACGATGCCACGGAGCGAGCCCTTCGAGTCGACGACCAGCACGTCGCCGATCTCGGCCTGCGCCATGCGCCTGGCGGCGTCCACGAGCGTGGTGTCGCCCGCCACGGTCTCGACCCTGGGGGACATGACGTCGGTCACCGGACGCACGTCGATCACGTCCCCGCCGGCCGAGCGCTCACGCAGCTGCTGCGTCGTCTCGCGCAGCATCTCGACGGGCTTGTCCCCCAGCTTCATGCCGGCCGCATAGCCGGCTCCGAACGCGACGACGGTTCCGAACAGTCCCATGGCGTACCTCCCATCGATCGACGGACACGGTGGAACAGACTGCTACCCGCCGCGGGCGCGATGTATGCGAGGTCAGCGACTGCGGATGGCCCGGACGGCCGGCCCGATCACCCGGTACAGGGCCCAGGCCAGCAGGGCGAGGCCGATCGCGGTCCGGATCTGTTGTTCGGACCAGGGGGTGTGCCGGGAGACCGGACGGGCCACGGCTCCCCCGACCGCCCCGTGCCATCCCGTGAGCGTCGACTCGCCCAGCGAGGTGACCACGGAGGGATCCTCCGACACCTTCGAGGCCTTCTTGGACTTCGTCTTGGATGCCATGGACCGCCGATACCCGGACCGGCCGAACCCCAATCCCTCTCAGCCGCGCGAGAACAGGTTCCGCAGCGCGAGCAGCGAGTTCTCGATCGGCTTCTCGCCGATCCGGCGCATGTACCAGGGGAACCAGTGGGTGCCGTAGGAGATCAGCGTTCGGACCGAGTACCCGTCGGCGGCCATGCGCACCTGATCGGCCGTGCGGATCCCGTACAGCATGTGCACCTCGAAGCCCTCGCGCCCGTGCGCGTCCGAGCGGATCTGGCGGACGAGGTCCACGTCGTGCGTCCCCAGCGCCAGCCGCCCGACGGGTCCCTTGCGGGCCAGGATCAGCAGCGCCAGGCGCCGGTAGGCCTCGTCGATCACCTCGCGCGAGCCGAACACGATCTCCCGCGGCTCCCGATAGGCGCCCTTGACCAGCCGGATCGTGGGGTCGAGCGGCATCAGCGAGTCGACGTCGTCGGCCGTGCGCTTCAGGTACGCCTGCAGCGCGATGCCCACGTTCGGATGGCCGGCGCGGAGCTTGCGGTACAGGTCGAGCGTGGGGTCGACGTAGGGCGCCGACTCCATGTCGAGCCACAGCCAGTTCTCGTGCTCTGCCGCCACGGTGGCCAGCTCCTCGAGGTTGGACATCGCGGCGTCGGGATCCAGGTCCACGCCCAGGTGCGAGGGCTTGACCGAGATCTCCGTGTCGAGGCCCTCGGCCACGATGCGGTCGTAGGTGGCGCGGTAGTCGTCCACGACCTGCCGCGCCTCGCCCGGGTTCGTGACGTTCTCGCCCAGCAGCGTGAACATCGTCGGCAGCCCCTGCCCCCGCAGGCGTTCGGCGGCGGCGATCGCCTCGTCCGTGGTCTCCCCGGGCATGAACCGGCGGACGCTCGCACGCACGAACCGGTACCGGGGCAGGTGCTCTCGGAGCCAGCGGTTGTCGGCCGCCCACAGGACGGCGTTGCGGGCCAGGCCCATGGGTGAAGCCTAACCAACGTCCCCGAAAGTCCCGATCCTCGATCGGGCGGGAGCGTGATACAAACGGCGCGCCGTGAGCTCGGATCCTCGCCTCGGGACCTCGCTCTCGCACTATCGGCTGGACGAGCAGATCGGGCGCGGGGGCATGGGCGTGGTCTACCTCGCCTACGACCAGCGGCTGGACCGGCGCGTGGCGGTCAAGGTCATGGCCGCCGAGGTGGCCGACGACCCCTCGTTCCGCGACCGCTTCCAGCGCGAGGCGCGGATGGCCGCCGCGATCGACCACGCGAACATCATCCCGATCTACGACACGGGCGAGGAAGGCAGCGTCCTGTTCCTCGTCATGCGGTTCGTCAAGGGCACGGACCTCGGCAACCTGCTGCGCGACGCAGGCCCGCTGCCCGAGGCTCGGGCGGTGTCGGTGCTCCGCCAGGTCGCCGGCGCCCTGGACGCCGCCCACGAGGACGGCATCGTCCACCGGGACGTGAAGCCCGCGAACATCCTGATCGCCGAGCGGCCGGGGCCCGGTGGCGCCGACCGCGTGTACCTGACGGACTTCGGACTCACGAAGCGGTTCGCCGAGGCGACCAACGCCCTGACGATGACCGGCCACTTCGTCGGCACGATCGACTACGTCGCGCCCGAACAGGTCCAGGGAGGCAGCATCGACGGCCGGGCCGACCAGTACTCGCTCGCGTGTGTGGCGTTCGAGTGCCTGACCGGCGACACCCCGTTCTCGCAGACCTCGGGCGTGGCCACGCTGATCGCGCACATCCAGCAGCCTCCGCCGCGGGTGACCGAACGCCGGCCCGACCTCACCGCCCAGGTCGACGCCGCCCTGTCGAAAGCCATGGCCAAGGCGCCCGACGAACGGTTCGGGACGTGCGACGCGTTCGTCGAGGCGCTCGCGAGCGCGATGGCCGCCTCGGGCGGCGACCCCGAACGCACCCCGACCGTCGTCGCCCTCCCCCCGCCGCCGACGCCGGATGACCACACCGTCGACGAGGAGCACGCCGACCATGGCGGCTCGGAAGAGCCACCCGGCGACGGCGGGCAGCCGACGCCACCGCCCGAACCCCGGCGCAAGGTAGCGGCGCTCGTCGCCGGCCTGGTCGCGCTCACGCTCGTGATCGGGAGCGTGGTGCTGGCCCTCAGCGTGACGAACGATCCGACCGACGGGGGACCGACCTCGACGGGCGGAGCGACGTCCGACGGGAAGACCAAGCCTCCGCCGGCGTGCGAGGCGCCCGAGACCTCTCCGGCGCACCACGGCGGCCCCACGGCGCAGGTCTTCGTGATGAACGCGGACGGGGCCAACCAGATCCAGCTCTCCAGGGGAGGGGCGGGCACCGAGCGAGGCGCCCCCACCTTCTCCCCCGACTGCTCGCTGGTCGCCTTCTCCCGGGCGATCGACGGTCAGCGGGACATCGTCACGATGACGACGGACGGAAGGCCCGCGGCCCGGCTGACCGACCAGGCCGGGGACGACGACGATCCCTCGTGGTCGCCCAACGGCAAGACGATCCTGTTCACGAGCCACCGCAACGGCAACGCCGACGTGTTCGTGATGGACGCGGACGGCTCGAACCAGACCCCGCTGACCGACGGCGGCGGTGTCGACATCGACCCGAGCTGGTCCAGCGACGGCACCCAGATCACGTGGGTGAGCGACCAGGGGGGCACCCTGCAGGTGTTCGTGATGGGCGCGGACGGCTCGGACAAGCGCGCGGTCACGCCCGACGGCGTCAAGGGCGCGGGTGACCCCGCGTTCTCGCCGGACGGCGGGACGATCGCCTTCAGCGCGCCCGCCGGTGGGGGCGGCGGCCGAGCCCTGGCGCCTGCGGGCCGTCGACATCGACCTGCTGGGCCACGTCAACAACGCCGCCTACTGGGCCGCGGTCGAGGAGCAGATCGAGCCGGGCACGGTGTTCGCCCACCGGCTGCTGTCCGGGCCCCACCGGGCGGTGATCGAGTACGGCCCGGGCATCGCCGCCGGAGCCAGCGTGGAGCTGCTGCTGGAGGAGAGCGACGATCGCCTGTCGCTGTGGTTCACCGTCGGGGGCGCGGTCCAGGCCGCGGCCACGGTGGTGCCCTTGGTGGTGGCAGAGAGCCAGGGTGCCACTTAGCCAGGCGGTGACCGCGCTACGTGTCAGCCCTGTCCTAGGGGGCACCGTGGCCGTGTCGGGCGTCACAGGCTTGGTAGCCTGGTGTTCACCTGGGAAGGGGAGGCGAGGGTGAGCGATACGAGTGGTCAGCGCAAGAGTGGCCCGGCGCGCCGCGCCGACATCGTCGGTGCCGCCCGCGCGGTCTTCCTCGCGGAAGGGTACGCGGACGTCGGGCTGACCGACGTGGCGGCCGCCGGCGAGGTCTCCCGCGGGTTGGTGTACCGGCACTTCCCCCGCGGGCGCAGCGAGCTGTTCCTGGCCGTCACCGAGGACCTGCTGGGAGAGCTGCAGGAGCGGATGCGCTACGCGGCCAGCGCCCCGTTCTCGCAGGCGAAGCGCATGGAGCAGCTGCTGGCGGCCCTGTTCGCCTTCTTCCAGGAGCGGCCCGACGCCTACCGCTTCCTGTTCCGGGACGTGTGGGCCGCCCGCGAAGAGTCGATCGAGGCCTCGGCCGTGGCCGCCCGCGCCCCGCTGGTGGCCGAGATCGCCACCCTCATCGCCGGCACCGACCAGGGCCGCGACGAGGTCGACGTGGCCAGCCGGGGCATCCTCGGCTTCGCGCTGTCGGCCATCGAGATGGCGCTGGCCGGCCAGGTGGACGCGGAGACGGCCTGGCGGGTGGCCTGCCGCTACGCCACCTCGCAGATGTAGCGCTACTCGGGCTCGTCGGTCACCAGGCGCAGGTCGGGGCGCTGGCCCGGCGGAACCGGTGAGCCGAGGATGGCGCGCACCCAGGTGCCGCGCCCGGGCTCGGCCAGCACCTCCACGCAGCCGTCGAGGAACCCCGCCAGCGTGCGCATGGTGGCCAGGCCCGAGCCCTCGGTGGGGGCGGACGGGTCGAAGCCCACGCCGTCGTCCACCACGTCGACCACCACGGTCTGGCCCCGGGGCGTGAGCGTGATGGTGATGTGGCGGCAGCGGGAGTGCTGGTGGACGTTGTCCAGCGCGGCCTGGATGATGCGCAGCGCCAGCACCTCGGTGGTCCAGTCGGGCGCCAGGCTCCGGTCGACCTCGATCTCCAGCTCCGGCTGGCACCCGTCGGCGTACAGGCCGTCGACGTAGGCCCGGAGCGGGGCCACGAGCCGCTGCTCGGAGTCGCCCCGCGGGGGCGCCATGGCTGCCAGCACGTCGCGCAGCGAGTCGACCTGTTGGGCCAGGTCGGTGCGGGTTCGGGCGGCCACCATCGACAGCGCCGCGCCCGGGCGCCCGGGCGCCGACAGCTCCAGGGCGGTGACGAAGGTGGCCATGGCGCTGTAGGACGACATCGCCTGCTGGTGCAGCCGGGCCGCCATGCGGTAGCGGTCGCCTTCCACGTGGTGGATCACGTCGGCCAGCAGCTGGCGGCGCTCGTCGGCCGCCTGCTCGACCAGCTCGTACAGGCGTCCGGTCTCCCGGGCCACCAGCAGGTGGCGCAGGCTCGACAGCACGAGCAGGAGGGCCACGCTGGCCCCGGCCGCCAGCGGGACCCACGAGGTGTCCCGGCCCCACCACGCCTCGGCCACCACCACCGGCACCACGGCCAGCACCATCACGGTGACCACGTTGCGCCGCCGGACCTGGGCCTGCGGGGGCAGCCGGTCGAGGCCGATGGAGGGCTGGCGCACGGCATGGATCACGAAGATCGAGCCCAGGCCGCAGGCCAGGGCATGCCAGGCCAGTAGCGCCGTGCTCGGCGTCTGGAAGTCGTTGAGCGCGAGGGCGACCTGCCCCGCCGACTCGACCAGCGCCGCCGACGAGAGGGCCACGGCCAGCCAGGCGAGGTGCCGGTCCTCGCGGCGGATGCGGGCGGCCAGCACGGCCGCGCAGGCGACGCCGTGCACCAGGGCGATGGTGATGACCGACCAGGAGATGGCGAACCACGCGTCCTCGGCCGTAACCACCGCGTCGCCCACCAGCAGGGCCACGGGCACGGTGACCGCCGCCGCCAAGGTGGTGAGGTCGAGGATGTCGGGCGCGGTAGCCCGGCGGCCGGCCCGCATCCGCATGATGACCGTGTTGCCCGCGCCGTAGCTGAAGATGCTGAGGCCGACGCAGGTG